>Ga0187857_10000005_pt1 | contig 345850 bp, 277 predicted proteins | sample June2016WEW_8_10_FD_132984 | JGI IMG/M metagenome (GOLD analysis project Ga0187857, IMG submission 132984) | Peatland microbial communities from SPRUCE experiment site at the Marcell Experimental Forest, Minnesota, USA - June2016WEW_8_100 | ecosystem: Environmental > Terrestrial > Soil >... | reverse complement strand
GAGGGAAGCGATGGGGCGGTGGGTCCGCCGGGGCCACAGCCGCCCGTAAACTCAACTGCCGCTTCGCCCCGTGGCACACAAAACCATGACCCAAACTGTTCCCCGTTTACTGTCACTTGGCCCATGAAGCCCGACCTACATAAACTGACCCACAACCGCGCAAGCGGCGCGCTGCGATGGTTCCGCGCCGGAAGGAGCGCGGTTTACTGCGGAGTCCGGGCGAGGAGCTGCTCAAAATCCTTGACCAATTTCGCATCGCCGGCCTGCCGGGCGACCGCCAGTCCGCGCTCGACCAGTTGTCGGGCTGGTATTCCGGGACCATACTCGACCAACGCGTGGATGCAGCAGCCGGCTTGGTCCAATTGTCCGGCATCGAGCGCCTTTTGGGCCAGCGCGGTCAGCGCATCGGCGTTGCGCGGACGGAGTTCCAAGGCGCGTCCCAAGCTCGCCCGGGCCTCGCTTCCCTGCCCCAGCGCGAGCAGGCAGAGGCCGAGGTTCCAATGCGCCTCGGGAAAACCGGGGTCGAGGCGCACGGCCTCGCGATAAGCCGCGGCGGCCTCCTCGCGGCGGCCGTTTTCCGCCAAGACGGCGCCCAGATCATAGCGCAGCACCGGCTGCGCGGGCAGGGCGACGATGCCACGCTGCAGAACCTCGATGGCTTGGGGAACATGCCCCTGCTTGCGCAGCACCTGGGCAAGGGTGGAATAAAGCGCCGCGGTTGAGGGCGCCTTCGCCAGCCCGGTTTCAAGGGCGGCGGCGGCGTCATCGAGCCGGTTGAGCTGCAGATCGACGCTGCCCAGCGCGTCATAGGCCAATCCGTCGTTCGGCGCCAGACGCACGGCTTTTTCATAAAACGGCAGCGCTGCCTCCAGTTGCCGGGTTTGCAGGCCGGTTCCGCCCGATTTGTCGAAGCGGTAGGGGTCGAAGCTCCAGGCGTACATTTTGTAGAGCCACGGGTCGTCCGCTTCGCGCCACTCACCGGTGCCGCCGCTGAGACGGCGCTCCTCGTCGGACCGTACCGCATCGCCCATGTTCGCGTAGATTTCTGAGAGCAGGTTGTGGGCGGAGGGAAAATCCGGGTGATCGTGGACGATGGCCTCCAGATACTTGAGGGCACCGGTTCGGTCACCGCGTTGCAGGGCGATGCGCGCCAAGCCGAGCCGCCCATGGGGATCGTTCGGCACGAGCGTGAGGCGCCACTCGTAGTGGGCGCGGGCCTCGTCGGGAAAACCCAGTTTCAGGAGCAAATCGGCGAGCCTGATCCGGGTGGTCGGATACTGGGGGGCCAGCTGCAGCGTTTTCTCCAAAAAGGCCCTCTGCCCCTCCATGTCGCCGAGCTTTTCGCAAACATCGGCGAGGAAATAGGTCCATTGGGCGTTCTTCGGCTCCAAGGCCTGCAGGCCGCGTTCCGCCTGCTCCGCTTCGCGGTAGCAGCCGTTGGCATGATAGAGAAAGGCAAGCTCACCCAGGGCCGCGACCGGCTGCTCCAGCCGGTTCGCCGCGGCCGTCGCGGCCCGCACCCGGGACGCGTACTCCCGCGGCCAGGCTGCGAGCTCCGGGACGGGCGGCACGGCCGCGCTCACGATGGACGCCATCTGGTGTTCGCGCCATTGATACCAGGCGTACCAGGCACCCGCGGCAAGACATGCGCCGAGCGCCCCGAGGGAGACGAGATGGATTTTGCGCATGGGATAAATCTCCGGATCAACCGGACTCAGGCCCGCTCGCGCGCCGCTGGGCGGGCGCCGCCAACGGCCATCGGGGGCCGCTCATCTTGGTTTTCATGACAACGCCTGGCTCAGGACAACCATGCTGCGGGCAGGCAGGAGGGGTCAAGGAGGATAGGTTCTTGCGCAGTGGTGCCTGCGCAAACGGCTCAAAGGCCCGGCCAGTGATTACCTCGATGGGCGCGACATCGATCCCCTGCCGCAAAGGCCGCCTTGCGAAAAAAGAAAGGGCGCCAGCTTGCACCGGCGCCCTCGTGAGAGTCTCCGCTCACTCGCCGCCCCCTAAACCATCGGAGCGGCGGAAGGACGGGTCAGAACGTGAACGTATTGGTGAGTTCCCAAGTCTGGCCATCTTCAATGCGGAACTGCGCCGGGCCGCCGTCAGGTTCGACGCTGACCGGCGTCAGGTGCGGTTTCGAGAGGACGTTGCGCAGGTTGAGCTGGATGCGCCAATCGACCTTGGAGGAGATCTTCCGGCCGTAGCCGGCCCAGAGGTCGACCCAATACTCACTCTTGCCCCAGAAGGGCTTGTCCACGTCCAGATTGTCCCCGGTCGAATTGATCGCATAGCCGAGGATCTTGCCCTGCTCCCAGCGGTAGGCCATTCCCACGTTCGCCCCCTTGGCGATGCCGTGGTCGAACGAATAGCTGGTGATGAGGTTGAACCGCCACGGCGACATCTCCGGGACCATTCGGCCCGCGGCTGCCTTCTGGAACACGTAGGGTGCCCAGATGTTATTGTTGTAGTATTGCCGCAGGGTATTGTCGCCGCCCCACCACAAGCGGAGGTCGCCAGCCGCTGACGTGAATTTGTTATGCTGCGCTTCGATGAAGCTAACGAGCGAAGCGCCCAGCGAAACCTCATCCGCTTTCTGCTTGGAGGCGTTGGCGGTGATGTTCCAGTTCTTGGTCGGCTGGGCATAGAGTTCAAACTCGACGCCCTTGGACTCGTTATCGACCGTACCGGTCGGGTAGGAGCCGTTGATGCGCCCCTTGCCAGCAGCCTGGACGGCCCCGACACCGCTGGACGGCTGCCAGGCGCCGTGGCCGATGGCGTGGGCATAGTCCCCGGCCTTGACTTGGGCTACGTTGATGTCGAAGCCGTAGGCGTTATACCAGGACTGCGGCTGCATCTGGGAGAACCACGACGCGATCGCGGCCTTCTCCTTGATGGTCGAAGGATTGGTCAGGAACGCCGTCGAATTCGGATTGAGGAGGTCTCCACCCGGCCAACCGGCGTCAATGTTCGCAAAGTCCCAGTACCAATCCCAGCCCGCGAAATTCGGGGCTCCGGCCATGCCGGCCACATCCATCAAGGCGCTGGCGTCGCCCCACGCCTCGAGGAGGTAGAGGTAGTAGGTGTTGGAGCCCAGCGTCGAGACCTCGGTGGTGACGCTGGAGAGGTTGGCATCGTACACCTTGGTGTCATACACCGTCGCCTTCAGCTGGATCTTGTCGTTGAGCGTGCTGATCACGATGCCGTAATCCCGGGTCGTCCCCTTGGAGTTGGGGAGGGTTCCGCCATCAAATCCATAACGGTTTTGCACCCGCATGTTCTTGCCGTAGTCGTAGACGAGGGCGATGTCCGTGCCCCACGGCAGCTTCTCGCGCAGCACCTTGGGGGTGTGCAGCACCAAGCCCCAGCTCACGCTGTTGCCGGTGGCGGTGGCCTGATTGCTGTAATCGAGGCCGTAGTTCATGTCGGCCGCGCCCGTGACGGGGCTGACCACCGCGTTGCCGGCAGCTTGTTGCTGTTTGTCATGGCGCCAACCGAAGGTGCCGACGAGCGTGTCGTCCCACAGGTAGGCCTGCCACGTGAGCGCCTGCGACGTGGTCACCTGGCGGACCTTGGCGCCGGCGGTGTAGAGGCTGTTGAGGTCACCATCGTCCGCATTCAGGACTTGGAACGCGCCGGTCCTCCAGCCCACGTAGTTGGCGGGATTCTCCGATTGGGTCGAAGCGGTTGAGTTGGCCGGATTCACGACGGTCGGATTTTGCCATACGGCGCCGGGATTCACGTAATTGGGATCGGTCGGATTCAGCGACCACTTCCAATGCGAGTCGTAATACGAAATGGAGGCCGTGCCGGAGGGCGACTGGGTCGCGTCGATGGCCGGAAGGTTAAGACCCTTGGCCGACGATGCGCTGAACAGCGGATTGCTGAGGTAGGTGACCCAGTCCAAAACCCGGTCGCCACCGATCAGACCGCCCGTGCCGCTGCCGTAGCCTTCCACGCCGCCACCACCATCGCCGACCGCGTCGGACCAAGCCCCCGTCACCGCGTAGCGCACCCACTCGCGGTGATCCACATCATAGGTTTCATGGGAGAGCAGGCCGGTGAAAACGTGACGCCCCAAAAGATCGGTGAGCCACGATTTGTGCATGAAGTCATCGGCATGGATTTCGCCGGTGACGGTCGCGCGGAGATTTTCGCGGTCGGTGATGTTCGAGCTGTTGCCGCCGTTATTCAAGCCGGAGCCGACGAACGCGCGCCCCGCATTCGGGTTGGTTCCGGGGTTGGTGGACGAAGTCGCCCGGTTGTAAACCGTCAGTGGCTCGATGACGCCGTTGCTATACACGTAGGTGGTGCCATTCCAGGCGATCGCCTGGTTCGGGGTGTACGACCAACCGCCCGCCATCATCGTGTTCAAATCAATGTCGACGGAGATGTAGGGATTGTTCAGATTCCGCTCCTGGCCGTCGTGGTAGCGCTGGCGGTCATAGACCAGATCGATGCCGATCCGGTTGTTCAGAAAAGTCTGGTCGAAGACGAACTGGTAGGCGTTCCAGCCGTTCCACTCCTTCTTGTTCGGACCATCCAGCAGCTTGTTGTAGAAATCGAAGATCGAGGTGTCGGTGAGCGACTTGTTCTTGTAGAAGCCCGAGGAAGCCCCCGGAAACTGGCTCGGGTTCGTCGAGTTGACGTTGTTGGCATATTCGCTGAAGCCGGCAATGCCGACCGGGCTGCCATACGGGATCCCACTGACTTGCCCGTCCCGGGCGCCGGTGCTCGACAGGCCCCAATACCCGCCGGTCAGGCCTTCCGCGGCCGAGGTAACAGTTCCCGTGAAAGCGTTGTTATAAACAAACACCGGATTGTTCGTGGCCTGAATGCCGGGTCCCGGATACTGGACGCTCCAGTATTGTTTCGACAAGCGGGACTGCCCGTTGTCCGTGTTGGCCGACTGATACCCAATGAGTCCCGCCGCCCACACGAAATAGGGATCGTAGACGGTCTTGTTGATCCCGCCGGCTGCGGTGTTGAAGAACGGCGTGATGCGATCCTCCGGCGGCAGCACGCGCGGGCGGTTGGCCTTCACGTCACCATACTCATAATTGATGCGGACGGTCGTTTGCGCCGTGCTGTCCCAACGCTCGAACAACTTTGGGTCCCACCGCAGCGCCCCAAAGACGCGCTTGTCGTTATTGAACGTGGGCTTCTCGCGGTATTTGGTGTCATCGTCCAGCGCGGACACGCGGATGGCCAGCTCGTCCGGCAGCAGCACCCGGTTGATATCGAGCGAATCGCGCAGGGTGCCGTAGCTGCCGACGCGATTCTCAAACTTGCCCTGATTCTTGTATTCCGCCGCATTGACGCTGGTATTGATGATGCCCGCCGGGCTGCCAATGCCGAACAGGATCGAGTTGGGACCGCGCTGCAGGTCAACGCGGCCGACGTTGTAACTATCCCACGGTATGTCGGTCAGGAAATAGTCGCGGGTGTTGTCGGCGGAATCGAGACCGCGCACGCGGGTGTTGGTGTTGGGCTTGATAAAGTTGCTGCTTTCGCTGGCGCCGTTGATGTACGTGCTGCCAATGCCGGCATAGTTGCCATAGATGCCGCCGACCTCGGTGTTGGTCGTGTACTGCAGCAACGTCTGATTGTTGGTCGCGCCGATGTCGCGGAGAAAATCAGCCGTGACGACGCTGATCGAGGACGCGACATCCTTGAGGTCGGTCTTGACGCGCGTCCCGGCCAGGGTCGACTGGGCCCGGTAGCCGGTGCCCTCCGTGGTTTCGACCACGAACGGGGACAGTTTCACGACCTCTTCGGTCGTCTCGCCGGTGATTCCAGCGACGGGCGGCGCGGGAGTGGCTGGCGGCGGCGTGGGAGCGGCTTGGCCGAACGATCTCGGAACAACCGCGAGGGAGAACATGGCGGCGATGCACGCACCCGCCGCGAATAGTTTACGGTTCATAGGGTTCGTTTGGTTGGGGGGGTTACGATCAGTGCTCATACGGGTTCATGAGTCTAGGTTTGCTGGCACGTCCACCGGACGAGCCACAAAGAGGGGTACGGGATGCAACGAGGCATGCTGGTTTGCACTCGGTGGGGGATTACAGTACCCATGGAGGGCCAAAGCAGTGGGACTTTCAATTCCGGGATTGCCTTCGGGGCGATTTTTTCGCTGATTTAATGCATTAAATGAAGATCCCCGCAAGGCATCGCCCGGTCGACATCGCGCTGGCGGGTTACGAGAACCTGATCCGGGAGGTCCAAGGCCGGCCTTCCAGCGCCTTTCCGCCGGAAAAAAAACTGGCGATGCGTTGGAGTGTGAGCCAGTCGGCGGTCAATCGCGCCGCCTTGCGGCTGATCGCGGCGGGGCGGCTGCGTCGTACCGGCTACAAGCTCACGCCGGTCGCGACCGAGGCGGGAGCTGTCACGCTGGCTGGGGCGCGCCTGGCGGTGCTGACCCATCGCACTGCGCGCTTCTCCGGTCTGGCGGAGGAAGCGGCTAGGCGGGGCGTCCAGGTGGAGGAGATTTTCTGCCTCGGGCGTGACGCCTTCCATCACAATCTGCGACTGGCCGCCCAGCAACGGCTCGATGGCGTGATCTTTCGTCTCCTGAGCGTGGGCGGCTGGGAATGGGATAACGAGGCCGCGGAATTCGACCGGTTGAATATCCCGTACGTCGTTTGCGAGGAGGCGCCGCCGGGGCACAACCTGGTCACGGAGGATCTGCACAGTGCCACGGCCAGCCTGGTCATGCATCTGGCCAGTCTGGGGCACACGAACATCGTCTACCTGGGGTCGGTGCGGCAGGCCCACCGGTCGATCGCCGTGCGGCAGGCTTACGAGGAAGTCTGTCTTCGGCTCGGACTGCAGGACTCGGCACGGCAGGGGTGCGAAATGAGTTCGCACACGCGGGAAATGGTCCGCCTGACCCTGCGCAAGATTCGCGCAGAGTATCCCGCCGCCACCGCCGTCGTGCTGTTCGACGCCGATCCGCTCGAGATCTTCCTGGCGGCCGCCAAGCTGGAGCACATCAACATTCCGCGGGATCTATCACTCGTGACCGTGGGTGACTCGGCCACGGCGCGCAACTGCCAGCCGGCGGTGACCTGCGCCGGATTTGACTCCCGCACGCTCGGACACGTGGCGCTTGACCTCGTGTGCCAGAACATGCTGGAGGTGCACCGCACGGGCCGGTTGCTGCCGCGGCAGCGGTTGCGCCTCGAGGCGACCTTGCGCCAGCGTTCGTCGGTCGCGGCTCGCGCCCCTGTCACCGCGACCGGGGCAGACCATGGGCGCGGCCTGGAGAGACCAGCTTCACGCAACTGGCCACCAGCACGCGAGCAGCGTCTGCGCGAGGCGGAGGAGAGCTGGCAGCAGCCGCATCGGCTGGCGGCGGTGACCCGGCCCGGTACGCTGGTGCCGCTGGACCTCAGCGCCTGGGCCAACCGCGCGATTACGCGCCAGAACAGCTGGCTCGGCCACCTTCCGCTGCTGCACTTTGGACCGGGGCGCAAGTCCATCCACGGAGTAACCTTTGACGTGATCGACGAACACCAAAACCGCGGCAACGCCGCGGTGGTGCTGCGCTCGCATCGCTCCCTCTCCACGGCGGGACGCCTGCTGCCGGTGGAAGTGGCCATCCCGCTGAGACGGCGGGTGCGGGCGGTGTATTTCCTGCACGGCTGCGGCTACGCTGGTGAACCGGCGCCGTTTGCCTGGTACGACTTTTATCTGACGGGACGACGGCCCATCTCCGTGCCGATCGTGGCCCGGGGCATGGGTGAGCCTCCGCCGGACGCGCCCCAGCCCAATATCCAGGACTGGTGGCCTGACTTCCCGCAATTCAACGGCACCGGCGTCAGGCATCTCGTGATCACCGAGAATGGCGATCCCTTCGACTACGAGCGCTACCTCTACACGCTTGAATGGGAGAATCCCTATCCCGATGCGGCGCTCACCACGCTTTATCTTCGCTCCAACCCCGCGATGGAGACGACCCTGGCGCTGCTCGGCATCACGCTCCTGACGGACTAGGATGCCGGCACCATTTTTTGCGCAGCCGCGGGGGTGCCAACAGAGTCCCGCCACACAATTTCGGTGGGAAATACGATCGTCTCCTGAATTTCGGGTGCGGGGTGCCCGTGGTGGTGCCGGATGCGCGCCAGCAGCGTTTCCACCGCCCGGCTCCCCATCGCGTGCAGCGGTTGCCGCACCGTGGTGAGTTGAGGCACGGTCGTGCGGGCCGCCAGCGTGTCGTCAAATCCGGCCAGGGAGACGTCTTCCGGCACTCTGAGGCCAACCTCGGCCAGGGCCTCAAGGCAGCCGATGGCGCTGCCGTCGTTTCCGCAAAAAATCGCGTGCGGCAGCGGCTGCCCCACGGAACGTTCCAGCCATTTGCGCATGGCGCGCCGGCCTTCGTCCATGCTGAAACCCGCGTTCATCAACAACGACGCGTCAAACGGAATGCGGGCCGCGGCGAGGGCGCGCTTGTAACCGTGAATGCGCCGCTCCGCACCCAGGAGGCCGCGCTGGCCGCTGATGTGGAGAATCCGCCGATGCCCCCGTGCGATCAACTCACGAACCATCTCATAAGCGCCGGTCTCCTCGTCACTCTCCAGGTTGATGGAGCCCGGGATGGGTATGTTGGGATGGAGCGCCGCAAAAGGTGTGTGCTCGGGCAGCGCGCGGATCGCCTCCCGCGAAAGCACGGGGCCGATGAGGATGAGACCGTCAATGCGGCCGTCGCAGAATCCCGGCAGCCGGGCGGCGTCCAGCTCCCAGTCGCCAAGCGTGAAGACCGTCGTGTTCTGCCCATGGCGGGCGGCTGCGGCGAGGATGCCGTCGAGAATCCCGACAAAGTAGAGGTTCAGCTCGCCGGAATTGACGACCGCGGCGACGCCGAGCGTATTCATCCGGCGAGCGGCCAGGGCGCGGGCGGTGGCGTTGGGCCGGTAGCGCAGGCGGGCGGCCGCGGCGAGGATGCGGGCGCGGGTCCCGGGGGCGATGCGCGACGAGGTGCGCGCCGCGTTGAGCACCGCCGAGGCGGCCATGGCGGAGACGCCCGCCGCGCGGCCGACGTCCGCCAGGGTGGCGGCGCGGATCGGTTTCCTCTTTGCAGGATGATGAGGCATGGGCTGGTCCTTCAAGCGCTGGGCGCAAGGGTCACCCGCAAGACCCGCGATCCGCGCGTCGGAGAAATCACGATGCCCAGGGGATCCGCTGAGGCGGTTCCACCCTCGACCGCCGCCACGGCCTTCACTCCGGCCAGCTGCAAGCGCCACCCGCCGGTCGACGCGCCTGCAACCGTTGCTTCGATCTGCGCTCCGCGCCGGCGCACCTCGAGGCACAAGCCCGCCTCGCCGCGCAAGGTCGGCACGGTGCAGGCGGATCGGGCGCCATCGGCAGGTTCATACGCGCGGAACGTCACGCCATCGGCGAACTCGTAATCCGGCCGGTCGTCCCTGGCGCCGAGGGGCAGGATGGTGCCGGGACGCACCCAGAGCGGCAGGCTGAGAAAATCATGTTGGGCACGATACCAGCGGCCGCCTGTCTGCACTTCACCCGTCAGGAGGTAGGTCCAGCGGCCTTCCGGCAAATAGTAATCCACCCCGCCGTCCTCGGAAAACACCGGAGCGACCAGCAGGGAATCACCGAGCAGGTACTGGCGTTCGAGCGTGTCGCAGGCCGGGTCGTGGGGAAACTCCAGGATCATGGCGCGCATCATGGGCACCCCTTCGCGGTGCGCCTCCAGCGCCTTGCCATAGATGTAGGGCATGAGACGGCACTTCAGTCGGGTGAAGAAACGGAGCACGTCGCAGGCCTCGTCGTCGTAGTTCCACGGCACCCGGTAGGAGGAACTGCCGTGGAGGCGGCTGTGCGAGGACAGCAGGCCAAACGCGAGCCAGCGCTTGTAGAGGGCGGCCGGCGGCAGCCCCTCGAAACCGCCGATGTCGTGGCTCCAGTAACCGAAGCCGCAAAGGCTGAGCGACAGTCCGCCGCGCAAACTCTCGGCCATGGACTCGAAGGTGGACCAGCTGTCACCGCCCCAGTGCACGGGGAAACGCTGGCTGGAGGCGCCGGCCGAACGGGCGAAAACCACCGCCTCGCCCTTGCCGCGGACCTTTTCCAGCACGGCGAAGACAGTCTCGTTGTAGAGGACGGGATAATGATTGTGCATCTTCACCGGATCGGAGCCGTCGTGGTAGAAGACGCCCTCCGTCGGGATGCGTTCTCCAAAATCGGTCTTAAAACAGTCGACGCCCATGTCGAGCAGGCAGCGGAGGTGGCCGGCGAACCACGCGCGCGCGGCCGGATTGGTGAAATCGACAATGGCCATGCCCGGCTGCCACTGGTCGGTCTGCCAGACCTCGCCGTTGGTCCGTTTGAGGAAGTAGCCGTGCTGGCATCCCTCCGCAAACAGCGCGGAGCGCTGCGCGATATAGGGGTTGATCCACAGGCAAATCTTCAGGCCGCGCTCGTGAAAGCGCCGGAGCATGCCGACCGGATCGGGGAAGACGCGCGCATCCCACTGGAAGTTGCACCAGTTGAACTCATGCATCCAGAAACAGTCGAAATGGAAGACGTGGAGCGGCAGGTCGCGCGACTTCATGCCCTCGATGAAGTTCACGCAGGTGGCCTCATCGTAGCTCGTGGTGAACGACGTCGTCAGCCAGAGGCCGAACGACCACGCGGGCGGCAGGGCCGGGCGACCGGTGAGCGCGGTGAGCTTGCGGAGAATTTCCTTGGGGGTGGGGCCGTAGATGAGAAAATATTCCAGGCTTTCCCCGGGGATGCTGAACTGCAGGCGCGAGACCTTCTCCGAGGCGACTTCAAACGACACCGGGCCGGTCTCGTTGACGAGCACGCCGTAGCCCCGGTTGGTCAGATAGAACGGCACGCATTTGTAGGCCTGCTCGCTCGCGGTGCCGCCGTCCATGTTCACGTTCTCGACGACCTGGCCGTTCTTCACCAACGCCGTGAAGCGTTCGCCGAGACCATAGACGCACTCGCCCACGCCGAGGTTGAGCTGCTCGTGCACGAACGTGCCGTGCCCGGACCATTGGATGTAGCCCATGCCGCGCGCGCCACTGCGGGTCAGCCTCCGGCCGCCGCCTTCGAAGACCATTTCCCAATCGTTGCGGCGGATGCGGACGGCCAGACCGCCCGAGCGCAACACGGCCTCCTGCTGGCCGTTCTCGATCGAGACGGCCGGCTTGGCCTGCGGCATCAGCGGGAGGTGGGGGCCGCGATCCGCCAGGCCGGAAAAATGCTCGATGCGGACGCGGACCACGTCCGCCATGGGCGCACTGATCCGGATGGTGAGAAGCGGGCCGCCCAGCGTGTCGACCCGATGGCGGATGGGGCGCGTGGGAGCATGGACAACGAGGGCGCCATCCTGCTCGGTTATATCATGCGCCTCGACCGGGTAATAGGCGGACACCCCCGGCTGCAGCATCCATTGGCCATCGGTGAATTTCATGGCATAGCAAAACGGACGAAAAGTAGTTTAGCGTTAAATTGCCGGCGGAAGCCAGTTGATTTTTTGGAATTAAGCCAATCCCCCAGAGGTGTTTTCCAGATCGTATGGCGAATCAACGGTCGTCGGCAGGCAAAAATGCAGACCGCTTGGACCATGAACACTGGTCTCCCTGGCACCCCATTTGGACATTTTCACGGACTCCAAGGGAGAAAACCACCCGGGCCAGGGCATCAGGAGGGCGGCCAGGAAAGACGGCCATCTTCAGCGCCGGGGGAATGGAGAAAATGAATTGCCGCTTCACGGAACGCGCCAGGGCGGGCCGGCCATCGGGTCCGAGCGGCAGACGGTCCGGCGAGCATGATCCTGTCCGAAGCCTCGCCGTCCACTCTGCACAGAGCGCAACAGGACGTGTCCACCACGCCCAGTGGCGGCACCCGGGCTCGCGGTAATTGCCGCCCCGCCCCCTGCCGAGGCAATAGGTATACCCAAGCACTGGCCACAGGCTGCCGATGGCTGAGTTCATGAAAGCGGGATGGTGGCGAGTGAGTGAAACGACCTTGAAAGATCAGGGGCTCGCCGTAGGTTTAAGGTTAAATCAAAGATTCCCGCCACCAGCGCAAGGAGATTCACGTCGCCTCCCTGAATCATGCACGCAAACCACCTCGTTGGTTAAGGAGGAACCCTGACGTTTTGTCTCCGGCGCGTCTGATCAAGTTATCCTTGAAAAATTCCATGAAAATCCCGCCTGTTCCCCGATTTGTTGCCTCGATCGCCTGCCTGCTGGCCGGCCTGACGCCGGCTTTCGCCGCCGGTCCGACTTACCAGCCGTATCTCTGGCGGAACGTAAAGATTGGCGGAGGCGGTTTTGTCTCCGGCATCGTTTTTCATCCCGCGCAGCGTGATCTGGTCTACGCCCGCACCGACGTGGGTGGAGCTTATCGCTGGAATCAGGCAGACAGTTCCTGGATTCCGCTGAATGACATGCTCGGGAAGGAAAACGCCACGCAGCTGGGTGTCCTGAGCCTGGCGGTCGATCCCCGCAACCCCAACCTGCTTTATCTCGCCTGCGGCGAGTACACCCAGGAATGGGAGAAAAACCATGCCGCGTTACTCTGGTCGACGAACCAGGGCGCCGCTTGGAACCGCGTCGTCCTGCCCTTTAAGCTTGGTGGCAACGAAGACGGCCGCTCCACCGGCGAACGCCTGCAAGTCGATCCCAATGATGGCGGCATCCTGATGCTCGGCACGAATCATGATGGATTGTGGATGAGTACCGGCCGCCAGCTTGGCACCTGGCGCCAAGTCGCCGGCTTTCCGGCCGCCAGCGTCACCTTCGTGCTCTTCGACCCACGCAGCGGCCAGCCGGGCAACCCCACCCCCACCCTCTACGTCGGTGCGAACAGCCTGGAGACAGGCCTCTATCGCAGCACGGACGGCGGCAAGACTTGGGCGGCTGTCCCCGGCCAGCCCACCGGAGTGATTCCCCACCATGCCGGCCTGGACGCCGCCGGCATGCTCTATCTGACGTATGGCAACCACCTCGGACCAAACGGCCTGACTGATGGAAGTGTATGGAAGTTCAATCCCGCCGGCGGCATCTGGACCAACATCACGCCAGTCAAGCCTGCCGACGATGACAAATTTGGCTATGCCGGCCTGACGCTTGATGCCAAGCGCCCCGGCACCCTCATGGTCACCACCCTGGATCGCTGGAGCAAAGGTGACGAGATCTACCGCAGCAACGACAGCGGTGTCACTTGGACGGGTCTGCGCGTCAAAGCCACCTGGGATCACTCCTCCGCGCCCTATACCGCACGATATAAGCCCCACTGGATGGGCGACATTGAGATCGACCCTTTCAACCCGGACCGCGCGATTTTTATCACGGGCTACGGTGTCTGGGCCTGCGACAACCTGACCGCGGCGGATTCAGGCGAATCAACCAAATGGACCTTCCGTGATGATGGTCTGGAAGAGACGGTTCCCGCCGCCTTGATCAGCCCGCCGGCCGGGGCGCCTCTGCTCAGCGCGATTCCGGACGTCGATGGCTTCCGGTACGACGATCTGAATGTTTCTCCCCCCGCTGGCATGTACCAGCCGGCGTTTACCAGCAGCACCAGCATCGACTTCGCCGAGATGAAGCCCGCGCAGGTGGTCCGTACGCACAGGGCCGGAACCGGGCGGGGTTCCTGCTCGCTGGACGGTGGAACGACGTGGACCCTGTTTGGGAGCACTCCGCCGCCGGCATTCACCCACGGACCCGGAGCGATCGCCCTCGCGGCTGATGGCAGCAAGCTGGTATGGCTGCCCAAGGGCTCCCTGCCTTTCTATTCGACCGATGGCGGAGCCACCTGGATGCAAAGCCGCGGAGGTCCGGCTTCCACCAATGACTATCGGACCATGCGCCCGACCGCTGATCGGGTGAACCCGGACAAGTTCTATATTTACGACTTCATCGGCGGCCAGATCTACGCCAGTGCCGATGGGGGCGCCACCTTTTCGGTTGCGGCATCCAACCTGCCCGCGGACGGAGGCATGCTCCGGGCTGTACCCGGCCGCGAAGGTCATCTATGGCTGCCCACCCCCGGCGGTCTCTTCTGTTCAACCAACTCCGGCGCCACGTTCTCGAAAGTCAGCAACGTGCAGGAGGCCGACCAGGTGGGCTTCGGCAAAGCGGCGTCTGGACAGGATCACCCCGCCATTTTTCTGTCCGGCCAGATTAATGATAGCCAGGGCATCTTCCGTTCCGATGACACAGGGGCGACCTGGGTGCTCATCAACGATGAGCAGCACCGCTACGGCTGGATCAGCGTGATTATCGGCGATCCGCGCACCTACGGCCGCGTCTATCTCGGCACCGGCGGACGGGGCATCATCTACGGCGATCCGCGGTAGGCGTTCGCTCAGCTGCTTATCCCATCCGAGGAGGTTGCCCTAGTTCCGCCCAGGAGCTCACGGAGTCGACTGCAGCATCCAAATGCAGCTGTCGACGGCTGCCTTGCCACCTTGGCGGCCGCGTGCTTCGAGGTGGTTTTCCCCTCGCGCCAGATCCACCCCGGTCCAGAGGGCAATGTGATCATCGACCCGCCTCGAACCGAGCGAACGGCCGTTGAGCGCGAGCTCCACCTCGTCGCAGTTGGAATAGACCTTCACCTCGGTCCTCGCCGCAGTGCGCGGAGTGAACCGGCGGCTGGTGATGTAGACCAGCGGCTCCGTGGTCCAGTTGGCCTTGTACCAATAGAACGCGTCCTTGCGGATCAGCCGGTCACGGGTGACGAGTCCCTTGTCGTTGACGCCGGGGCGTTCGCCTTCGTGGCGCGTGGAGGACGCGGCGTCGAACATCTGCCAGACCGCCTTGCACCACACCCACGGGCAATTTCGGAGGGTGCGCCAGTAGGCCTCGTGAAAAAGGGCCTGATATTCCTCGGAGTGATCCATCACCCGGGGGGTGGCGCTATGAATGCCGGCCCCGGCGCCCGCGCCATACTCGCTCATGCCTTGGCAGCGGTCGGGCGCCTTGGCGTGCTGGGTGTCCAGCCATGTGGCGAAATCCGCAAAGGTATCGTGATACCAGCCATGGTACTGGTTGTGGGCGATGAGGTCGTTGTCATAGGCGCCCGGGATCTCGTTATAGCACGTCGCGAGCGTGCTGGGCCGGGTGGGATCCTCGGTCCTGACCACCCGGCTCAGGCGGCGCAGGAGGTCCGGTCCGAAGGAATACTTGTGCGCCTGCACCTCGTTGCCGATGCCCCAGGTGATGATCGCGGGATGATTGCCGCTCTGGCGGATCAGTTCGGTCAACTGCGTGACACAGCGATCCAAGAACTCCGGCTTCTCGCTCAGCGTGTTCACCAGCCCGTGCTCGGCCCAGGCGATGAGCCCGAGCCGGTCGCACAGGTCATAGTCCTGCTGGTCGTGCTGGTAGTGAACGAGCCGCACGAACGTGCAACCCATCTCCAGCATGAGACGGAAATCCTCCTCGTGCTCCCCGGGCGAAACCGCCCAGCCCGTGCCCTCCCGGTCTTGGTGCAGACCCACGCCATGCAGGTCATACGGTTGCCCGTTGAGGATGAAGCCCTGCACGGGATCAATGTGAAAGGTGCGGAAACCGAGCGGCTGGCGGACGCGGTCCGTCAGCGTGCCGTCCGCCGCAACCTCCACCACCGCCTGATAGAGGTATGGATCGATCCGGCCATTCCACAGGTGCGGCTTCGCCACGGCCAGTTCCAGCAGGATTTCGGTAACCCCGGGGGCGGCCGTCTGCCCGGTGCGAACCGTGCCAACCGTCGCGCCCGCGGCATCAAGCACGGTGAGCGTTACCGTGGCCGGGCGCGTCACCGGGTCGGCATTGTTCAGGCGGATGCGCGCCCGCACCCTGCCGCGCGCACTGGTCGCTTCCGGCGTGGTGAGATAGACGCCCGGGCTGGCATGGTCGAGGAGGTCGACGGAAAGCGGCGCCGCCGTGATGAGCGACACCTGCCGATAAATACCTCCGAAGATCGTGAAATCGCCTTCGAGCGGCGGCACGTCGTCGCGCCAGGTGTTGTCGGCCCGCACCACCAGCATGTTGTCGGCGCCGGGCTTGAGCGCCGGGGTGGCGTCGTAGCAGAATGCGGAGGTCGCGCTCCAGTGCGTGCCCAGCTCCCGCCCGTTGAGCCAGACCGTCGACACCGTGCTTGCGCCGTCAAAGCGCAGGTAGCTGCGCCGGCCGGTCGCGTTCGCGGGGGCGGGAAAATGAAGGCGATACCAGCCGGTTCCGCGCCGGAAATCCTTGCGGGTGCCGTCCGCGGCGTTCCACGTGTGCGGCAGATCGACGGTTTCCCAGCCCGAGTCATCAAAGGCCGGTTGTTGCGCCCCCTCGGAGATGCCGAAGTGGAAACGCCAGCCGTGATCAAGGTCCATAACCTGGCGTGGATCATTCATGGGCGGGGCTGGTGGGGAGCCTTGGCTCGCGGCGGAGGAGGAAAGTGCAAACAGCATCAGCGGCCATAAAACCCGGGACGACATTGCAGAGAGTATCGGATCCCGAATCTCCGCGGTTATTGGCCGTGAGACAAGCCCGCAGCGGGTTGGCGGCAGTCATCGCCCTGTCCTCAACCGGCCGCCCGATCTCCCTTGCTTGGAACCTCGCGCCGGTCGGTGCCATGGCCTGCGAGTACCAAGAGCGAGACCGCGCCGTTGGTACTGCGCGGTCTCCTCGATTCAGGAATCTACCGGACCCGACCCATGATCCGGTGGCCGGCGTTTCAACTCCCGTTTTTGAAATCGAACTCCTGGCTCGCCTTTACGAGCACGGGGTGACCATCGCGTGTCGGTGGCTCAAACTTCCACTGGCGCAGGGCCGCGACGGCCAAGGCGGTTAATTCGACGTCGTCCTTCACTGACACGGCGGGCAGGTGGACCGCGCCGGTCTCATCAATATAGAAATCGACCGTCACCTTGCCTTTCACGCCTTTATCGGCCAGTTCGCCGGGATACAGTGGCTTCACGGTGACGACCGGCGTGGGAATCCGATCCAATTCCCGCAGGGAACAGGGTTGATACGCATAGCGGTCTCCTATGATCCGCATCAACTGCCTGTCGAAGACGTCGGCTGCGCTGGAAGTCGATACCACGACTCCTTTGGCCTCGAAATAGAAGAAGAGTTCGACCGTGGTGCCGACCGGCTCACCCTGCAGCCGCGCCGGTTCGAATTTCCACTGCTGGATGGCCGCCACGGCGGCATCCGCAAACTCCCGGTGGGTGTATCCAATCACCAGCCAATCGGTGAGTTTGCCGGTGGAATCCGTGTTGATGACGACGCGGGCCTCACCGTTCACCGCCCCCACCTGCATGAGATGGGATGGAAAGACCGGGTCGACCGTTTGCAGGATCTTGAGCGACTGCCAGTCAGCCCTGGAGAGGGAAGTCTGTGCGGGGAGGCTGCCGGAAAGCAGCACTCCGATGCCGATACCGAAGATAAGCATAGGGGATGTTTTCATGGTAGAAGGTGCTTACAGGTGAAAACACCGCCGGGATGCGAATCCCTTCACCGTTTTCTGCCAAACGCGCGCCCCATCGGCACGGCGGCGCGGGGCCTCAAGCGTCGGCCAGTTCCTTTTCGATTTTCTCCAGGGATTTCTGTTTCGTCTCGGGCAGCGAGCGCAGGATGTAGAGGAAGCCGCCGAGGCAGATCGCCGCGTAGATCCAAAACGTGCCGGCCGCCAGCGCGCCGGCCAGGTGGCGCGAATCGGCTTCAGGAACCGGATCAGGGTTGAGGAGCCGGAGTTTTGCCGCGGGTGAATTTGTCGAACACCGTGATTACCGGCAGCGCGCCGCCATCGTCGTCGAACATGCCGCGCCGATTGAGCCGGCCGGTGACCGCGGGCTCCCACCAAAACACGCCCCGGCCCCGGCCGTGGGGCGCGGCGAGCACGAGGCGGTTCACCTCCTCCAGAAATTCCCGCTGGCCCTCGGGCGTCTCCGGGAACGGCGCGGGTTGATCGCGGTATTCGGCCGGTTTCCAATTATAGGCCACCTCGACGAGGATGATGTCCTTGTCGTAGGTCTCGGCCATGAACTCCAGATTGTCGCGCAGCTCGAGCAGCGAGCCCTGCCACCACGGGTAATAGGACTGGCCGATCACGTCGTAGGCGACGCCCGCCGCGTTGAGCCGGTCGAAAAACGCCTTCGTCCTCGCCCTGCTGCCGCCTTGGTCGATGTGGATCATGATCCGCGGCCGTGCGGCCGGGCTGCTCCCGGCTTCGACCCCGCGGATGGCGGCTTTGATCAGATCGACGAAGTTGTCCCAGTGCTCGGGCAATTTGCCGTCGGGCCAGAGCATGCCGGCGGAAACTTCGTTGCCGATCTGCACCATGTTCGGCATGGCGTCCGCCACACGGAACGCGGCGATGGTATCGCGCGTGTAAGCAAAGACCGCCTGCACGAGCTCGGCAGGCGATCTCCCCTCCCACGCCTTCGGGATGAACTGTTTTCCCGGGTCGGCCCAGGTGTCGGAATAGTGGAAATCCAGGAGAAACTTGTAGCCGAGCGCCTTCGCCTCTTTCGCCTCGGCGAGCGTGTAGTCGAGATTGTTGGGAAGCTGCGTCGGGGTGTGGAAGAGCCGGAGGCGAATCCAGTTGTAGCCGTGCTCGCGGAAAATCCGGAGGCCCGGCTTCTCGACGCCGCCGTCTTTGAATTTGGCGCCGCGCGCTTCGGTCTGGCGCAGGAACGAGAGATCGGCGCCGACCGCATACTCGCCGAGGTGGGGCGTCCCCGTGGAAGCGGCGCCAGCCGGCGTGACGGGCGCCTTGGGCGCGCTGGTGCACGAAGCCAGCAGCAACGCGAGGCCAAGGAAGAGCACCAGCGCCTTGTGCGGAGGCACGGCAGCGCGTTGCAGGGACACTTTCATAAGACAAGGGGGACGGGGTTACGCGAGGAACAGTCGTGCGGTTGGGGATTCAAATTGATGCCGCCAGGTCGGCGGCGAGTGCGTGGCTGGGATCGCGGGCCAGGACCTTGCGGAGCAGCTTTCTCGCAGCGGCGCGCTGCCCGAGCCCGAGCCGGGCCTGGGCTTCGAGGAAAAGCGCGGCCGTCGTCTGTCGCGCTTGCAGGTCGTCCTCGAACAGCAGCATCGTCGGCAGCGAGGTGGCGAAATAGTCGATCTTCGCCTTCGTGCGCGCCAGCCGCCGGGCATGGGCGAGCAACTCGCGCAGGAGTTTCTGCGCGCGCGTCTTCCGTCCGAGTCGCTGCCAGGCAAACGCCGAGTAATAGGTCATCTCGGAGAACTGGCGCACGCTCATCTCCTGGAAATCGCCCCGGAAGGTGGCGGCGGACGTCCAGTGGGCGCGGGCTGCCGTCAGATCGCCGGCTGCGGCGCACGCCTCGCCGAGCCAGAAGTGAATGTCGCTCTGGTTGGCGAGCAGGTGCTTGGCCTCGCCGAGATTCTCGGGCGCGGCCAGCGCCTTTTCAAAAAGCCGGCGCGCCTTTGCGGCGTCACCGGAGGCCAGGGCAGTGCGGCCAAGCAGGAGGTGGGTGCGCACATGCTGGCCAAGCGCCTGGCCCTCCCCGCTTTCCCACGGCTGGAACTTGCGGCTCCCCACAATGGCGAGCGCCTGCTCCGGCCGGCCGGTCTGGCTGTAGAGCGCGCAGAGTTTGACCGACAGATCGTCGCGGGCTTTTGCCAGATGCGGATGTTTCTCCAGTTCGCGGAGGCGCCGGGCCGGCGACTCGCCCAGGCGTTTCCAGAGCTGGTCGCGCTCGAACAACAGGCGGGCATCCCCGGGGGCCGCCTTGAACGCCCGCTCGTATGCGGCGCGGGCCCGGGCGGGTTGCCGGAGAACGTTGAAGCAGCCGATGCCGAGATTGCGCCAGGCGACAGCGTTGCCCGGCTCCAGGCGCACCGCCTGCTCCCATCGCGCGATGGCTTCGCGATGGCGGCGGCGGTCGTAGAGGAGGTTGCCAAGGTAGAACGGCGCGCGGGCGTCGCGCGGGTTGGCAGCGATGGCCGCCTCGAGAATGGCGATCTCCTCGAGACGCGCCGGGAAACAATAGTCCGGCGGCGCCTTGGCCGCCGCCGCATAGGCGTGGCGCGCGGCGGTTTTGTCGCCCAAACGCGTGTGCAGCCAGCCGCGGTAATACTCCACCAGCGGCGCGGTGCCGCTGTGCGGTTCGGGCCGCGCCTCGCCCAGCACGTCGAGCGCCTGGAAAAAGCAGCCCGCCCGGGCATAATCGAGCGCGAGGTCGAGGCGCACCTGCGTATCACAGCGCAGCTCGCTGCGATTCAGGTGGTGCGCCCACCAGTCGAGTGGATCGAGCGCGAGCGTCGCCTTCAACAGTTCGGTCGCCTCCGCGTCGCGCTCCAGGTGGCGCAACGCGACCACCTTGAGATCGCGGGCGCGCAGGTTGTCGGTGTTGACGCGCAGGGCGCGGTCGAGGTGCGCCAGCGCCGTCGCCCAGTCGCGGCGCGTGCCGTCGATCTCGGCGAGGGCATGGTAGCCCGCGGCCTGCCAGGCGTGGTTCCAGGTTGCCTTAAAGAAGGCGTCGTAGGCCTGGGCGAGGAGGTTTTGGGGTTTGAGTTTTGAGTTTTGGGTCGCGGGCTGTGCAGCGGCGGTAACCGCGTCGGCCTGAAGGCGCAGGCACCGGCCCAGCTGGTAATATGGCTCGCCGTCAGACGGATTGGGATTGCGGCGCGTGAGGCGCGCCACGCTGGCGCGCAGATATTTTTCGGCGTCGGCCGGCTTGCCGCGGCGCAGATGCCAGCGGCCGAGCGCGAGGTTGCAGCGCGCATCGCCGGGATCGCGGCGCAGCGCCTCGCGCCAGTAGGTCTCGGGCAGGCGGGTGGCGTGCCGGTACTGCTCGAGATGCAGGCCGGTCAAGAAGAGTTCGTCGGCACTGGCCGTCTCCGCCGGCGGAAGGGGTTCGCTGGCGGGCAACGGCACCCTGCCGCGCGGCCAGTCACGCGGCTGGTAATGAATGAGTTCACGGCCTCCCTCGGTGGTCACGCGCAGGATCAAGTCGGTGGCGCGCCGGCCGCGGGTGAGCTTCGCCTCGGCAACGAACGGCTTGTCCGGCGCCAAATCCTGCGTCCACTCTGCCAGGAGTTTGCCGCGCGCTTCCAGTCGCACGTTAGTCCCGGCTTGCGGCGCGGAGACGGCCACGCCCACGCGGGCCGTGCCGGCCCCGACGCGCAGGCTCACGGCGGCGTCGAGGTTGGCGTGCTGCGCCGGGCCGATGGCGCGGATGGGATACCAGTACTGGCTCCACGTTTTCGTTTCGCCGGGCTGGAGGAAGGAGAAGTCCGGCTGGTTGTCGGTGTAGACGCCGGCCATCAGCTCGATGTAGGGCCAGAACGCGCCGTTTTCGTCCGGATCGGTAAGGTTGCGATCCCACGCATAGCCGAATTCGTGGTTGCCCCACGTCCACTGCTTCTTGCCTGGTGAGATATGATGGTCGGCGATGTGCACGAGGCCGGCCTGCGCCGCGTGGTCGTAACCGCCGAAGAAATCCGCCTGGCTGCCCATGCACATGTAGGAGGTGGGCACGGGAATGTTGGCGTACCACGACAGATCGTCGGGGCGGTAGTCAGGCAGTTTTGGGTTTTGGGGTTTGAGTTTTGGATTGCAGCGCGGCGGCACGAACTGGCGCGGCACCTCGCCGGCCGGCACGCCGGCCCGGCCGCGCGCCGCGTAGTCGACGCCGTAATAGCGGCCCGTGCAGAGCGGGTACGTGCTCATGGCGCGCCGGGCGTGGTCGGCGACGTACTGCACATCGGGAGGGAAAAACGACTGGTACTGCTCGTGCACTTTCGTGGCGACGTTGGCCCACCACAGGAAGGTCTGGACGTCGGCCGTGCGGTTGTAGGCGCGGACCTTGAGCTCGAGGTAGGCCCGGCCCGGATGCAGGCAGACGCCGTGCATGCCCTTCATGCGCGCCATCGGATCGTGCTCGGAGAGCCACACCGTGGCCGCGCCGTCCGCGTGCGGCTCGATATGCACGTCGGCCGGCATGAAGGTCGACGGGCGGTGGTGCTGCGGCCAGTTGAACTCGATGCCGCCGCTGATCCACGGCCCCGCCAGCCCCACGAGCGCGGGTTTGATGACGGCTTGGTGGTAGATGAAATCGTAGCCGTTGGTCTTGTCGGTCGCGCGATGGATGCGGCCGCCGAGCTCGGGCAGGATCATCACGCGCAGAAACTCGTTCTCCAGAAACACCGCCTCCCAGGTGTGCGGCGTCGGCCGCTCGGCGATCCGATCGGTGAAAGGCAGCGGGTAGACGCGTCCGCTCGATCCCTGGTAGACGCGCTTCTCCAGAAACATCGGATTCCGGTCCGGAGCCTGCGGTTCGTAGGTGGGCAGGACGACGGTTTCGCGGCGGACGGAAACGGGAGTGCTCATGAAACGGTGATTTTGACATAGCTTACGGTCGATGCCGCATCTTTCGCAACTTTTCCAGTGGCCGGCGGATCACACCCCCGATCGACGATCTCATCCGCCCGCGCATCCCGCGCGCCGGCTGGCTGCTCACCCCGCGCCCACCGCCGGGTCGTTAAGGTCAAAGGCAGCCGTCTTGTACGTGGAAACTCGCTCGACGCGCAGTGGGAAAGTCGCTTCATATCTCGGAGACGGGTCCCCATAGCTCAACAGGATAGAGCAGCGGTTTCCTAAACCGTCGATCCCGGTTCAAGTCCGAGTGGGGATACCATCCTTCGCTTCCAGATTCTGGAAGCTACGGCTCGGCAAGCCACCCGCCTGTGCTTTTGCGCGGGCAAGGCTCGCCTGAGTTTGCCGCTGACGCCGGCGGGTTTCCGTTTGACAGCCCGCCAACCTGTAGAAACCTATAGGTCATGGCCACACTCTCCTTTCATGCTCCCCCGTTGGTGGAAAAAAAGATCCGCCATGCCGCCAAACGTCGCGGCGTCCCCGTCTCGCGCTTCCTGAAGGAAGCCGCCGAAAAGGAGGCCATCCGCGAAACCGCCTCTTTTGGCGCGGCGGTGAAGAAATACGCCGGCATCGTGCGCTCCGGCATCGGTGATCTCTCCACCCGTGAAGGCTTCGGCCATTAACTACCTGATCGACGCCGGCCCGATGGTGGGTTTTCTCGACGCCGACGATCAGTGGCATCGGTGGAGCACGCAGACTCTCGCCGTGCTCGACGAACCGCTGGCCACCACGGAAACGGCGGTCGCTGAAGCCTGCCACCATCTGCGCAAACTGCGGCCCGCCCTGGCGGTCATTCCCCGCCTGATTGCTGAAGGTCGCCTGCGCTTGGTGCCGGTCTTGTCCGACCGTCCTGAGCGGGTGGGCGAATTGCTGGCGAAATATCCCAAGATGGATGCCGGTGATGCCACCCTGGTTGTCCTTTCGGAAATTTATCCCCGCGCCCGGCTCATCACGGTGGATGGGGATTTCCGCAATTACCGTCGCCTGCGCAATCAATCCATTCCTCTGATTTCGCCGGATTAAAGGACCAAGAGGTGAAGATGCAGGGTGAGGCGGTAGTCAGCTTTCCCAAGTTGCCCGACTTTCAGCCGCTCACCCTCCGGGTGGAGAGGTACCGCGTCTACGATGAGAAACTGTTCATTACCGGAGCGGAACGAATCGGCTAGGCACCTAGAGTGCCAAGGAAGCTAGGGCGGCTGGGTTGCCGGATGCGCGCGCCGGCGCGCGCCGGCGACCCGCCGCCCCTGATACCATGTTACCCATGGTTAATAACTGTCCTGCCGCTACCTAAAAATCGCCCCGGCGTTTTCACAATCCACTAATTGTTTGAACCATGCGAAGGGACGGCGTACACGGGTTTGGCCTAATAACGCTATTCGGCGAGGAATGAAAAAAGAGTTTGTTTCCGGCATCGCATCTGGCGCAGGTAAGGCGGTTGGCGCAGCTTTAGTCCTGTGGCTGCTATCACTACTTCCTCCAGTTCGTGAGAAGTTGATTCCTCATCTTCTGTCCTTCGCAAGAGAAGAAGGAGGGCTATTGCTAATTCTGCTAGTCCTTTTGTGCGCCGTGTCGTTGTTCGTGGCTTTCCTTTTTTACCGTAAGTATGCCGCGCTTTTAAAGCGTGCGCGGACGAACGGATTGACCATCGGTGACTATGCATCGGCAAAGGACTTGTCGGATGCGATTGGGAAAACTGAAGATCACCTTCGAAAATGAGAAAGCCGAACCAGCCGCCAGGCCCAACGCCGCTGCGCGGTGCGGGTCATCAGTAACATCAGGCGGATTTGCTTATCTCAATGGAGGACCGAATGAGAATCCTCAAAGCCTGTGGTGTGATGGTCGGCTTATTCGCCATTTCCTATCTACCCGCGTTTGCTGCGGTCAGCATTCTTCGGCCGTCCAATCTTCACGCAGCAGTGCCGATCATAGTCACCATCAGCCTGCTAGCAGCATCCCTCACCCTGGTCATCTTCCTTACGCGCCCCACGTGGGTCGCTGCTGATTTCGGCCTTGCGCCGTGTGGCTCGAAGCACGTTCTCGCAGCGCTCGCGGTTGGTGCCGTGAGCGGCATGGTGGTCATCGTTGCGACGCGACTCAGTCATGCCAGCACCCCTTTCCGAATGGATGCGTTTTCGCTCTGGCAAATCGTGCTCCTCTTCTGGGTTGCCGCGTCGATCCAAGAAGAGTTGATTTTTCGTGGGCTTCTACAGTCGGTTGTTGCTCGTGTCCTTTGCGCACGCTCATCCTTCCCTCTCGCAACAATCCTTGTGGCTGTCCTCTTTGGTGCTATTCACGCACCCATGGGCTTGGTAACCGTTCTCCTCGCCTTCCTGCTTGGTCTGATCACAGGTTACCTACGCGCCCAGAGTGGCAGCCTTCTGCCGGCGATCCTTGTCCATGCTATGTTCAACATCGCGGGTTCAATCGGTTGGTTCATCTGAATCCATCTAACCAGCGCTTGCAGCGGACCGTGCTTCGCTGCGCTTCGCACGGCCGCTGAAGCGCGGCGTTGGGGAAGTGTAACCCGTTTTTGTCACCCGATGCCGAAATTCGGGCTATTCAGGGAGAGACTGGGATAGCACTCGAAACGCAGAAGCCGCTGCTCCATCCTGCGTGCCCCAATACAGTCGGGGCAAGCGGGGACGGCCATAGGACATGAAGCGAGTTTCCGGACCGGCGCGTGACCGGTTTCAACCGGCGGAGGATCCGGTCCGGCGCGAAGTAACCAGAAACGCGAGCAGGGCGCAGGCGATGCCGCCGAAATGGGCGAGCAGAACGAGCCGCACGCCGGCGTCGTTTCGGACGAACAGGGGGGCGCTGGACGCCGCTTCGACAATGATCTCCGCCGCAACCAGCAGGAGAACTCCGAGCCAGAACCAGCGCGGCTCGCTGGCATTCCGCCGTAGTTGCACGAGAGCCAGCAACACCACCAGCCCGGTCGCGACCCCGGAAATCCCCGCATAGCGGTTCAGCGTGGGATCGCCCAAAAGCAGAACGGCGGAAATCGCCGGCGGGGTCAGCACGTAAAACCAGCGCGCCAGTCGTGGGGCGATCCATTCGAGCCATGCGCCCGCCGCCAGAAACGGCGCCACATCCCACCAGAGATGGCTGAGATTGTAGTGCACGAGATGGCCGGTCCACAGCCGCCATACCTGCCCCGCCAGAATGTCCGCGCGCTCGTAAATCAGCGCGCCGGCCAGGCGCGGCCAGGCGAAGGCCAGGCCGGCCGCGGCAGTAATGGCCAGCGTGGCCCAGGACCGGACGGCGATCTCCCGGATTTTCTTTGCGCTGTTCACCGTGCCATTTCCAAGAAGCAATGCCATCAGCAGCGATCCTGCGGATCGCCTTATCAATACACAAACTTGAATGCCGTGCCGGTTCCCCACCCCTGCCCGGCCGGCGAGCCGGCGGCCGTTCCGTGCGGTCGAATGAACCCGCCTTGATCAAGGCCCGCGCTGGGGAAAATGCGGGTTGACAATGCCCGGGTGCGACGCAGCCTCACCCGTTCCTCACTTTTCTTCCGCCATGAGCACCACCGAACCGAAGCCGCGCAGCCTGACGCCGGCCGAAATCCCGTTCACCAGCCCGCACATGCTGAACCGTTGTGTCACCGACACCGGCAAGATCCTGCCCCGGAAATACACCGGCCTCACCTCCAAGCATCAGCGCGCGGTCACGAAGACCCTCAAGCGCGCCCGCAGCATGCTGCTGGCCCCATAAGGGCGCTGAACCCTGTTGATTTTCCGAGGCCGGAGCTTCCGCTCCGGCCTTTTTTGTGCTCAGCTGCCTGCTTCATGCCTGCCCAAATCCATCGTGGCACCCTGGCAAACCTGCGCCGGCTCGCGGGGGTGCTCCGGCGCGGCGGCCTCGTGGCCGTGCCGACCGAAACCGTCTACGGCCTCGCCGCCAACGCGCTCGATGCGCAGGCGTGCCGCCGGATTTTCCGCGCGAAACGCCGCCCGGCGAACGATCCGCTCATCGTCCACGTCGCCGATCTGCGCATGCTGCGGCAGGTGGCGGAACCGAATGACGCCGTGGCCCGGCTCGCCCGCGTCTTCTGGCCGGGTCCGCTGACGTTGGTGTTGGCGCGCAAGGCCGCAGTCCCCCCGGTGGTGACCGCCGGCCTGCCGAGCGTGGCGGTGCGCATGCCGGCCCACCCGCTGCTGCGACGGCTGCTGCGGATCTGCGGCCTGCCCCTGGCCGCGCCGAGCGCCAATCCGTTCGGCCACGTCAGCCCGACCACGGCCGCGCATGTGCAGGAAGGTCTGGGACAGACCATCGCCCACATCCTCGACGGCGGGCCGTGCCGGCACGGACTCGAATCCACCATCGTTGACATCCGGGATCCGCTGCGGCCCGTGCTGCTGCGGCCGGGCGTGATCACCGCGGCGCAGCTCGGCCGTGTGCTCGGCGTGCCGGTGCACATCGCAACCCGGCGCGTCGCCGCCGGCTCTGCTGGCCAGCAGAGCGCGCTCGCGCCGGGCTTGCTGGCCCGCCACTACAGTCCACGCCAGCCGCTCATCATCCACCAGCGTATCACGGCGGCCATGGTGGCGCGGAGGGGGACGGACGAGGCGTGGATCTGCTTCCGCAAGCCGGCGTGGACCGGCGGCGCCAAAAACATCTTCTGGCTCAGCGCCGCGGGCGACCTCCGCGAGGCGGGCCGGCGGCTGTTTGCGCTGGTCCATCGACTCGACCGCGGCGGCTGGAAACGCCTGCACGCCGAACTGGCGCCATCGGCGGGCGCGGGCCATGCGATCAACGACCGCTTGCGCCGCGCCGCGGGCAGACGTTCCTGACGCCACCCTGCAAGTTTTGTAACGTAATACGTTACAAATTTCCGCCGCCCGGCCTCCTGTGATTTGTAACGTAATACGTTACAAATCTCCCCGCTTTCTCCTTCAATCGCCGCGATTGAGGCGCAGTCTGTAACGCAATACGTTACATGCATCCGAGCGCCCTGCCTGCCGCATTTGTAACGCAGGGTGTGTCTTCAAACCGCCTGTCATCGCGAGCCTCGCCGCGGCGGGGCGTGGCGATCCAGATGGATTGCTTCGTCGCCCCGCTGCGCAGTGCTTCTCGCAATGACGGTTTGAAGACACGGCCATCTAATACGTTACATCTTTGCTCTGCCCCCTGAGGCGTCCCGCGCCCGGCGGCGGCGGAGCGGAACAGCCGTCGGCTCTTTACGCTGCCGGAATCCGGGTGAGCTGGCGGCTCGGCACAAGCACGACCGGCATGCCCGCCGCGCGTGCGCCGACGATGCCCGGCTCGGCATCCTCGAACACGAGGCAGCGTTCCGGCGCGACGCCCATGCGCCGGGCCGCGAACAGGAACATGTCCGGCGCCGGCTTGCCGCGGCTCGACGGCACGTCAGCCGGCGTCACCACGATGCGGAAAAGCGTGTCCAGGCCGGCGCGTTGGAGCGCCCGCTGGGCCACCTCGGGCATGCCGCCGGTGACGACCGCCACCGGATGCGTTTTCGCCACGCGCCGGGCGAACGCCACCACCGGGGTGATGAGCTTCGCCTCCCGCAGCCGTCCGAGATAGATCCCCTCCTTCACGTGCGCGATCCGCGCGGCGTCGAGTTTGACCCCGTAATGTTCGCCGACCCGCTGCGCCACCAGCTGCGTCGGCACTCCGCCCAGCGAGTAGAAATAGTCCTCCTCGAGATCGCGCCCGAGGCCGCCGCGCCGCAGCGCTTCGCGCCACGCCGCATAGTGCAACGGCATGGTGTCGACGAGCGTGCCGTCGAGGTCAAAGATGTAACCCGCGAAATCGCCCTTGGGAATGACCAGCTTCATGAAGCCGCGCAACAGAGCAAACCCCGTCCCGCCTTGCAACCGAAACCTGCATGTTCCCCGGCGGTGTCCCCAGGGACTACTCGCAGCATAGCAGCTTGCGCCGCTCCCAGCCGATCACCTGGCCCAGCCGGTCGAACTCGAAGCGGCAGCACGCCTGCAGCTTCGCCTTGAGCATCTGCCGGCCGCGCCGCACGCGCGACTTCACGGCGGTGAGCGAAAGATCCAGCCGCAGCGCGATCTTCGCCAGCGGCAGTCCTTCCAGTTCGGCCAGCCGCACGGGTTCGCGATAGGTTTCCGGCAGCTCCGCCAGAAAATGATGGATCGACGCGGCCATGGCTGTGCGCATCGCCTCGACCTCGTCGCGGCTTTCCGCCGCGAGGGCTGTCGGCAGTTCCTCCGTCGGCTTCTGCCGGCGGTAATGATCGATCAGCGTCGAGCGCGCCACCCGGTAGAGCCAGGCCTCCAGCCGTGCGTCGTCGCGCAGGGTTGTGCGCGAGCGGTAGACCTTGAGCAGCGTCTCCTGCGTCAGATCGTCGGCGGTCGCGTCGTCGCGCACGCGGCGGCGAAGAAACGCCCGCAACCGCGGCGCCATTTGCAACACGCCCGCATCGAAGGCCTGCGCCGTCATGATTTCGCCGCGGCCCCCACCGCCCGCGTCATGCAGACCGCGCTGACGGGGCACAGGCTGTTGAACTCCCGGGTGGCGGCAATGGCCGCCGGCACGGTCCGGCGCGCGATTTTTTGGAAGCCGCGTCTCGCAAAAAACGCCTCGGCAGTCGTCGTGAGGAGGTAGAACCGCTTCACCCCCTTGCGCCGCGCCTCCGCGGCGAGCCGTCGCACCAGCTGATCGCCCAGGCCGGCGCCGCGCCGCGCGGGCGCGACCACCAGCGAGCGCAGCAGCGCGTCACGGCCGTGCAACTCGAAGCCGACCGCACCCACCACCGCGTCGGCGTGACGTGCCACGAGGAAATGCGCCAGATGGTCGGCGAAATCCTCGTGCGGCAGCTCCGCCTCGCGCAACAAGGCGGCGATGGCCGTCGCGTCGTCCGGCGCGGCGGGGAAAATGGCGATGGGGGCGGCGGCAGGTTTCACCAACCTCATGGCTTATACGCGGTGAGGTAGGCGGAAACCACAAAATCCGCGACCGTGGGATCCTCGGTCCACTGCGCGACCGTCTGGCGCGAGGACTCCCGGGGCTGGATGTCGATCCGGGCAAAGCCGGCCTCCTTGAGCATCGTCTCCAGGTCGGAGACGAGGGCCGCACCCGCGATACAGGCGCCAATTGCTTCCAGCTTCTGCCTCAGGCCCGGCGGGACCGGCTTGGTGGCCACCACATCCGAGATGGCCAGTCGGCCGCCCGGCTTGAGCACGCGGAACGCCTCACGGAAAACCTGCGCCTTCTCGGGCGAGAGGTTGATGACGCAGTTGGAGATGATCAGGTCGACGGTGGCGTCGGCCACGGGCAGGTGCTCGATCTCGCCGAGCCGGTATTCGACATTGGCAAAACCGGCCCTGGCGGTGTTGCGGCGGGCCTTGGCGATCATCGGCGGCGTCATGTCGATGCCAATGACGCGGCCCGTGCCGTTGAGCTGGCGCGCGGCGAGCAGGCAGTCGAAGCCTGCGCCGCTGCCGAGGTCGAGCACGGTCTCGCCGGGCTTGATGGACGCGATGGCGAGCGGATTGCCGCAACCGAGGCCGAGATCGGCGCCGGCGGGCACGCCGGCCACGTCGGCCGCTGAGTAGCCGAGCTGCTCGCTGTATTTTGTGTCCGCCGCACCGCCGCAACAGCTCGTGCTGGTGTCTCCGCAGCCGCAACTGGACGGAGCCGAGGCGTCGTCCTGCTTCGCGATGGCGCCGTAGCGTTCGCGGACGTAATCTCTGATCTGGGTGGCATCAAGGTTCTTCATGGTCAGGTGAGTTCACCTCATAAAGACGCAGCACCGTCGCAAAGGACGCACACTTTCCGTCCGGCCCATTCCTCAGACTGGATTGAGCAAGACCTGGCGAGACGGACATCTAGCGGCGGCCGATGGCGCAAGGGACGGTCGTTCAGCGCGAAAGCAAAGAGTGCGGCCACCGCCAGGGCCAGGAACAGGATACCGGCGTCCAGTCGGTGCGAATCCAGCGACATGGCCGCCGTGGTGAGGACGAGGATAAAAAGGAGGGAGAGGAGTGTCTTCATGGGTGTTCACTCCATAAAGACGCGCCCTTCTTCCAAAAGACGCAGGGAAAACCGCCCCTTTGCCACGGTCGTTGCCGATTTGGCCCAGACTCAACGCCGCATGCCGCGGTGCAGCCGGCTGGGGGGCTTGGCGGTCTCCTCGGCCGCCAGCGTCCGCTCGTCGAAGAGCGCCGAATAAACGTAAGGATAATCCTCGAGTTTCTTCCACTCGATGGGTCGGCCGATGAAGCGCTCGATGCTGCGCGCGTCGCGCACGCTTTCCTCGGTCACCAGCGTGAAGGCGTCGCCGAGGTGGTGGGCGCGGCCCGTGCGGCCAATGCGGTGCACGTAGTCCTCGGGATTCTCGGGCACGTCGTAGTTGACGACGTGCGTCACGCCCGCGATGTCGAGGCCGCGGGCGGCGAGGTCGGTGGCGACCAGCACCTCGTAACGGCCGGCCTTGAAGCCCGCGAGCGCCTCCTGCCGTTCGCTCTGGTTGCGGTCCGCGTGCATCACCGCGACGGAATGTTTGTGCGACTTGAGCCAGGCGGCCACGCGATCGGCGCCGATCTTGGTGCGGCAGAAGACGAGGACGCTCTCAAAATTGGTGCGTGCGAGCAGCGTGCGCAGCAGGTCGAACTTCTGCGACCCGACCACGGGATAGAACGCATGCGACACGGTCTCGGCCGGCGCCTGGCGCCGGCCGATCGCGACCGTCACCGGGTTGCGGAGCACCCAGCCGGCGAGCGACTCGATTTCCGGCGGCAGCGTGGCGGTGAAGAGTAGTGTCTGCCGCTCGCGCGGGCATTGCTGCACGATGCGCTTCACGTCGGGCAGGAAGCCCATGTCGAGCATGCGGTCGACCTCGTCGAGCACGAGGATGTTGACGTCGCGCAGCGTCAGGGCGCGCTGCTCGAGGAGGTCGAGCAGCCGGCCGGGCGTGGCCACGACGACGTCGACGCCGCGCTTGAGATCATCGCGTTGGCGGCCGTAGCCCACGCCGCCGTAGATCACGGTGCCGCGCAGGTCGGTGAACCGGCCGTAGTCGCGGAACGCCTGCTCGACCTGCAGCGCCAGTTCGCGCGTGGGTTCGAGGATGAGGCAGCGCAGCGGGCCGTGGCGGTCGAGTTTTTGGAGGATGGGCAGGGCGAAGGCGGCGGTCTTGCCCGTGCCGGTCTGGGCGGAACCGATGACGTCGCGCCCGGCGAGCACCAGGGGGATGGCCTGCTCCTGGACGGGCGTCGGTTCGGTGTAGTGCATCTGCTGGACGGCGCAGGCGAGCGCGTCGGTGAGGCCGAGCCGCGTGAAGACGGTGTCCATGACGGGTACGACGTGTCGCGGCGGCACGGGCGATGGATGCGATTGACCTGCCGCAGGCTGGCCCGGTGCAGACGGGAGGGCTGCGGAGGGCCGCGGCGCGTATCTCGGCGCCGGCTTTGGTTCGGCCTTGGGCGCGGGTCTTGGTGCATGGCTGGTCTGCTGGCGCTGGCCGCGGCCCCTGCCGCGGCCGGATCTTCCCGCCGGATACGGTTTTGGCGCTGGCGTTTGGTCGTGACCGGCGGGCCGGTGGGAGGGCTTGGGCGGCGGTTTGACGGGAGAACCGGCGGGCTTGGCCGTCAGGCTTTTCCGGATCGACGCGAAAATTTTGCGCAACATGTCAGATTAAAGTCCGACAGCTTCCCGGTTTCTCCGGGCTTGGCAACCATGGAAACCTGTTCCGGCCCTGCCACGTTCTGCTGGCCAGCAGAACGTGCGTGGCGCCCGCCGCCGCCCGTCCGTTCCTACTTGCGGGTGGATATCGCCCGCCGCCGGTTGGAAAAGAGGGTGCGGCAGATTTCGCAGACGGTGCCGTCGCAGCCGCGCGCGGTGCAATGTTCGCGGCCGTAGAAGATAAAGCGCAGGTGCAGTCGGTTCCAGTGTTCGCGCGGGAAGAGCCGCTTCAAATCGCGCTCGGTCTGCTCCACGCTGCGGCCGTCGGTCAGCTTCCAGCGCTGGGCGAGCCGGTGGATGTGCGTGTCGACGGGGAACGCCGGCTCGCCGAACGCCTGCGCCATAACGACCGACGCGGTCTTGTGTCCCACGCCCGGCAACGCTTCGAGCTCCTCAAAACTGCGCGGCACCCGCCCGCCGTGCCGTTCGACCAGCAGGCGTGACAAGCCGGCGATGGCCCGCGCCTTCCCCGCCGCCAGTCCGCACGGGCGGATGATCGCTTCGATCCGCGCCACCGGCAGCCGGCTCATGGCCTCGGGCGTGTCCGCCACGGCCCAGAGGCGCGGCGTGACCCCGTTCACGCGCGTGTCGGTGCATTGCGCCGAGAGCAGCACGGCCACCAGCAGCGTGTAGGCGTCCTGGTGCCGCAACGGCACGGGCGTCTCGGGATACAGCTCCGCGAGCCGCCGGTCGAGGTAGGCGGCGCGGGCGGCTTTGGTGGTGAAGGTGGTGGCATCCCTGGAGGAAGCGCCCTGGGGCGCGAGCTTGTCGCCCGCCCCTCGACAAGCCCCTCGACACGCTCGGGGCCTTGAGCTTGTCGAAACGGCTCGGGGCCCTGAGCGACTCGACTGAGCTCGTCGAAGTCCTGTCGAACGGGCAAGCGGGCTTCCTACAACCGGGCGGAAAGGCGGCCTCATTGTGCTCACACCAGAACCCGTTTTGTCCGGAAAACAACCCTGGAGATGACAGTCACACCAAATCGCTGTTGCGCGCCCACCGCCCTCGCCTACCGTCCAAAGACATGTCCATGAACCGCGACCCGCTCGCCCCGGCCGATACCTTTGCGCGCCGCCACCTCGGTTCCAACGAGGCCGACGTTGCCGCGATGGTCGGCCAGCTCGGCCATCCGTCGCTCGACGCCCTGATCGACACTGCCGTGCCGGCGCACATCCGCGGGCGCCGGCCGCTCCGGCTGCCCGAGGCGGCCGGGGAGAGCGCCGCGCTCGCCGAGCTGCGCGCCATCGCCGCGCAAAACCAGGTGTTCCGCAGCTTCATCGGCATGGGTTACTACGACACGTTCACGCCGTCCGTCATCCAGCGTGCCATCTTCGAAAATCCCGGCTGGTACACCGCCTACACCCCCTACCAGGCCGAGATCTCCCAGGGCCGGCTCGAGGCGCTGCTCAATTACCAGACAATGATCTGTGATCTCACGGGGCTCGAGATCGCCAACGCCTCCCTGCTGGACGAAGGCACCGCCGCCGCCGAGGCCATGATGCTCTGCCATCGTCTGAAAGAGGAGGCCGGCGGCGTGTTTTTCGTCTCCAGCGCGTGCCACCCGCAGACCATCGACGTCGTCAAGACGCGCGCCCGGCCGCTCGGCATCAGGGTCGTGGTGGGCGACCATCGCACGTTCAAAGTCGAGGGCGGTGTCTGCGGCGTGCTGGTGCAGTACCCCGACACCTGGGGCTCCATCCACGACTATGCCGGCTTTTTCGCGCAGGCCCATGCGGCCGGCGCGCTCTGCGTCGTCGCCACCGACCTGCTGGCGCTGACCCTGCTGCGCGCTCCGGGCGAATTCGGGGCCGATGTCGCGGTCGGTTCCGCGCAACGCTTCGGCGTGCCCATGGGCTTTGGCGGCCCGCATGCGGCTTTCTTCGCCACCCGCGACGCCTACAAGCGCCAGATGCCCGGCCGCCTCGTCGGCGTGTCGAAGGATGCGCAGGGCCACCCCGCCCTCCGCCTCGCGCTGGGCACGCGGGAGCAGCACATCCGCCGGGACAAGGCCACGTCCAACATCTGCACCGCGCAGGTGCTGCTGGCGGTCATGGCCTCAATGTACGCGGTGTACCACGGCCCGGAGGGCCTGCGCCGCATCGCGCGGCGCGTGCGCCAGCTCACCCAGCTCCTCGCCCAGGGCCTCACCGCCCTCGGCGTCCGCGTCAACGCCGAGCCGGTCTTCGACACGCTGACGGTCGGCACCGTCTCCGCCGACCGCGTGCATGTCGTCGCGCAGGCCAGGAAAATCAACCTGCGCCGCATCAACGCACGCACGGTGGGCATCTCCCTCGACGAGACGACCACGCTTGAGGACGTGCACACCCTGCTCGACCTCTTCAGCACGGTCCAGCCGGCGGAAGCGGCGGAGGGCGGCCCCGCCGACTATCCCGCCCCCCATGCCCGGCAGTCGGCCTTCCTCGCGCATCCGGTGTTCAATTCCTACCACACCGAGCATGAGATGCTGCGCTACATCAAGCGGCTCGAGTCGCGCGACCTCTCGCTCTGCCATTCGATGATCTCGCTCGGCTCGTGCACGATGAAGCTCAACGCCGCCAGCGAGATGTTCCCGGTCACGTGGCCCGAGTTCAGCCGGCTGCATCCATTTGCCCCCGCCGACCAGACCCGCGGCTATCACGAACTCTTCGCCGATCTCGAGGCGTGGCTCGCGGACATCACCGGCTTTGCCGCGGTCTCGCTCCAGCCCAACGCCGGCTCCAACGGCGAATACGCCGGCCTGCTCGCCATCCGCGCCTGGCACGAGGCGCGCGGCGAGGGTCGCCGCAATGTTTGCCTCATCCCCACGTCCGCGCACGGCACCAACCCCGCCAGCGCCGCCATGGCGGGGCTGAAGGTCGTGCCCGTGGCCTGCGACGCACAGGGCAACGTCGATCTAGCCGACCTTCGTGCCAAGGCCGCGCAGCATGCGCCGGACCTCGCCGCGCTCATGATCACCTACCCGTCCACTCACGGCGTGTTCGAGAGCGGCATCAGGGACATCGCCGCCATCGTGCACGGGCACGGCGGCCAGGTTTACATGGATGGCGCCAACCTCAACGCGCTGGTCGGCCTCACGGACCCCGCGGCGCTCGGCGCCGACGTCTGCCATCTCAACCTGCACAAGACGTTCTGCATCCCGCACGGCGGCGGCGGACCGGGCGCGGGTCCCATCGGCGTGGCGAGGCATCTCGTTCCCCACCTGCCGGGTCACATGGTGGTGCCCCAGCGATCCTCCGCCGGTGCGGTTGCCGCCGCCCCTTGGGGCTCCGCCTCCATCCTCGTCATCTCCTGGATGTACCTCCGCATGATGGGACCCGACGGCTTGGCGCAGGCGACCAAGCTCTCCATTCTCAACGCCAACTATGTGGCACAGCGGCTCGATCCCTGCTTCCCCGTCTTGTACAAAGGCGCCGGCGGCCTCGTCGCGCACGAGTGCATCGTCGACCTCCGCGACTGGAAGCAGCACGGCCTCGAGGTGGAGGACGTGGCCAAGCGTCTCATGGACTATGGCTACCACGCGCCCACCATGTCGTTTCCGGTCCCCGGCACGCTCATGATCGAGCCCACCGAGAGCGAGTCGAAAGCCGAGCTCGACCGGTTCTGCGACGCCCTCATCGCCATCCACGGCGAGATGCAAAAGGTCGCCACCGGCGAGTTCGACAAGACCAGCAACCCGCTCAAGCACGCGCCGCACACCGCGCAGGTGGTCTGCGCCGACGCGTGGGACCGGCCGTATTCGCGCGAGCTGGCCGCCTTTCCGACCGCGTGGACGCGCCACTTCAAGTTCTGGCCCGCCGTCGGCCGGGTGGACAATGTCTACGGCGACCGCCACCTGGTGTGCTCGTGCGCGGGGATGGAAGCCTATGCCGCGTCAGCGGCGCAGGCTTAACGGCCTATGGCTGAAAGCCGCAGGCCGGAGGCTTATGCCGCGCCAGCGGCGCAAGCCTGACGCCTTGGCCATGCTTGCCTGACTGCGGTTGATTTACCGCATTTTGCCGGCCAAACTGCCTCCTGCATGAGACTCATCCGCCACCTCACCTCCGCCGGACCCGCCTACGCCGCCCTGCAGCCCGACGGCACCGCCCGCGAGATCGCGGGCGACATTCTCGGCGACTTCCGGGTCACCGATCGCGCCGTGCAACCCGGCAAGCTGCTCGCACCGGTCGTCCCCTCCAATCTCCTCGCCATCGGACTCAACTACCGGAAGCACGCCGAGGAGGGCGGCCGCGGCGCGCCGGAAAAACCCGTGCTCTTCCTCAAAGCCACCAGCTCCGTGCAGAATCCCGGCGATCCCATCGAAATCCCGAGAAAACTTGCCAGCCAGGAAGTTGACTACGAATGCGAACTGGCTGTTGTGATCGGCCGGCGCTGCAAGAACGTCTCCCGCGACCAAGCGCTGGACTACGTGCTCGGCTACACTTGTGCCAACGACGTGTCGGCCCGCGACTGGCAGCGCAAACCCTGGGGCGGCGGCCAATGGTGCCAAGCCAAGAGCTTCGACACCTTCTGCCCGCTCGGGCCCGTGCTCGTGACCCGGGACGAGATTCCCCACCCCAATCACCTGCGCATCCGCACCCTGCTCAACGGCGCGGCGATGCAGGACTGGAACACGGACGACATGATTTTCGACGTGCCCGCGCTCATTGAATTTCTCAGCGGCAGCAAAACGCTGCTGCCCGGCACCGTCATCCTTACCGGCACGCCGCACGGCGTGGGTTTCGCGCGTACGCCGCCCGTGTTCGTGCGGCCCGGCGACATCGTCACCATCGACATCGAGAAGATCGGCGCGCTGACCAACCCGGTGGTAAACGAGCTTGTTACTTGAACCTGAAAAGGCGTTGCTGCCTTTGCGGCAAAAGTGTAGCCAAGCCGCATTCCCGTGACGCCACCTCCCTCCCCGCCTGGCACCAATCTGCGTGACAATCATCGTCGCGGCACGGTCGCCGACTTTCTTCGTCATCAGCTGCGGCCCGGCGCGAAGCTCGACCTCGTCACCGCCTATTTCACCGTCTTTGCCTACGACAAGCTTCGCGCCGAACTCGAATCCCTTGACCGCGTTCGGCTGCTTTTCGGTGAAGCGGCCTTCATTAAAAATCTCGATCCCGCCAAAGCCAACAACGCGACCTACGTCCTGAAGGACGACGGACTCGCGCTTTCCGCCGGTCTCAGCCAGCGCCACGTCGCCGAGGCGTGCGCCCGATGGATCCGGGACAAAGTCGAGATCCGTTCCGTCACACGCACCGGGTTTCTGCATGGCAAGATGGTGCACATCCACCGCGGCGAAGTGAGCGCCGCGATCCTGGGCAGCGCTAATTTCACCACGCGGGGGCTGGGCCTCGCCGCCGCCAATAACAACGTCGAGCTCGATCTCATTGTGAGCGACGACCGCGACCGGGCCGAACTCAACGCCTGGTTCGAGGAACTATGGAACGACACCACCCGCGTCGAGGATGTGAGGCAGGCCGTCCTCGATTACCTGCTGCAGGTCCATCAGGACCAGTCGCCGGAGTTCGTTTACTTCAAAACGCTCTTCCACCTCTTCGAGAAGTTTCTTGCCGGCGGCGCGGACCTCGACGCCGCGCTCAAGCAGACCAGCCTGCTGGAGACCACCGTCTGGAGGACGCTATTCGGTTTCCAGCAGGACGGCGCCAAGGGCGCCATCAACAAGCTCCGCCAGTTCAGCGGTTGCATCCTCGCCGACAGCGTGGGTCTTGGCAAAACCTATGAAGCCCTCGCTGTCATCAAGTATTTCGAGTTGAAAAATGAGCGGGTGCTCGTGCTTTGTCCCAAGAAACTCGCGGACAACTGGCTTCTCTACCGCCAGAATAGTGCACTCAACCCATTCCTCACTGACCGGTTTCGCTACGACGTCCTGCACCATACTGACCTTTCGCGCGAGGGCGGCCTCTCCAATGGCATCGACATCGGCCCGGGGTTCAACTGGGGCAACTACGATCTCGTGGTCATCGACGAGTCGCACAACTTCCGCAACAATTCCGTCGGTGTGGAACGAGAGGACGGCACGAAGCTGCGCACCCGTTACGAACGGCTCATCGAGGACATTATTCGCTCGGGCATCCGTTCCAAGGTGCTGCTCCTCTCCGCCACACCGGTGAACAACGAGCTGGCCGACCTGCGCAACCAGATTTCCTTCATCGCGGGCGGCGACGTCGCGCGTGACGACAAGGCGGATCGCGCCTTCGAACCGAATCTCGGCCTTAAGAGCATCAAGGCCACCACGCGCGAGGCGCAGGCGCGTTTTACCACCTGGGCCAGATTGCCGTCCCAACAGCGCGACAAGAAGGACCTCATCCACGTCCTCGGCGGCGATTTCCTCAAGCTGCTCGACGCGCTTACCATCGCCCGCTCCCGCCGCCATGTCGCCCGCTACTACGCCGGCGAGATGCAGCGCCTCGGCGGTTTCCCCGACCGCCAGCCGCCGGTTTCCCGCCATCCGGAAATCGACCTGCGCGGCCGGTTCCCCACCTACGACACCGTTGCCTCCCAAATCGCCAACTACAAACTCTGGCTTTTCCGGCCGTCCGAGCACCTGCGCCCCGACCTGCCCGACGAAATCAAAAAGGGCTACGAGCGCCGCATCGACGGTTTCACGCAGCAAGGCCGCGAGCGCATCCTCACCGGCATGATGAGGGTCAGCCTGCTCAAGCGCCTCGAAAGCTCCATCGACTCCTTCCGCATCTCGTTGGGCAACACCCTCGCCAAAATCGACCACCTTGAGGCGCGCATGGCCCGCTTCGAGGAGTTCCAGGCGGAAAACCCCGATCTTGACTACGACGAACTCAGTCCTGACGAGGTGGACGACCCCGAGCTCGCGGACGCCCTTGAGGTCGGCCGCCGGCAAAAGATCAAAATGGCGCACCTCGACCTCGCCCGGTGGCGCGTCCGCCTCGCCGAGGATCGCGCCCATTTGCAGGCCTTGCTTGCTCTCGCCAAACCGATCTCGTCGGCGCGGGACGCCAAACTCGCCGAGTTGAAGAAACTCATCGCCTCCAAGGTCAAGCATCCGCCTCTCGACAAGGACGGCCGCCCCAACCGCAAACTGCTCGTCTTTACCGCCTACGCCGACACCGCCCGCTACCTCTACGGCCAGCTCTACGCCTGGGCACGTCGCGAACTTGGCATCCACACTTCGCTCGTGGTGGGCAGTGGAGCCAACGAGTCCACCCTCACGTCCTCCCGCGACTTCGCCGACCTCCTCCTCGATTTCTCCCCGCGCGCAAAACGCCGCGCTGAATTTCGCCCCGGTGCCGCCGACAACGAGGTCGATCTCCTGATCGCCTCCGACTGCATCTCCGAGGGCCAGAACCTCCAGGACTGCGATACCGTCATCAATTACGACATCCATTGGAATCCCGTGCGCATCATCCAGCGCTTCGGCCGCATTGACCGCATCGGCTCGCGCGCCGTCGCCGTCCATCTGGTCAACTTCTGGCCCACGGAAAACCTCGACCGCTACATCAATCTCAAGCTGCGCGTCGAATCTCGCATGGCGCTCGTCGACCTGACCGCCACCCAGACCGACAACCCGCTCGACGAGAAACAGCTCGAAGATCTTGTCACCGCCGACCTCCGCCTGCGCGACCGGCAGCTTGAACGTCTAAAAAAGGAGATCCTCGAACTCGAGGATCTCGACGACACCGTCACGCTCGCCGATTTCTCGCTCGACGACTTCCGGCTCGACCTGCTCCGCTACCTCGAGGCCAACCGCGACAAGCTCGAAGCCACTCCGCAGGGCATCTATGCCGTCGTGCCGCCCGCCGCCGCCATTCCGATGGCGCAGCCCGGCGTCATCTTCTGCCTGCGCCACAAGGGGCAGTCCGAGGCCGCGAACACCGAGAAGGTCAACCCGCTGGCGCCCCACTACCTCGTTTATATCCATGCCGACGGCCAGGTGCGCCTCGCGTTCACGCAGGCGAAGACCATCCTCAACCTCTTCCGCGAACTCGCCCTCGGCAAGACCGGGCCCTACGTCGAACTCTGCCGCCTTTTCGACCGCCACACCGAACAGGGCCACGCTATGCACGACTATGACCGTCTGCTCTTCACCGCGGTGGGTGCCATCGCCGGCACGTTCCAGAAAAAGCTCGCCGACAGCCTGCAGGCCAGCCGCTCCTTCATCCTCCCGACCATGGAGGAGCAGGTTTTGCCCACCTCCGATTTCGAACTCGTCACCTGGCTGGTGGTGCTGGCTCCCGAGCCAACCGGCACCAAAGCAGGAGAGGTCAGATGAGCAATGGCAGGCAACGCATCTTCATCAGCTCGGTGCAACGGGAACTCGCTGCCGAACGCGCGGCCTTGCGGGATTATTTGCGCGGTGACCCGTTATTGAGCCGCTTTTTCGATGTGTTTCTCTTCGAGGACATCCCAGCGGCCGACCGCCGGGCCGATGAAGTTTACCTGGAGGCAGTGGATCGCTGCTCGGTTTATGTCGGGCTGTTCGGCAACGACTACGGCTTCGAGGACGCTGCCGGGGTCTCACCCACGGAGCATGAGTTCGACCGGGCCACGACCGCCGGCAAGCTCCGGCTGATTTTCGTGAAGGGTTCGAATGACGCTGCGCGCCACCCGAAGATGCTCGCCCTCATCCGCAAGGCTGGCACCCAGCTCATCCGCCGCCGGTTTGGCTGCATCCCGGAACTGACGGCTGCGCTCTATGCCAGCCTCGTAGAGTTTCTGGAGAGCTGCGGCTCCATCCAGCGCCGGCCGTTCGAGGACCGCCCCGCTCCCGGCGCCACGCTCGACGACGTTGACGCCGAAGCGATTGCCACCTTCGTGCGCCGCGCGCGGGCGGAACGTCAGTTTCCGCTCCCCGTGGATGCGCCGCTCACCACGGTGCTGGCGCATTTGAATCTGCTGTGCGACCACCAGCCCACGCAAGCCGCCCTGCTGCTTTTCGGCCGCCAGCCGCAACGCTTCATCCCGGCGGCCGAGGTGCGCTGCATGCATTTTCACGGCATCGAGATTCAGCGGCCCGTGCCGTATTATCAGATATTCAAAGGTCAGCTGTTTGAGCAGGTGGACCGCGCGACGAACTTTGCCCTCGGCGTGCTCAACCGCGGCGTGGGCACACGGGCGTTGAGCAACCAGGCCCCTGTCACCTACGAAATCCCGCCCGACGTCATCCGCGAGGCCATCGTCAACGCCATTGCTCACCGCGACTACACCTCCGCGGCGGCGGTGCAAGTCTCCGTCTTCGCCGACCGGGTCGAGATTTGGAATCCCGGCCTGCTGCCCCCACCGCTCACTCCGGAGCGGCTGCGCCACCCGCACCGCTCCATCGCGCACAATCCCCGGATTGCCGAGGCGCTCTTCCTCGTCCGCTACATCGAGAAATACGGCACCGGCACGCTGATGATGATCCGGGAGAGTGTTGGCCACGCGCTCCCCGAGCCCGACTTTGAGCAGCGGGGCGGCGAATTTGTCACGATCCTCTGGCGCGACTGGTTGACGGAGAAGATGGTGGCTTCCCTTGGGCTAAACGATCGCCAGCACGCCAGCATCCTCCATCTCAAACTCCGGCAGCAGATAACCAACGCCGAGTATCAGCGGCTCACTGGAGCCCTCAATCGAACGGCCTCCCGCGATCTGGATGACCTGGTCAAGAAAGGAGTCTTGAGGAAGGTCGGCAAGACCGGGCGCGGTGCCCATTATGTGCTTGTCCCGAAACAGGTCATAAACAGGACAAACGCGACATCGGCCAAAGCGGACAAGAACAGGACAAACCGGACACCCGCCTCCCCCCACAAGGCCGCCCACCAGCGGCAAGAGAGACCGTGACGCGTGATCTCCCATCCCATCACCCATGAGCCAATGCTCGCTTCAACTGGCTCCATGAAGGCCGGGCGCCAAGCTTCGCGCTCATAACCTGCCCCCTGTCCTCCAAATCGCCCATGCCCGCCGCCCAACCGCCCACCCTCCGCGAACAGCTCGCCGCCGCCCTCGGCCGGTTCGCCACGGCTCCGCTCTTTGACGCGGCCATCGGGCTCTTCGACACGCTCGGCTACCACAGCGAGCGGCGGTTGCGCTTACGTTCGACCACGGCCGAAGGCTTCCTCGGTACTTTTGACCGTGCCAAAACCATCAATCCGGAACGCGCCCTGCTCGCAGCCTGGCAGGCGGTCGAGTTCCTCTTCCAACTCACCGATGCTGAGGTGAAATCCGCCGCCCTCCGGACCGACGAGCTGCCCTTCGACAGCAAGGGCCAGTGGGACGGCGCCATCATCGAGAGCTACCTGTTCCTCGCCTTGGAGCTGAAACCGCGCGCCTACACGCGCACCGAGCTGGCCGGCGCCACCCGCGCCATCAACCGGCTCTTCGACATGCCGGTCATGTTGCTCTTCAAGCACGGCGACGCGCTCACGTTGGCCGTCATCAACCGTCGCCTCTCCAAGCGCGACGAGGCGAAGGATGTCCTCGAAAAAGTCACCCTCATCAAGGACATCCGCTTCGCCGCGCCGCACCGCGCCCACGTCGAGATCCTCTCCGATCTCTCCTTCGACGAACTGCGCCAGCGGCACGGCTTCACCAACTTCGTCCAGCTTCACGCCGCGTGGCGCCAGACGCTCGACATCCAGGAGCTGAACAAGCGTTTCTACCAGCAGCTCCAGCACTGGTATTTCTGGGCGCTCGGCCACGCCCGTTTCCCGGCCGACGCCCCCAAGGACGCTGACGGCCGCGATTCCCTTTCGCTCATCCGCCTGCTCACACGCCTCATCTTTGTCTGGTTCATCAAGGAGAAAGGCCTCGTCCCCGAAAACCTCTTCGACGCCCGTGCCCTGCCCAAGCTCCTCCTCGGTTTTGCCCCCGCCGACCCACGCGCCAAGGGTTCCGTCTATTACCGCGCCATTCTCCAGAACCTTTTCTTCGCCACGCTCAACCAGGAGCCCGACCAGCGCGCCTGGCGCCGGAAAGAGCAGAATTTCATGGCGCACTCGCTCTACCGCCATCGCGATGACTTCGCTGCTTCCGCCACAGCGCTCGACCTGTTCAAGGACATCCCCTTCCTCAACGGCGGTCTCTTCGAGTGCCTCGACAAGATCGATGGCACGCCGGAAAAACCCCGCTACATCCGGATCGACGGCTTCTCCGACCGCCCCGACAGCCAGCCTGTCGTCCCCGACTTCCTCTTTTTCGGCCCGGAGCAGGACGCCGACCTCAGCGACTTTTACGAGGAGACGAAGTCCGGCAAGAAATCCCGCCCGGTGCGCGTCCGCGGGCTTCTCGCCATCTTTCACGATTTCAAGTTCACCATCGAGGAAAACACCCCGCTGGAGGAGGACGTCGCCCTCGACCCCGAACTGCTCGGCCGCGTCTTCGAAAACCTCCTCGCCGCCTACAACCCCGAAACACAGGTCACCGCCCGCAAGCAAACCGGCTCTTTCTACACCCCGCGCGAGATCGTGGACTACATGACCGGCCAGGCGCTGTTCTACGCCCTCCGCGAGAAGGTCGCCGGCCTCACCGATCTCGACGCCCGGCTTACCTCACTCCTCGCCCACGATGACGCGCCCAACCCCTTCGCTCCCGCCGAGACCGCCAGGCTCATCGCCGCTATCGACGACCTCAAAGTCCTCGATCCCGCCTGCGGTTCCGGCGCCTTCCCCATGGGTGTGCTCCACCGGCTCGTCCATGCCCTGCAAAAACTCGATCCCGGCAATGTCCGTTGGAAACAGCGTCAGATCGACAAGGCCGCTGAGATCCCCGATGCCACCGTGCGCGAGCACGTCACCGCCGACATCGAACAGGCCTTCGGCGCCAATGAGCTCGGTTACGGCCGCAAGCTTTACCTCATCGAGAACTGCCTCTACGGCGTGGATATCCAGCCCATCGCCGCGCAGATCGCCAAGCTCCGCTTTTTCATCTCGCTCGTCGTCGAGCAGCGCACCGATCCCAAGGCGCCCAACCGCGGCATCCGCCCGCTCCCCAATCTCGAGACCAAGATTGTCGCCGCCAACACGCTCCTCGGCATCGCCCGCCCCGGCCAGCAACTCCTCCGCAATCTCGACATCGACACCAAGGAGGCCGAACTCCGCCGCGTGCGCGACGAACACTTTCTCGCCCGCACGCCGAAGAAAAAAGCGAAGTGCCGCGAGGACGACGCCCGACTGCGGAAGGAAATTGCCGGGCTCCTCAAGGACGACGGCTGGGACAGAGCCACGGCGGAAAAACTCTCTGCATGGGATCCCTACGACCAGAATGCCCACGCCAACTTCTTCGACAACGAATGGATGTTTGGCCTCACCGAGGGCTTTGACGTGGTCATAGGCAATCCGCCATACATCACGCTGGCTCTAGGCCGACAGCGTAACGTTCTGACTGCCGAACAGGTGCAGGAATATCGGGAGCACTACGGCAGCTTGCTCGAATACAAAGGGAATACCTTTTCGATGTTTATCGGGCTCGCGCCACGGATTCTGTGTCCGGGCGGCTGTTTGAGCTACATCGTTCCGAACACTCTGCTGATGGCGAATACGATGCAGGAGTTACGGATGTTCATCCTAAAAAACTTCCGCGTGGATGAACTCGTCAACATCCGCAGTCGTGTTTTCGAGGAGGCGGAAATCGGAGGAAATTTAGTTTTCCATTTCTCGGCAGGCCAACCCTCCAGGGAGCACCGTTGCGCGCTTGTGGACCTTGATGAAATAGACCGAATCGGGACAGCGGAACGCAGTTTTGTGCACCAAGAGAGTTTTGCCGCTTACTCCGATTTTCGCTTTGTGGCCGAGACACCAAACGCTGTCTTGATGCGGCGACTTGTTTCAAAGGCAAAGCCTCTTGCCGAAATCGCCGATTTTTACAACGGAATCAAAACGGGGGACAACAAACGCTTCCTGGCTGAAAAGAAGCTAACGTCGAAGCACAAACCCGTGATTCGGGGTAGAGATGTTCATAGGTATTCGGTAGGTGACGCGCACTGTTTCGTGCTTTTCGATCCTGAAGAACTTTGGAGCAACACAAACGAGGAGAAGCTTCGGAAGACTCCGAAGATTGTCGTGCGCCAGACGGGGGATCGAATCGTCGCCGCATTGGACGAACAGGGACAACTGACACTTGATACAACGCATTTGATTTTTGATGCCACGATTCCGATCAAAGCTCTTCTGGGAATCCTGAATTCGTGCCTGATTAATTGGTATTACCAGAGACTAGTAGAAGAAGTTGGACGGGCATTCGCCGAAGTGAAAATCGTGAACTTGAAGAAACTGCCGATCAGTTCTTCGGCATTTGATGTGACCTTCGGACGAAAGCTAGGTGGCTTGGTCGACCAAATCCTCGCCGCGAAGCGCGCGGACGCCGGGGCCGACACGAGCGCGCTGGAAGCGGAGATCGACCGGCACGTTTACGCCCTCTACGACCTCACCCCCGAGGAAATCAAAATTGTCGAGGAAAGCAGCCGGTGAGTTTCCATGAAGCGACGATGAGGTCACCGCCTGAGCCTGTGTTTGCACCCCCCCACGCCAGCCGCTGGCCGGTCGCGCTGGCGGCGGTGGTGATCGGCCTCGGAATCCTGGTCGCATATCACAACAGCTTTCACGGATCGTTGATCTTCGATGACGAGCCGGCCATCCTGGAGAATCCGAGCATCCAGCAGCTGTGGCCCGTCTGGAAAACCCTGGTCCCTCCGGCCGAGATGACGGTCACCGGCCGGCCGGTCGCCAATTTCACGCTGGCCGTCAACTACGCGCTGAGCGGGACCAACGTCTGGAGCTACCATGCGTTCAACCTGCTCATTCACCTGCTCGCCAGCCTGACCCTGTTCGGCGTGGCGCGGCGCACGCTGCTGCAGCCGGTCCTGCGGGAGCGCTTCGGCCGGGACGCGTTTCCCCTGGCCGTCGTGATCGCCCTGCTATGGAGCCTTCATCCGCTACAAACCGAGGCGGTGACCTATGTCATCCAGCGCGTCGAGTCGCTGATGGGGTTGTTCTACCTGCTGACCTTCTATTGCTTCATCCGTTCGATCGAGTCACCGCGGCCTCGGCTCTGGCAGGGGTGCGCCGTGGTGACCTGCCTGCTCGGCGCGGCCACCAAGGAGGTGACGGCCACGGCCCCGCTGCTGGTGCTGCTCTATGACCGGACCTTTGTGGCGGGCTCGTTTCGGGAGGCCTGGCGCCGGCGCGGGGGAATGCACGTGGCGCTGGCGGCAACCTGGCTGCCCCTGGCCGGTCTGGTGGCGAGCGCCGGCTGGGACCGCAACGGCACTTCCGGCTTCGACGTGGGCATCACGCCGTGGGCGTACTGGCTGACCCAGTTCGAGGCAGTCATCCGCTATCTCTGGCTGTCGGTGTGGCCCCATCCGCTCGTATTCGAATACGGCACCTTCTGGGTGAACCGTGCGACGGAGGTGGCATTGTACGCTGTAATGGTCGTGGTGCTGGCGCTGGCGGTGCTGGTCGCGCTCTGGCGGCGGCCGGTGCTGGGTTTTCTGGGCGCCTGGTTTTTCGTGATCCTGGCGCCCACCAGCGTCATACCCGGCCGGATCCAGATGATCGTCGAACACCGAATGTACCTCCCGTTGGCGGCGGTGATCGCGCTGGCCGTCGGTGGGGCGGTGACCAGATACGGACGGCGCAGCCTGGTCGTCTTCCTGGCGCTCGCGGTGGGCGCCGGCTGGCTGACGGTCGAACGCAATGACGTTTATCGAAGCGCGGAAGGTCTTTGGCGCGACACGGTCGCCAAACGGCCGGCCAACGAGCGCGCCTACAACTGCTTGGGCGTGGCCCTGTTCAAGGACGGCCAAATCCAGGAAGCGATCAAAAGCTATGAGACGGCGTTGCATCTCCGGTCGGCGTATCCGGAGGCGCATAGTAATCTGGGCTATGCGCTGACCAAGGCCGGCCGTTTCCGGGAGGCGATCGCGGAGTGCCGGACGGCGCTGCGCCTCAAACCGGACTACGCGAAGGCCTACAACAACCTCGGCAACGCCCTGCTCGAGGCGGGACAGGTGGCCGAGGCCATCCAATCCTATGAGACCGCGCTGCGGATCACGCCGAATGATGCCAAGATGCATTACAACCTCGGCAACGCCCTGCTGCAGGCGGGACGCATCCCCGAGGCGATCCAACAGTACGAGGCGGCGCTGCGCAGCAAACCGGTTGACGCGGAGGCGCAATTCAATCTGGGCAACGCCTTGCTCCAAGCAGGGCGGGTGCCGGAGTCCATCGCCCACTACCAGGCGGCGTTGCGGATCAACCCGGACTACGCGGAGGCGCACAGCAATCTTGGCAGCGCCCTGCTGCAAATGGAGCGGACCCCCGAGGCCATCGCGGAGTTTCAGGTGACGCTGCGGATCAAGCCGGACTACGCGGAGGGCTACAACAACCTCGGAGCCGCGTTATACCAGGCCGGGCGGATCAACGAAGCGATCCAGCAGTTTGAGACCGCGCTGCGGATCAAGCCCGGGTATCTTGACGCACGTCAGAATCTCGAACGGCTGCGGAACCCGGCGCCGGCGGCCGAGAGCCGGCATTGAATCGCCGCCGGCCGCGGCGCCCCGTCAGGCGGGTGGTTCCCCGCAGGCGAATTCTACCCCATCAGCAGTGCGATCTGCCGGCCGGGACCATGCACGCCCTCGATGAGGATGCCCTCGACGTCGGCGGTCTTCGACGGGCCGGTGACCCAGATGATGTTCGGGTCGTCGCCGAGCAGGGCGACCGCCTGCGCCAGGTTCGCCATCACCTCCTCGCGGCGCAGCACCGCGATGTGCACCCACGGCGCCAGCGCGCCGAGCCGGCACGAGGTCGACGCGTCGGAGAGGATGAGCGTGCCCGTCTCCGCAATCGCGCCGACCGCGCGCGTGATGCCGAACTGGTAGTCGTCGACGCGCGTCCGGTCAAAGACCGTCTCAACGGAGAACTCCGGTCCGAAGGCCGGCGCCAGCCGCGGCCACAGCTTCGGATCACAGTAGCCGTGCAGCCAGTGGTTCGCCTTGAGCAGCGCGACCACGTCCTCGACGCGCTCCATGCTCTCGCCGCTCACGAGCTTGGCCCGCTCGCAGAACACGCTCCAGGGGTCCTTCCAGTCAACCACCTCGCGCATCACCGCCACGTCGTCGGAAAAATGGGGATAGGCCGCGCGCTTCGGCAGCGGGGCCAGCGCGCCGCGCACGCGGCTGAGGATGACTTCACGATCGTCGTTCATGGAGGGTTATTTTGACCGCGGATTACGATTCCATTCCTAGTTGATGCGGTTTCGGCGCGAGCAGCTTTTCGCGGGCCACAAGGTAGAGGAAGCCCGTCAGCACCGCAAACGGGATCAGCGCCAGCGCATCGGCATGCAGACCGTTGAAGAACGGGTTGTGCGCGGTGGACCACGTGGTGAGGAAGGCGTTGACCCGGTCGAGCACCCCGGTGAGGAACGCGATGAGGATGCCGGCGATGGCGCCGCCCGCAATGTAGCCCGACGCGAGCAGGACGCCCGGACTCTTGTCGCTCTCCGCCACGAGCTGCGTCTCGTCGAGCTGCGCATGCTTCAACTCGTCGCGCTTCAGCCGGTCGACCAGCCAGCGGATGAGGCCGCCAACAAAAATCGGCGTCGTAGAGGAAAGCTGCAGGTACACGCCCACCGCGAACGGCAGCGAAGCGATGCCCGACAGTTCGAGCGTGACGGAGATGAACACCCCCAGCAGCACCAACGCCCACGGCAGCCGGCGGTCGAGGATGCCCTTGATGATATAGGACATCAGCGTGGCCTTCGGCGCGTCGAACTTGCTTACGGTCGTGCCATCGGGTCGCTCCCGGTGCATGCCATTGATGCCCGGATCGACGAGCCATACGGCGCGCCCGGCGCGGTTGACCAGGTATTTGCCCGCCGGGCCACCGGCCTCGCCCGTCTTCTGCCACACGAAATAGGTGCCGGCGTCGTCACGCGCCTGCGGGCCGCTGAGCCGCTCCTCGCGCGTGAGCTTCGTGGCGTCGGTGGCGAGGCCGGGCGCCACCTGCGCGGCGGGCACGTAGACCGTGGCCGCGGCGTTCAATTTGAGCAGGATCGGCCCCAGCACCAGCGCCGAGGCGAACGCACCGACAAGGATCGAATACTGCTGCAACTTCGGCGTGCCGCCGACGAGAAAGCCGGTCTTCAGATCCTGCGAGGTCGTGCCGCCGTTGGAGGCCGCGATGCAGACGACGGCGCCCACCGAAAGCGCCGTCACGTAGTAGGTGCCGCCGGTCCAGCCGACGATCAGGAAGATGAGGCAGGTGAGCAGCAGCGTCGCCACCGTCATGCCCGAAATGGGATTGGACGAGGAGCCGATCTCCCCGGTGAGTCGCGACGAAACCGTCACGAAGAGAAACCCGAAGACCACAATGAGAATCGCGCCGAGCAGGTTCATATGCAGCGGCGGCGCGAGCGTAATGGCCGCCATCAGCACCACCAGGCCGATGCCAACGAAGATCATGGGGAGATCGCGATCCGTGCGCTGCACCCCGGCGGATCCGGCGCCGCCGTTCGTGCGTGAGGCGCGGAAGTCACCCAGCCCGGCGCGCAGCCCGTGCCAGATTATCGGCAGCGAGCGGACCACGCTGATGATGCCCCCCGCCGCCACCGCGCCCGCGCCGATGTAGAGAACATAGGCTTCGCGGATCTCACCCGGCCCCATCTGGGAGATCGGGATCGTGCCGGGGGCCAGCGGACCGGTCAGCTTTTCGCCGAAGAACTTGATCATCGGGATCAGCACGAGGTAGGCGAGCACGCCGCCCCCGCACATGATCGAGGCGATGCGCGGCCCGATGATGTAGCCCACCCCGAGGAGCTCCGGCGAGATCTCGATGCCCAACGAGCCGGCCTGGAACGGCGCGCCAAACACCTTTTCGGGAATGTCCTTCCAGCCCTTGAGGGCGACGTTGAGCGTCTTGTAGAGGAGTCCGACGCCGAAGCCGGTGAAAATCACCTTTCCGCCGGACGACCGGCCGAGTCCGGCGGCGGCGGCGGTCGCCATGTCCGCCTTGGCCGCGGACGACGCGGCCGCGCGGCTCTCGGGGGAGGCGCCGGCGGTCAGCACCGCGGCGCACGCCGTGCCCTCGGGATATTTCAGCACGCCGTGCTCCTTCACAATGAGCGCGCGGCGCAGCGGGATCATCATCAGGATGCCCAGCAGGCCGCCGAGGAGCGCCACGAGCATGACACGCGTCAGCTCGAGATCGAAGCCGAGGATGAGGATCGCGGGCATGGTCACACCGATGCCGAACGCGATCGACTCGCCCGCCGATCCGGCGGTTTGCGAGATATTGTTCTCGAGGATGGTGGCGTCGCGCACGCCGAGCTTCGAGAGGCCGCGGAACAGCGCGAGCGAGATGACCGCCACGGGAATCGAGGCGCTCACCGTCAGGCCGACCTTGAGCACGAGGTAGAGCGACGACGCGCCGAAGATCATGCCGAGCACGGTGCCGGTGAGCACGGCGCGCAAGGTGAATTCGCGCATCAGCGTGCGGGCCGGGATGTAGGGCTCGAATTTCGAAGCGGGCGTGGGTTCAGCCATGAAAGAAGGAAAAATTGCCGCGGATAAACCGATCAGGGCGCGATGCCTGTCATCGCGAGTCCCGCGACTGCGGGATGTGGCGATCCAGTCGAACTCTGGCTGGATTGCTTCGTCGTCCAGTGCTGGACTCCTCGCAATGACCGTTGGCGCTCACCTTATTCTTTCCGGTTTCCGGTCTCCGCCCTGCCCGCCGTAGCCTCGGCGGAGGCGGGTTTCCGCTTTACCCGCTGGCGGAGCCAGCGCCGGAACTCGCCGCCGCGCCACTTGGGCAGCGTGCGGCTGGCCGCCCACGCGTGCATGGCGGGCACGGGAATGAGTCCGGGCGGAATGTAATCGAGCAGCCGGCCGCCGATCAGCGCGGCCTTCCACGCCATCGGCTGCGAAGCGAGCAGCGCCCACGGCCCCATGGGCGGCAGGCCGGGCGACGCCGCGCCCTCGCGCTTGCCCCGGTCGCGCAGGCGCAGGAGCAGGTCGGGAATGGGAATGTTCACCGGGCAGACCTCGTTGCACGCGCCGCACAGACTCGACGCCTTGGGCAGATCGGCCTTCCCCAGGAAACGCTCGCCCGCGAGCAGCGGCGAGAGCACGGCGCCGACGGGGCCGGGATAGACGCTGCGGTAAGCGTGCCCGCTCACCTGGCGGTAAACAGGGCACACATTCATGCACGCGCCGCAACGGATGCACCGCAGGATCTCGCGGCATTCGCCCGCCAGCACCTCGGTGCGGCCGTTGTCGACAAAGATGACGTGCATCTCCTCGGGGCCGTCGGGCTGGCCGGCCGCCCGAGGCCCGCGGATGAACTCGGTGTAGACGGTGAGCTGCTGGGCGGTGGCGGAGCGGGCGAGCAGGTTGAGAAAGAGCGCCAGGTCGCGGTCGCGCGGCAGGAGCTTCTCGATGCCGACGAGCGCGATGTGGCATTTGGGCGCGGCGAGGCTGAAGCGCGAATTACCCTCGTTGGTGACGACGACGAGCCGCCCGCTTTCGGCCACGACAAAGTTGGCGCCGGTCATGCCCGCATCGGCGGCCAGATATTTCTTCCGCATGAACTCGCGGGCGCGGCGCGTGATGACCTCGGGCTCGTCGTTGTAGGCGCCGAGGCCGTTTTTCTCGAAACTCGTCGCGATTTCCCGGCGGTTCTTGTGGATGATCGGCCGCACGATGTGGCTCGGGTGATCGTGGTCAATCTGGACAATGAATTCGCCGAGGTCGGTCTCGAGGCACTCGATGCCGTGCGCCTCGAGGAAGGGGGCCAGCCCGATCTCCTCGCTCACCATGGTCTTCGCCTTGACCAGGCGCGTGGCGCCGCGGCGCTGCAGGATGGCGAGCACCTGGCGGCGGGCCGCCTCGGCGTCGACGGCCCAGTGCACCTGCGCTCCCCCGGCCGTGAGGCGCTCCTCCACCAGCGGCAGGAGGGTGTCGAGGTTTTCGATGACGTGCTGCTTGATCTCCCCGGCCAGCCGGCGCAGCCGGTCGGGGTCGTCAAAATCCCCGGCCAGCAGTTTCCCGCGCTTCTCGTGCGTGGCTTTGGTGCTCTCGTAGACCGACTGCCGCTTCTCCGGCGGCAGGGTGCAGGCAAATTGGTCGATGGGCTGGGTTTTCATGGGGAGTGTGTAGGAGCCTGCTCGCAGGCGATGAAAAAAGAATCGCGAGCAAGCTCGCTCCTACAGTTCATTCACAGCAGCCCTCCGTTTTTGAGCGCGTCGCGCAACACCTGGGCCACGTGCCGGTGCGGCATGGGCCGTCCTTCCTTCTCCGCCAGGCCGCTGAGGTGCATGAGGCAGCTCGTGTCGACACCGACGAGAAACCGGGGCTGGGCGGCGCGCAGATGCTGGAGCTTCAGCCGGCCCATGGCCTCGGAGATGTGGGGGAACGTCACCGAAAACGTGCCGCCGAAGCCGCAGCATTGCTCGGCCTCGCCGAACTCGACGAGGGTCACGCCCGGGATCGAACGCATCAGGGTCGCCGCCGCCTCGGCGCTCCGGGTGCCGCGCGTGTGGCAGGAACGGTGGAACGCGATGGCCCCGTCGAACCGGCCGGGCCAGGACGTCACGCCGAGCCCGTTGACAATGAAATCCGCCAGTTCCCACGTGCGCCGGGCGAGCTGTTCCACCTCGGGGAGGTCGCGCTCATGCTCGAACGCCAGCAGGGCGCCGTGAAACACCATGGCGGCGCAGGAACTCGACGGCACGACGACGGGCAGTTCGCTCTTGAACGTGCGCACCAGGTGCCGCACCACGCGGCGCGAGGCGTTCCAATCGCCCGAGTTGAAGGCCGGCTGGCCGCAGCAAATCTGCGCCTCGGGAAACTCAACCGTGAGGCCGAGGTGCTCCAGCACCTGCACCGTCGCGATGGCCGCGTCGTCATAAAACGCGTCGCACAGGCACGTGGCCATCAACTGGACCTTTTCCCCAAGGGGTGGCTTGCGCTCGATCATCGTCATGCCGCGAAAAACGTAAGGTGCCGGATTCGTTCCGCGCCGCAATCCCGATTTGCGGCCGGCCCTTCATACTGTCCGATGGGCCGCCGGAGTTTGCGGGCTCGCCATTCCGCGCCCGCGTCTCAAAATCACCCACTCATGCCCACCGTCTACTCCGCCGCCATCGACCTCGGTGCGACCAGCGGCCGCGTGATTCTCGGCACCTGGTCGAAAAACCGCCTCACCCTCAAGGAAGTCCACCGCTTCCCCAACACCTTCCGCTCGCTCGGCGTCCACGATTACTGGGACGTCGCCGGCCTGTGGGCCGAGGTGTGCACGGGTCTGCTCCGGGCCGCCGCCGCCCTGCCCCGCCGGGCGCGGCTCGCCTCCGTGGGCGTCGACACCTGGGGCGTCGACTATGCGCTGGTGAACGACGCCGGACGGCTGGTGTTCCCCGTGCACGCCTACCGCGACGCGCGCACGCAGCCCGGGCTGCACCGCCTCGGCCACACCCGGGCCGCGCTCGAGCGCATCTACGCGGCCACCGGCATCCCCAACGTTTTCTACAACACGAGCCTCCAGCTCGAGGAGGTTGTGGCAAATTGCCCGGCCGTGACCGACCTGGCCACGCGCTGCCTTTTCCTGCCCGACTACTTCAACTACCTGCTTTCGGGCCGCATGGAGAACGAACTCTCCATCGCCAGCACGTCACAGCTGCTTGATGTGCACTCGACCGACTGGTCACGCCCCGCCCTCGCTCACTTCCACCTCCCGGCCCAGTGGTTCACCAAGCCCATTCTCGCCGGCACGCGCCTCGGAGCGGTGCGCAGTCTGCCCGAACTCAAGGGCGCGCAGGTCATCGCCGTGCCCGGCCACGACACCGCCAGCGCCTACGACGCCATGCCCGCCGCGCCCGACGGCGGCGACCTTTTCCTCAGTTCCGGCACCTGGTCGCTCGTCGGTTTCGAGAGCGACACTCCCCTGCTGGGCGATGAGGCGCTCCGCGCGCGCATTGCCAACGAGCGCATCGGCGACGGACGCTACCGCCCGCTCACCAATGTCATCGGCCTGTGGCTGCTCGAACAGACGATGAAGGACTTCGCCACGCGTCTGCGCAGCGACCGCGATTGGTCCGCCCTCGTCGTCGCGGCGGAGAAGCTGCCGGCGCCGCCTGCCCTCCTCGATGTCACCGATGCCGCCTTCGCCAACCCGCCGTCCATGCGGGCGGCGATCGATGCGCAGCTGCAGAAGCGCCGGATCACTCCGCCGAAAAACCTCGCCGCCTACCTACGGCTGATCTGTGCCTCGCTCGGTCGCGGCCACACCAGTGCCCTGCAGGCCTTTGAGCGGATGACCGGCCGGAAATTCCGGCGCATTTTCATCGTGGGCGGTGGCTCGAAGAATCGCCTGCTGTGCCAGGCCACCGCCGACGCGGCGGGCATCCCGGTCGTCTCGTTCAGCCTGGAAGGCACGGCCGTCGGCAATCTTGCCAGCCAGCTCGTCGCGCTGGGCGCGGTGAAGAACCTCGCCACGTTCCGCCACCACCTCGGCGCCACCCTCAAGCAGAAGGTCTACACCCCGCAGATCTGACCCCCCACCGCCATGAAAACCCTGCGCCTGGTTGTCCTGCTCCTCGCCGGCCTGACCGCCGCCGTCCTGAGCGCGGCCGACGACGAGATTGCGGCTTCCACCAAGACCCGCGTCGGCGACCCCGCACCCCTCTTCAGCGGCACCGCCGTGACCGGCGAGACCTATTCGCTGGCCCAGCTCAAGGGCAAGGTCGTCGTGCTTTCGCTCTTCGCCACCTGGTGCGGGCCATGCAACACCGAACTGCCGCACGTGGAAAAGGAGCTCTGGCAGGCGTTTCGCGCGCGCGGCCTCGTCGTTCTTGCCGCCGCCCGAGAGGAGGGACCCGACAAGCTCAAGCCCTTTGCCGCGAAGCTCGGCCTGACCTTCCCACTGCTCAGCGATCCCGGCCGGGGCATCTTCAGCCAGTTCGCCACGGCCTACATCCCACGCCTCTACGTCATCGGCGCCGACGGCCGGATCAAATTCCAGAGCGTGGGCTTCGACGAGGCCGAGTTCCGCCGAGCGCTGGCCGCGGTCGAACGCGAACTCGCCGGAGCAGCACGGTGAAGTCCGTGCCCACGGCCGACGGTGAAACGGATCAGGAGCCCCGCGGAGAAACGGCGTATCATCAAGTCCCGATCTGACGATGAACGCCCATGCCCATCCTCCGACCGCCCCGGCGGCGACGCCTGAACCCGATCCGGCCGCCTTGGTCTACATGGGGCTGCCGGCGGCGCAGTTTCTGATGCCACGCCTCTGGGTGGCGCTGGTGCTGAGCCTGCCGGTGCTGGGCCTGGCGATGGGCGAAATGATCACGCCGGCCTTCTTCCACCGGCTTGATCCGCGCCTTTCCGGCTGGCTGCAGCTGGCTCTCACCACGCCGGTGTTCTTCTGGAGCGGCGCGCCGTTTCTCCGCCGCTGGTGGGTGTCGCTGCGCGAGCGCGACACCAACATGTTCACGCTCATCGTCACCGGCACCGGCGCGGCGTATTTTTACAGCGTCGCCGCCGTGTTGTTCGGCGACCGTTTTCCCGCCACGCTGCGCGGAGGGCATGGCGTGCCGCTCTATTTCGAAGCCGCCGCGGTCATCACCACCATCGTGCTGATCGGCCAGATCTTGGAACAGCGCGCCCACGCCCGCACCGATACCGCCATCCGCGCCCTGATGGATCTGGCACCGGCCATCGCCCACCGCGTGCGCGACGGCCACGAGGAGGATGTGTCACTCGATGATGTCGTGCCCGGCGACATTCTGCGGGTGCGTCCCGGCGAAAAGGTGCCGGTCGACGGCCGCGTCGCCGAGGGCGCGAGTCATGTCGATGAATCCATGCTCACGGGCGAACCCGTTCCGGTGGCCAAGTCCGCCGGCGGCGCGGTGTCCGGCGGCACGCTCAACACGACGGGCACTTTTGTCATGTGCGCCGAGCGCGTCGGGCGCGACACCCTGCTGGCGCAGATTATCCGCCTCGTCGAGGCGGCCCGGGAGAGCGAGGCGCCGATCCAGCGGCTCGCGGACAAGGTGGCGACCTGGTTTGTGCCGGCCGTCGCCGGCATTGCCGCGCTCACCTTCGCGCTCTGGTGGTGGCTTGGGCCCGAACCGCGATTGATCTTCGCCTTGGTGAACGCCGTGGCCGTGCTTATCATCGCCTGCCCGTGCGCACTCGGCCTCGCCACGCCTGTCTCGCTCGTCACCGGCATCGGCCGCGGCGCGCAAGCCGGTGTACTGGTCAAGAATGCTGAGGCCCTTGAACGCCTGGCGCATGCCACCACGCTGCTCGTCGACAAGACCGGCACGCTCACCGAGGGCAAGCCGCGCGTGGTCGGAATCGAGCTGGCGCCGCCGGTAGCCGGGGGCGCTGACCCTGGCCCGGAGCCGTCGACCCCGGCGACAACCGCCGACCGCCTTCTGGCCTTCGCCGCCGCGGCGGAAAGCGCCAGCGAGCATCCGCTGGCCCGCGCCATCGTCGATGCGGCCAGGGAGCGTGGTCTGGTTTTGTCCGCCGCCGACAACTTCCACGCCGAGCCGGGCATGGGCGTGACGGCGAACATCCAGGGTCGCCGTGTGCACGTTGGCCGCGCACCCGAGTCCGCCCTGGCCTCCGGCCAGCAGCCGATCGCCACGCTCGTCGGCGTTACCCTTGACGGCCGTTTTGCCGGCACCCTGACGCTGGCCGACCCCATCAAGACCACCACGCCCGAGGCCATCGCCGCGTTGCACCGGCTGGGTCTGCGCGTGGTCATGGTGACCGGCGACCGCGAGACGACCGCGCAAGCCGTGGCGCGGCAGCTCGGACTCGACGGTGTGCATGCCGGCGTCACTCCCGCTCGCAAACAGGAGCTTGTGCGCGAGCACCGCCACCGCGGCGAGCGCGTGGTCTTCGCCGGCGACGGGATCAACGACGCGCCGGCGCTCGCCGCGGCTGACATTGGCATCGCAATGGGCACCGGCACCGACGTCGCCATGCATAGCGCCGGCCTCGTGCTGGTGAAAGGCGACCTGCGCGGCATCGTGAAGGCGCTGCATCTCAGCCGCGCCGTGCTGCGCAACATCAAGCAGAACCTCTTTCTCGCCTTCCTTTACAACGGCCTGGGCATTCCGATCGCCGCCGGAGCGCTTTACCCCGCTTTCGGCTGGCTGCTCAATCCCATGCTGGCGGGAGTGGCCATGAGCCTGAGCTCGATCTGCGTCGTCAGCAACGCCCTGCGGTTGAAGAACGCCCGGCTTTGAAGCGCCGGCCACCCGGGCGCAGGTGCCTCCACCGTTTGTAACGTAATACGTTACAAGTTGTCGGAGCGCTTAAGGGTCCAAACCGGACGCCAATCGGAACGCACCACCGTGCCGCGCGCCAAGGGCGCTTGATCGAACCTGGATCAGCTTCACCCAGTCCCGCTCTGCCGCGATATTCGTTCTTGCAGAAATTCTTGGGAGAACTGAATTGCTCGGCTGACAGGTGGCCGCCATCCCCGACTGCATCACAAAGAGCAGCATGAATTCCGAGTACCATCTGATACCAAATGAGCGCATCGCACGGTCGATTCTGCTGATCCGTGGCGAAAGGGTCATGTTGGATGCCGACCTAGCGGCCATTTACGGCGCTACGACCAAATCTCTGAACCAAGCAGTCAAGCGCAACCTCGATCGCTTTCCGCCCGACTTCATGTTTCAACTGACAGCGAGGGAGAAAGCCAAGGTGGTCACAAATTGTGACCACCTTGCACGGCTCAAGTTCTCGCCACACCTGCCGTACGCCTTTACCGAGCATGGAGCGTTGATGCTCGCAAACATCCTGAACAGCGAGCGCGCGGCTCAAACCAGCGTGCAGGTCGTCAGGACCTTCGTTCGGTTGCGGCAAATGCTGGACTCAAACGCCGACCTTGCCCGCAAACTGGCGGCGCTGGAGGAAAAGTACGACGCGCAGTTCAAGGTGGTATTCGGAGCGATTCGCCAACTCATGGCTCCAGAACCGCCCAAACGCCGGGCGATCGGCTTTCATGTTCGATATCGTTAAAGGTCTGCCACGATGGGAATCGGCGCGCCGATTCCCGGAGCTGGCAGTGACAACTTGTTCGGCCCTTCTTTCTTAGTGAACATGTGAGAACGACCAGAACGTGTGCTGATGATAATCCGATGAACCGGATCTGAATAGCGTAGTGTGGCCAAACCAAATCGGGAGGAAGGAAAGGACCATCCACATGCCGACCACCGCTAGCGCGGACCAGAAAAGTCCTCTCTTCTTTTCTCTTCTCAGCACCAGCAAGCCATGAACGTGGATTGTGAGCGCGAGGGCGTAGACCGGATAGAGCACACGGAATATGCTGGGTGTCGCCATCAATAACTGCGGCGCAAAAAGTGAGACTGCGACCAAGAGCGGAAAAACCGCGATTTCGACTTTGGCTATCGTCGTGCGCATCTCGTGTGTCGAACAGGAAGGATCAGGCGCTAAAAGCCATCGCCAGTAGGTGACGAGCTATCCCCTGACAATCCTTTGCGTCCTTCGTGTGAAACCTACCCGTGGATGCCTTGCGCGAGGTGGTAGTAGACCTCATTGCAGCGGAGAGTCTGCTTGAAGTCGGCCAGCTTCGTGCCGGCGTTGATGAGCACGAGTTCGACGCCGGCGATGGTCGTGAAATCCTCCAGCATCTCGGACGTCACGGCATAGCTGAAGCCGGTGTGATGCGCGCCGCCAGCGAGAATCCAGCACGCGCAGGCAGTCTTGAAGTCGGGCCGGCATTCCCACACGGCGCGGGCGACGGGGAGCTTCGGCAGCGGCTTCGGCGGCTTGACGACGTCGACCTCGTTGACGAGCAGGCGGAAGCGGTTGCCCAGGTCGATCAGCGAGGCGTTGAGCGCCGGGCCGGCGGGCGCGTCGAACACCAGCCGGACGGGGTCTTCCCGGCCGCCGATGCCGAGCGGGTGGATTTCGAGCGAGGGCTTGCCGGCGGCGATGGACTCGCAGATTTCGAGCATGTGCGCGCCGAGCACCTGGTGGCCTTCCGGACTCAGGTGATAGGTGTAATCTTCCATGAAGGAAGTGCCGCCCTTCAGATCCGCGCCCATCACCTTCATGGCCCGGAGCAGCGCGCAGGTCTTCCAGTCGCCCTCGGCGCCGAAGCCGTAACCGTCGGCCATCAGGCGCTGCACGGCGAGACCGGGCAGCTGGCGCAGGCCATGGAGATCCTCGAACGTGGTGGTGAAACCCTTGAAGCCGCCCTCCTCGAGAAAGTTCCGCAGGCCGAGTTCGATGCGCGCGCCGTAGCGCAGCGCATCATGCCGGGCGCCGTTCTTGCGGAGTTCCTTCGCCACCCTGTAGCGGTCCTCGTATTCGGCACAGAGCCGGTCGATGGCCCGGTTGTCGATGGCCGCATCCGAGGTTTTGGCGACGAGATCGCCCACGCCGTAGCCGTTGACGGCAAAGCCGAACCTCATCTCGGCCGCGACCTTGTCGCCCTCGGTGACGGCGACCTGGCGCATGTTGTCGCCGAAGCGGGCGAACTTCGCCCCCTGCAGATCGTGCCAGGCCCGGGCGGCGCGCATCCACGCGCCCAACCGGTCCTGCACCTCCGCGTCCTCCCAGTGGCCGACGACGACCTTGCGGTTGAGCCGCATGCGCGTGTGGATGAACCCGGCCTCGCGGTCGCCGTGGGCGGCCTGATTGAGGTTCATGAAATCCATGTCGATCTCGCCCCACGGCAGGTCGCGATTGAACTGGGTGTGGAGGTGGACGAAGGGTTTGCTAAGTGCAGAAAGCCCGCCGATCCACATCTTTGCCGGTGAGAAGGTGTGCATCCACAGGATGAGGCCGGCGCAGTTCGCGCTGTGATTGGCCTCGAGGCAGAGCGCCCGGATCTCCTCCGGCGTGGTGAGGAGCGCCTTGAAGACAACCTTCAGCGGAATCCGCTTGGAGGCGCCCAGGGCGTAGGCGATTTTCTTCGAGTTGGCGGCAACCTGCTTGAGCGGGCCGGGGCCGTAGAGGTGCTGGCTGCCGGTGACGAACCAGATTTCGGAGGAGGCGAGGTTTTTCATGAGAATGAGCGTTAAGCCCAAAGCTTCAGGCGTCGGGCGTCAGCCCGACTGCGCTTCTTTGATCGCGAGCAGATCCTTCATCACGCGTGACAGGTCGGCGGATTTGTTGAGGCCGCCGAACGAGTCGTGGAGCTGGCGGTAAAGGACGTAGAGCTGGTCGTAGACCTTTCGGGCCGCCGGATCGGGCTGGTATTGCTTCCGCTTGATCGAGGTCATGGCCCGCTGCGCGGCCGGAAAATCGCGGTGGGCGCCCGCGAGCACCGCCGCCGCGACCGCCGAGCCCAGCGCGCACGCCTGGCTGGAGCCGGCGACGAGCATCGTGCAGCCGGTGACGTCCGCGTAGATCTGCATGAGCAACGGGTTCTTCTCGGCGATGCCGCCGGCGCAGACGACGCGGTCGAGCGGCACGCCGTATTCCTTGAGGCGCTCGATGATGGCGCGGGCGCCGAAGGCCGTGGCTTCGATGAGGGTGCGGTAGATTTCGGCCCGCGTCGTGTGCAGGGTCTGGCCGAGAAGCAGGCCCGAGAGCGTCTGGTCGACGAGGATGGTGCGGTTGCCGTTGTTCCAGTCGAGCGCGAGCAGGCCGGACTGGCCGGGCTGCAGCCGGGTGGCGGCCTTGGAGAGCTGCGCATGGAGGGCGGCGTCGCCTTCGCAGATGACCTCGGCCCACCACCGGAAAATGTCACCCACGGCGGACTGGCCGGCCTCGATGCCGTAGTAGCCGGGGAGGATCGCGCCCTTCACGATGCCGCAGATGCCGGGGATGTCGGGCACCTGCTTGTCGGCGGAGACGACGCCGCAGTCGCAGGTGGAGGTGCCGATGACTTTGACGAGTGTGCCCTCGGTGACCCCGCAGCCGATGGCGCCGTAGTGCACGTCGAACTCGCCGATCGCGATGGGAATGCCGGCCGGCAAACCGAGTCGGGCGGCCCATTCGGCGCTGAGCGCGCCGGCCGGCTCCGTGGCATCGTAGGCCTTTTTGTAGAGGCGGTCGCGCAGGTCGGCGAGCTTCGGGTCCAGCATCGCGAGAAATTCCTTGTCGGGCAGGCCGCCCCATTCGTCGCAGTAAAGCGCCTTGTGACCGGCCGGGCAGATGCCGCGTTTGATCCTGGTGGGGTCGGTCACCCCGGCGAGGATGGCGGGCACCCAGTCGGAGAGTTCGACCCACGACCAGGCGGCTGCGAACACCTCGGGGGCGACGGCCAGGCAGTGCCAGATTTTTGACCACCACCACTCGGAGGAGTAAGTGTTGCCGCACTTGGCGATGAAATGCGGACGATGCCGCGCGGCAAGTTCAGTGATGCGGGCGGCCTCCCGCCAGCCGGTGTGGTCTTTCCAGAGCCAGCACTGCGCGGCGAGATTCGTCCTCCATTTCCGGTCCAGCGCGAGTGGCCGGTTCTGGCGGTCGACCGGGATCGGGCTCGAACCGGTGGTGTCAACGCCGATGCCGACGATCTTCGCCGCATCGAAGCCGCGCTGCTTTCGCGCCGCCGCCAGCGCGCCTTTGACGCTCTTTTCCAAGCCGGACAGATAGTCACCCGGATGCTGGCGGGCGAGATGGTGATCCTTGGGGTCCAGCAGAATGCCCTGCTCGCCGCTGGGATAGTCGGCGACACAGGTGCCGAGTTCCGCCCCATCGGCGCATCGAACCACGAGCGCCCGCACGGTGTTGGTTCCAAAATCCAGTCCGAGGGTAAATGACATGGCGGAAGTGAATTGGGGGAGGAAAGCCTTACAGGAAACGACTGGCCCAGAGCCATCCCAAAAGGGGGTGGAGCCGCCGGGCGGGGCTCGCTCAGTCTTTGCCGCCCTAGCCCGCGCCACCGCGGGCGGACTGGCCATAAGTGGCGTCGGGGCCGTGTTTGCGCGAGAAATGTTTGCCGAGCAGTTCGGGTTCAATCTCGCCGCGCTGCGGCGCCAGCGCGAGGGTCTGGAACGCCAGCTGCGCCACGACCTCAAGGGCGAGGGCGGTCTCGACGGCCTTCGCGCCCGACGGCCCCCAAGCGAACGGACCGTGACGCCACACGAGCACCGCCGGCATGTCCAGCGGATCGCGGCCACGGAGGGTCTCCACGATCACGTTGCCCGTATTCCATTCGTACGCTTCGGCAATCTCGGCCTTGGTCAGCGGCCGCGTCACGGGCACCATGCCATTGAAATAATCGGCATGCGTCGTGCCGAAGCAGGGAATCGGCCGCCCGGCCTGGGCAAAGCTCACGGCGTGGCGGGAATGCGTGTGGACCACGGAACGGACGCCGGCAAAGGCCTGAAACAGCCGGCGGTGCGTCGGCGTGTCCGACGACGGCCGCAGTTTCCCTTCGAGCACGCGGCCCTCGAGATCGACCAGCACCATCCTGCCTGGCGTCAGCTCGGCGTACGGCACGCCGCTGGGCTTGATGGCGAACACGCCGGCCGCGGCATCGAACACGCTCACATTGCCGAACGTGAGATCGACGAGGCCCGACGCGCCCAGCTGGCGATTGGCGACGCACCCTTCTTCGCGGAGAACTCGATGCAGCATGGCACTGAAGATCAACACTCCGGCGGCGCCGCGACAGCGAGCAAAAAACCACCCCGACGACCCAATGCGATAACGAGCCTGAGGCCGGACCGTCTATGATTCCATCTTCAACTCGCGCATCATGAGCGCCAGCAGCGAGTCAGCGGGCTTCTGGCCTTCAAAGAGGAGGCGATGGACCTCAGTGAGAATGGGAGCGCTGATGCCGCGCTCGACGCAGAGGCCGTGGAAGGACTCCGTGGTCTTGTAACCCTCGACCACCGTCCGGCGTCCGGCCAGCAGTTCTTCCACCGTGCGACCCTCGCCCAAGCGCTGCCCGAACTCACGGTTGCGGCTCCAATCCCCGTAGCAGGTGGCCATGAGGTCGCCCGCTCCACTGAGACCATAGAAGGTCTCCGCCCGTGCACCGAGCGCCACTCCCACCCGCACCATCTCCGTGAGTGCCCGGGTGATGAGCGCAGCCTTGGTATTGTCGCCGAGGCGCAGGCCATCGCAACAGCCCGCCGCGATGGCATAGATGTTTTTGAGGCAGCCGCCGAACTCCACGCCCGGGAGATCAACGCTGGTGTAGAGACGCAGGCTGGCGCTGCTCATGGCGGCCTGCACCTGCTGTACAAAGGGCGTGATCGTCTCCGTGGCCAGCACCATGGCCGCCGGCAGGCCGCGCGCGACCTCGGCGGCGGTGGTCGGTCCGGTGAGCGCGCTGGCCTCATAACGGGGCAGCACCGCGCGGATCACCTGGCTGGGCCTCAGGTGCGTGCCGAGTTCGAGCCCCTTGGCAAGGCTGACGACCAGCTGCAGCCGCATCGCCAGATCCGACTGGTCGCGCAGCCGTTCGCACCATTCCCGCAACGCCTGCGCCGGGCACGCCAGCAGCACGACCTCGGCCTCCCTCAGCACGGGCGCGGGTTCGCGGCCGATCTGCAGGCCCGGCGGCAGCGGGAAGCCGGGCAGGTAGTCGGTGTTTTCGCGCGCGGCGGCCAGCGCGAGCGCCTGCTCTTGGCGTCGCGGAACCAGCGTGACCGCGTGGCCGAGCCGCAACAAATGCAGCGAAAAGGCCGTGCCCCAAGCGCCGGCGCCGATGACGCAGATGTTCATGGAGGAGGTCGAAGTGCTGGCAATGCAGAGAGCATGGAGAACGGCCGCTTGGCAACCTCGGTGTTGCGGGGCAGGAGGAGGTTACTTCGGAAACTTGCGCGCCCGCACGGCCATCACATAGCTGGCGAAGCCCTTCTTCATCTCGTCGCCCACCGCGGCAAAGGCATGGGCAAAGGCGGGCATCGACTCGGGGGTCAGGCCGAGCAGGTCGGTGCAAACCAGGATCTGGCCGTCGCAATCGGCGCCGGAGCCGATCCCGATGAGCGGCACCTTCAGCGTCTCCTTGATGGTGCGGGCCAGGTTCGGCTCGACCATCTCGGCCACGACGGCAAACACCCCCGCCCGCTCCAGAGCCAGCGCATCGGCCAGCAGTTGCTCGGCCTCCGCCGGTTTCACGCCGAACCGGCGGTAGCGCCCCAGTGTCTGCACCTGCTGCGGCTGCAGGCCGATGTGGCCCATGACCGGCACGCCGGCCGCGACGATCCCGCCGATCTTCTCGGCGAGGTTGGCGCCGCCCTCGATCTTCACCGCTTCGGCCCCCGCCGTCTGCATCAGCCGCTGGCACGACTCGAGCACCCGCCGGAAGTCAAAATGCGCCTCGGCAAACGGCACGTCGGCCACCAGCAGCGCGTCCGGTTTCGCCCGCGCCACCGCCGCGGTGTGGTGCACCATCATGTCGAGGGTCACCGGAATCGTATTGGCGAAGCCGAGCAGGGTGTTGCCCACCGAATCACCCACCAGAATCAGATCCACCCCCGCCTCGGTCGCGCAGCGCGCGGTGATCGCGTCGTAGGCGGTGGTGGCCACGATGGGCCGCTGGCCTTTGAGTTTCCGCAACGTGAGGGTGGTGATCTTCATGCCTGGAGGAGATCCTTCGCTCAGGATGACCGGGCGGCCGGAGGGACCAAGTCTTTTGTCATTCCGAGCGCAGGGCGGTGCCGCCCGTCGGGGCGGGCCGGCCGCCTCATCCGTTCCGCCCGTCGATCCGTCCGGTCATTTCAACCAGGCCGGCACGCGTTCGCCGGCGGTCATCTGTTCGAAGGTTTCGCGGGCGTTGACCAGCTCGAAACTGCTGCCGCGGACGAGCACCTCGGCGGGCAGCGGCCGGGAATTGTACCGGTTGGCCATGACGTAGCCGTAGCCACCGGCACTCAGGAAGGCGACATACTCGCCCTCCCCCACCTCCTGCAGGGTGCGGTCCTTCGCAAAACAGTCACTCGACTCACAAATGGGGCCGACGATGTCGACCTTGAGCGCGCGGCGCGACGTGTCGCGCTGCAGTGGCACGATCTCGTGGTAGGCGTCGTACATCGCCGGCCGCAGCAGATCGTTCATGCCCGCGTCCAGGATGAGGAAATTCTTTCCGTGACCGCGCTTGAGATACTCGATCCGCGACAGCAACACGCCGGCATTGCCCACCATGAAGCGTCCGGGCTCGAGCAACAGCTTGAGGCCGAGCGGCTGCAGGAGCGGCTTGAGCGCGGCGCCGTAGGCCTCGGGGGTGAGCGGACGCCGGTCGGCCGGCAGCGCGTCCCACCACGCCGATGCACCGCTGGCCAGGGCGTCCTGGTAGACGACGCCGATGCCGCCGCCGATGCTGAAATACGTGATGCCGTAATCGCACTGCAGCTGCCGGGCCAGCGGGGCGACCTTTTCGACGGCCTCGACGAACGGCCCCACTTCGGTGAGCTGGGAGCCGATGTGCATCTGCACGCCCTTGATCTCAAGGTGCGGGAATTTCGCGGCCGCCTCGTACGCGGCAGGAGCAAACTTCAGCGGGATGCCGAACTTGTTTTCGCTTTTCCCGGTGGTGATCTTGGCGTGGGTCTTTGCGTCGACGTCGGGGTTCACGCGGATGCCCACGGGGGCCTTGCGGCCGAGCTGGCCGGCCACGTGGTTGATGCGGGCAAGTTCGGGCTCGCTCTCGGCATGCAGCGCATAAATGCCCGACTCGAGCGCGAGACGGATCTCTGCCTCGGTCTTGCCCACGCCGGCGAAAACGCTGCGATCGACCTTCGCGCCCGCGGCCAGCACGCGGCGCAATTCGCCCCCACTGACCACATCGAAGGCGGCGCCGAGGTTCGCGAAGAGGCGCAGCAGCGCGAGGCTGGAATTGGCCTTCAGCGCATAGCACACCTGCACATCAAGACCGTCGAGGCTGCCGGCGAGACGGCGGTAGTTGTCCTCGATGGTGGCGGCACTGTAGACGTAGGTGGGAGTGCCGTAGAGCCGGGCCACGGCGGCCAGGTCGACGGACTCGCAATGCAGGGTGTTGCCGACGTAGTGAAAACGGTGCATGGCGGGGGACTGGTAAAGTGCGTTGAAAAGCGCGCTTTATTGACAGTTTCCCCTTGAGAAAACGACACTAAAGTCGACCCAGGAGCCGCGCGGCGGCGCGAATGGCGATACTCATTGTCCCGTCCGCCCAACCGCGGTGGTCGGTGGACCATTCATGCATCCAGACCAGCCGCGCCAAAGGCGCGCAATTCATCAGCTATTTGATGGAGAGCGGCTTCCGCCAGATGAACGTCGACGGTTACGAGGCAAGCCTCCGCCGCCGGCGTGTTCAACGGCGCTTTGTTCTGACTGTTGGGGGCAGGCGGCGCGTGGGTGGTGGTCGAGAGCGCCCGGGCGCTGTCCATGTTCTGAGCCGCTTTCCGGGTGGGGGAAATCATGCCGTGCGGAACGCCGGGCGCCACGCAGCGTGGTGGTCGGCATGAACCGGCGCCGGTCGGCCCGTTACAGGGACCGCTGGTAGGAGCGCGCCGACCGATGGGAGTCGTTGAGGGCGAATCCGAACATGGCGGCGACCACCGCGGCGATGAACCAATCCCCGACGTCCAGTTGGTACGTGTCGAGCGAGATGGCCGCCATGGTGAGAACCAGGATGGAAAGAATGGAGAGCGCGGTCTTCATGATGATGATTGAGGTTGTCTTCAAGAACACGGCACCCGGCGGAAAGTTACAGGGAAGTTTGGGAACTGGCTTGACTCGCTGGAAAAACACCGGCCGCGCCATAAAGGCGCGGCCAGCGAGCCGAAGAGGGACGATGACGGCGATCAAGCAGCCAGATCCATGGAATTCGCGCGCGGCATCACGGAGCACCGGGACGGCTCCGGGAACCGTTCGACACGCGTTGGAACCAGGAAACGTTCCGGCCGCTGGGAGTCGTTGAGCGCGATCGCGAAGAGCGCAGCGACCGCCACGACTGAAAAGATGACCCCGGCGTCCAACTGGTAGGAGGCGTCAAGCGATACGGCCGCCATGAGGAGAACGAAGATGGAAAGGAGGGAAAGGAGTGTTTTCATGGGAGTGAGTAAGTGGTTTCCCCTAAGAACCCGGCAGCCGGCGGAAAGTCACAGGAAAACATGCCCATGCGACCGGATCCCTTGAAGGCACCCCGGCCGCGCCATTTACGGCGTAGCCGGTAGTGGGAAAAACTGACCAAACCTCAGCTCGCGGCGGAGCCGGCGCTGGCTGAGGCGGGGGTGAAGGCGGAACGGATGACGGCCTTCAGATAGTCGCGGTTCATGCGCGCGATGAACTCGTGGCTGATGAGCTTTGGGCACACCGCGGAACATTCGTACTGGTTGGTGCAGCTGCCGAAACCCTCGGCGTCCATCTGTTTCACCATCGCCAGCACGCGTTGGTCGCGCTCGGGCTGCCCCTGCGGGAGCAGGCCGAACTGGGAAACCTTGGCGCCGACGAACAGCATCGCGCTGGCGTTCTTGCAGGCGGCCACGCAGGCGCCGCAGCCGATGCAGGCCGCGGCGTCCATGGCGAGATCGGCAACGTCCTTCGCCACGGGGATGGCGTTCGCGTCGCAGGCGCTGCCGGTGCGGACGCTGATGAAGCCGCCGGCCTGCATGATGCGGTCGAAGGCCTTGCGGTTGACGATGAGATCCTTGATGACCGGGAAAGGTTTGGCGCGGAAGGGCTCGACGGTGATGACGTCGCCGTCGCGGAAGCTGCGCAGGTAGGTCTGGCAGGAGGCGACGCCGCGATGCGGGCCGTGGGGCTTGCCGTTGATGACCAGCGAGCAGGTGCCGCAGATGCCCTCGTGGCAGTCATGGTCAAAGGCGATGGGCTCCTCACCCTTCACGGTGAGCTCGTCGTTGACCACGTCCAACATCTCGAGAAACGACATGTGGGGATTGAGATTCCGGGCGGGGTACTCGACGAACCGGCCGGGCTGGTCGGGCCCGGCCTGACGCCAGACGCGGAGGGTGACCGAGATGGCTTGGCTGGAGGAGGATTCAGCAACCATTTTGAGAAAGGAGTCGGAAGTCTATTTGTAGTTTCGTCGGGCCAGGTGCACGGACTCGTAGGTGAGCGGTTCCTTGTTCAGCAGCGGCGCCCGGCCCTCGCCCTGGTATTCCCAGGCAGCAACATGGGCATACTGCTCGTCGTTGCGCAGGCATTCGCCCTCGAGGTCGACGTGCTCCTCGCGGAAGTGGCAGCCGCAGGATTCATCGCGTTCCAGCGCGTCGAGGCACAAGAGCTCGGCCAGCTCGAGGAAATCGGCCACGCGGCCGGCCCGCTCAAGCGACTGGTTGAGCGTGCCGCCGTCGCCGGGCACGTTGATCCCGCATCCGCGGGACCAGAACTCCTCGCGCAGCAACGGGATTTCCTGCAGCGCCTGCCGCAGGCCGGTAGCGTTGCGCGCCATGCCGCAATGATTCCACAGGATGTGACCGAGCCGCTTGTGGAAGTGACTGACCGGCTCCTTCCCCTTGACGGCCAGCAGGCGCGTGACGATGCCGCGAACATTGTCCTCGGCCTGTTTGAATTCGGCGGCCTCGGCTGTCGGCCGCGAGCCAGGTTTCTGCGTGGCCAGGTAATCGGCAATGGTGTACGGGATGATAAAATAACCGTCGGCCAGACCCTGCATGAGGGCGGAGGCGCCGAGGCGGTTGGCGCCGTGGTCGGAGAAGTTGGCCTCGCCGAGCACGAAAAGACCGGGGACGTTGGACATCAGATTGTAGTCCACCCAGAGGCCGCCCATCATGTAGTGGACCGCGGGAAAGATGCGCATCGGCACCTGGTAGGCGTTCTCGTTGGTGATCTCGTGATAGATGTCGAAGAGGTTGCCGTAGCGTTCGCGCACGCCGGCCTCGCCGAGCTGCCGGATGGCATCGGAGAAATCGAGGTAGACGCCGAGACCGGACTCGCCCACCCCGCGCCCCTCGTCGCAGACCTTCTTCGCCGCGCGCGAGGAGATGTCGCGCGGGGCGAGGTTGCCGAAGGCCGGATACATCCGCTCGAGGTAATAGTCGCGGTCCTCCTCGGGAATGTCGTGCGGGTTCTTCCGGCAGTCCTCCTTCTTCTTCGGCACCCAGATGCGGCCGTCGTTGCGCAGCGACTCCGACATGAGCGTCAGCTTCGACTGGTAGTCGCCGGTGACGGGAATGCAGGTCGGGTGGATCTGCGTGAAGCAGGGGTTGGCGAAGCAGGCGCCGCGCTGGTAGGCGCGCCAGATGGCGGTGGCGTTGGAGTTGTGCGCGTTGGTGGAGAGATGGAACACATTGCCGTAGCCGCCGGTGGCGAGCACGACCGCGTCGGCCGCGTGCCGGCTGATCTCGCCGGTGATGAGGTTGCGGACGATGATGCCCTTGGCGTGACCGTTGACCACGACCAGGTCCAGCATCTCGGAATGCGTGAACATCCGCACCCCGCCGAGGCCGATCATCCGCGAGAGGGCGGAATAGGCGCCGAGGAGGAGCTGCTGGCCGGTCTGGCCGCGGGCATAGAACGTGCGCGAAACCTGTGCGCCGCCGAAGGAGCGGTTGGCGAGGAGGCCGCCGTACTCGCGGGCGAAGGGCACGCCCTGCGCGACGCACTGGTCGATGACGTTGGCGGAGACCTCGGCGAGCCGGTGGACATTGGCCTCGCGGGAGCGAAAGTCGCCGCCCTTGATGGTGTCGTAGAAGAGCCGGTAGACGCTGTCGCCGTCGTTCTGGTAGTTCTTGGCGGCGTTGATGCCGCCCTGGGCGGCGATGGAGTGGGCGCGGCGCGGGCTGTCGTGGAAGACGAAGCACTTCACCGGGTAGCCCAGCTCAGCGAGCGTGGCGGCGGCCGAGGAGCCGGCAAGGCCGGCGCCCACGACGATGATCTCATACTTCCGCTTGTTTGCCGGGCTGACGAGTTTGATCTCCGCCTTGTGCCTGGTCCACTTCTGTTCGAGCGGGCCGGAAGGGATTTTGGATTCGAGTCTGGCCATGGCGGGAAAGGCTTAGCGTCGGACGACCGTGGCGGTGGCAACCGCGGCCGTGATTTTCTGCGCGGCGTAGGTGCCGGGGGCGGGTTTGGCGATGCCCGTCAGGATGGCGCCGGGAATCGCGAGGTTGCCGAGGAAGTAGAGCACGCAATAGAGGACGACGATCTTCTTGAGCAGGCCGGCCCATTTCTCGCTGCGCCAGCCCAGGGTCTGGAACAGGCTGTCAGCGCCGTGCGCGAGGTGGAAACTCAGCAGGCCAACGGCGATCATGTAGAACAGCGAGACGGCGACATTGGCAAAGCCGAGGTAAACCATGCTGTAGACGTCGGGCACCGGCTGGTTCCGGGCGACAACCGGAAAGCCCAGGAGGTGGAAGTCCGCGGTCATCGTGTATTCCGGCAACTGGCTCTTGAAGCTGCCGGTCTGCGCCCAGCCGACCGTGAACTGGGCGAGGTGGTAGAGGATGAAAGCCAAGACCACGACGCCGGTCCAACGCATGGTGCGCGAGGAGAGCGTGGCCTGGATGGTGTGATTGAGGTCGTATTTTTCCGGCCGGGCCCGGTAGTTTTCGAGCGTGAGCAGGACGGCGATCCAGATGTGGAGGATCACGCAGGCCAGCAGCACCAGGCGCACCGCCCACAGCGTGGGCCCCAGGCTCTGCAGAAAGTGGGCATAGCCGTTGATCTTGTCGGGCGAACCGAAGATCTGCAGGTTGCCGACGAGGTGGCCCGTGATGAAGACGATGAACACCGTCCCGGTGACGGCCATCAGGAATTTCTTGCCGATCGAGGCACGGAAAAGGCTGACGACAAGATTCATCGCGGTGAAGACGTGGACATGGATCAGTTGCGGCGCAGCCGCTACGCGGAGACGCGGGCGGCCGACGGGGGGACCAAGGCGCGGCGGGAAAGTAAGGGTCCGGAGTTCAGGTGCCAAACAGTGGGGCCGCTTATTAGAGGACCTGCAACAAGGAAGAAGGCCTCCGCGCAACCTTTAACTCCAGCGGATGGCCTCAGCCGGCTCAAGGGGACGATCGTCATGGGCAGTTTCTTCATTCCGCTGCGGCGCGCCGGTCGGAATTCACTTCGCCAGCGGTTTGAGCAGCGAAAACTTTCCGCTGGAGCCGGGCTGGAGGAATCGGCAGCGGAAGGCGTTCACGCGCACCCCATCGCCCAGCACCGGCGCGAGGGCGTCGCCGATGTCCTTCGGGGCGTTGTGATCGGCGACATACTGGAAGTCCCAGCGCGTCTCGCCCGTCTGGACGAGACAGTAATGCCAGCACGCGAAACCGGCGGGAAGCGCCGCGTCGATGTCGCTGGTTGAGACCAGCCCGCCGTCGGGCCGGACATGAAGATCGCGGTCGCGGCCGAGGATGCGGAAGCCGGTCGGAAAACGCCGGACGATGTCGCCCGTGCTGTACCGCAGCAGCGGCATCGCCCGGCGGTTGCGCGTGGTCACCTGGGTCTGAAACACGTCGGGCAGTCCGCGCCAGGGCACGAGTTCGACGAACGCGTTCGCATCGATCACGTGCGAATTGTCCTGGAACGCATCCCCGATGAAAAGGTAGCCCGCCTCGGTGGAGCCGTAGAGGTCGACCTGCGCCGCCGGGAACACCTCGGCGATGCGGCGGCCGTGCTGCCCGCTCGGCTTGCCGTAGGTGAGGATGACGACCTGCAGGCTGGGTAGGTTCACCCGGCGCTTGGCCACGGCCCGCGCGAGCAGCGAGAGATACACCGGCTCGCCCTCGAGGATCGCGGGCTTCACCGCCTGCAGCTCGAGCACGATGCGGTCCCACTCGCTCTCGGGAAACACGAACGGATCGCTCGTCAGGTTGAGGTAGACCGTGCCCTCGAAATAGCGGTGCGGGAACGGCTCGTCCTCGTAGGGGCAGAGGTTGCTTGAGCACGCGACGGGCGCGAGCACGGCCTTGCGCGCCGGGCGGCCGGCGAACGGCGCCAGCCGCGGGTGCGCCAGGTAGGCGCGGCGCGTCTGCTCGGCCCACCAGCCGTCCTCCATGATCACGGTCATCGGCTGCGCGGTGGTACCCGAGGTGTGCTCGTATTCGTACTCCCGGTTTTGCAGGCCGCGCTCGATGTCGCGGTAATCCGCGAAAAATGCCTTGGGCCCGCGCCGCAGAATCTCCTGCTTGGTCAGCACCGGGATCCCGCGGTAGCACGCCCACTGCAACGGCTCGGGGTGCAGCGGAAAGCGCTCCGCGTACAGCGGGCTGCGCTGGTAGATCGCGCGGATTTCCGACTCGAGCGGCGCGGGCAGGCAGGAGTCGCGCGCGGCGCCGAGTGCATCCGAGGCATTGGCGAAGACGGGAGGGGACATGTGGTGGCGTTGAGCGCCGCCCGTCAGCCGGTTCGAGCTGGCGGCGGGCAGCATGGTTGCACTCCGTCGCACAAAAGCGCGCGGGATCATTTAGTCAAACCGGCGTTCCGGGACCGATTCATGGCGCGGCCCTGGTTAGGCGGGGTCACCCCGCCGCAGGCGCTCCCACTCCGGCGCGAACAGGAGCAGGGCATCGAGGACGAGCGCATGCTTGATGCGGCCCGTCCGGGCCCAGGTGAACACCTCGTCGACCGGTGCCGTGAGCACCTCGATCTCCTCATCGTGGTCCCAGGCAAGGTTGCTCGTTAATTCCGCCTGCTCGATGAGCACGAGGTGGCATACATTGTTCATGATCGCCGGGTTCGGGTGCACGTTCCCGAGGACCCGGACGTGCCGTCCGGTGTAGCCCGTTTCCTCGCGCAATTCGCGCTGCGCCGCCGCGAGCGGATCCTCGCCGCGCTCCATCACTCCGCCGGGTAGCTCCAGCGAGAAATCATCAATGCCGAAGCGAAACTGCCGCACCAGCACCAGCCGGCGGTCGGGCGTGAGGGCGAGCACGTTCACCCAGTCGGGCGCGTCGATCACGATAAAATCGCGTTCGCGGCCGCGCACGGGATGCCGGTAGCGCGCCTGCAACACGTCAAACAGGCGGCAGTCGGCATGCAGGGACTGGCCGGTCTTCTCCCAGCGGGCCGGCGCGGCGGAGGCAGGCAAATCGCTCATGCTGACAATAAAAAGCCTCCGCGACGCAGGGTCGAGGAGGCTTTCACAAAAAGGGGAATCCGCGCGACGGCGGTTATTTGCCCGGAACCTTGATCTTCTGGCCGATGTGCAGTCGGTTCCACTCGACGCTCGGGTTGACGGTTTGCAGGTCAGCCAGCGAGACACCCAGCGCTCGCGCGATCTTCACGCCGGTGTCACCCGGCTTGACGACATACTCGCCGGGGCCGGCCACCACGGGCTCGCCACTCTTCGCCCTCGGGGCGGCGGCGCGCGCCTTCGCGGCTTCCTCGAGCTTGGTAATGGCAGCCTTCATGTTGCCGATATCGGGCCCGATGGAATCAAACGCCGCCTGGGTGGAGCGCGTTAAGGTGCCGATGTCCTTGCTCGCCTTGTCCGCCGCCGTGGCCGCGCTGCTGACATTGCTCTCCAAGCTGGCCAGCTGATCTGGCAGATTCTCCGGGACTCTCTTGCCGAGAGAGCTGACCTTGACGAGGGCGACGCCCGCGATGATCAAGGCAAGCACGCCGACTAAAACACCAGCCACCGGGAGGTAGCTGCTGTTGTTTTCACGCGAAATTGTATCCATGTGTTAGAAGGGTGAAACGGGAGGTGTAGGGGTAAAGGGAGGGCGAATCAAGCAGATTGCTGAGGGTGGAAAATCCGCCGGAATCGATCTGGTTCATGCCGAGGATAACGTTGACAGCCGGCAGGAAGCGCCGTCCCCTACCCGTCCGGCCGGGGCGTAGCTTAGCCTGGTAGAGCGTCTGGTTTGGGACCAGAAGGTCGCCAGTTCAAATCTGGCCGCCCCGACCATCCTTCGCCCTGCGGGCTTCGGATGGCAGGCCAGCCTGCAGCAAACTGAGGTCGTGGTATGCTGAGGCGCCCGTCACGGCGAAGGATGTCCTCCGCAGCCTCGGCGAAGGAGGACTATACCAGCGCCGAAAGTCAGACGGGGCGTTTCCGCGGCAGGCCGCACTTCACTGCTGGTCGTTCGACGCCGGCATCAGTTCCAGCATCCGCTGCAGATTCGAACGGGCGTCGACATAGTCCGGCTTGATCCGCAGCGCCGCCTCAAACTGGATGACGGCCTCTTTGATCCGCCCGACGCGGTAGAGCGCGGCTCCGAGGTTGTTATGGCCCTCCGCATCGCCCGGCTTGATCCGCACCACCGCCTCAAACTGAGTGATCGCCTCCGGAATCCGACCCGCGATCAGCAGGGCGTTACCCAGATTGTTGTGCGCCGCGATATAGGTCGGCCTGATCAGGAGCGCTGCTTCATAGTGTTTGATCGCCTCCGCGCTCTGCCCCACTAAAAGCAGGGCGTTGCCGAGATTGTAATGCGCCTCTGCATCGTCGGGTGCGAAACGCAGCGCCGTCTCGAACTGGGTGATCGCCTCCGGGACCCGTCTCGCTCGAAGCAGGGCGTCGCCGTAGTTGAAATGCGTTCCCCCCTCGTCCGGCTTGATCCGCAGCGCCGCTTCATAGTGCGCGATCGCCGCCGGGATCCGGCCCGCATCCAGCAGGGCGTTGCCCAGATTGTTGTGCGCCCTGGCATGGTTCGGATCGAGCCGCAACGCCGTCCGGCACTCGGCGATCGCCTCCGGAATCCTCCCCATCTGGCGCAGGGCGTTGCCGAGGTTGCTGTGCGCATCCACGTAGGCCGGTTTGATCCGCAGTGCCGTCTCATACAGGGCGATCGCTTCCGGAATCCGCTCCGACCGGTCGAACACATTTCCCAGCCGGTTGCGTTGGACCGCATAACGATCGAGGCTCGCCAGCAGGTTGAACGCCACCGAAAAAGCCAGCAACAGGCCCCAGGCGGCCCGGGCGGCCAGCCGCCAGCGCGGCCGGCCGATCAGGACGCGCTCCACGCCGAGGATGCCGATGACCGCCAGCAGGACCAGCGCGGGCAGGAACTCCACTTCATACCGGCTGCAGTTGCCATAAAACAGGCACAGGACCGAGGCGCAGGCTGCGAAGAGTATGACAACCGCGGCGACAAATCCGCGCAAGGCGGTGCGCGCCGCCGCCGCGCGGCCGCGCCAGACAAGCGGCACCGCCAGCGCCAGCCACACCAACGGGATATTGGTCAGCACGCCGAAGGGGTCTTCCACATCCGCATGCCCGGGCGGCACCGCCGGGGTCGCGATGTCCCCGACGAACGGAAGCTGCCGGCTCCACCGCACCGGCTCCAGAAAATAGACGCAAAAATTGAACCAGAGATAATGCAGACTGAAATGCCGGCCGGTGTCCTGACGGTCGCCCGCCAATTGGTAGCGCTGACCGAATTCAAACGGATTGTCGAAGCGCAGGTAGTTGTAGAGCATGAGCCCGAGGCCGCACAGCACGAGCGGCAGAAGCACGGCCACCAGCAGGCCCCACGGCGGCCGCCGCCGGCCACCCGGCGACGGCTGGCGCCAGACCTGCGCGAGCGGCACCAGCAAAATCGCCGCCCCGAGCAGCAAGAACGGCCGCGCCCCCATGGCCAGACCCAGCGCCAGGCTCGCCGCGGCCAGCCACCAGCCCCGCCGCGGCGGGTCATGCAGCGCCAGCCAGACCGCCCCCAGCGCCAGCATGATCAAGGCATATCCACAGCTGACAGCCACCTCCCAGAATTCAGCCCGTTGCTGCAGGATCGGCACACCGGAGGCCAGACCCAGCGCCAGCACGCCGGCCGTCACCACCGCACCGCCGACTTCAGGAAAATAGCGCCGCCACAGCGCCCGCACCACCGCTGCGCTGGACAGAAAACCCACGGTACAAAAAACCGCCACGGCATAGCGGTGAAAAAGATAATGGCCGGTAAGTGCCGCCCATGGCCAAAACAGCAGCAGCGCCGGGGTGACCCCGAAGTAGAGGTACATTTTCCCCTTGTAGTAGCTCATGTCATGCAGCCCGTAGCCAAAGCGGTAGCGGAGGTTGGCGACCGGATCATAGGGATCCGCCAGCTGCCCGAGTTCCGGTGGCGCCACCTTATTCATGTCCAGGTGGCCGCACTGAAATCCCTCAACCAGCAAATTGTAATGGTTGTCCGCCGGAGACCATCCGGTCGTTTCCGTCACGCACACCGCGCCCATCCAGGCGAAGCAACCAACGACGAACACGCACCCCATCCCCAAGGCGACAGATTGAGCGGAGACAAACCTGTGCAGACGCATGCCCTTGATCATCGAGAGACACCGGTGAATGACTCCATGGATCAAGGTCATGCAAAGAGAATGGAGTGAATAGACGACACTCTCGTTCGAGCCTAGTTCCGGATGTCCGATGCAGCTGGATGAGTCAACGCGACTGTCTTGCCCGCCCTGATGGACGATCCGGCCGCGCCGAAATCACAAGGGCCTGCCCGCGGCGGGTTCAGCGCGTCGCCCGCTCAGGAACCGGGCAGCTTCACGGAAACCTCCGGAGCGGCTTCGCCTTTCTTGTCGGGGGTGGCGGCCGCGACCGGCCCCGGCGTGCGCACGCGCAGCAGCAGCGAACGCTGCGCCCACAGGCCGCCGGTATCGAGCTGCATGATCAGGTCGGTGAGTTTCACGACCTCGCCGAAGTTGCCGGCCTCGAAGGCCAGCGAGGCAAGGTGATAGGCGGCTTCGCAGCGCACGGCCCGCAACTGCGCCGCGTCTTCCGCCAGTTGCCTGAGGATGGCCGTGCCCTCGGTGGTCCTGCCGGATTGGATCTGGGACATCGCCTTTCCGAGCAGGGCGCGCGTGGCGAACGGCGTGCCCGGCAGCATGGCGGCGGCCTTGCTATAATTGATGAACGCCTCGGCAAAATTGCCCGCGGCATAGGCATCATCCGCGAGTTTCAGATAAGCGGCGCCAGCCAGCGGATGACTGGCGTTGTCCCGCGCAAAGGCCTGCAGTTTGGCCGGCGTGGTCGCCACCGCGTAGGCGGCCTCGATCTCGGCCTCCCGCTGCGCGGCCAACGTTTCATAGACGTAACGTCCGACGATCGCGAGCACGACGAGCGCACACCCGATGTAAAGAGCCTGGCGGTTCTTTTCCCAAAAAATCCGGAGCTGCTCATCAAAGGGAAGCTCGGTTTGGGTTTTGTCGGCCGTGGCGCCAGGACGATGGGGACCCACTGAGGGCTGGTTGGGCGGCGTGATGCTCATGGAAACCGCGCAATATGGGATGCGCCGGAGGCTCCCACAAGGCAAAACCCGGGCATAACGGCGGCCAGGCCGGTCAGGCAGCCATGCTGCTGCGGAGCCTGCCGGCAGGAGAACGTGAAAACCGCTTTCTAGTCAAAAACCACCGTCTTCTTGCCGTAGACCAGCACGCGGTTTTCGAGGTGCCAGCGCACGGCTTGCGCCAGCACGAGTTTCTCGAGGTCCCGGCCCTTGCGAATGAGATCGTCCACGCTGTGGCGGTGCGTCACGCGCACGACATCCTGCTGGATGATGGGACCGTCGTCGAGGACGGCGGTGGCGTAATGGGCCGTGGCACCAATGAGCTTCACGCCGCGTTCGTGGGCCTGATGGTAGGGCCGGCCGCCCGCGAAGGCGGGCAGAAACGAATGGTGGATGTTGATCACCGGCTGGCCGAATTTTTCCAGGAAGCCGGCTGAGAGCACCTGCATGTAGCGGGCGAGAATCACGAACTCCACGCCGGCCGCGCGCAGGATCTTCAGCTGGCGCGCCTCCACCGCCGCCTTCGTCCGGGCGGTCACCGGCACGTGGTGGAAGGCGAGCCCGTAGCCGCGCGCCGCGCCGGCGAGGTCGGGGTGGTTGGAAATCACGCAGGCAAAATCGCCCGCAAACTCCCCCGCCTTCCAGCGCAGGACGAGATCGTGCAAGCAGTGATCGGCCCGGGAAACGAAGAGCGCGCCCTTCGGGCGGTGCGCCGAGGACGCCACGCGCGCCGCCATGCCGAGCGTCGCGGCGAACGCCTTGAACTCGCGGGCCTCGGCGGCGGCATCGCCATGGGAGGGCACCCATTCGACGCGCTGGAAAAACACCTCGCGTTCCATGTCGCGGTGCTGGTCGGCGTGCAGGATGTTGCCCCCGCGTGCGAAAATCCAGCCGGCCACGCGCGCGACCAGGCCGCGCTGGTCGGGTCCGTGCAGCAGGGCGATGAGCGTGGGGGCGGAGGACATGGCGGAAGAGGACTGCCGGATGTAGTTGCGGTTCTTGTCACCGCGAGTCCGGCGACCTGTCTCGCCGAAGCTTTCGGCGCAGGCGGAGGCCGGACGGGGCGGTCCCTCTGGATTGCCACGTCGCTGCGCTCCTCGCAATGCCAGTCTGCAGGGTGCCTGGGCCGGGGGGAGGGATCCAGCGTGCCGGCAATCCGCGGGCCGGTCAGCCCTGCGTCACGACGTTGCCTATGTATTTCTGCAGCGGGCGTACGCCGACACGCTTCTCCTTCAACGCCTTGATGCCGTTGAGCGCGGCGTAAGCGCCGGTGATCGTGGTCATGAGGCAGATGCTATGGGCGTAGGCGGCCTGCCGGATCTTGTTCTCGTCCTTGCGCGGCGTCATGCCCCCAGGCGTGTTCAGGATCATCTGAATCTGGCCGTTCTTGATCATGTCGATGACCGTCGGACGGCCCTCGTCGATCTTGGCCAGCAGCTGGACGGTGACGCCGTGTTCCTTGAGGCTCTGCGCCGTGCCGCGGGTGGAATAGATGGTGAAGCCGAGCGCTTCGAGCTGGCGGCCGAGCTCGACCGCGCGGGGCTTGTCGGCGTCTTTCACGCTGAGGAACACGTTGCCGGAGAGTGGCAGGCCGGGATTGACGGCGGCCTGCGTCTTGGCGAACGCGATGCCGAGGTCGTCGTCGAGGCCCATGACCTCCCCGGTGGAACGCATTTCCGGACCGAGGTTGATGGTCGCGCCGGGGAAGCGCACAAAGGGGAACACGGCCTCCTTGACGCACCAGTGCCGCGGCGTGAGCTCGCGCGTGAAACCGAGGTCCTTGAGCTTCAGGCCGGTCATGACCTTGGCGGCGAGCTTGGCCAGCGGCACGCCGATGGCCTTGGCCACGAACGGCACCGTGCGCGACGCCCGCGGGTTGACCTCGAGCACGTAGAGTTCGCCGTCCTTGACCGCGAACTGCACGTTCATCAGGCCGACCACGTTGAGCGCCTTCGCCAGCGCATAGGTGGCTTCGCGCACGGTGGCGAGCATCGCCTCGGACAGCGTGTGCGGCGGCAGGACCATCGCCGCGTCGCCCGAATGCACGCCGGCATACTCGATGTGCTCGAGCATGCCGCCAATCACGGTCGTATCACCGTCGCTGATGCAGTCGACATCGAGTTCGATGGCGTCCTCGATGAATTTGTCAATGAGCACGGACTTGCCTGGCATGGCGTCGAATGCCTGCCGGATGACGGCGCGCAGCTCATCCTCGCTGTAGACGATGAACATGCCGCGGCCGCCGAGCACGAACGACGGGCGCAGCAGCACGGGAAAGCCGACCTCGTGGGCAAAGCGCAGGGCCTCCTTCTCGGTGAGCGCGGTGCGGTTGGCGGGCTGCCGGAGGTTGAGCCGGTGGAGGATGGCGGCGAAGAGCCGGCGGTCCTCGGCGATCTCGATGCTCTCGGGCGAAGTGCCGATGATGTTTACGCCGTGCTGCTTGAGCGCCGCGGCGAGGTTGAGCGGCGTCTGGCCGCCGAACTGCACGATGGCGCCCTCGCATTGCTCCTGCTGGTAGATTTCGAGCACGTCCTCGAGCGTGAGCGGCTCGAAGTAGAGCCGGTCGCTGGTGTCATAGTCGGTCGACACGGTCTCCGGGTTCGAGTTGACCATCACGGTTTCGAAGCCGATCTCGCGCAGCGCGAAGCTGGCGTGGACGCAGCAATAGTCGAACTCGATGCCCTGGCCGATGCGGTTGGGACCGCCGCCCAGGATCATGATCTTCCGTTTCCGGGAGGGGATGATCTCGTTTTCGTCGCCGTAGCTCGAGTAATAATAGGGGGTGAAGGCCTCGAACTCCGCGGCGCACGTGTCCACGAGCCGGTAGGTTGTGTGGATGCCGGCCTGTTTGCGGTGGGCGTGGACGGCGCCGAAATCGGCGCCGAGCAGGTGCGCGAGCTGCACGTCGGAAAAGCCGGCCTCCTTGGCGCGGCGCAACAGGCCGGGGTCGAGCGTGGCGAGCGTGTGCCGCTTCAGCTCCTCCTCCAGCTCGTGGAGCTCGCGCAGCTGGTGCAGGAACCACGGGTCGATCTTCGTCAGGTCGAAGAGCTGTTCGACGGTGTAACCGGCCTTGAAGGCGTGGCGGATGTAGAAGATGCGCTCGGCATGGGGCGTGCCGAGCTTCTGCTTGATGATCTTGTCCTCGGGCCGCTCGTCGCCGCCGTACTTGCCGCCCCCGCCGAAGCCGTGCGCCCCGATCTCGAGCGAGCGCAGCGCCTTCTGGATCGACTCCTTGAACGTGCGGCCGATGGCCATGGCCTCGCCGACGGACTTCATCGACGAGGTGAGCGCCGGGTCGGCGTCGGGGAACTTCTCGAAGGTGAAGCGCGGCACCTTGGTGACGATGTAGTCGATGGTCGGCTCGAAGCTGGCGGGGGTCAGGCGCGTGATGTCGTTCTTGAGCTCGTCGAGCGTGTAGCCGATGGCGAGTTTGGCCGCGATCTTCGCAATGGGGAAACCCGTGGCCTTCGACGCGAGGGCCGAGGAGCGCGAGACGCGCGGATTCATCTCGATGACGACCATGCGGCCGGTTTGCGGATGGACGGCAAACTGGATGTTGGAGCCGCCGGTCTCGACGCCGATCTCGCGGATGACGGCGAACGACGCGTCGCGCATGATCTGGTATTCCTTGTCGGTCAGGGTGAGCGCGGGCGCGACGGTGACCGAGTCGCCGGTGTGCACGCCCATCGGGTCGAAGTTCTCGATTGAGCAGATGACGACGCACTGGTCCTTGTGGTCACGCATGACCTCCATCTCGAACTCCTTCCAGCCGAGCAGGCACTCCTCGACGAGCACTTCGTGGACGGGGGAGATCTCGAGGCCGGTGCCGGCGATCCGGTCGAATTCCTCGCGGTTGTAGGCGATGCCGCCGCCCGAGCCGCCGAGCGTGAAGGAGGGGCGGATGATGAGCGGAAAGCTGCCGATGTAGTCGGTGGCCTTGCGCGCCTCCTCGAGCGAATAGACGGTCATTGACTTCGGCACGTCGAGGCCGATGCGGATCATGGCCTGTTTGAAGGCCTCGCGGTTCTCGCCCTTGTGGATGGCCTCGGGCTTCGCGCCGATCATCTCGACCCCGTATTTCTGGAGGAGGCCGGCCTTGTGCAACTCCATCGAGAGGTTGAGGGCGGTCTGGCCGCCGAGCGTGGGCAGCAGCGCGGAGGGCCGCTCCGCCTCGATGATCTTCTCGAGATACTCCAGCGTGAGCGGCTCGATGTAGGTCACGTCGGCGAACTCCGGGTCAGTCATGATCGTGGCCGGGTTGGAGTTCACCAGCACCACCCGGTAGCCCTCCTCCCTGAGGGCCTTGCACGCTTGGGTGCCGGAGTAGTCAAACTCACAGGCCTGGCCGATGACAATGGGCCCGGCGCCGATGATGAGAATGGAGTCAAGGTCGGTGCGTTTGGGCATGGGCGTGGGCGCCCGTGAAGGTTGCGGGGGCCCTGCGGCAGCGCAAGCGGGAAAGGACTCGCCTCCGGCGTTTACAGGGATTCTTTTCGCTGCCGGTCCGGTCCGCGGCCTTTTCCCTGCGGCTGCCCCCGGCTTCCGACCTCCAGGCCTTCGAGCGCCCTCGGCGCGGGCACGTCGCCAGGTCCGTGCAGGAGTGCGCCGTTGAACGCGCCCGACCGCTCAGCCGAGCTTGGCCGCGTCCACGCCGAGCACCTTCGCCGCCCGGGCCTTGTCGCCCTGGCAGGCGTGAAGCACCATGTCGAGGTATTGTTTCTGCTGGCCAGCGAGATACTCCGCGAGACTCGGCCAGTGCTCGGGTTCGCGCAGACGCATCGGAAGCTGTTGGGAGGTGACGACGCGCGTCTCCGTGGTCGAGACGATCTTGGAAACCACCTGCTCCAGCTCGGCGAGGTTGCCCGGCCAGTGGTAGGCGCTGAGAACGGCCATCGCGTCATCGGTCAACTCGACGAGGCTGGCGTCGAACAGGGGGTTGGTGGCCTGGCCCGTGAAGTGTTTGACGAGGGCCGGCAGGTCCTCGATCCGCTCGCGCAAGGGTGGCAGCACGATCGGCAGCGAGGCGACGCGATAGAAGAGTTCGTCGTTGAAATGTCCCTCGTCAGTGAGCTTCTCCAAGTCTTCGTTGGACGTGCAGATCAGGCGGAAGCCGTGGCCGGTGTTGCGGAGCACACTCACCAGCTCCTTCTGCATCGGCAGGGGCATACACTGGAGATGCTCGAGCAACAGCGTGCTGCCCCGGGCCTGCAGCACCCAGGAGCCGCCGGCGCCGTTCTGGCCGAGGAGGCCGTCGCGGATACCCTGCGCGGAGCTGAGCGCGCAGTCGATGCGCACCAGCGGCTTCTCGGACGCATCGCCATTGGCGTGGAGAATGTCGGCCACCGTCCCCTTGCCGGTGCCACTCTCCCCCACCAGCAGCACGGGGGTGCGCACGGTGCAGAGTTTTTTGATCTGCTGGACGACCTTCTTGGCCTTGACGCTTTGGCCGATGAGACGGGTTTCAATATCGCTCGCCTTCGCGGCCGGCAGCGCGGCCTGGGTGGCGCGCTCGGCATTGAACTGGCGAAGCTCCATGCCGCGTTTCAGGGTGGCGATGAGCTCGTCGACCCTGAACGGCTTGGGCAGGTAGTCGAACGCCCCGAATTTGAGCGCCTGGATCGCGCTGTCGGTGCTGGCGTAGGCCGTCATGATGATGACCACGCAATTGGGATCGTAGAGCTTGAGCTGTTTGAGGAGCGTGATGCCGTCCATCGGCTTCATGTCGATGTCGGCGAGCACGAGATCGAATTTCTCGGCCTTGTAGCGGGCGAGCGCCTTCTCGCCGTCGGTGGTAAAAGCGGTGGCAAAGCCGGTGGGTTGGATGACCGCATCGAGCATCTCGTGGATCGAGAGCAGATCGTCGACTATGAGAACAGCCGGCATAGCCAGAGATTACTGGCCTCCAGCGAACACTCTGGAGGCGGCCTGCGCAAGGTTAACCTCACCGGCACGCGCGCTGGGCAGCCCTGGGCACGCATATTTACCAAACTATCGCTTCCCGGCGACAGGCGGGAAATGATCGCCGGGAGGACTCCCCGGAGATACCGCGACGTCTATTGCACACCGCCGGCCACGGCGCCGAGTTGGAAGATCGGCAGGAACATGGCCATGACGATGCCGCCGACGATCACGCCGAGGAACACGATGAGCAGCGGCTCGATGAGCGAGGTGAGCGACGCGACCGTGGCGTCGCACTCGACGTCGTAGAAGTCGGCGATCTTGTTCATCATGCCATCGACGTTGCCGGTGGTTTCGCCCGCCTTCACCATGTGTTTCATCATCGGCGGAAAGAAAGGATTGACAGCGAGCACCTCGGACACCTGGCCGCCCTGGCTGACGTGCTTGGCGATCTCCGTGCAGGCATCCTCAATCTGCACCTTGCCGCTGGCGCCCGCGACGATTTCGAGGGTGCGCAGGATGGGCACGCCCGAACGAATGAGCGTGGCATAGGTGCGGCAGAAACGGGAAAGCGCGATCTTGTGGACGAGGCTGCCGAAAATCGGCGCCCGCACGAGGACCTGATCCTTCACGCGGCGGCCCTTGGGGGTGGAGATCAGCTTCCGCCCTCCCCACCAGACCACCGCGACGCCGAGCGCGACCCAATACCAGTTGTGTTTCAGGAAGTTGCTCGAATCGATGAGCATCTGCGTGGGCGCAGGCAGCTTCGCACCGAAATCGGCGAACATGGCCGCGAACACCGGGATGACGAAGATGAGCAGCACGTTCACCAAGACGATGGCCAGGGCGATGACCGCAATCGGGTAGGTCATGGCCGATTTGACCTTCTTGGTGAGCTTCACCGTTGACTCAAAGTAGGACGCCACCTTGCCGAGAATTTCCGCGAGCGCGCCGGATGCCTCGCCGGCCTCGACCATCGAAATGAACAGCGAGTTGAACGCCCGGGGAAACTTCTTGACCGAGGCGGAAAACGAGTTGCCCGACGAGATGTCAGTGCGCACATCGCGAATGATGATCCTGAAAACACCATCCTCCGTCTGATCCTGCAGGGCCTCCAGACACTGCACCAGCGGCAGGCCGGCAACCAGGAGCGAAGCGATCTGTTGGGTGAAGATGGCGAGCTCGCCAAGGGGCAGCTTGTAGTTCTTGGCCTTTTTTTCGTAGGACTTTTGTCTGGCCAGGTTTTGAGCGGCCCGAAAATCAAGTTTCTTCGGTTGGGTCTGCGTCGGACGCAGCGGCGTGGCCGGCCCGGACCCGGAGGAGACGCTCGAGATAAAAGCCATGATGGGGACTATTAAAGGCGGTGTTAACCTGCGCGCGCAACTCCATATTTCAATCGCGCAGCTGAGCAGAAGGCGGCGGGCGATGGCGTTCATGGGAGCGCCGCCGTGGGGCGGCCCTGCCCGGACCCCAAAGGAAGGCTTGACCGGATGACGGGGCGGTGGACGCTTCAATCCCGCGCACGCGGCTGTAGTTTAACGGTAAAACCTCTGCCTTCCAAGCAGATGTCCGGGGTTCAATTCCCCGCAGCCGCACCATCTTCAGCGGGGGGCTTGGAACGTCATACAAATCTCATACGCGGCGGCGGCGCCCGTTTTGGCCGCGCCCAATTGCCAAGCCAAATCTCATACGCCAAATGCCCCAGGTTCAAAAAACGGCCGTATCCCTTGCTGATCGCCCCGCCTTGGGCAAGGGGCGCAGCGGGCGGGCATGCGGTGAGGATCGCGACATTCCCGATCACGAGGTGCGTTTCGGTCAGGATGAAAAAACGCCGAAGAGCATCGCAGCCGCAATTGAGCGGCTGGATTACGTGACGCCGGCAGGCCCAACGTTGCGCTGCATGCCTCCATTTTCCAGCGCACGACGCAGCTGCTGCCGGGCACGATAGAGGCGGTTCTCCACCGCCTTGGCGGAGCAACCGACAATCTCTGCAACCTCCGCCATCGACTTCTCTTCGTACTCGAAGAGCACGATGGCCGTGCGCTGGTCGAGCGGAAGGTCCGACACCGCCCTTTGCACCGCCGCCATCCGCTCGTCTTGGTCGCCGCCTGAAGCCAGTATTGCGGATGCGGTCGTTTCGTCCTCCGCATCCCCCCCCTCTTCGAGCCAAGCACTGAGCGATAACGTCGGACGACGCTTCCACCAGCGCAGACGGTTCTTTGCCTGGTTGGCGGCGATGGCGAAAATCCACGGCGAGAACCTGGCCCCAGCGCGGTATGTGTGCCGCTTTAGAAATACCCGCACGAACACCTCCTGCGCCAGATCCTCCGCGTCTGCGGTGTTGCCAACCAGTCGGAAGATGAATCGCTTCACCGGAATCTCCCACCGCTGCATGAGCACCGCCAAAGCAGCACCGTCGCCACCTTGCAGTTGGATCATCAACCATTCGTCGGCGGGCTCGCCCTTCTCAATGTCCATGTGTGGGATCCGTCGTGGTGAGACTCAAATCCGGCGCGCCCGAGTGGTTGAACTTCGCCACGAGCGGACGCATCGTTTCCAGGTAGCGGCGCCCGTCCTCGGGCGACATCAACGCAGCCACTTGTTCGAGATGGCGAAGGAGAAGGGTCTCACAACGAGTGCTCAGCTCGCGGACACGCTGGTCCGCCGCCGTGACCGCCGCCGCGTCGACGGGTTGAGCGGCCCGCAGCGCATCCCGCATCTTCATTGCCTCTTGGATCATCCGACAATGCTCGTCGCATGAACCGGTGTACTCACGGTGGAGCTTCTCGATGGCGGCGTACTGCTGGTCGGTGAGATGAAATTCCCGCTTCAGCCAAGTCATCGCGTCGCCCTGCCGCGCGGCCTCGTGCAAAGCAGGATCGCACCCCGCGCGATAACCGAGGAGGCCCGCGATCAAGGCGATGGCAACCAGCAGCCCCACGGCGATGAACACGTTTCTCACGAATCTCACTCCTTCAGGCCGGCTTTTACCCGGGCATCAAGGTTGGCCAGGTAATTGGCGGCGAGCGTGTTGCGGTCGGCTTGCACATGGTTGCGTGCGACCAAATGCCCGGTCCATCCGGAGACCACGACGGTCACGATTGCTGCCGCAGTCAATGCGGCGGCGCGCGTGCGCACAAACACCGACCAAGTCGGGGCTCGACGCGTCTCTTCGATACGTTGCCAGACGGCAGCACGGAAATCCGGGTCCGGCGGCGGTGAGACCCGCCAAACCCGCAGAACGTTGCTAAGGGGATCAGACGATTTCATGAGCATCCTTTTCTTTTCCAAAAGTTGGTCGGATGCGGTAAAAACATGCCCGCATCCAAGCAGTAGTACACCGCACAGCCCGAAATCCCTCACGGTAGCCTGTGCCAAGAGGGTGGAAAGCGTATAAACAAGTCGGGCACACCGCGGCAACCGGAGTGAGAACAGTCGCAGGCGGCACCTTGGCTGCGGCTTGCTGCCACAGACGCTGGGCGATGTGGTTCCGGCCTTGGTGAGGGATTTCGCGGGTTGCGGTGTATGACTATCGAAAACCGCGCGTCGTTGACCGGGGTGGCCCCCGGGCCGCCTCCCGTCCGGTGCGCTTCCCGAAAAGCTCCGCGTTCCCATTCATGATCCGCTCCACCACCATCGCCACGCTCGCCGCCGGGGGCCTCGCCTTCCTAGCTGGGTGCCAGACCGTCCCGCCCGCCCCGGAGCGCACCGTTCGCGATCATCTGGCGGCGGTCGGCCGCGAACTGCCACCCGCACGGGGGCAACTCCCGCTGCTTGGCGCGGAGTCTCAGCCGAGCGACTACGTGCGTTTCGCTCTGCTCAAACACCCCGCTGTTTTCGCCGCTTACAGCGAATGGCGGGCGGCGGTCGAATCCATTGCGCCGGCCCGGGCGCTGCCCGACCCGCAGATCACTTTCCAGGCCGACATCGCCGGAACCGTGACGTCGCTCATGCCGGGGGTGTTGTTCGACCTGATGGTTCCCGGGAAGCGCGCCGCCATGGCGCGCGAAGCAACAGCGGGCAGTGAAGTCGCCTACCGGGAGTACGTGGGCACAGTGGTCCGCACGGCCGCCGATGTGCGCAAAGCGTGGATCGAGCTGGCGTTCATTGAAGGGACGATCCGGTTGCGCGAGGCTTCGTTGACGGCTCTCGGCCAGTCCGCCGACATCGCCGCTGCGGAATACTCGACCGGACGCGGCGTGACGACACTGGAGGGCCAGATCCAGACAGCGGGCGAAGCCGACCGCATCCGTTCCGAGATCGCCACCCTAGCCGACCGTTTCCACGCCGCGCGGGTGCAATTCAAGTCGGCCCTTGGCCTGGCGCCGGCGGACCCCGATCCGTTCTGGCCGCGGTTCCCCCTGGCGCCCACGGTCCTTCTCCCGGAAGAAGAACTCTGGCGGCGCGTGCAGGCGTCGAACCCCGATCTCGCCAAATTGCGCGCGATGGTCGAGATGGCCGTGGCGGACGAAGAGGTCGCGCGCCAGAGCCGGGTTCCCGATTTCAGCGCCGGCCTGATGGCTGACGTGAGGCAAACGCCGTGGTTGTGGCGGCCAACGGCCACGGTCACCCTGCCGGTTTGGCGCGGCAAAATCGCCGGGCAAATCGCCGCCGCCCGGGCGCGACGCGAGGCGTCCGCCGCCAACGTCGATGCGGAACGGCTGACCATGGCGGCCGAGTTGGCCCGCGTGCTCTACATGGTTCGCGAGGCGGACCGGATGATCACGTTCATTGACGCCACCGCGCTGCCGAACATCGAACGGACGGTTGCCTCCGCGGAGGCCGCCATCCAGTCGGGCATGGGCGGCACCGGGATGATACCTGAGGCGCGACTCATGGCGGCGACCAGGCGAATCGAACGCCTGAATGCCCTGCGGGAGCGGGAACTGGCGGTAACCGGGCTTTTGCTGATGACCACGGAGATCGCAACGGGCGCCGGTTCGCTGCTGCCCGAAACCGCACTCTCCACCCGTCAATGAGCCTCCTTTTTCTTCCATGAGAACCCGTTCCTTGCTTCCCGCGCTTTTCGGCAGTTGGACTAGAGCTGCCCTCTTCAGTGTGATCTGCGCTCTTGTTGTCGCGCCGACGGCGTTTGCCGCCAAGCAGCTCTACACCTGCGGCATGCACCCGCAGATCATTCGCGAGGAGCCCGGCAATTGCCCGATCTGCGGCATGAAATTGCAGCCGATCCGCGCGAGCCCCGCTAATTCGAGCGCCGCGACAGCAGCCGGGCGGAAGATCAAATACTACAAGTCCACGATGATCCCGGGACAGGTGAGCGAGAAGCCGGGCAAGGATACGATGGGCATGGACATGGTCCCCGTCTATGAGGGTGAAGACTCCTCAACTTCCGCCATCCAAATCGATGCGGCCACGGTTCAACGGATGAATCTCAAGACGGCGCTGGTGACCCGTGGGCCGGTGCGCCGTGAGTTCCGCACGGTCGGCACGGTGACCTTCAACGAGGAGGGTTACCGCGACATCACCACCAAATACGAGGGCTGGCTCGAAAAGCTTCACGTCAATGCCACATGGTCCACGGTCAAGGAGGGCGATCCGCTGTTCGAGATCTATTCGCCCGATTTGTACAATGCAGAACTCAACTACCTCGTGGCTCGCCGGAGCGAGGGCAAGGATGGCGGCGCGCTCACCCGCGCAGCAAAAGCCCGGCTCCAGTTGCTCGACCTGCCCGACGGGGAGATCGCAGAGCTCGACCGCTTAAACGAGGCGCCGCGCACCCGCGTGTTTCGGGCACCGGCCGCCGGCGTGGTCATCGAGAAGATGGCGGTCGTCGGGCAAATGGTGAAACCCGGCGAGCGAATCTACCGGCTGGCAGACCTCTCGACGGTCTGGGTCGTGGCGCAGGTCTACGAAAGCGACCTGCCCTTTGTGCAGGAAGGGCAAACGGCGACGGTGCGCACTACCTACGGTGCGATGCGGACGTTCAGCGGCCAAGTCAGCCGGCTGTTGCCACAGGTCGAGGAACAGACGCGCACCGTTGCGGCGCGAATCGTCGTGCCCAATGCCGACGGATTCCTGCGGCCCGGGATGTTCACCGATGTGAAGTTCGTCGCCCAACTCGCGGACTCTGCGGTGCTCGTGCCCGAAATCGCCGTGCTGCGCAGCGGGGAGAGAAACACCGTGTTCGTCGCGCTTGAGGGCGGTTTCTTCGAACCGCGCGAGGTGAACCTAGGCAACCGCAGCGAAGGCGACAATTATGAGGTCTTGAGCGGTCTCGCCGGCGGCGAGCGCATCGTCACCTCGGGACAGTTCATGCTCGATTCGGAAAGCCAGCTCCGCGAAGCGATCCAGAAGATGCTCAAGAGCGATACGGCAGGGGCCGCTCCCGCGGCGGGCGTACCTGCGGCAGCCGCGCCGGACGGTGTCCGCAAGATCAAATTCTACCGGTCAACCATGATGCCCAGCGAAACCAGCCCCAATCCAGGCAAGGACTCGATGGGCATGGATATGGTGCCCGTTTATCAGGACGGCGCGGCCGATTCCGCAGCCGGTCACCAACCCTAATCAAGCGCATACGGTCCCTTCCACCGTCGGGCCCCCAACGCCATGCTCAAGGCCATCATCGAGTTTTCGCTCAAGAACAAGTTTCTGGTCCTCGCGGCGACCGCTGCGCTGATCTTCGGCGGGGTCTACGCCCTGCGAGAGATTCCTCTGGACGCGATCCCGGATCTCTCCGACACGCAGGTGATCATCTACACCGAGTGGCCGGGGCAGGCGCCGCAGATCGTGCAGGACCAGGTCACGTACCCCCTCACAACCAAGATGCTTTCGGTGCCGAAAGCCAAGGTGGTGCGCGGGTATTCGTTCTATGGGTATTCGTTTGCGTACGTGATTTTCGAGGATGGTACCGATCCGTATTGGGCGCGCAGCCGCGTCCTCGAATACCTCAGCGGCCTCCAGGCCAGTCTGCCCGCCGGTGTGACCCCACGTCTCGGACCGGACGCCACCGGTGTCGGCTGGGCGTTCATGTACGCCCTCAACTCAAAGAAGCACGATCTCGCCGAGCTGCGGTCGATGCAGGATTGGTTCCTGCGCTACCAGCTTTCGAGCGTCGAGGGCGTCGCCGAGGTGGCGTCGGTCGGCGGCTTCGTGAAGCAATATCAGATCACGGTCGATCCGCACCGGCTGCATGCCTACAACCTGTCGATCAGTGACGTCGCGATGGCGGTGAAGAAAAGCAACGGTGAGGTCGGGGGGCGTTCGCTGGAGATGGCGGAAAAGGAATTCATCCTCCGCGTGCGGGGCTACGTGGAAAAGGTCGATGACTTGCGCAAGATCGCCGTCGGCCGCGGGCCGGGCGGCACGCCGATTCGTTTGGGCGAGGTCGCCAACGTGCAACTCGGTCCCGACATGCGCCGCGGCATCGCCGAACTCAACGGCGAGGGCGAAACCGTCGGCGGCATCGTCGTCGTGCGCTACGGCGTGGACACCCGGCAGGTTATCCAGACGGTGAAGGCGCGGCTCGACCAAGCGATGAAGAGCCTGCCGGACGACGTCACCTACACGGTCGCCTACGACCGCACCGCCTTGATCGACCGGGCCGTGCGGACGCTAAAGGAGAAACTCATCGAGGAAAGCATCGTCGTGGCGCTGGTCTGCCTGCTGTTCTTGATGCACCTGCGCAGTGCGCTCGTCGCGATTGTCATCCTGCCCATCGCGGTTTTGGCCTCCATCTCGATCATGTTCGGGCAGGGCCTGAGTGCGAACATCATGTCGCTGGGCGGAATCGCCATCGCGGTGGGTGCGATGGTGGACGCGGCGATCATCATGATCGAGAACGCACACAAGCACATGGAGCACGACGGAGGGAAGAAGCCGCATTGGGACATCATCCGGGATGCGGCCGTCGAGGTCGGGCCGACGCTCTTCTACTCGCTGCTCGTGATCACGGTCTCGTTCCTGCCGGTATTCACGTTGCAGGCGCAGGAGGGCCGGATGTTCAAGCCGCTTGCGTTCACCAAGACGTACTCCATGGGCGCGGCCGCGCTGCTGTCGATCACCCTGGCACCGGTGCTCATGGGCTTCTTCATCCGCGGGAAGATTCCAGCGGAGGAGCGGAACCCCCTCAACCGGCTGCTCATCTGGCTTTATCATCCACTGCTGGACCTCGTCATTCGATTCCGCTGGTTCGTTATTGGCGGCGCCGCGGTGATTGTCGGCTGGGTCTTTTTCCCATGGAACTCGTGGGTGGTGCGACCGCTGCCGGACGGGGTGGTGAAGACCTTCGCGGCGAAGCTCAACCTAGCCTTTCCGGCCCAGAGTCTCGGTTCGGAGTTCATGCCGCCGCTTTACGAGGGCGATCTGCTCTACATGCCGACGACCTTCCCCGGCATCTCCCCGACCAAGGCGAAGGAAATCATCCAACAGACGGATCAGATCATCCACACGTTCGCCGAGGTCCATCACGTCTTTGGCAAGATCGGCCGTGCGGAATCCGCCACCGATCCCGCGCCGATGGACATGATCGAGACGACGATCATGCTGAAGCCCGAAGAAGAATGGCCAGTGGTGGACATCACCGATGCCGAAGGACGCGTGATCGCGCACCGCCGCCGCACCATCGACGAGCTGACCACCGCACTGAACGCCGCGGTGCAGATTCCGGGACTCACCAACGCGTGGACGATGCCGATCAAGACCCGCATCGACATGCTTGCCACCGGCATCAAGACGCCGGTTGGCATCAAGGTCGCGGGGTCGAACCTCGCCGAACTGGAACAGATTGCCGGACAGATCGAAGTCTTGATCCGCCGGGTGCCCGGCACGGCGAGCGTTTTCGCCGAACGTGTGATGGGCGGAAATTACATCGAGTTCGACATTGATCGCGACGCCATCGCCCGCTACGGGCTGACTGTCGGTGACGTGCAGGAAACCCTGGAGGTGGCGCTTGGCGGCATGCCGCTGACGACCACGGTCGAAGGGTTGGAGCGTTACGGGGTCATCCTGCGTTACGACCGCGACTACCGGGAGAACCTTGAGGCCCTGCGCGAATTGTTAATCCCGGTAAAAGCCGCCGGAGCGGGTTCGGCCGGCATGGGCGATGCCGCCGGAAATGCGACGATGGCGCAGATCCCTCTCAATCAGATTGCCAAGGTTCGCGTCGTCGCCGCCCCCATGGGGATCAAGAGCGAGGGCGCGGTCCCCAATGCCTGGATCTACGTGGACGTGCAGGGTACCGACATCGGCACCTATGTTCAGGCGGCGCAGAAGACCGTCGGCGACGCCATCCAGCGCGGCGAGATCAAGCTGCCGCCAGGGTACAGCATCTTCTGGAGCGGCCAGTTCGAATACATGCAGCGCGCCCAGCAGCGGCTGCTGATCGTCGTGCCGCTGACGCTGCTGATCATCATCTTCATCATCTACCTCAACACGAAGTCTTGGATCAAAACCGCCATCGTGTTGCTGGCCGTGCCGTTCTCTCTCGTCGGTGCGTTCTGGATGCTGCATTTGAGCGGTTACAACCTGAGCGTAGCCGTGTGGGTCGGCATTATCGCCTTGGCTGGCCTGGATGCGGAGACGGGGGTGGTCATGCTCCTCTATCTCGACCTCGCCTTCGGTGACTGGAAGCGCACGGGGCGCCTCAACACCACCGTCGATCTTCGCGATGCGATCTACCACGGTGCTGTAAAACGTGTGCGTCCGAAGGTCATGACGGCCGCGGTCATTATCGGAGGTTTGTTGCCGATTCTTTGGAGCCACGGGACGGGCGCCGACGTGATGAAACGCATCGCCATGCCGATGGTCGGCGGTGTCGTCACTTCGACGATCATGGAACTGCTCGTCTATCCCGCCATCTTCTATCTCTGGCGCCGACGTGGCCTGGACGCTCCCACAGCCACCTCGCCCCTGTAGGGAGGTGTAATTGACCGCTGTTTCGTAGACGTACCTGATGCGATCATTACGGAGGTGATCGCGGGCGGTTTTTCGCTCTTCATTATCATCACGTCCTTCATTGGCGGCCGGCTCGGGTGGCTGCTCGTGATGAAAAAGACGGTCTTGCGGTGCCCGCATTGCCAGGCGGTCGTCGCGGCGTCGTAGGCCCGGTGCTCCGCAGCCGCACCATCCCTCGCCCTGCGGGCTCCGGATGGCAGGCCGATCCCAAGCCCGCTGAGATTTCAGTATGCGTAAGATCATTGCGGTTAAGGTTGCACAGCGTAGCCTTGGCGTAGGCGGGCAGCCTTGGGCAAAGTAGGGCGCGACCGGGGCAGCCCGCGGGCCCCTGGCCCCCGCGTCTACCGGCGGGAAGTGCGGGTGTCTTTATTTGCGGACACGTGTCCGTTTATCTTGCCATGCGACCCACCCGGCTATTGTGTTGACACCGCCCCAGGTTCGGCGGCGAACATCATCTTTCGCGCCATCCGTCATGAAACGCATCCTGCTTACCACCACGTCCTTTCAGGACACTCCAGGCGATCACCACCGGCTTCTGGCTGACACCGGCTGGGAAATCGTCCGCGCCCGTGGCCCCTTGAGCGAGGCGCAGACCCTCGAGCTCGTCGGCGATATCGATGCCTTCATTTGCGGTGACGATGCAATCACCCGGAAGGTGCTGGAGAAGGCCCGCCCGCGCCTGAAGATCATCAGCAAATACGGCATCGGCGTCGACAAGATCGACGTGAAATCCGCCACCGAGTTCGGTCTGCCCGTCCTCTTCACCCCCGGCGTCAACCACACCACGGTCGCGGAGCACACGTTCCTCCTGCTTCTCGCCCTCGAAAAGAATCTCATCGCCGCCGTCGACGCCACGCGCAAGGGCGAGTGGAAGCGCAAAACCGGCCACGAGCTGCTCGACAAGACCATCGGCATTATTGGCCTCGGCCGCATTGGCAAGGAGGTCGCCATCCGCGCCCGCGCCTTCGGGATGCAGGCCGTTGGTTTCGACGTTTACTGGGACGAGGCCTTCGCCCGGCAGCAGGGCGTGCGCCGCGCCGCCACGCTCGACGAGCTTTTCGCCGCGGCCGATTATATCTCGCTGCACACGAACCTCACCCCCGAGACGCGCGACATGATCAATGCCGGGAGCATCGCCAAAATGAAGAAAGGCGTAATCATCCTCAACTGCGCCCGCGGTGAAATCGTCCACACGGCCGACATGGTCGCCGCCCTGCAGTCCGGCCAGGTCGCCGGCTACGGCGCCGACGTGCTCGACCAGGAGCCGCCGCCCGCCGACCATCCGCTCCTCAAGCTTCCCAACTGCATCGTCACGCCGCACGTCGGCTCCCGCACCTACGAGAGCGTCGTCCGGCAGGCCACGACGGCGGTGAAAAACCTCATTCTCGCGATGAACGGCGACAAACCCATTGCGCAAGTCAACCCCGAGGTGCCGGTCAAAAAAGCCCCCTGATTTCCTGATCCTGTCATCGCGAGGGCGGTCGCACCGCCCGTGGCGATCCCTGTGGCTTGCTTCGTCGCTCCGCTTCTCGCCATGACCCGCCCTTTCCCGCCATGAGCGAAGCCTTCCACGTCGTTCCAGAAAAACTTCACCACACCCTCGTCGAAGCCGCCTACCGGCACCGCGGGTTCACCACCGAGGAGTCGGCGGCCGCCGCCCGTTTTTGCGCCGAAGCCACCCGCCACGGCATCCGCACACACAACGCCATCAAGGCCCTGCACCTCGACCATCTCTTCGGCAGCGGCTCCCAGGGCTGCGTGCCCGGGGCGAAGATCGAGGTGAAACCCGGCCGTTTCCCCGCCGCGCAAATCTGGAACGCCAACCGCAAGCTCGGCCAGGCCACCGGCTACGCCGCGATGGAGGCCGCCATGAAGCTGGCCGACCAATACGGCATTGGCATGGTGTCCGTCGACAATGCCTTCCATTATCTCTGGGGCGGCGGCTACGTGATGGACGCGGCGAAAAAGGGCTACATCGCCTACACCAACTGCACCGCGGCGCTGGCCGAGGTCGTGCCCTTTGGCGGCAAGTTCCCCACCCTCGGTACCAACCCGCATTCGTGGGGTTTCCCCACCACCACCGCCATCGGCTATCCAATTGTCATCGACTGGGCCACCAGCGTGGTCGCCATGGGTCGCGTGCAGCAGCTCGCCCGGGAAGGCAAACCGCTCCCGCCCGCCGCCGCCGTCGATGAACACGGCGCGCCCACCACCGATCCGAACCGCGCGAAATACCTCCTGCCGTTCGGGGCGCACAAGGGCTACGGCCTCTCGCTCATCAACGAACTCATCGCCGGCTTCATCGGCGGTTCCCTGCCCACGCTGCGCAACCGGTGGGACCGCGAACCGTCCGAGAAGCACACCTGCTGCTTCTTTTTCCAGGTCTGGCACCCGGCGGCCATGAATGCCGGCGCCTTCGCGGCCGGCCGCAACCAGACCGACAACGTGAAGGCGGTCATACGCGACGTCCTGGGTCACGGCAACGAGCAGTGCATGCTGCCCGGCCAGATCGAGGCCGAGGCCGCCGCCCGCTGTGCCCGGAACGGCGGTCTCCTCTTCTCCGCGGCCGAGATCAGCGCTTTCAATGAAATCGCCGCTGAGTGCGGCCAGCCCCAGTGGAATCTCGCCGACTTCACGGTCGCCGTTTAGGCTGGCTTTCTTCTTTCCCGACCCCCCTCAATCGTCCGTCTCCCCGCCACCATGAGCCTCAAGATCAAGTCCGCCGATCAGTGCAAATTCGATGAGATCTCCCTTGGCGAGATCATGCTCCGCCTCGATCCCGGTGAGGGCCGCATCCGCACCGCCCGCGAATTCAAGGTCTGGGAGGGCGGCGGCGAGTACAACGTCGCCCGCGGCCTCCGCAAGTGCTTCGGCCTGCGCACCGCCGTCTGCACTGCGTTCGTCGACAACGATGTCGGCCGCCTGCTTGAAGATTTCATCCTGCAAGGCGGCGTCGCCACCGACTTCATCCTGTGGCGTCCCGATGACGGCATCGGCCGATCCATCCGCAACGGCCTCAACTTCACCGAACGCGGCTTCGGCATCCGCGGCGCCGTCGGCATCCCCGACCGCGGCCACACCGCCGCCAGCCAGCTCAAGCCCGGCGACTTCGACTGGAACGCCATCTTCGGCAAGGCTGGCGTGCGCTGGCTGCACACCGGCGGCATTTTCGCCGCCCTGTCCGAGACGACCGCCGCGCTCACCATCGAGGCCGTGAAGGCCGCGCAACAGCATGGCACCATCGTGAGCTACGACCTCAACTATCGTCCTTCGCTTTGGAAGAGCATCGGCGGACAGAAGAAAGCCCGGGAGGTCAATCGGGAGATTGCGAAGTACGTCGACGTGATGATCGGCAATGAAGAGGATTTCACCGCCTGCTTGGGTTTCGAGGTGGAGGGCATGGACCACAATCTCACCAAGATCGAGACCGACGCCTTCAAGAACATGATCAAGAAGGCCGTGGCCGGGTTCCCGAACTTCAAGGTCGCCGCCACCACGCTCCGCACGGTCATCACCGCCACCGTCAACGACTGGAGCGCCATCTGCTACCACGACGGCCGGTTCTACGAGAGTCGCCAGTATCCGCAGCTCGAGATTCTCGACCGTGTCGGCGGCGGCGACAGCTTCGCCAGTGGTCTTATCTACGGCTTCATGGCCACCAACGACGCGCAGAAGGCCGTCGACTACGGTGCCGCCCACGGCGCGCTCGCCATGACGACGCCCGGCGATACCTCGATGGCCACGAAGAAGGAAGTTGAGAAGGTCATGGGCGGCGGCAGCGCCCGCGTCGTGCGATAAAACTTCATTTGTGGGGCGGGGTCGCCGACCCCGCCGTTCTTCCCCGGCCCGGACCTCAGGTTCGGACTGTTCGTTTTGGCACTCCCTGGATGCGCGGCTGAATGCGCCCCCAACCGGGTTGTAAACCAATTTTTGCCGCGTTTTCGGCAAGCCATGCGGTGTCCCGCTCCAACGCCGGGTGTAGCCTTGGATGGAGAACGGGCGTGCCGCGGACCACGTGTCACAGGCTCAAACGTCCTCCCAATTCTCCGCTGAATCCGCCATCCCCTGCCTGCCATGAAAAGCCGCCGTGAATTCATCAAAACCGGACTGGCGCTTGGCGCCACCCTTTCACTCGCCGATTTGGGCAGACTTTGCGCCGCCGGTGCGATCGCCAGCGATGGTCCCACGCCGCTTCCCACACCCAACACCCTGAAATCCGTGCTCATCGCCGTGCGTGATGGCAGTCGCACGGCCATGCTCGACAAGGCCATCGCTGAACTCGGCGGTATGGAGAAGTTTGTCAAAAAGGGCCAGACCGTCGTCATCAAGCCCAACATCAGTTTCGACGCTCCGCCCGAACGAGGCTCCAACACCCATCCCGAACTGCTGGGCCATGTCGTGACGCTGTGTTTCGCGGCCGGCGCCAAATCGGTCAGCTTTTTTGACCACACCCTTGATCAATGGCAGCGAGCCTACGTGGCGAGCGGCGCCGAACGTGTCGCTCAAGAGACTGGCGCCGCCCTTGTCCCCGGCAACGACCCAAGCTTTTATCGCGAAGTCGCGATTCCCCGGGGGGTGCAGCTACGCTCGGCGCGGGTGCACTCGCTCGTGCTCGACAGTGACGTTTTCATCAACGTTCCCGTGCTCAAACACCACGGCGGCCCGCTCATGACCGCGTGCATGAAAAACCTGATGGGGGTCGTGTGGGACCGCCGTTTCTACCATCGCAACGACCTCAATCAGTGCATCGCCGATTTTCTCACCTTCAAGCAGCCGGCACTCAACATCCTCGATGCCTACCATCCGATGGTGCGCAACGGGCCCCATGGCCGGTCGGTGGAGGACGTGGTCGAGATGCGCACCCTCATGGCCTCGACCGACATCGTCGCGATTGACGCCGCCGGCGCCAGGATGCTGGGCCTCCAGCCGGCCGACGTGCGTTATGTGAAACTCGCGGCGGACATGAAGCTCGGCACGATGAACCTCGATAGCGTCGACATCCGCCGGTTCAAACTCGCCTGACGCCGTGCCGCGCAGCCGCCTGAAACTGCTCCGGGTGATCGCGGCACTGGTGGTTTTCGCCGGACTGACCGCGGCGCTGGTGGATTTTCGCAGTCTCGTCCCCGCAGCGCTGGGGCACTGGCTGGCCTCCGTGCAACTGGTGCCGTCGCTGGCCGCCCTGGTGACGGGCGCGTCCCTCTCGCTGGCCGGCATCATCATCCTGGTGGCGACGCTGGCTGTGGGCCGCGTCTATTGTTCGGCAATCTGTCCGCTGGGGATTCTGCAGGATGTCATCGCGCGCGTCGCCGCATGGACCCGGAGGAAAGGAACGGGTTTCATGCCCTATGCGCCACCGCTGACCTGGCTGCGCCAGCTTTTCCTCTGGAGCGCGGTGGCGGGTGTGGCGGCCGGCTGGAGCGGCCTGACGCTGGCGTTGCTCGATCCGTACAGCAATTTCGGGCGCATCGCCTCGGATATTTTCCGGCCGCTCGTCACGCTCGCCAACAATGCCGTGGTCGGTCTGGCCAACGCCGTCGGCATCAGCAGCCTCTACCGCGTTGAGCCGTCCTGGGGCGGGGCCGCTGCGCTCCACCAGCCGGCGCTGCTCCTCCTGTTGCTCATCGTGCTGGTCGCGCTGCGCGGCCGGCTCTTCTGCAATACGCTTTGCCCGGTCGGCACCTTCCTCGGTCTGCTCGCGCAACGGGGGGCGTTCCGGCTGACGATCCATCCAGCCGACTGCAGCAAATGCGGCGACTGCCTGCACGTCTGCAAAGCGCAATGCATTGATCTGCGCGTACAGCGGATCGATTTCTCCCGCTGCGTCGCGTGTTACAACTGCATCGACGTGTGCACAAAACAGGGCATCGGCTATCGCTTCGCCTGGGCGCGGCCATCCCCCACCCGCCCGGCGGCGACCACACCCGACTGGCAACGCCGCGCCTTCATCACCGGCACGGCGGTGGCAATGACAGCCTTTTCCGGCGCCGGCTTGCTGCGGCTGGCCCAGGTTCAAAAACTCCGCACCAACCGCGCCGGCGGGAAAGAGGGTGATCAAAATGAACCCGAACTCAGCCATGCCATCTGTCCGCCCGGAGCGGTCAGCATTGACCGTTTTCTCGACCGTTGCACGGCCTGCCATCTGTGCATCAGCGCCTGCCCGACCCACGTTTTGCAGCCGGCGTTCTTCGAATACGGCTTCGCCGGGCTGATGATGCCGCGCCTGGATTTCACCAAGTCATTCTGCACTTACACCTGCCGGACCTGCGAAGAGGTCTGCCCGGATGGCGCGATCAGCCTGCTCGAACTTGCCGACAAACAGGTGACCCGGATCGGCGAGGCGCAGCTCGACGAGGACAAATGCATCGTGAAGACCAAGGGCACCGACTGCGCCGCCTGCTCCGAACAATGTCCCACGCAGGCGGTTTCCACCGTGCCGTACGGCAGCAACCTTCGCCTGCCGCGACTCAACCGGGATTTATGCATCGGTTGCGGTGCCTGCGAGTATGCGTGCCCCGTCCAGCCGGAAAAGGCCATTATCGTCGCCGGTCTCCGCCGGCACGGCCGGGCGCAAAAACCCCCCGATAAAAAAGCCGTGGCCCCAACCCCCGCCGGCGATTTCCCGTTCTGACCCCGCCCGCCGGCACGGCCATCACCGGCGGTCAACTTCGGGCGCGACTCGGTGGCCCGGAGCCGCCAACCTTGCGGCAGCATGTCTTATCCGCCCGCTTCCACCCGTTACGACAACCCTGCGTTTTATCGCACCTGCGGACGCAGCGGTCTCAAGCTGCCGCTTCTTTCGCTTGGCCTCTGGCACAACTTCGGCGCGGCCGACAGCCAGGCCAACAGCCGTGCCCTGATTCTGCGCGCCTTCGATCTCGGCATCACGCATTTCGATCTCGCCAACAACTACGGTCTCCCTCCCGGCTCGGCCGAGGAGACCTTTGGACGCGTCTTGCGCGAGGATCTGTCGGCTCATCGCGACGAACTCATCGTCTCCACCAAGGCCGGCTACGACATGTGGCCCGGGCCGTACGGCGACCGGGGTTCGCGAAAATACCTGCTGGCGAGCCTCGATCAGAGCCTCCTCCGCCTCGGTCTCGACTACGTCGACATCTTCTACAGCCATCGTCCCGATCCTGACACGCCGCTGGAAGAAACGATGGGCGCCCTCGCCCACGCGGTGCGTGTCGGCAAGGCGCTTTACGCCGGCCTCTCCAACTACAATCCCGCCCAGACCGCGCGCGCGGCGCAACTGCTGCGCGAGCTGGGCACGCCGTGCCTGATCCACCAACCGCGCTACAACCTGCTGGAGCGCGGGCCCGAGCAGGGCTTGTTCGCCGTGCTGGTGCGCGAGGGTATCGGCGGCATTGTCTTTTCGCCGCTCGCCAACGGGGTGCTCACCAACCGCTACTTCGCCGGAATTCCGGCGGACGCGCGCGCCGCCCGCGATCCGCGTTTTCTGAAGCCGGAACACATCACCGAGGCCCGGCTCGCCCAAACCCGTCAGCTTGACGCCCTGGCCAAAGCCCGGGGGCAGTCCCTGGCCCAGATGGCGCTCGCCTGGGTGCTGCGCCAGCCGGCCGTGACCTCCGCACTCATCGGCGCGAGCAAGACCAGCCAGATCGAGGACAACCTCGGCGCGCTCAAGAACCTCTCCTTCTCCACCGACGAACTCACCGGCATCGACCGCATCCTCGCCGCGTGAGCTCCAACCCGCGCCGACGGTTTGTAACATATTACGTTACAAAGGACGAACCCTCTTCAGCGTGAATCTCATTCTTTTCGACCCCGACGAGATTGGTCATCCCCTGCCGTGCGGGGACGCGCGCGCGAGGCATCTGCTGCGCGTGCTACGTCGGCGCGAGGGCGACACATTCGACGCCGGGCTGGTCAACGGTCCGCGCGGCAAGGGCACGCTGACCGCCATCGGCCCGGATGCGCTCACGCTTGCCTTTACCTGGGACGCCACGCCGCCGCCGCTGGATCCGATCACGCTCATCATCGGCCTGCCCCGGCCGCAGACGGCCCGTGACATTCTGCGCGACGCCACGTCGCTCGGAGTGGCTGGAATGCATTTTGTGGCCACCGACAAAAGCGAACCCAGTTATGCCCGGAGTACGTTATGGACGTCGGGCGAGTGGCGCCGCCACCTCATCATCGGCGCCGAACAGGCGTTCGACACGCGTCTGCCTGAGGTCACGCATGGGCGTTCGCTGCTCGAGGTCATTGGCGGTTTGTCTGCCCAAGCGATTCGCGTGGCCCTCGATCACCATGAGGCGCGCGAGATGTTATTGAGGTGTCGCCTCACGGATGACACCGCCAAGACGCCTCCGCCGGAACTGGCGCTCGCCTTCGGGCCGGAGCGTGGCTGGTCGAATGCGGAGCGCGCGGCATTGCGTGGCGCCGGCTTTGTGCTCGCGCATCTCGGCTCGCGCGTGCTGCGCACCGAGACGGCGGTGGTCGCGGCGGTGACGCTCGTGAAAGCCCGACTGGGATGGATGTAGGAGCCGGCGGGCACGCGATTCGGCGGGCCATCGCCTGCCAGCCCCGACCTGTCGGGGCAAGCAGGCACCTACGTATGCTGAAACACGCTTACCGTCGGCTGGCGCGCGCCCTTGCCAAGGCGTTTGACGCACACCCAACCGGATGGCGAAAGCGCAACCTCGCCCGGCATTTCAAAGAGCACCAAGGCATCGGGCTTTGAGGCGAACGCTTGCGTCAGTCGCGCAAAGAGCAGCGGCGCCGCCTCCGTGATGATCTCGTAAGGCGGATCGATGAACACCAGATCCGCCGCCTGGGTGCCGCCCGGCGGCACCCAGGTGAGCGCATCGGCCGTCGCCACCTCGACGTCTGTCACCTCGCGTCCGAGGCTCCGGCTGACAGCGGCGAGATTTTGTTTCAGGCACGCTACCGCCTGGGCATTGCGCTCCACAAAGATCCCGCCCGCTGCACCGCGGCTCAACGCCTCCAGCCCGTAGGCTCCGCTGCCGGCAAAGAGATCCCAGAAGCGGGCCCCCATCACCCGCGCGCCGAGACTGGAAAACACCGCCTGCCGCATGCCATCCGTGGCCGGCCGGATGGCGCTGCCTTTGGGCGCCGTCAGCAATATGCCCCTCGCCGCGCCACCACTTATACGCATGACCGCCCCCCCCACTGAACCGCCGGTGCGGGTTCAGCCCGCCTTTTGGCCACGGCCCGGCCATCGTCAGCCATAACATCGCCTCTTTTCATCAGCGGAACTTTGCTGCGGCATGCCGGTAGTAACATGGAAGTTGCACGTTAGAAATTGCACGTAACGGACAGGTCGGTATTCTGACAATCTTAAATACGTTGGATCAGGTGGTTGCCGACTCTCCGCTTTATCCGGCGCAATTGTCGTGTCCGTTCTCGGTCAAACTACAATTCATGCGAGCGCTCGGGCTCATTGCCTTTCTTGGTCTGGCGGGATCCCTCGGCCTTCCGGCTGAGGTGACGGAGCGCAACTTCTGGCCATTCAAGGTTGAACAGATCGCCACCGACAATGCAGGTGGCGGATCCGTGGAGGCGTGGCAGGGTGGCGGACCGCTGTGCTTCGGCAAGCTGCTGCCGGATAGCGGCAGCGCCGGCGGCTTCCGGCCCTTTTATGTCTTCCGAAAAAATCCGGCTGGCCGGACCACCGAAAGCGATTTCCTTTATCCCCTCCTGATCCACCGCGAGGGCGAGGTGGATCACCGTTGGAGCCTGCTGAGCCTCGTCAACTTCGACGGGCCCAAGGATCCCGCCGCCCCGGGCGTGCGCCGGTTCGAGGTGTGGCCCTTCTATTTATCCCGCGACACAGGCGATGCGGCCACCTCCTACCATGCCGTGTTTCCACTCCAAGGCACGGTTTTCGATCGCTTCGGCTACGACCGCGTGACCTGGACGCTCTTTCCACTCTACGGTCGCTTCGAGCGCCACGGAGTCACCACGACCACCGTGCCCTGGCCGATCGTGAAAATCATCGAAGGCGACGGCCACCACGGTTTCGCGCTGTGGCCGCTTTTCGGCTGGCGCACCAAGCCGGGCGTCTATCGCGAGCAATATTATCTCTGGCCGCTCATCTACAAAAACGAGGCGAAGCTGGGGGAGCCCCAGCCCGAGGTGGCACTCGGCGTGCTGCCGTTTTATGCGCGCGAACAGCAGGCCGGCGCCTTGAGCGAGACCTACCTGTGGCCGTTCTTTGGCTACACGCACCGCACTGCGCCAGACCGTTATGATGAGACCCGCTGGTTCTGGCCGCTGTGGGTGCAGGGTCGCGGCGACAACCGCCGCATCAACCGCTGGGCGCCGTTTTACACGCATTCGGCCATCAAGGGCGACGACAAGCACTGGGTGCTCTGGCCGCTGTTTCGCGAGGAAAAATGGAACGACGGCGGCCTGGCCCAGACCAAGACACAGTTCCTTTATTTGATCTACTGGTCGCTGCAGCAGCGCAGCCTCACCCATCCGGCGCTTGCCCCCGCCCAAAAGACGCACCTGTGGCCGCTCCTCAGCTACTGGGACGATGGCGCGGGCCGCCGCCAGCTCCAAGTGCTCAGCCCGCTTGAGGTGCTCTTTCCGTACAACGAACCCGTGCAACTCGCCTACTCCCCTCTCTTCGCGCTCTATCGTTACGATCAATGCGCCCCGAACGATGTGCGGGGCTCGTTCCTCTGGGATGCCATCACCTGGCGGCGTTCACCGGCGCAACGCGAATTTCATCTCGGCCCATTGCTGAGCGTCGAGAGCGGTCCCGGGCGCCGGCGTATCGCGCTCGGCTGCGGCCTGATCGGCCTCCGGCGCAACGCGGGTGAATCCACCTGGAGGCTGTTCCTGTTCGATTTTTCCTCCAAAGCGGATAAGAAGGCTTCAGCGGCCGTCTCGCCATGAAACAATTCATCGCCATCTGCGAAAGCTTTGGCAGCGCACTGTGCATGCTGGGGCGCTCGGCGCGTTACATCAACACGCTGCCGCGGCAGTTTCCGCGCTTCATCGAGCAGTGCTACATGATCGGTTACTCAACGATGCCCATCGTCACCATCCTGTGCTTTTTTATCGGCAGCGCGATCGCCCAGCAGAGTGGCTACAGCATGGAAAACCTCGGCGCCAAGCAGTTCATCGGTGCGCTCGTCGGCCTTTCCATGGTCCGCGAACTCGGCCCCGTCATGGTCGCCATCCTCGTCGCCGGTCGCGTGGGCTCGGCCATCACCGCCGAGCTGGCCTCAATGAAGGTGTACCAGGAGGTCGACGCGCTCGTCACCATGGACATCCCGCCCGAGCGCATCCTCGTGCTGCCCCGTCTCGCCGCCGTGCTCGTGATGATGCCGGTGCTCACGGTTATCGCCAATCTCTGCGGCTGGTATGGCGGCGCGCTCGTGTGCCAATACACGAAGTCAATCTCCGTCAACTCCGCGGCCTACTTCGCGATGCTTAAACATTACATGACGACCCGGGATGTCAGTGACGGCCTCCTCAAGGCCGAGGTGTTCGGTTTCGTGGTGATCACCATCTGCTGCCACATCGGACTCAACACCCGCGGCGGCCCGCGTGAGATCGGCGCCTCCCTCACCAAGGCCATCGTCACATCCCTCATTTTCATTCTCATGCTCGATTACTTCATCAACGACATCCTGATCTAAGTCGCCATGAGCACCGCCTACACCGCCACGCCTTTCCTCCGACAGACGGTCGGAATCACCGTCGCGCATCTGACCAAGAAGTTCGACAACGTCACGGTGCTGAGCGACGTCAGTTTCGAGGTGCGCCCCGGGGAGATCTTCTGCCTCATGGGCCCCAGCGGTTCGGGCAAGACGGTTCTCCTCAAGCACATCGTCGGCCTCGAGACGCCCACGAGCGGCCAGGTGCGCATTGGCGAGTTCGATGCGTCCGACCACGCCACGCGCGCCAAGGTCCGCCTCGCCTTCGTCTTCCAAGCCGGCGCGTTGTTCAACTCGATGACGGTTTATGACAACCTGGCGCTCTACCCGCGCGAGCACCGCCTGGGCGATGAGAAGGATATCCGGGAACGGGTGGTGCACGCCCTCTCGATCCTCTCCCTTGAGAAGGCGGCGGACAAAATGCCCGCGGAACTGTCCGGCGGCATGAAGCGGCGCGTCGCCATCGCCCGCGCCCTCGTCATGGAACCGCAGCTCCTGCTCTACGACGAGCCCACCGCCGAACTCGATCCCATCCTCAGTGCTACCATCACCGAGATCATCGCGACGCTGCGCGAACACATCGCCGTCACCAGCCTGGTGGTCACCCATGATCGTTCCCTCGCCCTCAGTATCGCCGACCACGTTGCCATCATTATGGACGGCCGCATCCGCGCCGTGGGCGTGCCGGAGGATTTCAGGCGCACCACCGACCCCGCCATCATCGACTTCCTCAATCCACTCATCGACCTTAAGCATCCCCGCTTCAAACAACTGGAGAACGACCATGAATAACCGCACGCAGAACATCCGTATCGGCCTTTTTTTCCTCCTGGGCCTCGCCCTCCTTTGGGTGACCTACGCGTCGCTCAATGGCGGCCGCGTTTTCAGGCAAAAAGGGTATATGCTCACCGCCCGCTTCGACAACCTGAAGGGACTCCAGACCGGCGACGACGTGCTGATGGCCGGCGTCAGGATCGGCGCGGTCGCCCAAACCCGTCTCGCCGGCCGCCAAGCCGAGGCTGTGCTTCGGATCGAGCCTGCGGTTACCGTTGCCAGCGACGCCGTCGCCATGGTGGCCCAATCCAGCCTCCTCGGCGCCAACCATCTCGAGGTCACCGTCGGCTCGCCCGACGTGCCGCGGCTGGAACCCGGCTCCGGACTTAAAACCCGGGATACGGTCGATATGAACGAGGTCATCGCCAGACTTGGTTCGCTCGGAGATCGCCTAGAAAAGGTCGTGACCGAGATTGGCAAGAATCTGGGCGGCGGCGAAGGCGGCAGCCTCTTCACCAAAATCGACAAGCTCGTCACCGACAACGGCCCGAAACTCACCGAAACCGTCTCCAACCTGCAGGAGATCACTGCGAAGGTCCGCAGCGGCGAAGGCACGCTTGGCCACCTCGTGAACGACCCGAAACTTCATGACGAGCTGCTCGCCTCCGTGGGCGAGATCAAGGGCGCGGCCACCGACGCGCGCACCTTCGTGGCGAACGCCCAGTCGTTCCTGGACCAAGTGAAAGCGGGCAAGGGTGCGCTCGGCGCGCTCGTCTTCGACGAACAGACGGGCAACGAGATCAAAACCACGATAAGGAATCTCCAGGACATCTCGACCAAGCTCAACTCCGGCCAGGGCACGCTCGGCAAATTGATGAGCGACGATACCCTCTACCGCCAAGCGCAGGGCACCCTCCGGAAAGTTGACCAGATGACCGAAGGCTTAAACGACCAGGGTCCGATCACCGCGGTGGGCGTCGCCGCCAAGGCGCTGTTTTGAGCCACCGCCGCGTTCTCCTGTTCATGCCCCCACGGCCGGCGGTCAGCGCCGGCCGTTTTGTTTACCCGTAACAGGTTTGCCTCGAGGGCGGACGCCGGCTTGCATGAATCCTCATGGTCCGGTTCCGCTTTGATCCCATGACCGCCGCCGACTGGCCGGCGGTGCAGCGCATTTACCAGGAAGGCATCGCCACCGGCCATGCCACATTCGAAAGCGCCCCGCCGACGATCTGGGAGGATTTCATCAAGAACAAGCTCGCCCGGTGCAGCCTCGTCGCGCGTGACGGGAACGGCGAACCCGTCGGCTGGGCCGTGCTGGCGCCGGTGTCGGCGCGCAAGGTCTACGCCGGCGTGGCCGAGGTGAGCTTCTATGTCGCGGCGGCGCATCGCGGCCGGGGCGCCGGTGATGCCCTGCTCGGCGAGCTCATCCGCGTGGCTGAGGCCGGCGGCATCTGGACGTTGCAGTCGTCCACGTTTCCAGAGAACGAGGCCAGCATCGCGCTGCAGCAAAAACACGGCTTTCGCATCGTCGGCCGGCGCGAGCGCATCGGCCGGATGGGCCACGGGCCGCTCGCCGGCCGTTGGCGCGACACCGTTTTGATGGAGCGGCGGAGTCGCGTGACGGGCACGGAGTAATCCGTGCCGGTTCGCGCCCGGACCCGGACAAGCGGTGGAAATCTCCAAATCGTCCGCGGCTAGAATTTACCGGTCTTGAGACCGAAGTAGCCCACAGCGTTCTTGTAGCAGACGTTCTCCACGAGTTCTCCCAAGGCCCGGCGATCGGCGGGGATGAGCCCGGCCTCGACGTCCGCGCCCAGCAAGGAGCAGAGCAGGCGACGGAAGTACTCGTGGCGCACGTAGCTGAGGAAGCTGCGAGAGTCGGTGAGCATGCCGACGAAACGGCCAAGCAGCCCGATGTTGGAAAGCGTGTTGATCTGCCATTCCATGCCCTCCCGCTGGTCGAGAAACCACCAGCTGCTGCCAAACTGGATCTTGCCGGGGACCGTTCCGTCTTGAAAGTTGCCCGTCATCGTGGCGAAGACGTAGTTGTCGGCGGGATTGACGTTGTAGAGCACCATCTTGGGCAGCTTGTTTTCGCCATCGAGCCGGTCAAGGTAGCGCGAGAGCGACCGCGCGTGCGGGAAATCGCCGATGGAATCGACCCCGGAGTCGGCGCCAAGGCGTTTCATCAGGCGGCTGTTGTTGTTGCGCAGGGCACCAAGGTGCAGCTGCTTCGTCCAGCCGCGTTCGGCGTCCAAACGGCCGAAGAAAAGCATCAGGAACGAGGCGTATTTCACCCACTGCTCGGGCGTGGCCGCCGTGCCGGCGCGCGCTTGGGCAAAGATCGCGGCGGCTTCGCGCTCGGTGCAGTCCTCGGCGGGAACGTACTCCATGCCGTGGTCGGACAGGCGGCCGCCCAGCGAGTGAAAGAAGTCGTGACGCTGCTTGAGCGCGGCCAGGAGGCTGGCGAGATCCTTCACCTCGACGTTGGCGCGGGCGGCAAGTTGATCGCACCAGACGTTGAAGGCGGCGGGATGGTTGACCAGGAGCGCCTTGTCCGGCCGGAAGGCCGGGTAAACGCGGGTGGCCAGCTTGGATTTCCTGAGCGCCTGATGGTGCGCCAGGTCATCGACGGGATCGTCGGTCGTGCAGACCACGGCCACTTTGAACTTCGTGAGGATGCCATGCACGGAAAGCGCGGGCTCCTGCAATTTCGCGTTGGCGAGTTTCCAGATTTTCGGGGCGTTCTGTTCATTGATCAGCAGATCGATGCCGAAATAGCGCCGCAGCTCGAGGTGCGACCAATGGTACAACGGGTTGCGCAGCGTCTGCGGCACGGTCCTCGCGTAGGCGAGAAACTTGTCGTAATCGCTCGTGGCGTTCCCGGTGATGAAGTCCTCCGGCACGCCGTTGGCCCGCATCGCCCGCCACTTGTAATGATCGCCGGCCAGCCAGATTTGATAGAGATTCTCGAAGCGCCGGTTGGCGGCGATCTCGGCGGGCGGCAGGTGGCAGTGGTAATCGAAGATGGGCTGATGAACGGCATGCTCGAAGTAGAGCGTGCGGGCCCAGCGGGTCGTGAGCAGGAAATCGTCGGGAAGGAAGGGGTGGGCGGTGGGCATGGCGGGTCGGTTAATCACGCAACGAGGTGGGCTTGGATGTAATCAAAGCTGATTCTGAGGGAGTCGAAAGGATTATTCGGACACGTGTCCTGTTCAACAATAAACCACTGGCAGCCGGACCGCTCGGCCTCATCGATGATGCGCTTGAAGGGCAGTGTACCCCCGCCGATCTCACAGAAAACAGGCTTCCGCTCCCGGGTGATGGCGTAGTCCTTGAGATGGATGAACGGCAGGCGCCCGCGGAGTTTCCGGCACCATTCCACGCAGTCGCCGCCGCCAAATTGGACCCAGTAGGTGTCAAGCTCGCCCACGAGATGGCGCGGATCGGTCTGCGCGTAAATATAGTCGAGCACCGGCGCTCCGTGGAACTTGAGGAATTCGATGTCGTGATTGTGGTAGCCGAGGGTGATGCCGGCGGCGCGGAACCGGGCGCCCGCGGCGTCGAGCTTGCGCACGAGCAGGTTCACGCTGTCCGCATCGCCAAAGTCAACGCCCTGCGGATAGGGATACGCCGTCAGCCGGCAGCCGAGTTTCTGCAGACTTTCGATGGCCTTTTCCGGCTGGTCGAGGATGACGGCCGCCGGTTCGTGCGTGGCGCAGATCGCCAGACCTTCTCCGGCCATGATCTTCGCGATTTCGGGCTCCGGGATCGGACCATGCCCGCTGAGTTGCGCGGCCTCGTATCCGATCGCACGGATTTTTCGCGCGGTGGCGGCCAGATCGGAGGCGGTCTGGCAGAAATCGCGGACGGTATAGAGCTGGGCGGCAACCTGGGTGAGTTTCATGGAGAGAGGGATGCTTTCATGGGAACCTGCGCGGGGCGGTTGGTTGGTCGGGACGAAGGCGGGACGGACCCCAGCGCGCGGAATGACGCCCCGGTGTCTACCGGCCGAACGATTTTGCAAAGTCTTCGCCAATCACCGGAGCCACGACTTTCTTTTTGAACTTGGATTCCCGGACATGCTGTTGAAGCAGGCGCTCGAAATGCGGGGCATCGAGCGGCAGTTCGATGGTCCTCTTGAGCCAGGTGGAGAGCAGCATGGCGTTGCCCAGTTCGACCGAGTGGATGCCCTCGCCCGCCGGCGCGATGAGCGGTTTGCCCTCAAGGATGGCGTCGGTGAAGTTCTGCAGAACCTCGTCGTGCTGCCCGCCGTGGTCGGACGCCGGAATCAAAGCATCCATGCTTTCGGGGCGGACGAACGCCTGCACCGCCGTCCGGCTGAATTCGGACATCGGCACCGTGTTGCGCCGATAGTGGATTTTATCGTCCTCATACACGACGCGGCCGCCTTCGGCGGTGATCTCCAGACGGCTGGTGCCCGGGGCCTCGCCGGTCGAAGTGATGAAGACGCCGGTCGCGCCATTGGCGAACTCCAGGCAGGCGGTGACATCATCCTCGACTTCGATGTCGTGATACCGGCCGAAATGACAGAAGGCGCGCACGCGTTTCGGCATTCCGAACATCCATTGAAAGAGGTCGAGGTGGTGCGGGCACTGGTTGAGCAGCACGCCGCCGCCCTCCCCCGCCCAGGTGGCGCGCCAGCCGCCCGAGGCATAATAGGCCCCGGTACGAAACCAGTCGGTGGCGATCCAGTTGACGCGCCGGATTTCACCGAGCTCGCCCTCCCGGATCAGACCGCGAATCCGGCGGTAGCCGGGGTCGGTGCGCTGGTTGAACATCGCCGCGAAGACCTGCCGCTGGTCCTGGTGGGCGGCAATGAGACGTTCACAGTCGGCCTTGTGCACGGAGATGGGTTTTTCGACCAATACATGCAGCCCGGCCTTGAGCGCCGCCATGCCAATGGTGGTATGGGAGTAGTGCGGGGTGGCGATGAGAATGGCGTCGATGAGACCGGAGCCGATCATCGCGTCGGCGGAAGAAAATCCTTTGCCCTGGGGAAACCGCGCGGTCTTGGCGGGATCAGTATCGCAGACAGCGGTGAGTTCCAGACGGTTGATTTTCCCGGCGAGGATGCTGCTGGCATGCGTTGCCCCCATGTTGCCGAGACCGGCGATGCCAAGGCGGACTTTGTCCATGAAGGGGTGGCGAGGGGAATGGCGCGGGGGAACGATCAGGTCAGGTCTTCGGCCCCCCCTGCGCGGCGAGACGCGCCCGGAGGCGCAGTCCATTGATGCGGATGAAGCCCGTGGCGTCGTTCTGATTATAGCTGCTCTGCACGCCTTCCATCGTGGCGATGTGCGGATCGTAGAGCGAATACTTCGACTTGCGGCCGCAGGTGATCACGTTGCCCTTGTAAAGCTTGAGCCGCACCGTGCCGGTGACGAATTTCTGGCTCTCGTCCACGAAGGCCTGCAGGCACTCGCGCTCGGGCGCAAACCAGAAGCCATAGTAAACCAGCTCGGCATATTTCGGGATGAGCGAGTCGCGCAGATGCATGACTTCGCGATCCATGGTCAGCGACTCGACCTGCCGGTGCGCGTGCACGAGGATCGTGCCGCCGGGCGTCTCATAAACGCCGCGCGATTTCATGCCGACGAAACGGTTCTCGACGAGGTCCACGCGGCCGATGCCATGCTTGGCGCCCAGTTTATTGAGTACCTTGAGCACGCCGGCGGGCGTCAGCCTCCTGCCGTTCACGGCCACGCAGTTGCCCTTGACGAAGTCGAGTGCGACATACTCAGGTTTGTCAGGCGCGTCCTCGGGGGCGGCGGAGAGCTTGAACATGCCCTTGTTGGCTCTGGTGGTGGGATCGAACCAGGGATCCTCGAGGATGCCGGCTTCATAGGAAATATGCAGGAGATTGCGGTCCATCGAGTAGGGTTTCTTGAGCGAGGCCTCGACGGGGATCTTGTGTTTCCGGCAGTAGGCGATCATCTCGGCCCGGCCGGGAAATTTCGCGCGGAAGGAGTCGATCTTCCACGGCGAAATGATGGCGAGATGGGGCGCCAGCGCCATGTAGGTGAATTCAAAGCGGCACTGGTCGTTGCCTTTGCCGGTGGCGCCGTGCGCGACCGTGTCGGCCTTCTCCTTTTTCGCGATCCCGATCTGGGCCTTCGCGATGAGCGGGCGCGCGATCGAGGTCCCGAGATAATACTGGCCTTCGTAGACCGCGTTGGCCCGGATCATCGGATAGATGAAGTCGCGGGCAAACTCCTCGACCAGATCCAGGGTGTAGTGCTTTGCCGCGCCGGTTCTCCGGGCCTTCTGCGGCAGGCCCCTGAGTTCCTCTTCCTGTCCGATATCTGCGGAAAACGTGATGATTTCCGCATCGTAAGTCTCCTTGAGCCACCTGACGATGACCGAGGTGTCGAGCCCTCCCGAGTAAGCGAGGACGATTTTCATGGGGGGGCGAGTGTTGGGCAAAGCGTCCGGCGCGCAAAGAAAAAACATGACGTCCCCGCCCTTCCGGCCTTTATGCGTCTCCCGCGCCATCCGCAGAACACCCGGTTCTTCAACGAGCTTCGGATTTCATCCAAGCCGATGAAACGTATGCTGAGCAGCAAGCCATCCGGCCATCCGCCGTTGGCCCTGGCGTCGTACCGTCCGACGGGGCTGGCATGTTTCGCGACGCTGATTGGACCGCCCCCGCGCCAGTGGGCGACCACAGCTAGAATTGGGATGACAACATAAATGGTATCACCGCCGTTATCTCTGTCAGCGGAGCCGCCATGGGTGATACGCAGATGACCGAGATCGACGCGAAAATCGACGACGGCGATCTTTCCACTGGTCAGTTCATCAAGGCCAACATCCGGTACACGTATATCTTGCAAAAGTAAGTTCTTGCGGTGATTACGTCTTGAGCGTCTGCCTGCCCCGCACTAATAGCAGTGCCAATTGATTATTTTTTGACCCTAGGGTATTTGCCTTAAGTAAGAACGGTCTGGTAAATAAGGATGCCGATTAGGATATCATTCGTTATTAAGAACGGTCTGCGCCCATGAACCCCCCCTGCGCCTCCACTCCGGTGCAGCTCCACAGAGGATTCACCCTCGTGGAGATCATGATTGCTGTCGTGATCCTCGGCATCCTGATCACCATTGCCGTCCCGACCTATCGGCACTTTCAGCGCAAGGCGGAAAATACCACCTTCATCAACAACCTGCGTATCTTCACCCAGTCCTTCGAGACTTATGCGATGAAGACCGGTGCTTGGCCGACTTCTTACGGCCCTGGCATCGTGCCAACTGAGATGTCCGGCGAGCTTCGCGAAGCCGACTGGACGTCTGGTGCACTGGGCGGCCAATGGAAATGGGATGGATGGCCTAGTCATGGATCGAAGCCATCTATTCAACCATGGGGTTCCATCAGTGCCGCCATCTCCATTGTCGGTGTCAACGTCGACTCAACGCAGATGGACGAGATCGACGCGATCATCAACGCGGGGAGTACTAGCAGCAGCAGGAACTTCCAAAAGTCGGCCGACTCCCCCCCCACGTACACGTACATCGTGCAAAAATAAGCCCTGCCATCGCGCGCAAGCGCGCTTCCTACCCGGCGGTTAACTGCATTGTTCCGGCTGATATCATCCTGCCGTCCTGGCTCCGGACAGCTTGGTTCACGTCCGCGGCTGTTGCGCGAGCGTGGCTACGATCGCCTTTTGCACATGGAGGCGGTTCTCCGCCTGATCGAAGACAATCGAGCGCGGACTGTCTAGGACGGCCTGTTCGACCTCCTCGCCCGGGTGCGCGGGCAGGCAGTGCATGAAGAGCGTGTCCGGCTTCGCCGCGGCGAACAGTTTCGCGGTCACGGCGTAGGGCCGCATTTGGAGGACGCGTTGTTGGGCCGTCTCCTCCTGACCCATGCTGGCCCACACGTCCGTATAGACAATGTCGGCGTCGGCGACCGCCTCGTAGGGATCGGTGGTGAAGTGGTAGGCGGCAGTGAATCCCTCGGCCTTGAGGAGCGCATTGATCTGCGCTCCGGGTTCGTAACCCTTCGGTCCTGCCAGCATGATCTTCATGCCGAAGAGGGCCGCCCCGAGAATCCACGAGTTGGCCATGTTGAAGCGGGTGTCGCCCAGAAACGCGATTTTGCGGTCGCGCAGCGATGCCAGCAGACTGCCCTGGGGTCCAGTCCAGCGTTCCGCGGCGGTGAAGGCGTCGGTGTAGAGCTGGCAGGGATGCAGCAGGTCGGTGAGGGCGTTGATCACCGGGATGCTGCCATATCTGGCGAGTTCCTCCACGTCGCTGTGCGCATAAGTGCGCACCACGAGACCGTGCACAAAACGCGACAGGACGCGGGCGGTATCGGCCAGCGACTCGCTGCGGCCAAGATGAATGTCGTTTTTATTCAGAAAAATCGCGTGCCCACCGAGTTCGTGAATGCCGACCTCGAAGGAGACGCGCGTGCGCGTGCTCGATTTGGAAAAAATCAGCGCCCAGGTCTGCCCGGCGAGCACCGGGTCATGCCGGCCCCGTTTCCGTTTGAACTCGCGGGCGAGTTCAAAGACTTCCGCGACTTCGCGCGGCTTGAAGTCGGTCTCCTTGAGGAAGTGCTTCATGGGGAAAAAGGTCGCTTTTACGCCAGTGCACCCGGCGCGGCCAGACAATATTTGCCCCCAATAATCATGGGGCTGCCGGCGGTTGGTCATCGGGTCGCTTCCGTCCCCGGGGGATTTTACCTGCGGCGGCAAATTTCCGCGCCAAGCCGACGACCCGGCGCCGCTCCGGATGCCGGCTGAAACCGGCAGGCGCACATCCGTTCCGTCGTCCCTCAGCCTTTCGCCTGCAACACGCCGCGAATGATCTCCACCGATCGATCCAGGTGGGCCCGCGTGGCAATGAGCGGTGGCAGCAGACGAATGACGTTGTTGCCGGCGCTGGGTGCCAGCAGGCCGGCCTCACGCATGGCCGTCTGGTAAGGCGCCGGATCACCCGTCATCTGCAGACCAATCATGTAGCCCCGGCCGCGCACGGCCTTGAGATGCCGGGGAAAGTCGACGGCCAGCTTCTCCAGTTTCTTCAGCCACGGCGCGCTGTTGGCGGCCACCTTTTCCAGCAGCTTCTCCCGGTCGATCACCTGCAGCACGGCCAGCGCGGCCGCGCAGGCCAGCGGCGTGCCGCCGAACGTGGTCCCATGCGAGCCGGGCTGGAAATGCTCCGCGGCATTCTCGCGGATCCAGACCGCGCCGATGGGAAAGCCGCCCCCCAGCCCCTTCGCCATGCCGATGGCGTCGGGAAGGATGCCCGCATATTCGAAGGCGAAAAACCGGCCGGTGCGCCCGACGCCGCACTGCACTTCATCGATCAGCAGCAGCAGTCGGTGGCGGTCGCACAGATGCCGCAGGCCGGCGAGGAACTCGTCGGTGCACGGATTGATGCCGCTTTCCCCCTGGATGGTTTCGACAAAAATCGCGCAGGTCTGGTCATCGACGAGGTCGGCGAAACTCCGGAGGTTGTTGAGTTCGCCAAAGGCAAAACCGGGGACGAGCGGCCGGAATCCCTTCTGAATCTTCTCCTGCGGAGTGGCGCTCATGCCGCCGAAGGTGCGCCCATGGAAGGCGCCCTTCGCGCAGATGATCTTGTGGCACCGGCCTTCTTCGCCCGACTTTTTCACGCCGTGCAGGCGCGCGAGTTTGATGAGCGCCTCGTTGGCCTCGGCGCCGCTGTTGCAGAAAAACGCCCGGCCCGGGCCGGCGCGCAACACCAGCTGCCGCGCCAGCTCCGCCTGCAGCGGGTGGCGGAAAAGATTGCTCACGTGGACGAGCTCGCCGGCCTGGCGCCGCACCGCCTCCACCCAGACCGGATGGCAGTGGCCCAGCGCGCTGACGGCGATACCCGACGTGAAATCGAGGTATTCGCGGCCCTGGTCATCCCACACGGAGCAGCCGCTGCCGCGCACGAGCGTCAAAGCGGGGCGGGCGTAGCATTTCACGACGTAGGCATCGTAAATTTCGGCCGTGCTGGTGCGGATGATGGTGGGTTGCATGGATTTTTGATTTGAGATTTCTGATCTTCAATTGGATCGCCGCGGGCGGGCGGGCGAGCCGTGGCGCTAAATCGAGAATCAGAAATCTAAAATCGAAAAGGCGTTCAGCCGTTGATGATTTCGGTTCCGATGCCCTTGTCGGTGAAAATCTCCAGCAGCAGGCTGTGCGAGAGGCGTCCATCGATGAAATGTACACGCTGCACGCCCTCCTGCAGCGCCTGGATGGCGCTGGCGACCTTCGGACGCATGCCCCGGTCGATGACGCCTCTTTTCTTCAGGTCGTCGACCTGGCTGATCTTGAGGGTGGAAATGAGCGAGTTGGGATCAGCGGGATCGACGAGCACGCCCGGCACGTCGCTCATGTAGACGAGCCGGCGGGCGCGCAGGGCGCTGGCGACGCGGCCGGCGACCAGATCGGCGTTCACGTTGTAGGGCTTGCCGTCGTAACCCTCGGCCACGGGAGAGATCACCGGCACGAAACCGTCGGCGATCTCCTTCTTGATGAGCTTCACCTTCACCTCGGTGACCTCGCCGACGTAGCCGAGATCGACAGGATTGCCGTCGTCATCGGTGGCGAGCTTCTGGCAGGCGAGCACGGTGTCGCCCGGCAGGCTCATGGGCCGGGCTTTGGCCGCGGCGATCGCGTCGCACACCTCCTTGTTCACCACCTCGTTGAGCGTTTTCTTGACGACGGCCATGGTGGCCTCGTCAGTGACGCGCAGGCCGTTGACAAAACTGGCACTCAAGCCCGCGGCCTCCATCGCCTTGGTGATGGCCTTGCCGCCACCGTGCACGACCACGACATTGATGCCGACCGCGACGAAAAAGGCGATGTCGAAGGCCACCCGCGACCGGATGGCCGGATCGGGGTCGTCCATGAAACTCCCCCCGTATTTCACGACGAAGATCGATCCGCGGAAATCCTGGATGTACGGCAGTGCTTCCAGCAGCACGCGTGCTTTGGCGGTGATCTCGGCAATGTCCATCGAAGGTTAACGCGCGATGCCGACGGATGGGCGGCCGGCGGCGGAATCAGTCGCGGAGATGACGATGGCGGTGTTCGTGGTGGCGCTCACGTAGGCTTGATGGTGCGGAGTGCATACAACAGTGGCGGTGCGGATTTTCCACTAAAAATTTTGCGGGGCGCAATTTCAGCTTCACACCGGCGTGCGTCCGCCCCACTTGTCGAGGCGTGCCCAGTACTGCCAACCTTTTCCCCTCCCGCCCTGCCCACCGCGCCTGGCTGGCCACGCAGGCCGGATTGCCGGCCGGCTTCCGGATCGGCATGACGCGCTTGGCCTTCACTCCCCGCGAGGTGCCCAAGCCGGCGGAAATGACGCTGACGCTCATCGCGCTCGACCGGCCGGCGCCGGCTTTCGCGGCTGTCTACACGAAGAATGCCTTCCCGGGCGCGCCGGTCCTCATCGGCCGCCGGCGCCTCACGGAGCCGGCGCTGGGCGCGATCCTGGTGAACAACAAAATCGCCAACGTCTGCGCGCCCGGGGGTGAGGCGGCGGCGGAGCGATTGTGCGCGGAGATGGCGCGGCTGCTCGGCTTCCGGCTGCCGGAGATTCTGCCATGTTCGACCGGCGTGATCGGGTGGCAACTGCCGGTCGATGAGATGGTGGCTGCGCTGCCCCGGCTGGCGGCGGCGCTCACCACCGAATCCGTGCTGCCCGCGGCGGAAGGCATGATGACCACCGATCTATATCCGAAGGTGCGCTGCGCCCTGGTCGGCGGCGGGCGCATCGTGGGCATCGCCAAGGGAGCGGGCATGATCGAGCCCAACCTGGCGACGATGCTCGTCTATATCCTCACCGACCTGGCGGTGCCGCGCGACCCGTTGCGCGCCATGCTTGCCCAGGCGGTCGACGCCTCCTTCAACTGCATCTCGGTCGACAGCGACACGAGCACGTCGGACACCGTGGTGGCGGTGGCATCGGGCCGGGTGCCCTGCCCTGACGCCGACGCGTTTGCCCGGGCGCTTGCGACCGTGTGCCGCGACCTCGCGGAGGACGTCGTGCGCAACGGCGAGGGCGTGCACCACGTCATGCGCGTCCAAGTGACGGGCGTGCCGGACCCCGCCCTGGCGCGTTCACTCGGCAAGGCGATCGTCAACGCGCCGCTCTTCAAATGCGCGGTGGCCGGCAACGACCCGAATGTCGGCCGCCTCGTGCAGGCCATCGGCAGGCATCTGGGCGCCCACGAACCGGGGCTTGCCCCGTCGAACCTCCGCGCCTGCCTGGGCGGCATCGAGATTTTTTCCCGCGGCACCTTCCAGCTCAATGCGGCCAAGGAGGAGGCGCTGGTCGCGCACCTCCGGCAGGCGGAGCTTTACGCGAGCGCGCCTCCGAAAAACGGCGTCTTCACCCCGCCGGTCGACTTTCCGGCGCACGAGCGGTGCGTGGAAATCGAGGTCGATCTCGGCCTGGGCCGGGCTGGCGCGACCGTGCTGGGCGCCGACCTCACGCACGAGTACATCAGCGAAAACGCGGACTACCGCAGCTAGTTCCATCCACCTTTCCGCGCAACGGTTCCGCAATCCCGCCAGACGGCAATGTCAACTAATAGTTGACATTGCCTTGCGGCGCGACCGGAAAAACAAGCCCGCCGGACCCGCCGGGAGCGAGGGGGCCGGGCGAGCCGCCGCCACGGCCGGCGGCGCCTACTGGTTCACGTGCACGACCTTCGCGGGCGGAAAGCCGTTGAAGTACGTGGAGGAGGCGTGGCTGTAAGCGCCGATGTTGATGCTGTAGACGAACTCGTCCCGCGCCAGCTCGGGCAGGTTCTCCGCCATGGAGACCACGTCGAGCGCATCACAGGTGGGACCGAAGACGGAGCAGAGGCTCGTCGGGCCCTTCTTGAACGCCCGGATGGGATATTTGCAGTGGTCGAAGATGACGCCGGAATAGGTGTGGTAGACGCCATCGTCGATGTAGTAGCAGGTCTTGCCGTCGCGGACCGCCTTGCCGATGACCTTCGCCACCGCGATGCCGGCCGTGGCGACCAGGAAGCGGCCGGGTTCGGCGAGGATCTGGATGTCCGGCGGGAACAGGCGGTCGAGTTCGACCTTGACCACCCGGGCAAGTTCGCGGAACGGCTTCACCGTCGCGTCATACGGCGCGGGGAAGCCGCCGCCGATGTCGACCAGGTTCATCTTGGTGTAGCCGCGATCCTTCGCCTCCTTGAACACCCCCGCGGTGAGACTGAGCGCCTGCACGTAGTTGGCGAAGTTGGTGGTCTGGCTGCCGACATGAAAGCTGATGCCCTCGACGACGAGGCCGGCCTTGTCGGCCTCCAGAATGAGATCCACGGCCTCGCCGGGTGCCGCGCCAAATTTGGACGACAGCTCGACCATCGCGCCCGTGTTCGGCACCTGGAGGCGCAGCGCCAGGCCGGCATTCGGCGCGTGCTGCTTGATCTTCCGGATTTCCTCGAGGTTGTCGAACGTGACGAGCGGCTTGTACTGGTTCAGCTGTTCCAGCGTCTCCGTGGCTTTGGTCGGGTTGGCGTAGATGATCTTGTCCCAGATCCAGTCCTGCCGCTGCTTGGCGGGCAGGTCCTTGATGTTCTCGTGCACGATCATGAACTCCGGCATCGACGCGACGTCGAAGCTCGATCCCTCCCGATAGAGCGTGTGGATGATGGCGGGGTCGGGGTTGGCCTTGACCGCATAGTAGGCCTGCACGCGCGGCAGGTAGCGCCTGAACGCACGGTAGTTTTTCCGAAGGGCGTCGTGATCGATCACGAACAACGGTGTGCCGTGCTCCCGCGCCAGTTTCTGCAACCGAGTCAACGTAATCATGGCCGTCCTTTCGAATGAATGTTTTCCCGCCGGCCGGGGTGCTCCGGCCGCCCGGCACCGGCGTCATGGTCTGCGATGGGGGATGCCGCGTTCAACTGCCGTCCTTGATCAGGAAATTCTTGAACTGCCAGGGATCCTTCCAGTCGAGGTCCGGCCGGTTGTAACCCTGAAAGGCGTTCGCGTAGTGCTGCAGCGGCGTCCAGTCAACCGGCTTCGAGATGAACCGGCCGAGATACGGCTTCGAGGCCTTGAGCACAAACTCGTGCGGCAGATCGTCCGGCACGCAGACGCCCAGGGCGGGATTCTCCATCATCCACATGGCCGCCGCCACCACCGCGATCGCGACCTGCATGGTCGTCGCGTTCTGGTGCGGCACGAGGCGGCGGGATTCCTCGATGCTGAGATCGCTGCCGATCCACCATGCCTGATACGCGTGCCCCATCAGCAGCGCCCCCAGGATGTCGGCGCCGCTGGTGATCTCGTCGTTCATGATGCGCTGGTTCGCCACGAGGCGGTAGTCGTAGCCGCGCAGTTCGTTCAGCGAGGCGATGGCGCAGTCGCACGGGCAGTAGGCATAGTGAACCGTGGGCCGGTAGACCGCCCGGTTCTTTTCCCGCACGGTCAGCTTGTCCGAAATGGTGAACGCCTCGCCGTGGCGGACGACCATGCCGTGGATGGCGCAGTCCGGCACCCAGGAGCGGACCCACGTGTTGATGCCCATGCGGGCGAGGCAGATCTGGTTGCGCGGCCCCAGCCGGGGCCGGTAGGCGAACGGCGGCAGCTCCTTTTCGTGCGTGCCCCACCCCATTTCGGCGGTGGTCGTGCCCTCCTCGCGAAACCCCTCGATGCTCCAAGTGTTGACGAACTCGTCCACCTGCTTCGGTCGGTCGGTGATCTGCGTGTCGCGCTCGCTGCAATGGATGACCTTGACGCCGAGTTTCCGCGCGAGGTGGTTGAATTTCTGCTCCGCAATGAGCTGGCGGATCTGCTCCGCGGTCCGCCCCCGGGCCTTCCGGTCCGCGAGGAGGCTCTCACCGATGTCGATCAGGCCCTGCTTGGTGAAATGCGAGATTAAGCCGGGGTTGGCGCCATGCTCGATCACGGCCGTGGGGCCCCGCTGCGGCCATTTCGCCAGCATCCGGCGGACATTCATGTGCCGCCAGTAAAGCATCCGCTCGGTGGGATGCTTGTTGGGCGCCCCGGCGTAGGGATCCCACAGCTCGGTCGAGGTGTTCACATACAACACCCCGCGGTCGTGGCACCACTGCAGGATTTCGCAGGCGTCGATGTTCCAAGCCAGGTCGATGAGGAGATCGCCCGCGGTCAGATAGTGGCCGAGCAGCCGGCCCAGATTCTCCTTCGTGACGCGGTCGCGCACAAAGCGCACGCCCCGGGCCGTCCACGGTTTCAGCTTCGCCGACCGGTCCTCGAAATCCATGACCGTGATGTTCCCGGGCGGGATCTTGATCAGCTTGAAAATAATCGGGAGCGTGCACTCGGCCACGGCCCCGTAGCCCACGAAGAGGATTTTCCTATGGAATTCGATCATGATCTCGGTCGGTTGCGTGGCGAGAGGCGGCGCAGAATGAATCGCTCGGGGTTCATGCTCGTTCCACTCGCAACTTTTTGCCGCATGAACCCAGTTTGAAACGCGCGCGAGTGCAAGAGTTTTCAGGGTTCTCCGCCTGCCTGGGAACGGCGTTTGGACGCGGACCATCGGGAGCCGGAGCGGTTGATCCGGATTTCGAAAATAAAGCGGGGATTCCCGTCTTTCCCGGGTTCCCCGGCGGAGTCAGATGAGGCCCGCCGTCTCGGGGAAGCCGCACCAGAGGTTCATGATCTGCACCGCCTGGCCGCTGGCGCCTTTCACCAGGTTGTCGATGGCCGAAGTGAGCACGAAATTGCCCGTCCGCGCATCGTGGACCGCCGACATATCAATGCGATTCGTGCCGGTCACGTAAGCCGTGTCGGGAGTTTCGCCGCTGGGGAGCATTTGTACGAAGGGCCGGCCTTCATAGGCCTGGCGCCACGCCGCATAAAGCTTGTCGATCGTCGCGCCCGGCGTGGCCGGCACGGTGATGGTCGTGGCGATGCCGCGGCGCATCGGCGCGAGGTGTGGATTGAACTGGATGACCGTCGGCGCACCGGTGTGCAGGGCGAGCTGCTCCTCGATCTCGGCCAGATGGAAGTGCCGGACCAGCCCGTAGGCACGGGCGCTCTCGGCCCGTTCGACGAACAGGTACTGCTCCTCCACCTTGCGGCCGCTGCCGCTCACGCCGCTGAAGGCATTGACGACGATATGCTCGCGCGTGACCACGCCGGCCCGCAGCAATGGCGCCAGCAGCAGAAGGATGCTCGTCGGATAACAACCCGGCGCCGCGATCAAGGGGAATTTCTCCCAGTGGGCCGGAGCCAACTCGGGCAGCACAAAGCACGCCTGTTTCAGCAACTCCGGCGCATGGTGCTCGCCACAATACTTCGTGTAAGTGGCGAGATCGGCGATGCGGAAGTCGACGCTGAGGTCGATGACCTTCTTGCCGGCGGCGACGAACGCCCGGGCGTAGGTGGCGGCGGCGCCATGCGGGAGCGCCAGGAAAAACAGCGCGACCTCGCCCGCCGCGAGCGCCGCGGCATCGGAGTCGACAAACCGCAGGCCGCGATCAAGCCCGCGCACCGCGGGGATCACCTGCGCCAGCGGCTTGCCCGCATGCTGGCGCGACGTGACCGCCGCCAGGGTGACCTGAGGATGGCCGAGCAGGAGTTTGACCAGCGTTTCGCCGGAATAACCGGACGCACCGACGACACCGACTTTCATGGGAGGAGGGGGATGGGTGAACAAAAGACTGTGGACCGGCAGCAAGCTACACAAAAAAGAGCGGAGGCCACCGGGGCGCTCCGCTCTGAAAGGAGGCGAGGATCTCGCGTTCAGCGCTTGGAGAACTGGAAGCGCTTGCGGGCGCCCGGCTGGCCGGCCTTCTTGCGTTCCTTCTCGCGCGGATCGCGCGTGAGGTGCCCGGCCTTCTTCAACGCGGCGCGGAGCTCGGGGTTGAACTTCTGCAGGGCGCGGGCGATGCCGTGCGCCACCGCCCCTGCCTGGCCGCTGATGCCGCCGCCGTTGACGTTGGCGGTGACGTCGAACTTTTCGCGCAACGCCACGGTGAGCAGCGGTGCATAGGCCTGCTTGGCAAAGTTCTCGTGGGAGAAATAGCTCTCAAACTCGCGCCCGTTGGCGACGAGCTTGCCGGTGCCCTCGACGAGGCGCACGCGGGCGGTGGCCGTCTTGCGGCGGCCGGTGGCGGAGAACACGGCGGTTTCGGCGCTCATGGGTGGGTTCAGAGGAAGATCTTGACGGGGGTTTGGGCCTCGTGCGGGTGGTGGGCGCCGGCGCAGACATGCAGCTTGGTCAGCATGCGGCGGGCGAGACGGTTCTTGGGCAGCATGCCCTTGACGGCATGCTCGATGATGAATTCGGGATGGCGCGCGCGCATCTCGGAGAGGCTGCGATAGATCTCGCCGCCGACATAGCCGGAGAAGGACATGTAGCGGTTCTGCTTCTCTTTCTTGCCGGTGAGCGCGACCTTCGCGGCATTGATGACCACGACGTGGTCGCCCGTGTCGACGTTCGGGGTGTAGGTGGCCTTGTGACGGCCGCGGAGGAGGTTGGCGGCCTTCACCGCGAGGCGGCCCAACACGACTCCATCGGCATCAATCAGATGCCATTTCGGTTGAACCGTCCCCTTCTTGGCAAGAAAGGTTTTCATGTGCGGAAAGGGCGTCATAGGTAGGTTATCGAAGGAGCGTGTCAACCCTTTAGATGGGATCGCGACGAAAACCGGCGGCAGCCTTTGATGATCTGTGCGGTCAGCTTCAAGCGTTGCATCGAGGACCGACATCAACGACGGTGGTTCCGGACGATGGCTGGCCAGTCAGTTCACCGCATGTCGCAAAACAGATTATCTCTCATCGCCGGATTGTTGGGAGCGACCGGAGTGATCCTGGGGGCATGGGGAGCCCACGGGCTGCAGGAAACATTAATGACGCGGCAGACCACCGACCTCTGGCATACCGCGGTGCTCTACCACCTCATTCACGCGGTGGCCCTGCTCGCCCTGGCGGGCTGGAAGAACAGCGCCGGGCGCCTGCCGCCGGCGCTGGCGGCAACGGCGGTCTGCTGGCTCGGCGGCGTCCTGCTTTTTTCCGGGTCGCTTTACGGCCTTGCCTTGGGCGCGCCGCGCGCCCTCGGATTGATCACGCCCGTCGGCGGGCTGCTTTTTCTGGCGGGATGGGTGCTCGTCATGCTGAACGGCTGGCGGCAGTCTCCCGGGCCCACCTCATCCTGACCCAGCGCCGATCCTACCATGCAACTGCCCCATGAGTTGCTCGCGATCGTGCGGGCGGTGCACGCCGTGGGGCGACCCCGCCTGGTGGGCGGCTGCGTCCGCGACTGGCTGCTCGGACTCGAACCGAAGGACTTTGACCTGGAAGTGGCGGGGACCGACTACGAGACGCTGGTTCGCATCCTCGCGCCTTTCGGCGAACCCGACTTGGTGGGACGCAGTTTCGGCATCGTCAAACTGCGCCTCGCCGGCGCGGAGTATGATTTCAGCCTGCCCCGGCGCGAATCGAAGACCGGCGCCGGTCACCGCGGTTTCGCCGTGGTGCCCGACCCCGCCCTGTCCGAGGCCGAGGCGGCGGCGCGGCGCGACTTCACGATCAACGCAATCGCGTACGATCCGCTGGCCCATGCGATCATCGATCCGCACGGGGGCCAGGCCGACCTGCGCGCCCGGGTGCTGCGGCACACCAGCGCGGCGTTCGTGGAGGATCCGTTGCGCGTGCTGCGCGCGATGCAGTTCGCGGCGCGTTTTGATCTCACCCTGGCACCGGCAACGGCGGCGCTCTGCCGGGGCATCGTCGACACCTATCGCGAACTGGCGGTCGAACGCGTGTGGGGCGAATGGGAGAAATGGGCCGTCAAATCGACGGTCCCCTCGCGGGGTCTCGTCGTGCTCGAGCAGACCGGCTGGCTCGCGCATTTCCCGGAGATTGCGGCGATGGCCGGCGTGCCCCAGGAACCCGAATGGCATCCGGAAGGCGACGTGCTCGCGCACATCAAGCTCTGTCTCGACGCGCTCGCCCGCCTGCCGGAATGGCGGGAAAGCGGCGCGCTGCGCCGGCGTTATCTGATGTTCGCCGTCCTGGCCCATGATTTCGGCAAGCCGTCGACCACGGTGCACACCGAACGCCGCGGCACGCTGCGCTGGCTGAGTCCCGGCCACGAAGAGGCGGGCGGACCACCCGCCGAGGCGTTTCTGCACCGGATCGGCGCTCCCCTTGACCTGATCGACTGGGTGCGGCCGCTGGTGCTGCACCACCTGGCGCACCATCGCGGCCAGTCCCGACCGGATCGGGACCAGCCGGAGTTTTCCGACAGCGCCGTGCGCCGGCTCGCCCGCAAACTCACTCCCGCCACCATTGACGATCTGTGCACGGTCATGTGGGCGGATCATCTCGGCCGGCCGCCGTACGTTTCGCACGAGACCGAGACCCGCATTCAGGCGCTGCGTGACCAAGCCCACGCCCTCGCCGTGCGCGATGCCGCGCCCCGTCCATTGATCCTCGGCCGGCACCTGCTGGAACTCGGTCTGCGGCCCGGCCCGGATTTCAAACCCATTCTCGACGCCTGCTCCGAAGCCCAGCTCGAGGGAGCGTTCACCGATGAAGCCGGCGGCCGCGCATGGTTGAAGGAATACCTGCATAGACGGCAGGACCAACTGCCGGGCCGGCCGTAGGAGCTGCTGTAGGAGCTTGCTTGCAAGCGATTCATACCATCGCCTGTAAACAGGCTCCTACGATAATGGCTGCAGCCCCAATAATCACCAAAGCCTTTCAGTGGGATCTCGCCCGCCAGGTGGAGCGGCTCGATTTTCTTCTGAAGTGGCTGCCGCGCTACGCCGACTGGGGTTATCAGGAGCTTTATCTGCACCTGGAGGATGCGGTCGAATATCCGAGCCTGCCCGCCGTCGCGCGCGCCGATGCTTATACCTATAAGCAGATGACGCGGCTCGTGAACGCGGCGACCGCCGCCGGCCTCCGCGTCGTGCCCATCGTCAACCTGCTCGGACACACCCAATATCTCATCAAGGTGCCCGGACTGCGCGACCTGAACGAACTGCGCGACGCTGCCGGCCGGCCGCGCGAAAGCGGCCAGATCTGCCCCCTGCATCCGCGCACGCCGGAGGTCGCCGGGAAACTCCTGCGCGACATGGCGCCGTTCTGCACGGCCGGGAAGGTGCACGTCGGCCTCGACGAGTCGTTTCACCTCGGCCAATGCCCGCGTTGCCGTGCGGAAATCGCGCGGCAGGGGCTGGCCGGACATTTTGCCGGCCATGTCGGCCGGCTGCATCAGCTCACGCAGTCGCTCGGCCTGCGCCTGGGTTTGTGGGCCGACATGCTGGCGTTGCTGCCCGCCGCCATCCCACGGCTGCCGCGCGACGTGATTGCGTACGATTGGTATTACTATCCGTTTGCCCGCCATCCGCGCGTCGAGCTTCGCAATTTCGCGGAGGTCGATCTGGCCCCACCACTGCAGGCGCGGGGCATCGAGTACTGGGGTTGTCCGATGAACGGCGCGTTCCGATCCGAACCCATGCCGATTTTCGGAGAGCGGCTGCAAAACATCCTCTCGTGGTGGCGACGCTGCCGCTGCGTCGGCGCGAACGGCTTTCTGGTCACCTCCTGGGAAGCGAATCGACTGGCGATCGAACTTACCACCGCGGTCGACGCCGCGGCCGCCTGCCTGTGGCTCGACCCCGACGTTGATGACCCGCGGGAAATGCTCGCGCGCGGTTTTGAACGCGCCTTTGGGGGGATTCAGGTGGGGCGGCTTGTCCCCAAGCCGCCGCGGCGCGTTAGGGACCCGGCCTTCGCGCGAGGCTTCGGCGGGCAAGTCAACGCGCCCCACCCGGCGGAAGCTCGGCATTGGGCAGGGGCGGCCATGGCTTGCGACAAATACGCGTTCTCCGGCTACCACCGCTGGCAAATCAACGACCGGTGGGATGTTTGCGCCGGGCGGGACGGTGCCGCGCCCTATGAGAAGGAGCTGCGTGCCATCGAGAAAATATATCCCGTAGGGGCGCAGTCTTGCTGCGCCCTTTCCAATGGGCGCGACGAGATCGCGCCCCTACTTTGTGCGCCGCCGTTGGCGGTCAGCATCGTCTTCCGCCGTTACCTCGCGCAGCGCGACGTTTTTGTGCGACGGAACGCACGAGCTGTCTTTCAGTTGCGACGGGAGATCGTCCGTAGCGCAGTGCTTCAGCCTGCGCTTGGCGCTCATGGGCGCGGGCTGAAGCACCGCGCTACCCTAAACCAACTCCGGCACGAGGCCGCGATCTTCGCCGCCGCGCTGCGCGCCGGCCGCGCCGCCGCCCGGGCAATGTGGAATCGCTCCCGTGATCCGCATGCGCGCGGGCCCAACGAACTCATGCTGGCACGCGACGCGGAGCGTTTGCGCACGTGGCAACAATGGCTGGGAAAAGCTGCGCGCAACCTGGACATCATCTGGCAAGCCACGCCGGTCTGCGGGGCCTGGCAACTGCAGTTCACGGTTCATAATTTTGCGCCGGCCTTGCAGCGGGTGGTGGTCGAACAACGGCAGCCCGACGGTTCGTGGCAAAACCTGCACGGATTGCCGTTGATGGAGTTTCGGGCTCAAGCCGCGCACCCGCGGACGAGGATCCGTCGTGAATTCAGCGTGCCCATCGCGGTTGACACGCTGGTAGGGGCGCGATCTTGTCGCGCCCTCGCGACTGGGCGCAGCAAGCCTGCGCCCCTACAATCGCACGACACGGAGATCCCCGCCGCCACGGCCCAATTTCCGTCCCTGCGGCTCGCCGTGCGCGGCGTGGGCCAGGTCGCGGTCAGCCATGTCGAGCTGACCAATGGCGTGGTCCGCCTTCATCCGTCCGGCTGGCTGTCATCGCACGAGAAAATTCTCGGCCGGCCGGCCTGCTCCGCCAAAGCAAACCAGCCGATTGATCCGCAAGAGGCCCAGGTGGCTACGCAGGCCAGGGCGCCGCGCCGGGGATTCCCCGCGGTCGATTTTGAAAAAAACACCGGATCCGCGACTGTGAGTTTTGTCCATTGCGCGTCGTAGGCACCTCGCGACGCCATAGTTGCCCTTCGGCCAGACCTTCCCTCTGCAGGGCGGTGTCAAAACCGATTTACCTGCTATTGATTCATGTACACTGTCCAGCAGGCGCCCTGCCGGGCGCCCCTAAAAAAAGCGCCCCCCGGCAAGGGGGGCGCTTTGAGAGGGACGGTCTAAACCCGATCAGAACTTGATGCGGAGGTCGGCAAAGTACATCCGGCCAAAGAAGCTGTAAGTACTGGCATCGAACGGCGGGCTGGCAAAATCATCCCGATCGATAACCGGCTTTTGGTTGGTGAAGTTGTTCACCCCCAAATCCAAGCTGACGCCGTTGAGGTGGTTGTCCAACTTGCCGAGGTTGATGCGGAATTGGAAATCGAACGTGTTATATGGATTCATCGTGTCGCCAGAGTAGTTGTCGATGTGATGGATGTTCGTCCATCCCAGCGTGGCGCCATACGCTTTGTAGTTCCAGTCCACGGTGGTATAGGAGCGGGTCTTCGGGAGCGTGCCGTAGTCGTCAAATCCAGCGTAGTCTGTGCCGGAGTCGGTCGGACCCGTCTTAACGAAGAACTGCTTCAGGATCGCCCATTCTGTGTTGATGACGAAGCGACCGTAGGTCTGCCAGGGCAGCGTATATTTGACGTTGATGTCGTAACCGTGCTGTTGCTGCGAGGCGATATTGAGCAGGGTTTCCAACACATAGACGTTCGACGGGTCCGGCGAGAGCTGCCCCGGGGCCGTCACAGACTTGCCGCCCTGTCCCGCGAAGGCGCCCAGCGTGACGAATGGCGCAAACGGTGAGTTCGGTCCATACTCTTCGACCGACTGCATCATGGTGAGGTCACTTGCGGGATTGCCGATCAGGTCCTTCTCATCGATTTTAAAATAGTCGATCGTGATTTCCAATCCCTTCACGTACTTGTACTTCGGCGAGAAGATCACGCCGAAGGTCTTGCTCTTGGCGTGCGACGGGGTGAGGAGAGGATTTGACCCGCCCATCTCGTAGCCCTGCAGGTTGGGGAACTTGGCCCCGGTCGCGACGCCCGACGAGTTGTACGCGGCCAGACCGCCGGGCGAATTGGTGAACCCGGAGTTGGACGGTCCGAACAGGTCGTACAGGATCGGTTCGGTGAAGGACTTGGAGAACGTCGCGCGAAAGGCGAGTTGGTCGTCGAACGGCAGGTAGCGCAGCGAAATCTTCGGAACCGAGGTCTTGTTGTTGTCGCTGTAGGCTTCGTGGCGCCACGCGCCATCGAGCGTGAGGAGGTACAGCCCGGGAATCTTGTTTTGCGGGCTGGTCACGGGCACCTTCAGTTCCGCGAACTCGGCCTTGAGGTTGCGTTGCGCGTCGAAGGGGTTGAGCGACGTGCCGCTGTTCCACAGCGACGTCGTTGCGCCCGGCGGAATGGTGCTATTGTAGTCGGCGGTCGCCTTCAAAGTCTCCTTGAGGTACTCGGCGCCGGCCGCGTACTGGAGGGGCCCGCCGGGCAGATCCCAGATTTTGCCGTTGGCAATCGCGTTAAAGGTGTACAACTGGCTCCGATAAATGCCCATCGAAGTGCCGAAGATATTGGCTGTGGCCATCTTCGCCGCATTCTGGTTTCTGGCGAACAGGTTGATCGATCCGTTCTGAAGCGCGGTCAGGAGAGCCGAATTGAGGATCATATTGTAGCCATACGCCGCCTGTTGCGAGAGGTTGTAGTTGCCGTAAACCTGCCAGTTGAAGTAGTCGTTGACCTTGCCGTCCAACCCCGCCGTCATCCGATAAAAATTGGTCTGATTATCGTAGATGCGGTTCGGTCCGGCGAGGAAGCGATTGCGGATGGTGAAGCCCGTATCCGTAATCGGAGCAACATAGCCAGGCGCATAGGTGAGGAGCGTTGTGCTGCTCGCAGTGACCGGCTGGGGATTCAACTGATAGTTCGTCTCCGTGAAACCGTAGAGGAAATCTGACGTCAGCGTGATCTGGTCGTTGATGACGTGGCTGCCAGAGACGGTGGCGATTCGCTTGTTGACGGCGTTCATCACCGTGGGCCTGCCGGAAAGATTGAAGAGCTGTGTCACTGCGGAGGAGGAAATCGGAACGTAGATGCCTTGGGTGACCAAGCTGGCCACGGACGCGGGGGTGGCGTTCGTCGGGGCATTCAATCCAGGCGCCAGCTCATAGTAGCTGGAGCCCTTATTGATAATGCCGGGAATGCTCGCGGTGCCGTAATACGGATTGTCATAGCTTATGTCGCGCTCCCACAGCGGCTGGGATTTGGACCATTCGACCGAGAACATCAGATGGGTCTTGGCATCCCCGACGCCGGCCACGGCCGAAATCGAGCGTTCGCGCCAATAGCCGCCCGTGTCCTTCGGGGCCATCGTCATGTGGAAACCGAGCTCGGCGCCCTGGTAATCCTTGCGGAGGATGATATTGATGACGCCGGAAACGGCATCCGTACCGTAAATGGCGGAGGCGCCATCGGTCAGGACCTCGATGCGCTCCACGGCCGAGATGGGTACGAGGTTGAGATCGACGAATTCATAGCCACCGCTGGACGCGACGGCGGAAGGAGCGACGCGCTTCCCATCGATCAAAACCAGGGTCTGGGTGTTGCGGAGGGCGATCATCGAGCCGCCGTTCGTCGAGCCGCCCGCGATGTTGGCATTCTCGATGCCAATGTTATTGCCGCCCTCGATCTGCGGGACCGTTTTCCGCAGCACGTCCATGATATTGGTGTCCACACCGGAGTTCTGGATCGCTTCAACATCGATCACCTGGACCGGCAGCGCCTTGGCTTCGTCCGCGGCCGCCGGAATGTAGGAGCCGGTGACCACGAATTTTTCCATCTTCACTTCTTCCTTCGCTTCCTGCGGAGCGGCCGTCTGGGCGTTGCCAGAAACCGCGAATAAGGCCACGCCCAAAAATAGCGCAAGCGGAGCCCGTGATTTCCTTACGGAATTCAGGTTCATAGTTTGATCAGTTGTGCTTTGGTTGGTAAGAGCTTGTGGGCTAGACCCACTGAGTTCTCTTGGGTCGGGAGAGTAAGCATGGCTTCTGCCAGTATGCAATAATTATGTTAAACCGCGTTTTTAAGCGTTAAATGGCTTATATTTTACGTCAATTGGCTTTCCTGTCGGCGATATCAACGACACCAACTTTTTATATTGGTTCGCTCGCCTTGGCATGTTGGGCTGATTTGGAGTACGCTTGTCGCGTATGATGAAGGAGCTACCGCAGATCCTGAATGCCTTAGACCGTGTTCCGCCGGGTGGCGCTGTCCTTGCCACCCTAGTGAAAGTCGAAGGCTCCTCCTACCGGCGGCCGGGCGCGCGGCTGTTGTTGCTGGCCGATGGCCGGCACATGGGCTCCATCAGCGGAGGCTGCCTGGAGGATGACGTGATCACTCATGCCCGCGAAGTGCTGGCTAACGGCATGGCGAAGACGATCACCTACGACACCACCACCGAAAACGACCTCGTCTGGGGGGTGGGTTTGGGCTGCCACGGCGTGGTGCACGTACTCATCGAGAAGCTGCCGTCGCAGCCGGTCTGGGCCGATGCTTTGCGGGAAAATTTTCGGCGCAGAATGGCAACCGAGCTGGCCATCGTCTGGCGTGGCCCGGCGGGAACACCGCTCGGCACCCATCTGGCCAACGCCCTGCCGGCGCTGCCGCCCACGACCGAGGTGTTCCGCCAGATCGTGTCTCCTCCCGTTGCGCTGGTCATATTCGGGGCAGGCGACGATGCCCAACCGCTCGTGCGGTTCGCCAAGGAGCTCGGCTGGCAGGTGACGATCGTCGACCCCCGTCCCGCCTTCGCTACGTCAGAACGCTTTCCCGAAGCCGATACCGTCATCGTGGCACGTCCCGACGAGGCGCCCGCCCGCCTGGCCTTGGGCGCCGATACCCTCGCCGTGATCATGACCCATCATTACCACCACGACCTGCCGCTGCTCCGCGCGCTGCTGCCGCGTCCCCTCGCCTACCTCGGTCTGCTCGGCCCCAAGAAACGCGCTGAAAAAATTCTCTCCGATCTCGCCGCGGACGGGTTGGCCATCACTCCCGCCATGCGCACGCGCCTGCACGCCCCCGTGGGGCTCGATCTCGGCGCCGACCATCCCGGGGAGGTGGCGCTCGCCATCCTCGCTGAAATGAAGGCCACCCTGGCGGGCCGCGATGCCCGTCCATTGCGCGAACGGGGGAGACCGATCCATGCGGAATGATGCTTCAACTACTGGACTCGATAAACCGCCGAGACACAGGACAGCACAGTCGCAGCCACAGAGGACCCGGTTTGGAATCGATGTTTTTCGCCTCACGCCACGGACGCAAAGGCCGCCATGGTCGGAACAATCAAATCCGGCTCTCCGTTGCGTCCTTGGCGGACTTTGTGTGAGAAAAACACTTCCGGATTTGGTTGCGGCTCTGCTGTTCTAAGAACGCTGTGGCGGATTCCGTGCACTCTGTGTCCCCCTCTTCGCAATGACCTCGTTCCACTTTGGCGCGGTCGTCCTGGCCGCTGGCGCCTCGAAGCGCATGGGCGAACCCAAGCAACTGCTGCGGCTCGACGGCCGCACGCTGTTGCGCCGCACGGTGGACACGCTCCTCGCCTCGCCCGCCTGGCCGGTGGTGGTCGTGCTGGGCGCGCACATGGAGTCCCTCCGGCCGGAGGTCGCGCGGCTGCCGGTGCTCATCGTCGAGAACCGCGAGTGGGCGGAAGGGCTGGCGTCGTCGATCCGCACGGGAGTAAGTGTACTGGAGGCGTTTTCGCTGTCGCTCGAGGCCGCGCTGCTGGTCCTCTGCGACCAACCCAACCTGTCGCCGGATGCCATCACCCGCCTCATCGAAGCCCACCACCGCACCGGCAAGTCGATCGTGACTGCCTGCTACGCCTGCCCCGAGCGAGGTCGAGGGGCCGGCCATCCGGGTCCGCCGGCTTTGTTCGCACGGAGTCATTTTCACGAACTCATGGAGCTGCGCGGTGCCGGCGGAGCCCGACCGCTCCTGGCGCGCCACCCGGACCTGCTCGCCACGGTTGACCTCCCGGAACTCGCCGCCGACCTCGACACTCCCGCCGACTACCGCACCTTCCTCGCCAACCAACCTTCAACCGATCAGAGCTGACCCATGAAAACATCGCCCCGCGCGCCCCTCCTGCTTGCCTGTTCGTTGCTGCTCTGTCTTCCGGCAATGTTTGGCGCAGACCTGTCCGCCAAAGCTTCAGCGACGGCGGAAACTCCGGCGAAGCCGGCCGGCAGGGAAGCGCTCAAGGCCGAACTCGCCAAAATGGAGGACGCCTTCTGCGCCCTAGCGAAGGCGAAAGGCATCCTGGCCGCCTTCGAGTATTTCGCCGCGCCCGACGTCGCCTTCGTCGACACCGATCCCCGCCGTTTCCGCGGCCTCGCGGCCGTACGGGAGCGGATGGGACCGGACCAGCCGGGCATCTCGGTGACCTGGTCAGCCATGTTTACCGACGTTTCCGATGATGGCACGCTCGGTTACAACTGGGGGCACTACGAGTGGCGCAGCCCGGGCGCTGACGGGAAGGAAAGAGTCAGGACCGGTTTTTTCCTCACCATCTGGAAACGCCAGCCTGACGGAACCTGGCGTTATGTCATGGATAACGGCGCGCCCGACCGGCCTGCGCCGAAATCCGAAGCACCCAAGGGAAACTAACTCCCGGCTTTTGCCCTTCGACCTTCGACTCTCGACCTTCGATGCCGGGAAATGCCTACGGCAGCCGGGTATCCTCGACCTTTTTCGCCTGAGCCGCGCGATAGTCGTCGAGGGCCTTTTTGATTCTGGCGTCGCTGAGCGCGAGTACCGCCGCTGCAAATAGCGCGGCATTGATGGCGCCGGGTTTGCCGATGGCAAATGTCGCCACCGGGATTCCGCCGGGCATCTGCACCATGGAAAGCAGTGAATCGAGCCCCTTGAGCGCCGCCGATTCCACCGGGACACCGAGCACCGGCAGCGGCGTGAGGGCCGCCGCCACCCCCGCGAGATGCGCCGCGCCGCCCGCGCCGGCGATGATCACCTTCAAGCCGCGGTCGCGCGCCGACGTACCCCAATCGTACATCAGCTTCGGCGTGCGGTGCGCGCTGATCACGCGTTTCTCGTAAGGAATGCCGAGCGCCTCGAGCGTCTGCGCCGCATGCTGCATCGTCCCCCAGTCCGACGTGCTGCCCATGATGATGCCAACCTGTGCGACGGCCATAGGCTGAAAGCTGTAAGCTGTAAGCTCTAAGCGCGGCAAACGAAAAGGAGGTGGACCTTGCTTATAGCTTCTCGCTTACAGCTTAAAGCTTGATTCAGATCAGCGACACGCCCTTCGGCACCTTCACGACGGTCGTGCCGGCGATCTTGTCGTGCCACGACTGCTTCTCCTCGTCAAAGGCCACCCAGAGGAAACCCAGTCCAACGACGACCAGCGAAAGGAAGCAGCTGAGCGCCCGCACGACCGAGGCGGTCCAATCCAGCGGACGGTCGTCAAGGCGGACGACCTTCAGGTGGCAGATGCTGCCGCCGACGGTGGTCCCGCGCAGCTTCCACATGACGGCGCCGTAGGCCGCGAGCAGGAGCAGACACAGGCTCATCCTGAAATGCACCCACGGAGCCAGCTTGATGATGAGACCGCACAAAATGAGATCAATGAGCAGTGCGCCCAGCCGGATCCAGAAGCCGGCCCGCGGCAGCGTGGCGGCGGAAACGATCGCTGGCGGAGCGGCTACCGGCACGCCGGGGGGCACCGCCGCGCCCGCGACTGACTCGCCGGCGCCACCGGCTGCGAAAGCCACCCCGGAAACCGGCGGCGGCAGGCCGGCCATCGGTGCGGCGGCGATCGCTGCGGGCGCGGGCTTGGCGCCGTTGCGGCGCATGGACAGGATGAGCGCGTAAATCACCGCGCCCAGCCCGAGGATGCCGATAAGCATCGAGACGATGAACGCCAGGATGGGCACGGTGTAGAGCAGCGCGACGAGGATGCCGCCGACGAGCACGGCCACTGCGGCGTGCGAGAACAAACCGCCGCCGAACAAGCCGGTGAACCGCCGGCCGAACCAGGCGAGCATGACGGCACGCCCGAAGAGCTTGGCCGCGAACAGGCCGGTGGCGAGGAAGGGAATGACCAGAATCCCGATGCCGGTGATCGCGAGCAGGAGGAAGACCAGCGGCATCGCCAGCATGGCCAGCAGCGCGGTCAGAATCGTGAACCCCGGCCGCTGCTCGAGCGTCTCGGCACATTTCTCGATGCCGCGGGGGAAAATCAGGGCGAGCAGCACATAAAGACCCAGAAACGCCCCGGCCACCATCCACGCCCACCCCGTGCCGCTGGCAAAGGAGAGCAGGCGACCCTTAAAGAGCGCGGATTTGACCCAGGCAAACAACCAGTCGAATTTCGGGAAGTGCTGCGCGATCGAGACCTGCTGGATTTGTCCATGGACCACGGCGGCCGGGTCCTTTTGCAGAGTACCTCCGACCACGACGACTTCGCCACCCACCTCGGCGTTGGGTCCGAGTTCAATGTTGCCTCCGACCGCCACGACCTCGCCACCGACGTGGCCGTTAACCCGCACGCTGCCCATGACCGCCACGGCCGCATCGCCCACCGAGCCGTTGACCGTGGTGCTCCCTAAAACCGACACCGCCGCATCGCTGACCTCTCCATCGACCGTCGTACTGCCCAAGATCGAAACCGCTGTCTCGGCCTTTTCATCTTTGCCCACATAGGTGTCATGACCAATCGACACCCGCTCGTTGCCCGTTTGAGGCGACGCGGCGTGCTTCCGCACCGCCTTCTCGATTGCTTTCCTGACCTTTTGGTGAACGTCGCCGGCGGTTGGCGCCACCTCGGTGTCGAGCCGGCGCAGTCCCGTGGATGGCGGTTGGGCGGTCTCGGGTTCCTTGGCTGGCTCGGCGGCTGGGGGCGCAGGAGCCGGCGCCACCGTCGCCGCGGATGGCGCCGCCGGGGTCTCGGCTGCAACCGGGGCGGGCGGCGTTTCGGGCTTTGCCGGTTCGACCGCCGGAGGCGGTGCCGGCTTGTTGGTCGCAGGGGCGGCGGGCGCAGGCGAATCCTCGCCGCGAGTGGCGGGCGCCAGGGTCAGCGCGATGGCGATGACGGCGCCCAGTAAACCAAGGAGATAATGGCGTTTCATGGTTGGAAGCAGGTTTAAGACATGGAGGTTCGGGCATTAACGATGGACCCAAAGGGTGCGGTAGGCGGCCGCGCCAAGGCCGAAGAGCATGGCATACAGGCCGGCGATGAATGCGATGGCGCCGTAGAGCCACAGCGACGGGATGTGGCGCATGACCAGCGCGACGAAATCGGCGAGGCTGCGTCCGATGCCCAGCACACGGTTCGCAAATTCGAGCGCCGGGGCCAGGGTTCCGCCGGCTTGCGCGGTGTCGAAGCCCGCTTGGACGTAAATGCCGGTGAAAACCAGGAGACCGGCGAGACCGCCGCAGAACACGAGGAACAGAGCGCGCACCCACTGCGGCCAGTAGCTCCAAGACTTGTGCCACCACGGGATGGCGGCGCGCGCCTCCACGGCCGCGAGCACCCGTGCCTCGAGCGAAGCCGGCGCGCGGCGGTCGGGCAGCGAGCGCAAGGCGGCGTGCACCATCTTTTCAAGCTGCTCTGGATTCAGGCGCTCCATATCAAATCCTTTCCGTGATCCCGGGGTTCAGGTTTTCAAATTTCTCGTGGCTCGCGCCGCTGCGCACCAGCACCTTGGCCAGCGCCTCCCGCGCGCGCATGATGTCGGTCTTCACCTTGCTGAGCGACACGCCGAGCCTTTGGGCGATGTCCTCATAAGACAGGTCCTCGAAGTGATAAAGCACGAGCGGCACGCGCTGGTGCTCCGGAAGTTGTTCGAGTGCGCGCTCCACCCAGGCGCGGCGGTCGGCCTGATTGAGTCCTTCGAGGAAGTTTTCGGGCGAGGCAAACTCGACCGTCTGCTCGTCGCCGTCATCGTCGCCATGGCGGGTGAATTCGGAGAAGAAACGCCAGCGTTTTCGATAGCGCTGCAGGTGATTGATGCTGAGGTTGGTCGTGACGGTCTTCAGCCAGCCGCCGGCCGAGGCGCTGTTGCTCAGGTTGTCCCAGTGCTCGAAGGCCTTCAGGAACACCTCTTGGGAGATGTCCTCGGCCTGCGTCTCGTTGCCGAGGAGGCGCACCGCCGTCGTGTAGACCATGTCCTGATAGTTGTGCATGAACGTAGTGAAATCGATCGGGGCTGTCATCCCCTCTTCGGTGGCTTGCACTGGAATGTCATCGTTCATGCGCAGAACACGGCCCGACGGCGCAAAGTCGCAGGAATGTGCAGGATCTGGCAGCCTGGGGCGTGGGTATGGGGGGCGGCATGCGATTCCTGCCACAGATGGCCGCGGCTGCAAGGTGATAACCCGCCCTTCATCAACGCCCTGCCGGGTCTTGCCCACGGCCAAGATTCCGGCACAATGGTGGAAAAGCAACGGCTCCGCGTCCCCGCCGGAGCCACCACCAACATGGTAACTCCCACTGTCTCCCAACCTACTGTCATCCCCCCAACAGGATTCCTGCCCGTCGATCCGGCCATCGAGACCGCCGTGCGCGCCTTGGGCGAGAAGCTCTTCGCGCTCATGGACGCCCACCCGGCCCCGGGCATTTTCTCCAAAAAAGGCGCCTACGCGCGTCTCATGGAGTGGTCGATGAAGGATCCGGCGTTCAAAACGCAGCTCTTCCGCTTCGTGGACGTGCTGCCCTCGCTCAGCTCCTCGGCTGAAATCATCCGCCATCTCCAGGAATATCTCGGCGACAAGGCCGTCGAACTCCACCCCGCCCTCAAGGCCGGTCTCGCCGCGGCGTCGCTCGCACCCGCGCTCGTCGCCAATCCCGTGAAAGCGCAGGTCGTGGACATGGCGCGGCAGTTTGTCGCCGGCGAAGGCCCCGACGACCTCGTCAAACAGCTCCGCAAAAACGCCAGGGCCGGCCTCGCCACCACCATCGACCTGCTCGGCGAAACCGTGGTCAGCGCCGCCGAGGCCGACGAGTTTCTTCAGCGCAACCTCGCCGTGCTCAACACCGTCGCCGCCGCGCTCGCGAAGGACGCCGAGCCGGCCTTCAGCGATGTCGGCCCGAACGGGCCGCTCCCGCGCCTCAACCTCTCGGTCAAAATCTCCGCGCTCACGCCCGACGTTCATCCGGCCGATCCGGAAAACAGCATCGTGGCGCTGAAGCAGCGTTTGCGCCCGATCCTCCGCCGCGCCGCCGAAGTCGGCGCCTTCATCAACTTCGACATGGAGAGTTACAAGTTCAAGGACCTCACCCTGGCGCTCTTCAAGTCGATCCTCGAGGAGGAGGAGTTCCGCCAGCAACCGCTGGTCGGCATCGCCCTCCAGGCCTACCTGCGCGACTGCGAGCACGACCTGCGCGAACTCGTCGCCTGGGTGCGTCGCGTCAACCGCCCCATCTCCGTCCGCCTCGTGAAAGGCGCCTACTGGGATTACGAAACCGTCCTTGCCCGGCAGCGCGAGTGGCCGGTGCCGGTCTGGTCGCGCAAGCCCGAGAGCGATGCGAACTACGAAAAACTCACCGCGTTCCTTTTCGACCAGCTCGACGTCGTCACGCCGGCGTTTGCCTCGCACAACGTGCGTTCCTGTGCCCACGCCATCGTGCAGGCCGGGCGCCGCGGCATCGATCCGCGCGCCTACGAATTCCAGGCGCTCTACGGCATGGCCGACGAACTCAAGTCGGCGCTCCTCCAGGCGGGCCATCGCGTCCGCGAGTACTGCGCCGTCGGCGCCCTGCTGCCCGGCATGGGCTACCTTGTGCGCCGCCTCCTCGAGAACACGTCCAACGAAGGCTTCCTCCGCGCCCGGAACACCGGTGAAGCGACGCAAGAACAGCTCCTGCGCAATCCGGTCGAACTGCTGGCGGCCGGCGAAAAACGGGTGGAGCCCGACCTCCGGGCGGGCTTGAACCCGCAGCGGAGTGCGGGTTCCACCGCCTTTCACAACGCCGCCAACACCGATTTCACGCTCGCTCAAAACCGCGACCGACTCCGCGCCGCCCTCACCTCCGTCGGCGCGCAACTTGGCCGCCGCTGGCCGCTCGTCATCGGCGGCCGGAAGATCGCCGACCGCGAGTACGTGCCGTCCGTGAATCCCGCGCGGCCCGCCCAGATCGTGGGTTACTGGGCCAAGGGCACCGTCGCCGACGCCGAGACGGCTGTCGCCGCGGCGCGCGCGGCGTCCCCCGCGTGGCGGGCCACCTCCGCCGACACGCGCGCCGGGATCCTCGAGCGGGCCGCCGACCTCATGGAGTCGCGTCGCATGGAGCTCAACGCCCTTCTCATCCTCGAAGCCGGCAAGCCCTGGATGGAGGCCGATGCCGACATCTCCGAGGCCATCGACTTCTGCCGTTTCTACGCCTCCGAAATGCGCCGGCTCGCCCGGCCTGAAGTCACCCAGCACATCCCCGGCGAGTATTGCACGCAGGTATGGACGCCGCGCGGCGTCGCCGTGTCGATCGCCCCTTGGAACTTTCCGCTGGCGATTCTCACCGGCCTCACGGTCGCACCGCTCGTCGCCGGCAACACGGTCATCATGAAGCCCGCCAAACAGACCTCGATCATCGGCGCCGTGCTGATGGACGTCCTCACGGAGGCGGGCGTGCCGCCGGGCGCGCTGAATTACCTGCCGTGCATCGGTTCGGAGGTCGGCGGACACCTGGTCGCCCATCCCCAGATCGACGCCATCGCCTTCACCGGTTCGCGCGCCGTCGGCTGCAAAATCTGGGAGACCGCCGGCCGGACGCTCCCGGGGCAGGCGAACCTCAAGAAAGTCGTCTGCGAGATGGGTGGCAAGAACGCGCTCATCATCGACCACGATGCCGACCTCGATGAAGCCATCCCCGCCGCCCTTTCCAGCGCGTTCGGCTACAGCGGCCAGAAATGCTCCGCGCTCTCGCGGCTCATCGTGCTGGCGGACGGGTATGAGCGCTTCCTGGAACGTTTCCTCGCCGCGTGCCCGAGCGTGCCCATCGGTGATCCCGCGCAGCCCGGCACCGTCGTCGGTCCGGTGATCGACGCCGATGCGCAGCAGAAGATCCTCGGCTATATCGAGCAGGGGAAAAAGGAGGCGACCCTGGCGTGGCAGGCCCGGCTCGCGCCCGCACTGACGGCCACCGGCGGCTACTACGTGCCGCCGACTGTGTTCGTCGACGTCAAGCCCGGGCACGTCATCGCACGCGAGGAAATCTTCGGGCCGGTGGTCGCCGTGATGAAGGCCCGGGACCTCGACGAGGCGTTCAGCCTCGCCAACGGCGCGGACTACGCGCTGACCGGCGGTCTTTTCTCCCGCAGCCCCAGCGCGCTCGAACGGGCGCGACGCGAGTTCCTCGTCGGCAATCTCTACCTCAACCGGGGCATCACCGGTGCCATCGTCGAGCGGCATCCGTTCGGCGGTTTCAAAATGTCGGGCGGCGGTACCAAGGCCGGCGGCCGGGAGTATCTGCAGAACTTCCTGTTCTCCCGGGCGGTGGCCGAAAACACCCTGCGAAGGGGATTCACGCCGCCGGAAGAATGACCTCTGACTCCCGCCGCGATCAGAAATCAAGCACCTTCAATTTGCCGATCTTTCCGCCGAAGCGCTCGTCATAGGGCGTCACATGCTGGAAGTCGGTGCAGGTTCTTTCATTGCTGACATTCGCCTTCAGAAATAGAAGCGCCCCGGTGCCGGTGCCCCGGCCGCCAACGAGCACCGGGCCGTATTTCGGATCGACCGTCGCGAAGGTGAGGTCGAGAGCAAAGGCGCTGATCTTCACGGGCCCCACGTACAAGGGCCGACGCAGCTGCACGGCCACATGCTCAAAAACGCGACGCTCCTTGTTCACGGTTATGGTCATGCGGAATCGGTCGGCCTTGTCGGCCGGGAAGCGCGCGCCGTCGATCTTGCGCAGCGGGACGTCATAGGTGACCGAGGTCGGCGTCTCCTCCGCGACGGTCACATGGTCCAGGTCGGCCACATCGTCCAGCGTGACCCGATCCGCCCTCCTCCTCTTTTCCTCCGCCTCGCGGTGCCGTTTGGCCTCCAGCTTGGTCGGCTCGCGACCGTTGATTTTCAGCAGCCGCGCCTGCTCCGCGTACGGCAGCGAAGGATCGTGGCGCATGACGGTCTCTTTCCGGACCCGGCCCCGGTTGTCCCTGACGATGGAGGTCTCCGTGTAGGCCCAGTGGCCGGCCTCCGCCCTCAGCTTCTGCATCGCGTCCTGCATCAACGCAGGCATCTCCGCCCTCGTCGGGCTGGCGACGGCGAGCACCGAAAGAGCCAGAATCCACCGGCGCATGGTTCTTGAGAAATCCCGGGCGGTTTACAGCCGGCCGATCAGCGACGCGCGCTCGTCGACCAACTCCTGAGGCAGGCGGTCGCGCAGGGTCTGGAAGAATTCCTCCTGATCGGCGAGTTCCTTCGTCCAGGCCTCGTGATCAAAAGCCATGACCTGCGCGAACCGCTCCCGGGTGAAATCGAGCCCGTTCCATTCGATATCCTCATAGCCGGGCACCCAGCCGATCGGTGACTTGAGGGCGGCGGCACGGCCGCGGACGCGGTCGACGATCCACTTGAGCACGCGCATGTTCTCGCCGAAGCCGGGCCAGAGGAATTTGCCGTCCTGGTCCTTGCGGAACCAGTTCACATGAAAAATGCCCGGCGTCTCGCTGAGCCGGCGCTGCATCGTGATCCAGTGGCGGAAGTAGTCGCCCATGTGGTAGCCGCAGAAGGGCAGCATGGCCATCGGGTCGCGCCGCACCTTGCCGACGGTGCCGGCGGCGGCGGCGGTCATTTCCGAGCCCATGGTGGCGGCGACGTACACGCCGTGCGTCCAATTAAAGGCCTGGAACACCAGCGGCATGGTGGTGGCGCGGCGGCCGCCAAAGATGAAGGCGCTGATCGGGACGCCCTCGGGTTTCTCCCAGTCGGGATCGATGGTCGGACACTGCGATGCGGGCGCGGTGAAGCGGGCGTTCGGATGCGCCGCCTTGGCGCCGGTTTCCTTGGCGATGGCGGGCGTCCACTTCCGGCCCTGCCAGTCGAGGCACTCGGCGGGCGGTTCATCGGTCATGCCCTCCCACCACACCCCGCCGCCGGGCGTGAGCGCGACGTTGGTGAAGATGCTGTTCCTGGCGAGCGACCTCATCGCGTTCGGGTTCGTCTTGTCGGACGTGCCGGGGGCCACCCCGAAGAAACCGGCCTCGGGGTTGATGGCGTAGAGGCGCCTATCCTTGCCGGGCTTGATCCACGCGATGTCGTCGCCGACGGTTCGCACTTTCCAGCCCGCGAAGCCGGCGGGGGGGATGAGCATGGCAAAATTGGTTTTGCCACAGGCGCTCGGGAACGCCGCCGCGACGTAGGTTTTCTCGCCCTGCGGATTCTCCACGCCGAGGATGAGCATGTGCTCGGCCATCCAGCCCTCGTCGCGGGCCATGGTGGAGGCGATGCGCAGCGCATAGCATTTCTTCCCGAGCAGGGCATTGCCGCCGTAGCCGGATCCGAACGACCAGATCTCCCGGGTCTCGGGGAAATGGACGATGTACTTCTCCTGGTTGCAGGGCCAGGCGACGTCCTTCTGACCAGGGGCCAGTGGCGCGCCCACCGTGTGCATGCAGGGAACATACGGCGAGCCCTGGTCGATTTCCTTGAACACCGGCCGGCCCACCCGCGCCATGATGCGCATGTTGGTCACCACATAGGCGGAGTCGGTGAGTTCGACGCCGATCTTGCTGATGGGTGAACCGATCGGACCCATGCTGTAGGGCAGCACGTACAGCGTGCGGCCGCGCATCGAACCGTCGAACAGCCTGGTGAGGGTGGCTTTCATCCCGACCGGGTCGGCCCAGTTGTTGGTCGGCCCGGCGTCCTCCCGGGTCCGGCTGCAAATGAACGTGCGTTCCTCGACCCGGGCGACGTCGCCCGGATCGGAGCGGGCGTAATAGCAGCCGGGCCATTGCTGCGCATTGAGTTTGATATAGGTTCCTCCCGCGATGAGCAATTGACAAAGCTCGTCGTTCTCCTCCGGCGAACCGTCGACCCAGTGGACGCGATCGGGTTTGCACAGGGCCACCATCTTATCAATCCACGTGACGAGATGCGGATTCGTGCTGAGTGGTTTTTCCGGGTTCCTCGTTTTCATGGCGCGGGGACGGTAGGAAGCGTCCGGGAGCGAGTAAACAGGAAAGCCGAGGGTCCTTATGAAGAAAGCCAAATTTCGCCGTATATTAGCCGTGTGTATTATCGCCGGACCGTCCTATCCTGCCGGGACTTCATCCGGCCATGAACAAACTCTGCACCTTTGGCGGCGCGATCCTTGGCAGCTATGCGGGCTGGTTCCTGGGAATGCGGTTCGGGCTCGGGACGGCCATCGTGCTTAGCGGACTGGCTTCGCTGGCCGGGGTCTACGCCGGCTGGAAGCTTGCCCAGCGTCTGCGCTGATCGCCCTATCACTCTGCCTGCCGGGCGGACGATGATTTCCCTCCCGCGCAAGATTGACCCAGCGCGCCGCCTGGCCCACGCTGACCTCCGCTCCGGCTCCGTTCATGGCCGACACCACCATCTCCACCGATCCCGTCAAACAGTTCTCCGTGTTCACCGAGAACCGCGTCGGCCGCCTGTTCGACCTCACGTCGCTGTTCGCGATGCACAACGTCCACATCATGGCGCTCAATGTGCTCGACACCACCGAGAACGCGATCGTGCGCCTGATCGTCGACGATCCCGACCGCACCCGCGAACTCCTGGTGAACAATGATTTTGCCTACAGCGAAAGCGACATCCTCGCGGTGGAAATCTCCGGCGAAGCCAGCCTCAAGCAGGTGCTCGCCGCGCTGCTGGAGGCCGAGATCAACATCCACTACGTGTACGCATTCACCAAGCGCCCCGAGGACCGGGCGGCGTTCGCGCTGCACGTGGAGGATACGGAGATCGGGGCGCAAGCGCTCGGCCATCGCGGCTTCAAGGTGCTCACCCAGCGGGATATTTCCCGCTGAACGGGCGGCGCATCAGGCCCCGGCGACGGGCGTCCCGGACGTTTTGACGTGGCGGTTTGCACTCCGGCCAACTCGGCTTTTGTTTCCGCATGCTTAAACGAGACTTATCAACCGCCTCACCGCCAGAATTGGCTCGCGCGGGGTCTGCCCTTCGGGCAATCCCCCTAAAAACCCCTCCCAAAACCTTTAGTTCATCCTGTTGACCCATGATGAAGCTTCCTTTCCGGCAGCTGGTCGCGCTGGCAGCTGCAGTGCTGGTGTATTCTCCTGACGCAACCGCTGGCGAAACCCACATCCAAATCCCCGACCTGCACGCCGTGTCGTTTCCGCTTCCCGGCGGGCCGGTCTCCGGTCTGGCGGTGCTGTATGCCGGCCTCGTGGTCTGCGCCCTCGGCCTGCTCTTCGGCCTGTGGCAATACCTGCAGACCCGCCGCCTGCCCGTGCACCCCGCGATGGCCGACGTTTCCAACACCATCTGGGAGACATGCAAGACCTACCTGCAACAGCAGGGCCGGTTCCTGATCGGTTTGTGGGGGCTCATCGCGCTCTGCATCGCCTATTACTTTGCGGGCCTGTCGCGCGAGTCGTTCTTCAGCGTCGCCGTCATCCTGCTCTGCTCGATCCTCGGCATCCTCGGCAGCTACGGCGTCGCCTGGTTTGGCATCCGCATCAACACCGTCGCCAACTCGCGCACCGCGTTCTCCGCGCTGCGGGGCAGCTCGCGCGCCACCCTGCACATCCCGCTGCGCTCGGGCATGAGCGTCGGCCTGGTGCTCGTGTCGATCGAGCTGTTCTTCATGATCGCGATCCTCGCGTTCCTGCCGCCCTCGCTGGCGGGCGCGTGCTTCGTGGGCTTCGCCATCGGCGAGTCGCTCGGCGCGAGCGCCCTGCGCATCTGCGGCGGCATCTTCACCAAGATCGCCGACATCGGCGCCGACCTCATGAAGATCGTCTTCCAGCTCCCCGAGGACGATCCGCGCAACCCCGGCGTCATCGCCGACTGCACCGGCGACAACGCCGGCGACTCGGTCGGCCCCACCGCCGACGGCTTCGAGACCTACGGGGTCACCGGCGTCGCGCTCATCGCCTTCCTCGCGCTGGCGCTTGTGAACGACCCCGTCATCTGCGGCACGCTCATCGTCTGGCTCTTCGCGATGCGCATCCTGATGATCCTCGCCTCGCTCGGCTCCTACCTGCTCAACGAGGGCATGAGCCGGACGCTCTACGGCCGGGACAACGACTTCGATCTTGAGGCGCCGCTGACCAACCTCGTGTGGATCACGTCGGTGGTCTCGATCCTCGTGACCTTCCTCGCGAGCTACCTGCTGCTCGGCGGCCTAGTGGGCCACGAAGGCCTGTGGTGGAACCTCGCCGTCATCATCAGTCTCGGCACCCTCGCCGGGGCGATCATTCCCGAGTTCACCCGCGCGTTCACCAGCACCAAGTCGCGCCACGTGCACGAGATCGTCACCTCCTCGCGCCAGGGCGGCGCCTCGCTCAACATCCTGTCGGGCTTGGTGGCGGGCAACTTCTCCGCGTTCTGGAAGGGCCTCGTCATCGTCACGCTCATGGTCGTGGCCTACCACTTTTCGCAGCACATCTCCGTGGCCGGCCTCATGCCCGTGGCGATCCGGTTCGCCGCGCCCATCTTCGCCTTCGGGCTCGTGGCCTTCGGCTTCCTCGGCATGGGCCCCGTGACCATCGCGGTCGACAGCTTCGGCCCCGTGACGGACAACGCGCAGTCGGTCTTCGAGCTCTCGCAGATCGAGAAGCGTCCGGGCATCGTCCGCGAGATCGAGCAGCAGTTCGGTTTCACGCCCGACTTCGAGCACGCCAAGCTCTTGCTCGAGAAGGGCGACGGCGCCGGCAACACCTTCAAAGCCACCGCCAAGCCCGTGCTCATCGGCACCGCCGTGGTCGGCGCCACCACCATGGTCTTCGGCATCATCCTCCTGCTCGACCGGGCGTTTGGCGGCGTCGTGGACAAACTCAGCCTCGTGCACCCCGAGGTCGTGCTCGGCCTGATCATGGGCGGCGCGGTCATCTACTGGTTCACCGGCGCCTCCATGCAGGCCGTCGTGACCGGCGCCTACCGCGCGGTCGTTTACATCAAGCGCCACCTGCGCCTCGACGCCGCCACGGCGTCGACCCGGGACTCCAAGGAGATCGTGAAGATCTGCACGCAGTACGCCCAGCGCGGCATGATCAACATCTTCATCGTGATCTTCTGCTTCGCCCTGGCGCTGCCGTTCTTCGACCCGTACTTCTTTATCGGCTACCTCATCGGCCTGGCGTTCTTCGGCCTCTTCCAGGCCATCTTCATGGCCAACGCTGGCGGCGCGTGGGACAACGCCAAGAAGATCGTCGAGACCGACCTCCGCCAGAAGAACACCCCGCTGCACGCCGCCACCGTCGTCGGCGACACCGTGGGCGACCCGTTCAAGGACACCTCGGCGGTCTCGCTCAACCCCGTCATCAAGTTCACCACGCTCTTCGGCCTGCTGGCGGTGGAGATCGCGGTGAAGATGGCCGACAACGATCTCAAATATCTCATCGGCGCCGGCATCTTCCTCGTCGGCCTTGTGTTTGTCTACCGCAGCTTCTACCGCATGCGCATTCCCGAGGATCCGGCCGACGATGCCGCGGTGATGGCCGAGATGAAGGAGTTCTGAGCCGAGGATCCGTCGCCCGCCGATTGTTCGGGTTTTCCCGGACGGCCTTACCAGACAACATGTCAACTATTAGTTGACATTGCCCCCTGGCAACGGCGCGGCAAACCTCCGCGAGCGCGCGGATGGTTGTGAACTGAACTCGCCGCGATGGCTGCACGCACCGGCGGGCGGAACCAGCCGGTCCGCGACGGCTACTTCAGCACGTCGTCGCACTGCCATTGGGGCCAGAGCTGCCGCACGTAGCGCTGGCCCTCCTCCAGCACCGCCCGGATCAGGCACGTGGGCTGCCCGTGCCACAGGGCGGCCACCTCGACCGGGTCGAAACCCTCCAGGGGCAGGATGCGCACCCGGGGATGCCGCGAGACGCCGGGCAGGTTCACGCTGACGCCGATGCCATCGCCGTTGGCGACATATTGGGTGATGAGTTCCAAGGAACTCGCCTCGATGGTCGGCGGCCATTCTATCCGGCGGCGCTGCAGGCCCTTTTTGAAAAGCCGGCTGATGATTTCCACGGTGGGAAGGGTGATCAACGGTTCCTCGATCCGGCCCTGCGCCCAAAGCTCCGCCGAGGATTTGTATTTTGATTTCCGGTGGACCAGCAGCACCAGGGGCACGCGCATCAGCCGCAGGCAACGCAGCCGCGCCGGCGGGCGTTTTTCCAGCGGGGTGATGGCGAGATCGATCTGCCGGTCCCGCAGCCACGCCTCCAGCTGGGAGGTGAAGCCGGACTGCAGACTGAGCCGGACTTGCGGATGCTTCTGGTGCAGCAACTGCATTACGGCCGGCAGATACTCGCGCAGCACCAGTTCGGACGTTCCGATGCGGAGCAGGGGCACCGCCTGTTTGCGCAACCGCGCCGCGACCGCGTCGAGATTTTCGAAGAAGGGGCGGACAAAGGCAAAGAGCTTCCCGCCTTCCTCCGTCAGCCGGAACGGACTGCGATCGAACAGCCGGGTTCCGAGGTCTTCCTCGAGCAGCAGCATCTGGCTACTGACGGCGGGCTGCTGGATGCCGTAGGGAATGTGCCGCACCGCCCGGCTGATGCCGCCGTGCCGGGCGACGTAATAGAACAGCTCGAGGTGATGAATATTCATCAGGCTGGAGCACCGTAGCCGGACGCTTGCCGGGAGGCAATGTCCTTCAGGGGGCGGCAACGCCCTGCTGGTCCCGCCATTGGTCCACGCGATGGCGGATATCAGATTTATCGATTAACGGTCCGACCGCGTGTTCGGGTATCGTCGGCGGCAAACAGAAATCGCCCCCATGAACACCCCGAAAACGGTCATCCTTGGTCTCTTGTTAGCCGGCGCATTTTTTGCCCTCGGATTTATCGCCCGCAACCGCCGCGCGGATGTACCGACGCCGGTTCGATGCGATCAGACCGCCGCCAGCTCCCGCCCTCCGTCCTGCGGTGATCCGTTTCCATCCCGAATCTCGCATGACCAGATGAAGGATCCGCCGCGGTCCGCCCAATCGAATCCATGAAACCATGAACCCGAGCTCTGAAATGAAAAGACTCCTCATGGGATTCCTGCTCCTGGCTCTTGCTGGCGGTGGCTGCTCAATCAATCAAATCGTCGTCAACAAATTCGGGAATGCGCTCGCCAAAGGCGGCGGCGTGTTTTCGTCCGATGACGATCCTGAGCTCATTCGGGACGCGGTGCCGTTCAGCCTTAAACTGATGGAGAGTCTACTGGCGGAAAGTCCCCGGCACCCGGGCTTGCTGTTCGCGACCTCCAGTGGGTTTACGCAATATGCCTACGCGTTCGTCCAACAGGACGCCGAGGAACTGGAGGGCCGGGATGTGGAGGCGGCGCTGGCCATGCGGAACCGCGCGCGCCGGCTCTATCTGCGGGCGAGGGATTACGCCCTGCGCGGGCTGGACGCCGCCCATCCGGGCTTTGCGGACCAGCTTCGAGCGGAGCCCAAGGCGGCGGTGCGGATTCTGAAAAAAGACGACGTGCCGCTAGCTTACTGGGCGGCGGTCTCCTGGGCCGCGGCGATCGGCATTATCAAGAACGACACGGATCTCATCGCCGAACTCCCGCAGGTCGAAGCCCTGATCGACCGATCGCTGGAACTGGACGAAGCATACGACCACGGGGCGATCCATACCTTCCTGATCACTTATGAGATGACCCGTCAGACTGGCCAAGGCCGCCCGGCGGCCCGCGCCCGCGCCCACTTTGCGCGGGCGGTGCAACTGACCGGCGGCCAGCAGGCCGGACCTTATGTCAGCCTGGCGGCAAGCGTCGATATCGAGGAACAGAACCGGAAGGAATTTGAAACACTGCTGCAGCAGGCGCTGGCCATCGACGCCGATGCCCGGCCGGAATGGCGGCTGGTCAACCTCGTGATGCAGCGCCGCGCCCGGTGGCTGCTCAGCCAGACCGGCAACTTGATTGCCAGCGATGACCGATGACCACCCCGAATGCCGCCGCAAGCACCCGCCATGCAGACTGAGGCCGCCCGAGAACAATCACTCCACCCATGATCACACCCGCCATGCACACTTTCAGATTCGATCAACTCCTGGGCGCCGTTCCGGTGCTCTGGCTTTTTACCCTGCTGCTGGCGCCACTTGCGCAGGCGCAGCCCGTCGAGGTCCGCTACGCCACGATCCTGCCGCGAGGCATCGGGCAGGATTTCGTCCTGGTGAAACTGGAGCAGGACTGGCGCCAGGCTACCGCTGGCACCATCATCCTGCGGAGATCGCCGGGCGGGCAGAAGGAGGGCGAGGCCGGGATCGTCCGCAAGCTGCGCTCCGGCAACTACCAGGCGGCGCTGCTGTCGGTGATCGGCCTGTCTGAGATTGAGCCGGATGTTGCGGTCCTGCAGAAGATGCCGCTGGTGTTTCAGAACTGGGCGGAGGTGGACTTCGTCCGCGAAAAAATCCGCGGCCGGCTCGAGGAACGCCTGCTGGCCCAGGGTTTCGTCGTGCTGTTCTGGGCCGATTCCGGCTGGGTGAATTTCTTTTCCACCCGGGAGGCGGAGACTCCGGCCGAGTACCGGAAGATGCGGCTGTTCGTGTGGGCCGGAGACGAACCCCAGATCAAGGTCATGAAGTCCCTGGGCTATCAACCCATCGCGCTGGAGACCGATTATGTCTTTTCCAGCCTCGCCTCCGGCATGATCGACGCCGCGCCGCTGGCCCCGACTTTCGCCATGGGCGTGCAGATCCCCACTGTGGCCACCCACGTGCTGGATCTGAATTGGACGCCGATCGTGGGTGCCGCCATCATCCGGAAGGATGTCTGGGAGAAAATCCCGTCGGATTTGCGGGCCAGACTCCAACCGCTCTGCGAAGCCGCCGGCGCCGCGGCGCGTGCCGAGGGCCGTCGGTTCCACGAAGACGCAATGAACACCCTGCGGAAGGGACCGAAGACCTGCGTGCACACCCTGACGCCGGCACAACGGGTGGAATGGCAGGAATTAGCCAGCGCCCTGGGGCCGCAGGTCCGCGGCGAGCTCGTGCCGGCGGCGATCTACGATGAAGTCCAGCAACTGCTGCGCGAGTACCGCGCGTGCAAGCTCGCAGCCCGATAACCGTGGAAGCAGCCCTGTCCAGCGACCCGGGAACCACGCCCATTCCGCCGGCAACGGGATGGCGGCTTTTCCTGCGGCAGGCCGAGAACTCCATTGTCGTCCTCTGCCTTGCCGCCATGGTGCTGCTGCCGCTGGTGGAGGCCACGTTGCGGAGGCTGTTCAACACCGGGGTGCCCTCGGCCGCAGCCATTGTGCAGCATCTTTGCCTCGTCCTCGGCATGATGGGCGGGGCCATCGCCGCGCGCGATGGGCGGCTGCTTTCTCTTTCCACGCTGGCCACCCTCCTCAAAGGCCGGGTCAGACAACTGTCCCGTCTCTTCAGCCACGCCATCGGCGTGGCCATCACCCTCGTCCTGGGCCTCGCCTCGTGGCAGTTCATGCAGGAGGAAAGACTCGCGGGAAATCTGCTTGCCTACGACGTGAAGCGGTGGGTGGTCGAAGCCGTCATGCCGCTCGGTTTCGGCTTGATCGCGGCGCGATTGTTGTGGAACGCCGCGCCCGGCTGGAAGGGCCGGACCGTCGCCGGCGTCTTCGCCGGTTTGCTGGTCATCCTCGGCACCTGGCCGCCGGTGCCTGCGGCGCATCTGGTTCTGCCGGCATTGCTGCTGCTGTTCGCGGCGACAGTGCTGGGGACGCCCGTGTTCGTCGTCTTGGGCGGAGCCGCGGTCATTTTATTCTGGGGCGCGTCGCAGCCGCTGGCGGCGTTGTCCATCGACCATTACGGGCTGGTGGTCAACGCCACCCTGCCGACCATCCCGTTGTTCACCTTGGCCGGCTATTTCCTGGCTGAGGGTGGCGCCTCCCGGCGCCTCGTGCGGGTCTGCAACGCGCTGGTGGGCCACTGGCGGGGTGGGCCCGCCATCGTCACCGCACTGGCCTGCGCCTTCTTTACTTCGTTCACGGGCGCGTCCGGCGTCACGATCCTGGCGCTGGGCGGTCTGCTCATGCCGGTGCTGGTGGCCGCGCGCTATACCGAACGCAATGCCCTCGGCCTGCTGACCGGCGCGGGCTCCCTGGGGCTGCTTTTCCCCCCGTGCCTCCCGCTGATTCTCTACGCCATCGTCGCGAAGGTGCGGATCGAGGAGATGTTTCTCGGCGGTATCCTGCCTGGCGTCCTGCTGGTTCTCCTGACGGCCGTGCTCGGCATCCTGCAGGGCCCGAGGGACGAGAACCAGAGGCCTCCGTTCCGCTGGCGCGAGGCGGGCGCGGCCATCTGGGAAGCCAAGTGGGAACTGGCTCTGCCGGTTGTGGCTGTCGGGGCTCTCTTCGGTGGCTTTGCCACGCCCTTGGAGGCCGCCGCGCTGACGGCCTTCTACGCCTTCTTCGTCGAGGTGTTCATCTACCGCGATCTGAAGATCCTGCGGGACCTACCCCGGGTGATGACCGAATGCGCCCTGCTGGTCGGCGGTGTCCTGCTGATCCTGGGCGTGGCCCTGGGCTTGACGGATTACCTGATCGAGACGGAGGTGCCGGATCGACTGCTGGCGCTGGCGCACACCTCCATTCACAGCCCGTGGGTGTTCCTGCTGGCCCTCAATCTGTTCCTGCTGATCGTCGGATGTCTGATGGACATCTATTCGGCGATCATCGTGGTCGTGCCGCTGATCGTGCCGCTCGGAGTGGCCTTCGGAATCAATCCCGTGCATCTGGGCATCATCTTTCTGGCGAACCTGGAACTCGGCTTCCTGACTCCGCCCGTGGGCATGAATCTGTTTTTGTCCTCCTACCGGTTCAACAAGCCGATGCCGGAAGTGACCCGCGCCGTGCTGCCGATGCTGGCCGTGCTGCTGGCCGGCGTGCTGCTCATCACCTACGTGCCGGTACTCACGACGTGGCTTCCGACGCTGTTGGGCTCGCGATGAGCAGCCCAACGCTCCGGCGGGTTTCCCTTGCCTCATTCCCCGCGTGGGAAATTTCGGGCTTTATTCGTTCCTGGTTGTGGAATATTGCGGACTTCGTGGGTGATCTCACGCTTATCCTCCAGCAGATGGAGCGAGGGGACCCTCAGGCGGCCGACCAGCTTCTGCCGCTGGTGTACGACGAGCTGCGCCGGATTGCCGCGGGGAAGATGGCGCGCGAACCAGCCGGCCAGACGCTTCAGCCCACCGCCCTGGTGCATGAGGCCTGGTTGCGCCTCGGCGGGGACGAACAGCCCACGTGGCAGAATCGCGCCCATTTCTTTGGAGCGGCCGCCGAGGCGATGCGGCGCATCCTGATCGACAACGCCCGCCGCCGCCGCGCGTTGCGTCACGGGGGCGGACAGGAGCGCGTTGACATTGATGATCTCGAACTGGCGGCCGTCGCGGACAACGACGACCAGCTGCTCGCGGTCCACGAGGCGCTGGACAAATTGGCCGCCCAGGATCCGCGCAAGGCCGAGCTGGTGAAGCTGCGCTACTTCGCGGGCCTGACGATCGAGGAGGCGGCGCTGGCGCTGGGAATTTCCGAACCGACGGCCAAGCGCTGGTGGACCTTCGCCCGGACGTGGCTTTACCAGGAAATCCGGCCCGGGTGATCCATTCCGGAGCGAAATTTCGCACGACAGGATGAAGGACCGCACGCCAACGCAATGGAACACCCCTCCCAACGCGAAGAAGAACTTTTTGCCGCCGCGCTGGAGCTGCCCTTGGCGGAACGCCAGCGTTATCTGGAGCAGGCGTGCGGCGGCGACACCGAGTTGCTCCGCCGGGTCCAAGCGCTCCTGCGCGTCCACGTGGAGGTCGGTGACTTTCTAGAGACGCCGGCGGTGGCCGACCGGGCCGACGTCGCCCATGCCGGCGCATCCACGCCGCCACTGGAAGAGGCTGCCGGCACCATGATCGGCCGCTACAAGCTCCTCCAGAAGATCGGTGAAGGCGGCTGCGGCGTGGTCTACATGGCCGAGCAGGAGGAGCCAGTCCATCGCCGCGTCGCCCTCAAAGTCATCCGGCTGGGCATGGACACCAAGGAGGTCATCGACCGCTTCGAGGCCGAACGGCAGGCGCTGGCGCTCATGGATCATCCGAACATCGCCCGGGTGTTCGACGCCGGGGCCACCGAGGCCGGCCGGCCGTATTTCGTCATGGAGCTGGTGCGGGGAGTGAAGATCACCGACTACTGCGACCAGCAAAACCTGTCCACTGCCGAGCGTCTGAACCTCTTCATCCAAGTCTGCCACGCCGTCCAGCACGCGCACCAGAAGGGAATCATCCACCGCGATATCAAGCCGTCGAACATCCTCGTCACTCTCCAGGACGGCGAGCCGGTGCCCAAGGTGATCGACTTCGGCATTGCCAAGGCCACCCAGGGCCGGCTGACCGACCAGACGCTCTACACCGCTTTCGAGCAGTTCATCGGCACGCCAGCCTACATGAGTCCGGAACAGGCGCAATTGAGCAGCCAGGACGTCGACACGCGCAGCGACATCTACTCGCTCGGGGTACTGCTCTACGAACTGCTCACGGGGCGCACGCCCTTCGAGACGATGGAGCTGCTCCAAACCGGCTTGGACGAGATGCGGCGCCAGATCCGCGAAGTGGAACCGCCCAAGCCCTCGACGCGCCTGCGCGCGCTGGAAGCCGCGACGCTCACGACCACAGCCCAGCACCGCGCCACTGAGCCGCCTAGGCTCCTCCACCTCGTCCGCGGCGATCTCGATTGGATCGTCATGCGGTGCCTGGAGAAAAAGCGCGCCCAGCGCTACGAAACCGCGAACGAGCTGGCCCGCGACCTTGAACACCACCTGCACGACGAACCAGTGACGGCTCGCCCGCCGAGCGAGTTCTACCGGCTCCAAAAGCTGGTGCGCCGGAACAAGCTCACCTTCATCGCGGCCGGTGCCATCGCGGTCGTACTGGTCATCGGGCTCGCGGTTTCCACGTGGATGTTTTTCCGCGAGAAAGCGGCCCGTGAGCGCGCCGTCGCGGCGGAGCAAGCGCAGGTGCGCCTGCGCCAGCAGGCCGAAGCGGTGCGCAAAACGGCGGAGATTGAAGCCAACAAGAGCCGGCAGGTCGCGCAGTTCCTCAAGGACATGCTCAACGGCGTCGGCCCCTCGGTGGCGCTCGGCCGCGACACGACGTTGCTGCGGGAGATCCTCGACAAGACCGCCGAGCGGGTCGGCAAGGATCTCAAGGACCAGCCCGAGGTGGAGGCCGAATTGCGTCAAACCTTGGGGCAGGTGTATCGCGACCTGGGCGTGTACTCGCCGGCGGAAACCATGTTGCGCCGGTCGCTCGAACTGCGCCGACGCGCCCACGGGGATAACGATCCGATCGTCGCAGCCACGATGAGCGATCTCGGCGAAGTACTGTGCCTGGAGAGCAAACTGGACGAAGCGGAGGCGTTGATCCGTCAGGCATTGACGATTCAACAGGCGCTGGGTGGACGTGAGTCTCTCGATGTGGCGCGTTCGTTGCACCGTCTGGGAGGAGTCAAGTATGCGCGGCGCCAGATGCCCGAGGCCGCGGCCGCCTACCAAGAGGCGTTGGCTATCCGCCGAAAACTTTTAAAAGGAGCCAACCCCGAGGTGGCCACCAATCTCCTCGATCTTGGGATAGTCTTGTGCCGCATAGAGACCGGAGTGCCCAACGGCATCGCTATGCTACAACAATCTCTGGAAATGCGCCGTAAGCTCTTCGGAAACGAACATCCGGATGTCGCCGATGCACTCGGGGAGCTTGGGGTTATTGTCACCCGGCAGGGGCGCAACCCCGCCGAAGCCGAGGCGATCTTGCGGGAAACGCTGGACTTGCAGCGCAAGCTATATGGCAGTGACCACCCCAAGGTGGCGCAAACACTTGTCCATCTCGCCTTGGCGCTGCGCGGGCGGGATGCCGGCGGAGAGAGCGAACGCTCGCTGCGGGAGGCCCTGGCGATCCAGAAACGTTTGTGGCCCGAGGGCCATCCGGACACGGTCGGCACCCTGCAGGAACTCGCCCGCGCGTGTATCGACCGGTGCGCAATGGGCGAGGCCGAACAATGTTTGCGAGACGCACTCGAGATGGCCCGCCGACATGTGGGGGTGGACCACCGTCTCTACCTCCAAACATTGAATCGTCTCGCCGATTGCATCCGCACCCAGCCGGGCCGTCAGGCAGAAGCCGAGACTATGTTGCGTCAGGCGGTCGAAACCATTCACAGAAACCCGAACGGCGACCCCGGAACTGGAGGTGCGACATATACCATTCTCGGCAATCTGCTCGTCGCTCAGGGACGTCTGGACGAGGGCGCGCAATTTCTGCGACAGGCGGTGGTGTCCAAGCGAGACCACTCGATCGACGACACGCTGGCCACCTTGGTGGAAGTGTTGTGCCGGCAACATCAAAGGTCCCAAGCGATCGCGATCTTGCGCGAAGAAGTCGCATGGACGGACAGCCATCCCGGGATGCATGCTCTGTGGAATCTCAGAGTAAGAAATAACATCGCATGGTATTATTACCGTCTGGGGGATTTTGCCGCGGCGCTGCCGCTGGCGGAGGACGCCCTGGCCCGCATGAGACCATTGACCGGCGAAAAGGATTATCGGGAGAAAAACCCAGACGCCATTATTGAGACTGCGGACACTGTGGCGTCCGTCTATGAAGCCTTGGGCCGGCAGACCGAGGCGTTGGCGTTGTTTGAAGAGGCACTGCGATTGACCAAGGAACAACACAGCGCAAGTGATCCCGCCACGCTCTCCCGGATGCACCGGCTGGGAACGGCTTATGTGGACGCCGGGCGAGCGTCCGACGCACAAACCCTGCTCGAAAAAACTGTGGAGCTACGTCGCGCCGGACTCGGCGCCGAGCACCCTGACGTGGCGGCGACGCAGGCTGAACTGGGCCGGGCGCTGCTGGGACTGGAAAAGTTTGCCGATGCCGAGCTGCGGTTACGCGAGGCACTCGCCATCCAAGACAAGAAGACCCCGGATAGCTGGGCTCGTTACCACACGCAAAGCCTGCTCGGCGCCGCGCTCGCCGGCCAGCGGAAGTTCGCCGAAGCCGAACCGCTGCTGCTGAGCGGATACGATGGTTTGCAGCAACGCGAGGAGACCATGTCTGCGTGGGACCGGCGCTTTTTGCGCCAGGCGCTCGAACGCCTGGTCCAGCTCTACACCGACTGGGGCCAGCCGGACAAAGCCACCGCATGGAAGCAAAAGCTCGACGAGCTGAAAAAGGCCGAGGCAGAAAAGAAGTCGACTCTCGTACCTGTCGAAGGCGCTAAATGAGCGAGCCCTCCCAGCGCGAAGAAACCTTCTTTGCCCACGCGCTCGTGCGCCAACCACGGAACGGAGATCGAACCATGAAAACCCGCAACCTGAAGCTGCTCTGCCTGCTGTTGGAAACCGTCGGGATCGTCGCCTTGTTCCTACCGTTTGTTTGGGGATATTCTCCGTGGAAGGTCCTCGCGGAGTCTGTTCAAGATCCGCGCTCGGGAGCCGCTGAATTTTGGCCTTTCGCCCTGCCAACCTTTTTGACCCCTTTCGTCTGGCTGCAGACTCTGCGTTCGCTCTTCCACCGGTCGCTCACAAGAGCCGAACTGTGGCTCTGCGCCGCGTTGGTGGTGCTGTTGATGCTCGTTCCCCTTGGGTTCTGGCTATTAAAGTTTCTAGCCACAGGGGGATGGACGTTGCCCAGCCTGGCACTGTTGTTCGGCCCGGCGCCGTTTGCCGCAGGCTTGCTCATGACCCTCAAGCGCAAGGGTGTCGCATCTCAATTCCTGGCCCCGCTCTCCTTGCGCTGCGCGTACATTCCGAACGCCGTGTTCTGCCTGGTGGCCTTTTCTGAATGGGGCCATGACTGGAAGGACCTGCAAGTAGGCGCGGCGTGTGTTGCGGCGACCGTGATCCTGTACCTGGCGGAGATCGTCTATCTGACGAGACGCGGCCTGAAGGCCCGCCCCGCGGTCGTACCAAAGACGATCTAAATTGGGGAAACCCCGTTCGCTTCAAATCGGCTGGAAGCACGGGGACTGCGCCGAACCACCACGACGCCGGAACGATGATCCTTTGGGGGGCGGAATTGCGCATGAAGGGATGAAGCCCCATCCCACCATGATCGAATGCGGCATCGCCCTCGCGCTGCTTTCCCTGCTTATCGCCACCGAGTCTGATCAGGGCGATCCCACATCGTCGCCGCAGTGTTGTTCCCCCGCTCTCCCGATAGTACCACAGATCCCCCCTGTCCCCGGCCATGAATGACCGTCGTGAAAGTAACGCAATGCAGACGCCAGCAACGCGGGCGGGCGGCGTGGCCTGGTTTGAAGGCGCAGGCCAGGATTTCCGGTCCGCCGCAGCGATCCTGCGCAAAAGCCCGGGCTTTTCGTTAACCGTGGTGCTGATGCTCGCTCTCGGCCTCGGAGCCAGCATCGGCTTCTTCAGCACGCTGAATGACGTATTCTGGCGGGCGCCCCGCGGGGTGCAGGAGGAAGAGCGCCTGCTCGTCCTGCGCCGCAGCCTGGATGGGAAGGACGAAGGCTTTTCGCACCTCGGCTACCTCGCGTATCGGCAGCAGGCCTCGTCGTTCTCGGACCTGTTCGCCTACCGCAGTGCAACGGTGGTGTTGCGCGACGGGGACGCGCCGGTCCGGCTCGAAACCAAGCTGGTGACGGAGAATTTCTTTGCCGCGCTCGGCGTCCGCATTGCGCACGGCCGCGATTTCCGACCGGAAGAACACCAGACGCCGGGCACTCACCCGGTGGCCATTGTCAGCTATCGGCTCTGGCAACAGCGCTTCAACTCCGACCCAGGGCTGGTTGGGCGCACAGTGCGGCTGGACAACACCCCGTTCACGATCGTCGGCATCGCGCCGGCCGGGTTCGGCCGCCTCGAACTCGAGCTGGCCGGACCGCCGGACCTCTGGTTGCCGTTGATGATGGAGGCGCAGGTCCACGTCATGTTCCCCACGCTGAACAGCGATTTTTTTTCATCGCTCAATGTCATTGGCCGGCTGCGCCCGGGCGTCAGCCGCCAGCAGGCCGAGGCCGAACTGGCCGTCGTGTCGGCCCGGATCGAAAAACTGGATGCAAAGACGGGGCGGCAAAAGCACGTCGTGCTCTATCCGCACTTGTGGTGCCACGACCCAGCGTTCCGCGCGGAAGCTGTTTCCATCCTGGGCTTGCTCAACGGCATCGTCGGACTCGTGCTGCTGATCGTGTGCGCCAACGTCGCCAATCTTTTCCTCGCGCGCGTCACCACGCGCCGGAAGGAGATCGCCGTGCGGCTGGCGCTGGGCGCGGGCCGTGGGCGCATCGTCCGCCAGTTGGCGGGCGAAAGCGTGTTGCTCGCGATGATCGGGGCGATCCCGGGACTCGGCGTGGCGTGGGGCGTGGCCGGATTGTTCTGGAAACCCACGGGCCCGCCCATGGAAACGGCGGGCTTCGATCACCGGATCGCCCTTTACGCGGTCACGCTGGTCGTGTTGGTCGGGCTCGCCTGCGGGCTGGGTCCGGCGTGGTTGGCCACACGCCGCGATCTGTCGGCCGATTTGAAGGCCGGCGCGGGCCAGGCGACGCCGGCGCGATCGCGCCTGCGGACCGCTCTGCTGGTCGCGCAAATCAGCGCGCCGCTCGTGCTCCTCAACGGCGCGGGGTTGTTCATCCGGACGCTGCAGAAACTGTCCGCGATCGATTTCGGCTTCCCGACGGAACACCTGCTGGTCGTGCGGACGGACTTGAGTCTGGCGGACTACCCGGCGGAGCGGGCGGGCGCTTTTCACCGGCAACTCACCCAACGCATCGTGGCGCTGCCCGGAGTCCAGTCCGTGACCCGGGCCGCTCAGTTGCCGCGCGGCAACCACGGCTTCTGGGGGACGCGGCAGGTCGTGCCGGAAGGTGGCGAGCAGGGATCGAGCGATGCCGGCGTTGTGGTCGAATACAACGAAGTGGCGCCGGACTATTTCGCCACGCTCGGGGTTTCCCTACTGCGCGGGCGCGAATTCACGGCGCGCGACTCCGCGACGGCGCCCCGCGTGGTGATCGTCAACGAAACTCTGGCGCGCCGGCTCTGGCCGGGTGAGGACCCCCTCGGCAAACGCCTGCGTTTTGACGGTATGATGGGGTTGGGTCCTTTTCATGAGGTGGTGGGCTTGGCGCGGGATCTGCGCAGGTTTTTCCGGGAAGAAAAGCCACCGCCCCAAGTTTACCTTGCGCTTGAGCAAAGCCAGAACACGGACGCGCCGCTCCTCGTGCGTTTGCGAGACGGCGGACGGGCGATTGCCGCCCTGATTCAGAACGAACAGCGCCAGCTGGACCCCGGTTTGCCGCCGGCGGCGATCGAAAGTTTCCGCGCCGTCCTCGCCGAACGGCAATCCGATGAGCGGATGAATGCCGTGCTGGCCGGCCTGTTTGGCGGCGTGGCGCTGGCGCTCGCGGCGTTCGGACTCTACAGCGTGCTGGCCTATGCCGTGGCTCAGCGCACCCGCGAGATCGGCGTGCGGATGGCCCTCGGCGCGCAATCGAGCGACGTGCTGCGGCTCGTCGTGCGTGAGGGACTGGCCGTGACGGCGGCCGGCGTGGGCCTCGGGCTGGCGGTCAACTTCGGCCTTCTGCGCGTCCTCGCCAACCAGCTATACGGCGTGACCCCGCTCGATCCGACCGCAGCCGCCGCGAGTGTGGCAATCGTGGTCGGAGTGGCGCTGCTTGCCTCCTGGCTGCCGGCCCGGCAGGCGACCCGCGTGGATCCATTGGTGGCACTGCGGGCGGAGTAGCGGCCACAGATTGGTGCGGGCATTCCGGAAGGGCGTTGGCGGAAAACGCAGTTGGGACGACGAAACCTGATCTTTTTTGCCGGCGGATTTCGCATGAATGGATGGAGCCCGATCCTGCCCCACGGCAAGGGCCGGCGGGTGAGATCTGAGGCGAACATTCGTGAGAACCAACTGTGCTAATCCCGCGTCCGCCGATTCGCACGGGCACAACCCGAGCGGTGACGTCGGGCGCCATTGGTCCACGCAATGGCGGACATCAGATTTATCGATTAACGGTCCGACCGCGCGTTCGGGTATCCTCGGCGGCGAACAGAAACCGCCCCATGAACACCCCGAAAACGATCATCCTTGGTCTCTTGTTAGCCGGCGCGTTTTTTACCCTCGGCTTTGTCGCCCGCAACCGCCGCGCAGAAGTGCTGCCTCCGGTTCGCTGCGATCAGACCGCCGTCATCGATCCCGCCGTCCTGTCCCAAATTGCCCGGGCCCAAGTCGCCGTGGCCCTGTCGCCAGCTTCCGGCGCCGCGAGCTTGCTGCCTTTCGGCTTTTAGCCCGCCGCCCGAAATCACTCCACCATGATCGCATGCGTCATCGTCCTCGCGCTGCTCACCCTGCTCGTCGCCACCGAGCCAGAGCCGAGTGACCCCGCCACCGCCCTCCTTGACGGATAACCTCCCGGCTATTATTCCACGAAATTCGCCTTGCCGATCCGCGGCAGACGCCAACGCCGGGCCCCTATTGGCCCGCTCAATGGCTCGCATCAAATTTATCAACTAACGAGACCTGCCCGAAAGCCGGTAGACTCCGGGCCGCAGTGATCAACCGCTGCATCGTCTCCGCGGCATGAACAAGGACCAATCCAGCTCTCCTTCGTCCGTTGACCGGCACCGTTTCCTCGGAATCGATGTCGGCGCCGAGACCATCAAGCTCGCCGAACTCATCCAAGACGGCACCAGCCGCGGGTGGGGCCGGTGCGAGATCATCGAACACCACAAGGAACCCGGGCCGGCGCTGCTCCGGCTGCTGCGCGCGTGGGACTGGGACACGCTCGCGGCGGCCGCGGTGTGCGGCCGTCTCAGCCGGCAGATCTCTCTGCCGCGCGTGCCCGTCCAGCAGGTCCAGGCCCGCGCTTGCCGCTTCCTTGCCGGCCCCGAACCCGCCACCATTGTCTCGATCGGCAGCCACGGCTTTTCGGTGCTTGAACTGCGCGCCAACGGCATCGAAGTTTTTCGTGAAAACAACCGGTGCTCGCAGGGGACCGGCAACTTTCTCCGCCAGCTTACCGAGCGCTTTTCGCTTACGATTGAAGAGGCCAGCGAACTGGCCGCCGCGGTCGAAAGCGCCGCGCCGCTCTCGGGCCGCTGTCCGGTCATCCTCAAGAGCGACATGACCCACCTCGCCAACAAGGGCGAGGACCGGGCGCGCATCCTCGCGGGACTGTTCGACGCCGTGTGCGAAAACGTCCTGGTGCTGCTCAAGCCCGGACTCTCGCCCAAGCGCGTGCTGCTCACCGGCGGCGTGAGCCGCTCCCGGCGCGTGCAGAAGACCGTGGAGGAGTTCTTGGCCCGCCATGAGATGAAGCTGGTGCCACTCGAGGACGACTCCGCGCTGTTCCTTGAGGCGCGCGGTTGCGCGCTCATCGCCGCGGAACGGGGCGCGGCTCAGCTCCCGTCCCTGGACGACCTGATCCGGCCGCGCAGCGAGGTTCCGCTGGAGCGCCTGCCGCCGCTTTCGGCCTCGCTTGCCAAGGTGCACCGCCTGCCCCGCCGGCCACCCGCGCCACCCGGGCGCCAGCGCGGCGCGCTCATCCTGGGCTTCGACATCGGCTCCACCGGCTCGAAAGCCGTGGCCATCGACACCGGCTCGTGCGATCTGATTTGGGAAGGCTACCGCGAGACGCTGGGCAATCCCGTGGGGGCCGCCCAGGCGTTGCTCGGGCAGTTTCTCGAGGGGCCGGCGGGCCGGCAGCCCGTGCTCGCGGTGGGCGCCACCGGCAGCGGCCGCGAAATCGTCGGATCGCTTCTGACCACGTGCTACGGCAAGGACGCAGTATTCGTGCTCAACGAAATCGCCGCCCACGCGGCGGGCGCGGTTCACTTCGACCCGCGGGTCGACACCATCTTCGAGATCGGCGGGCAGGACGCCAAATACGCCCGCCTCGCCGACGGTCGCGTGGTCGACTGCGCGATGAACGAGGCGTGCAGCGCCGGCACCGGCTCGTTCATCGAGGAGCAGGGCCGGAAGTTCGCCGGCATTCGCGACGTGGTGCAGCTCGGCGAGGAGGCGCTGGCGGCCCGCGAGGGCGTGTCGCTCGGCCAGCATTGCTCCGTGTTCATGGCGGAGATCATCGATGAAGCCGTGGCGGCCGGTGTCGAACAGCGCACCATCATCGCCGGGCTCTACGACTCGATCATCCAGAACTACCTGCATCGCGTGAAGGGCAACCGCACCGTCGGCAAGGTCATCTTCTGCCAGGGCATGCCGTTCGCGTCGGACGCGCTCGCGGCGGCGGTCGCGCGGCAGACCGCGAGCGACGTGATCATCCCGCCGAATCCCGGCACGGTGGGCGCCCTCGGGATCGCCCTGCTCACTCATCGGGAAGTGTCATGGGACGGACGGGCAGCACTGGATTTGCAGCGTTTCCTGACCGCCCGGGTTGGGGCGAAGGACACCTTCATCTGCAAGGCCACGTCCGGCTGCGGCGTGGGCAACCGCTGCCGGATCGAGCGTCTGCAGACGCTCGTGGGGGCTCATCGCCAGATCTTCACCTGGGGCGGCGGCTGCGCGTTGCACGACAAGGGAACGCGCAAAAAGAAACTGCCCGATCTGGCTCCCGACCCATTCCGCGAGCGGGAGGAACTCATCCAGCGGCTCGTCGCCGATCTCGCGGCCGGCCGGGCGCCCGAGTCCGCCACGGCGCGCCGCACCGTCGCGTTGAGCGACGAATTCATGCTCAAGGGCCTGTTCCCGTTCTTCGCCACCTTCCTGCACGAACTGGGACTGGACCTTCGCGTGGCCGGCAGCTGCGATAGCGCCGCCCTCAAGCGCGGCATTCAGGAATGCAATGTACCGTTCTGCGCGCCTATGCAGCAGTTCCATGGACTGGTCAGCCGCATGGCGGAAACGGATGCCGACCACCTTTTCCTGCCGATGATCCGCAGCCTGCCGCGCGTGAACGGCGAACCGTACGCCGTCACCTGCCCCATCGCCCAGGCCGGTCCCGACCTGTTGCGCTGGGATCTGAACGGCAGCCTGGCGGACCGTGTGCTTTCGCCCGTGATCGATGTGGGCGCAGGCAATCTCGAATCGACGGAGTTCCTGGCCGGTTGCCAGGCGCTCGCCCAACAGCTCGGTCGCACCGGCCGCCACTGGCGGGGCGCGCATCGCCGGGCCGTCGCGGCCCAGGTGCGCTTCGAACAGGCCTGCGCCGGCAGCGGGCGGCGGGCGCTGGCGTTCTGCGCGGCCCACAAAATCGTGCCCGTCGTCGTGCTCGGGCGGCCGTACACGATCTACAACACGGTTCTGAACTCCAACGTGCCGGCCATTCTGCGCGAACAGGGCGCCATTGGCATCCCGGTGGACTGCTATCCGGTCGATCAACGTGTTCCCTCGTTCAAAGACATGTATTGGAGCCACGGCCAGCGCATCCTGCGTGCCGCGCACCAGATCCGCCGCACCCCCGGCATCTACAGCCTCTACTGCAGCAACTACTCGTGCGGCCCCGACAGCTTCAACCTGCACTTCTACGCCCACATCATGGAGGGCAAGCCGTTCGCCATCATCGAAACCGACGGCCATTCCGGCGACGCGGGCACCAAAACCCGCGTGGAGGCCTTCCTGCATTGCGTCGCCCAAGACCTGAATGCGGCCGCCGACACGAAGGCGCCGCATGATTTCAGCTCGGTCGAAAAACGCCCGTCGTCGGTCGCGGAGATCCGCCGCCGCGGCGAGACGCTGCTGGTTCCGTGGATCGGGCCGGGCTCGCCGGCCGTCGCCGCCTGTCTGCGCGGCGCCGGACTCCTGACGGAATGCCTGCCGATGCCGGATGCCGAGTCGCTGCGTCTCGGCCGCCGCTGCACGTCAGGCAAGGAGTGCCTGCCGATGTGCCTCACGCTCGGCAACCTGCTCAAGCGCCTTGAGCGGGAACGCGACACCGACCGACGGTTCGCGCTGCTCATGACGACCACAAACGGCCCCTGCCGCGAGGGCACCTACAATCTGCTCAACCAGATCACGCTCGAACGCCTGGGGTGGAAGGATCGCGTGCGCATCTGGTCGCCCGCCGACACCGGTTATTTCGACGACATGCCCGGCGGCCTTTCCGCGCTGACCTTCACCACCATGATGGCGTCCGACCTCCTGCTCGGCGCCCTGCACGACGTGCGCCCGGCCGAGACCCGCGCGGGCGCGGCGCAGGAAATTTATGACCGCCACTTCGCGCGGCTGCTGCAAAAAGCGGAAGCGGCCGCGGCCGACGACCTATCCTTGGCCGCGGCGCTCTGGCAGGTTGCGACGGGCCGGCTCTTCGGACTGAGTCGGATGCTCGCCGAGGCCTCCATCGATTTCTCCGCCGTCCGCAGTGACCGGACGCTGCCCACGGTGCTGGTCGTGGGCGAGGTCTACGTGCGCGGCGAGGCTTTTGCCAACAACTTCATCATCGACAAGCTGGAAGCACGCGGCCTGCGCACCCGCCTCGCCCCGCTCTGCGAGTGGATCGAGTATTCCGACCTGATCAACCGGCGCGAGGCGGAAGTCTTTCGCCTGGGCGACTGCGTCAGCAGTGCGGTCCAGCAACGGATCCAGGACCTCACCTACCGGGTCGTGGCCCGGCCCTTGAGCTGGCCGCCGCGGCACCGGGTTGGCCCGGCGCTGGAAGCGGTCGAGCCTTACCTGCGGACCGATCTGTTTGGCGAGGCCGTGCTGACCGTGGGCGGTCCGCTGGAGGAATGGCGCCACGGCCGGATCGACGCCGTGGCCAGCGTGGGGCCGCTGGAATGCATGCCGAACAAGATCGCCGAAGCACAGCTCTTCCACGTCGCGGAACGGGAGGGCCTGCTCGCGCTCACCCTTCCGGTGAACGGTGACCCGGTGGACGACGAGGTGCTCGACAATTTTGCCTTCGAGGTGCACGCGCGCTTCAAACGAAGCGGTGCGTCCGGCTGCTTGATAACACCGCCTCAATCCATGCCGGGATTAAGTGGTTTGATTCATCAATGACCTCTGCCGGGCCTGTTCTTTTGCTTGCGGCTTGCCCAAGGTTGCCGCGTGTTGACTCCCATCCGCAGAGCGGAAATCCCGCCCCTCGATTGCCATGACGCCCGCCACCCCGCATGCGCCCGCCCGCCGCGATACGCCCTTTCCCGGCGCCCGGCCCGCGCTCGTGCTGCTGCTCCTGATCAATTTGTTCAACTACATCGACCGTCAGGTGCTGGCGGCGGTGGTGGGGCCGATCAAGGAGAGTTTCTTTGGTGCGAGCGGCAGCGGACGGGGTGCCACCGCCGACGGCAGTGTGCTGGTGACGGTGGTCAGCTGGTTCCAACACCGCCTCGGCTTCAAACCCGAGGACGCGCTGATCGGTCTGCTCGGGACGGCCTTCATGGTGGTGTACATGATCGGCGCGCCCGTTTTCGCACGGCTGGCCGAACGGCGGTCGCGCTGGGTGCTGGTGGGCATCGGCGTGGGGCTTTGGAGTCTGGCCAGCGGAGCTTCCGGGCTGGCCACGGGCTTCCTGATGCTCCTGCTCACGCGCTGTTTTGTCGGCATTGGCGAGGCCGCATATGGGCCGGTCGCGCCCGCCATCATCTCCGACCTTTACCCCGTCAGGATCCGCGGGCAGGTGCTGGCCTGGTTTTACCTGGCCATTCCGGTGGGCAGTGCGTTGGGCTACGTCTTCGGCGGGTGGATCGCCGGCTCCGGGATCGGCGACTGGGGCGCGAACTTCCTCGGCGCGCGACCCGAGAGCTGGCGCTGGGCGTTCTACCTCGTCGTGGTGCCGGGAATCCTGCTGGGCGCCTGGAGCTTCTTTATGCGCGAGCCGCCGCGCGGGCAGGCGGACCTCGCTGCCACCGCGCGGCCCGCCGCGGTGCGATGGCGCGACTACGCGATCCTGCTGCGCACGCCGTCCTACGTGTTCTGTACGCTCGGCATGGCCGCGATGACCTTCGCCATCGGCGGCATTGCGTTTTGGATGCCCTACTACCTCGAGACCCGCGCCGGCGCCCCCAAATTGTCGACCATCATCTTCGGCGCGATCACCGCCCTGGCGGGCTTGACTGCCACGCTGCTGGGCGGCATCACCGGCGACAGGCTGCGCGCACGGTTCTCCGGCTCCTATTTTCTCGTGTCCGGGGCGGCGATGCTGGCGGGCTTCCCGGTGTTCCTCGCCGTTTTGAAGGCGCCGTTTCCTTGGATCTGGGTGCTCATCTTCCTCACGTGCTTCTGCCTGTTCTTCAACACCGGGCCCACCAATACGATTCTGGCCAATGTTTCGCATCCCTCCATGCGGGCCGCCGCCTTCGCACTCAACATCTTCGTCATCCATGCGCTGGGTGACGTCATCTCACCGGTCATCATCGGCCTGCTGAACGACTGGTTCCATGACATGAACAAGTCGTTCCTCGTGGTCGGCCTGACGTTTCTCGCCGCCGGCGTGCTCTGGCTGCTCGGTGCGCGCCATCTGCAACGCGACACGGAGCGGGCGCCACAAACCCTGGAACATCTTCCCTCCGCCGGCCCGGCGGAAATCCGTTCAGAAACCCAGCCGGGCCAGGACCCGCCTGGATGTTGAACCTCCGCTTGCCGCCAACGGCTGCGGGGATGGCATGATCTCCAGGCACAGCGAATATTCGCGGTAGCCCATCGCTTTCCAGAAAGCGACGCCGGCCGGGTTCGCGCACAGCACTTCGACCGTCAGGCGCTTGCCGCGCGGCCAGATCTCATCAAAGAGCAGGCGCATGGCGCGCCGGCCGAGGCCCTGCCGCCGCCGGGTTCGCACCACAAACAGATGGCGGAGGTAAATCTCATCCGCCGACTCGCGGTAGAGCGCGTAAGCCACCACTTCGCCGTGCTCCTCGAATAATACCGCCCTGTATTCTCCACTGGCGAGCCAGCCGCGCATGCGCTGGGCCAGCTGGACCTCGGTCATCGGATTACGATGCCCTTCGTCCTGGATGAGTTGATGGTTCAGCGCGCCCAGCAATCGGCAGTCGGCGCGGGTCGCCCGCCGGTGGGTCAGCTTCGTCAAGCTGTTTTCCTGCGGAGCATTCCCGGGTGCGCCTGCCACTTGAACCGCGATGTTCATGGTTGCGGCGGAATCTACCGTCTCCGCCCCGCGCCGCAACGGGAAAGCCGAATCTGTTCAACTCTTTTGACTCGTGCCCCGTTGTGTCCGATGATCCGGATCGCTCCATCATGCACTATCGACCCTTTGGACGGCACGGCATCAACGGTTCGGAAATCGGTTTCGGCGCCTGGGCCATCGGCGGCGCGTGGGGCGCGCAGGCCGACGGCGACTCGCTGGCCGCGCTTCATCGCGCCCTCGACCTCGGGCTCAACTTCATCGACACGGCCGCGGGCTACGGCAACGGCCGCAGCGAACGGCTCATCGCGCAGGCGCTCAGCCAGCGCGCCGCCGCGGGGAAAAAGGAAAAGGTTTTCGTCGCCACCAAGACGCCGCCCGCGCCCGGCGAGTGGCCGCCTTCGCCCTACTGCCTCGCCGCCGGGCGCTACTCCGAGTCCTATCTGCGCGCCAATGTCGAGGAGCGCCTGCGCAACCTCGGCACGACGCGGCTCGACCTGCTCCAGCTCCACACCTGGACCCGCGCATGGAACCGCAACCCGACGCCGTTCCAGATCCTCCGCCAGCTCCAGCGCGAGGGAAAGATCGGCCTCGTCGGCCTCTCCACGCCGGAGCACGACCAGAACTGCGCGATCGACCTCATGCGCGACGGCTGGGTCGACGCCGTGCAGGTGATCTACAACCTTTTCGAACAGGAACCCGCCGCCGAGTTGCTCGACGTCGCGCGGGAATGCGGCGTGGGCGTCATCGTGCGCGTGGCCTTCGACGAGGGCGCGCTCACCGGCAAGTTCACTGCCGGCACGAAGTTCCCGGACGACGATTTCCGTTCGCGCTACTTTGCCGGCGACCGGCTCGCCCGCACCCTCGGCCACGTGGAGGAGATCAAGCAAGACCTCGCCGGCACCGGTTACACCCTGCCGCAGGCCGCGCTCAAATTCGTGCTCGCGCACCCGGCGGTTTCGACCGTGATTCCCGGCATTCGCAGCGTCGCGCAGGCCGAAGCCAACTGCGCGGTCTCCGACCTGCCGCCGCTGCCACCTGATTTGCTCCTCAAACTACGCCGTCACAACTGGCGCCGCGGCATCTGGTACGGCGGCAAATAGGCGCCCGTCCCCTTCCCTCCCATGAACATGACCGACTTCCGTCCCTTTGGCCGCACCGGCATCAAGGTCAGTCCGCTCACCCTCGGCTGCATGATGTTCGGCGGAAAAACGAATCTCGCGGATTCCTGCCGGATCATCGACCGCGCCCTCGACGCCGGCATCAACCTCCTCGACACCGCCAACGTCTACAACGAGGGCCGCAGCGAGGAGGTCACCGGCGAGGCGCTCAAGCGCAACGGGAAACGGGGCCGCGTCATCCTCGCCACCAAGGTGCACGGTGTCATGGACCCGACCGACCCGAACGGCATGGGCAACACCCGCCGCCATATCATCGCCCAGTGCGAGGCCAGCCTGCACCGGCTGCAGACCGATTACCTCGACCTCTACCAGCTCCACCGGCCGCAACCCGAGGTGCCCATCGATGAGACGTTGCGCGCGCTCGACGACCTCATCCGCGCCGGCAAGGTCCGCTACATCGGCACGAGCACGTTTGCCGCGTGGCAGGTGGTCGAGGCCCTCTGGTGCGCCCGGGAACTCGGTCTCAACCGCTTCGTTTCCGAGCAGCCGCCCTACAATCTGATCGACCGCCGCATCGAGCGCGAACTGCTGCCGATGGCGCAGACCTTCGGCATTGCCATAATTCCGTGGAGCCCGATTGGCGGCGGCCTGCTCACCGGCAAATACCGCCGCGGCCAGCCGCCGCCGGAAGGCACCCGCTTCTTTGACTACGCAAAAAACCCGTTCCTGGCCCGCCGGTGGACCGAGGCCGCCCTGCAGGTCGTCGAGGCGCTGCAGCCCCTCGCGGCCGCCAAGGGTTGCACCCTGTCCCAGTTCGCCCTCGCCTGGGTCATGCGGCAGCCGGGCATTACCAGTCCGATCATCGGACCGCGCACGTTTGCGCAACTGGAGGACTACCTGAAGGCGCCCGACGTCACGTTCACGCCCGAGGAGCTGAAGAAGATCGACGAACTCGTGCCACCCGGCACCTTCACGGCGCCGTACTACGAGGCCAGCTTCGGCCCGCATCCGCACCGCTGGTAGGCATCACCCCGCCGCGGACCGGACGGGGCCGGCCTGCCCGCTGCGGCCTTGGCAGCGCCCGGACTTTGTCCGAGACTGCCCTCGCGCCATGACCCTGCTCTTCGTTCTCGTCCCCGTGTTCCTCGCCTTCGAGCTCTGGCAGCTCGTCATTGCGGAGCGTTATGTGGGCATCAAGCAGATCGAACGCGGCACGGATCCGCGCGAACTCGGTCTCGGCGAAGCGGCGGCCGCCTTCTGGAGTCTCACGCTGCTGGTCTACTGGGCGTGGATGGCGCTGATGCTGTTCCAGCCGTGGGGCCGCCTGCAGGTGCTGATGCTCATCGCCGTGTCCGGATTCGGTTTCATGATCCGGCGCGGCTGCGGGCTGAAATGGGTGCTCGTCACCCTCACCTTCGAGGGCGCCATCCGCATCGGCATGCTGCTGTCGCTCTGCGGGCTGGCTTGGCGCCGGCTGCTCTGAGGAGGCGCCGCCCGGCGGTTCAAATCCCCAGCCGCCGCGTGAAGCCCTTGGGCTCCGCCGCGCCGAACGACGCGGCGAAAAACTCCTGCGCCACGCCCATGAGCCGGAAGTATTTCTGGTAGTCGCCCGCCCATGAGTTCGGCACCCAGATGCGCTTCATCACTCCTTTGCCAACCTGATCCGGCGCGCCCGCATCCGGGGTGAGCTCCATCGTGAAATTCGGCTTCTGCGTATGCAGCACGTAGTGGCGGGACGAACCGGGCTCGTCGCGCTCAATCCGGAGGAAATCGGGAAAATGCATGGCCGGGAGCGAACCCGCACCGTAACCATCCCGTCACCTGCCACAAGCCTCAATTTGCCCTGGCGCCGCCGCCGTCGATTTAGCCTTGAGCAATGCACTTTCCGCCCGCAAAACGGGTGCGTCCCGCTGCTTCGCTTCTCGCACCCATCCATGAAATTCGAAGACGTTCCGCGGCTGTCCAAGCTGCCTTTCATTCTCGGCGACATCGCCCTTCTGCTGCTCGCCGGCCTCATCGCCACCCGCCACCCGCATCCCTTCTCACAGACCCTCCCTCTGCTCATCATCACCGGCTGCTTCTTTGTCGGCATCGTGGCGACCATGATTCCGTTCATCGTCAACAATGCCCGCGACCAGGAGGAGGCGGCGGCGGCCCTGCGCCGCGAGTTGGGCGAGCAGTTCAAGCGGCTCATGGCGGCCTCCGAGCACCTCCAGCACGCCACGGCCCAGCTCAAAACCATCGAGGAGATCGCCACGAAGAACCTGCAGGCCGCCGAGAAGCTGCCCTACCGCCTGCAGGAGAAGATTGCCGAATTCACCCAGCAGCTGGCCGAGACCGAGAGCGAGGAGAAGGAAGCGCTCGAACAGGAGCTGGCCATGCTGCGCTCGACCGAGGGCGAACGCCTGGCCGCTGCGGCCGACAAAATCGCCAAGACCACGGCGGAGTGGACGAAGCTCGAGGCCGATACGCGCAAGCAGCTCGCGGCCGCGGGCCAGCTTGAACAGAAGCTGGCCGGCGCGCTGGCCGCCATCGATGCGAAAATCACCGCGCTCGACCTGTCCGTGCAGGCGGCCAACCGGGTGTCCGCCACGCCGCCGCCAGCCGCATCGGCGACGGCGGCAGCAGCACGGACTGAAGCCGAACCGGCACCCGTTGTTCCCGCTGATACCGCCGCCACCAGTCCTGAGCCCGGTTCCACTGAGCCCGGTCGAAGTGTCGAACCCGCCCAGCCCGCCGAAGCCTTGGCGAAGGCGGATACCCCGGCCGCGGCGCCCAAGCCTCCCCGCAAACCACGCGCCCCGAAAAAGCCCAAGACCGCGGAACCAGCCCCATCGGGGCCCGCCACCGAAACCTCCGCGCCCGCTCCGGCCGGCCCTGCGCCGGCTGAACCGGCCGCGAGCGACCTCATTGCCGAGCCCGTCGCCGACGAGCCGCCGGCCCCGGAGAATTTTTCGCAGGTTCCGCCCGAGGAGGGCCGGTCCACGCCCACCCCGTCGGCGGATGGTCAAACCCGCCTCACGGTCGTTTCTTACATCGGTATCGGCAACAAACTCTACCTCCGCGGCGAAGGCCCCGGCCTGAGTTGGGACAAGGGCGTGCCGCTGCAGTTTGTTTCCATCGGCCGCTGGCGCTGGGAAACGGGCGACGCCACCGCCCCCGTGACCTGCAAAGTCTACAAGAACGACAAGATCGAGGCGCCGCTCGGCCCGCTGACGCTCGCCCCCGGCACCGAGCAGGAAGTCACCGCCGCGTTCTGACCGCCCGGCGGTCAATAATGCGGCGGGTGTTCATCGACATCAGCCGGCTCGCCGGGATCCGCGGCCAGTTTCGCGCGCAGCTCCGTCACCTGCTTTTTCAGACGGTCAATCTCCCCGGCCAGCTCGAGCATGGCCTTGTCCTGTTCCGTCACGTGGCGTTGCAGCCAGGCAAGCTTCTCCTCAAGAAAGGCAAGGCGTTCGTTCTTCATCGCCGGAGAGACCAGTTCAGGGATGGACCCGCCATTTGCCAAGCCTTCAGGCGACGGGCGGGCGGTGGCTGGCGTCGCCTCCACCAGGTGATCCGGCAGACAGCGTGCCACATGCTGCAGGAGCTCACCCAGCCGGAAGGGTTTCAGCAGCAGTCCCACCCCGCCGGCGGCGGTCACCTGCGCCGGCATCTCCGGCGCCCGCCGGGCGGTCATGAAAATCATCGGCATGGTGCCCCCCTCCTTCCTGGCCCGCAGCCGTGCCGCCAGTTCGAAACCGTCCATGTCCGGAAGGTCGATATCGAGCAGCGCGGTATCAAACCGCCGATTCGCACACCACCGCAGCGCCTCCGCGCCGTTGGCCACGCCGATGATTTCGTAGCCCGCTTCGGCCAGCGCCAGCTCCAGAATTATGCGCAACGGCTCCGTGTCCTCCACCACCAGAATGGACGGCCGGCCCGCCATCTCAGACCTTTTTCACTGTCCGCCGGCGCGGCCGGGCCGCCGGCATCGCCCGCAGCCAACGGGCGACGTCAGCGTAGGCGGCCCGGGCCTCGGCCGAGGTCTGCAGGCGCCGCACCTTGCGGCACACGATCAGCAGCGCCGTCACCAGCCGTTTTCTATGGGCGGCGCGGCGGATCAAGGCCGGGGCGGCGGCAGGTGGGGTTCGTGGCATACATCTACTAATTTTAGATAATACAAAATTTGTCAACATTTAACCACCGGTACTGTGCGTTGACAAATTTTGACAGCAGCGGCATCGAACCCGCATGCACTATACCCAGCTTTTCCGGCAGCTTCGTGAAATCCGCCACCTCAGTCATGAAGCGCTGGCCAGGCGCGCCAAGTGCCACCGCAACACCGTGATCAACGTCGAGAGCGGCCGGCCGGTCAAATTCGGCACCCTCGCCGATCTGATGGAGAAGATGGGCTATGCTCCCGAGTCGGACGAAATGCGCACGCTCGCGCTGCTCTGGCTCGAGGCGGTGAGCGGCATCTCGTTTTCGCGGCCTGAAATTCTCGCGGCCGCCCGCAAGCAGGCGGCCGCCTACGGACGCGGCGCCCAGCAGGCGGCCCGGCAGCTGGCCGAGGCCGTGATTGCCGCCGGCTTGACCGCCGACCAGATCCGCCTGCTCGTGTTTGCCGCGCGTCAGCCCGAGGTGTTGGCCATCGTCGAAGCCGTGCGCGACCTGGTGGAGGCCGCCGCCACCGAGGATTCCGCGCCGCAGCTTAAAGTGGCGGAGGACAAATAACCGGCGGGCAAGCCGACTTACGGCTCCAGCAAACGCCTGAGTTCCGCCGGCTCCGTCACCTGCAGCCGGCACGCGAAATTCTCGTATATGTAGGCCGTGGCGCGGCCTCCTCGCCCCACGGAAACCAGTCGACCGGATTGCGGGCGTGCTGGCGCAGGTAGGGTGATTTCTCGCGGACGAGACGGTTGGTGAAGCGGGACAGGGCGGCGTCGGCCATTGGCAAACCCTCGCCCAAACGCACCGTGAAGCAAAAATAAAGTCGCGCCTGCGCCAGCGGCGGGGAACCACGGATGGACACTGAGGCACACGCATCCGGGAAGGTGGAGCGGTTCCTGATGAGGATTGCACGGTGGAACGGAGTTGGTTTTCGTCGAAAAAATCGTAAACCCTTCAAATACCCCCGCTGTTCTCCTATCACCGTCACATGACGATGGAGAAGTCTCCGCTCATTTTGTTGCTTTCGCCTGCAGCCCCCATGCGGTGGCAGGACCGGAGACGACAATGTGGTCTGGTTGCACATGTGCCGGGTCTCCCGGACGCACCGCCGCCGCCTGACTGACCGCCATGCTGTTGCTCGATCTTACGCACACGAGTCACACGCAAGCCCGGACCGGCGTCCAGCGGGTGGCCCGCGCGCTTCAGCAGAATCTTGGCGCCGGCGCCACCGCGGTGACACGGGACCCGTTTCTCGGTGCGTGGCGCGTCCTGGAATCATGGGAACTGGCCAATCTTGCGAAAAGTCAGGGCGGCCATAAGCGCGGCACCCAGTGGCAAACCCTCGCAAAATGGCGGGGCCGCTGGCGGCGGGTCACCGGCCGCACCGCCGGCCATGCGCTGCGGGGTGAATATGACGGACTGATTGAACCGGAACTGTTCAGCGCCAAGGTCGCGCGCGACCTGCCCAGGCTCGACCCGCAAGTGCGCGGTCCGCGCGTAGCGGTCTTTTTCGACGCCGTCGCGCTGCGCTTTCCCGAACTGACGCCGCCCAGCACGGTCGCCTGGTTTCCGAGCTACCTGCGCGAACTGCTGATGTTCGACGGCATCGCGGCCATTTCGGAAGACTCGCGGGAATCGCTCACCGGCTACTGGCGGTGGCTCGGAGTCACCCGGTCTCCCCCGGTCACGGCCATTTCGCTCGGGGTGGATTGCATGAAACCGGTGCCCGACGAGCAACACCCGCCGGCTTCCCGGCGGCCGGTGGTGCTCTGCCTCGGCACCCTCGAAGGCCGCAAGAACCACGTGTCACTCCTCGAGGCCTGCGCGCAACTCTGGACCCGCGGTCTGGACTTCGAACTCCGGCTCATTGGCCATGTCAACGCCGAGACCGGGGGCGTCGCGCTGGCGCGCGTCCGCGCCCTGCAGGCCGCGGGCCGGCCCCTGCGCTACGACGGGCCGGCCGACGACGAGGAGATTGCCCGCGCCTACGCGGCGTGCGCGTTCACCGTCTATCCCTCCGTCGCCGAAGGCTTCGGGTTGCCGGTCATCGAAAGCTTGAAACGCGGCAAGCCGTGCATCTGCTCGGCGCGCGGCGCGGTGGGCGAATCCGCGCACGGCGGCGGATGCCTCGTCCTCGACACCGTCGATCCCCCCGGCCTCGCCGGCGCCATGGATCGGCTGCTGAGGTCGCCAGCTGAACTCTCCGCGCTCTCAACCACCGCCCGCGGCCGCATTTTCAAGACGTGGCCCGACTACGCCCGCGAACTCATCACCTGGATGCAAAGCCTGCCCCGCCGCTGACCACCGGCGTCACGCCACGGCGCGGGCGGACGCGCCGACGGTGCCTTCCTGGCGCGTGTCTTTTGGCTTACGCTTGCGGCGCCGGTCCTTACGCTGCCAAACCCTCTCATGCTCGGCGCGTTTCTCACCACCATCTTCTTCTCGCTGTCGGTGATTTTTGCCAACCGCTCGATCACCGCCGTCGGCCTGACCCGCGCCAACCTGGGACGGCTGCTGGTGGCCCTCATCTGTCTCGGTGCCTACGCCCACACCCTGGGGCGCGGCATGGGCGGCGCGGGGCGCGACTGGTTTCTCCTCAGCGGGCTGATCGGCATGGGCCTGGGCGATCTCGCCAGCTTCAACGCCCTCCCGCTGCTCGGTTCGCGGCTGGCCATCCTCATGGGCCAGTGCCTCGCCGTGCCGATCGCGATCCTCGCCGAACGGCTTTGGCTGGGCACGCAGCTCACCGTCGGCCAGCTTTTCTGGGGCGCCTTTATCCTGGCCGGCGTGGCCCTGGCACTGATGCCCACCCCCAAGAGCCCGCCGCGCGTGCGGGTGCGGCCCATCGGCTTCCTGTGGGGTTTTCTCTCCGCCGCCGGCCAGGGCCTCGGTGCCGTGGTCAGCCGCCGCGCCGTTGAGGCCGCCACGCTGGCGGGCGAGTCCGTCGACGGCATCACCGCCGCCTACCAGCGCATCGTCGGCGGGTTGGTGATCACCGCGGCGTTTTTCACCCTGCGCGCGCTGCTCCGGCGCGACCGCGCGCCGGAAACACCGGCGCCGCCGCCCGCCCGCAACTACCTCTGGATCGTCGTCAACGCCGTGTGCGGCGCCGTCATCGGGGTGAGCTGTTACCAGTGGGCGCTCGCCACCACGCCCAGCGGCATCGTGCTGCCGATCGTTGCAACAACGCCGCTCGTCATCATTCCGTTCAGCTATCTGCTCGAAGGCGAGCGGCCGTCCCGGCGCTCGCTGGCCGGCGGAGCCATCGCCGTGGCCGGCGCCGTGGCGCTCACGCTGGCGCGATGACGAAGACGGCGGTCATGACCATGAGCAGAGCGGGAAACCGGGTGGAAGGACGCCAAACAAACCCTTTCCGCCTTCCTGCGTTCCCCATTTAGTCCGTCTCACCCGTCACTTCTTGTCGCTTGTGAAGATGGCCTTGGCGGCCTTGAAAGGCTCGCGGGTGAACGAAGGCCGGTGGGGCGGCGGCGGGGGCGGCGGCGGGGCGTTGAGGCTCTGCTCGTGCTTGGCCAGCTGCGCCTCCTGGGATTGCAGGCTCTTCTCCTTCTGCTCCAGTTGTGCCATCGTCTCCTTGAAAGCGAGCTTCTCGTCAGTCATGCTGCGCCGCTCGGCTTCCAGCAGATCCATCGCCCGGTTGATCTTGTTCCAAGCCGCCTCGAGCGAGGCGTCGTACTGGAACTGATCGAAGGGAAGGCGCGGGGCGGCGCGATGCACGCGGGCGGCCTCGACCTCGGCTGGCAGCGTGCGCAGGCGCTGCTCATAGGCGCGCAGGTTGGCCTCCTGCTCGCGGAGCAGATCCATGTCCTCGTGCAATTGCCGGCGCTCGCTCTCGAGCAGGATCTGGGCCAGGCGCGCCTTCGTGGCCTCCTCACGCAGACGCACATCCTCGGCGCGGAGGTCAAGGCGCACGTCCTCGAGCATCTCGCGGTCGCGGGTCAGTTCCTCCATGCTTTTCAGGCGCTGCGCGTCCCCGGCGGGCAGACCCTTCGCCGCTCGGCGGCCAGGGCGGCGCGCTCCCGGGCCAGCTCCTCGCGGGCGGCGGCGAGGGCGCGGGCCTTGTCGTCCACGGCGGCCTGGGCGGCGGCCACGACCTCTTGCTCGCTGCGCAGTTTGCCCAGCTCGGCTTCGAGGCGCGCGACGTCGGTATGCCTGGCCAGGTGCGTCTTCAGCTCGGCCTCAAGGGAAGTCTTCTCCTGCGCCAGACGCTCGGCGGTTTTCTTGAAATCGCTGCGTTCCCGGGCGAGCCGCTGCAGTTCCTCGCGCAGGACGCCGGCCTGAGGGGGGAGATCGGCGACGAACGGAATGGTGCTGATGGTGACATCGCTCCCCTTGGCCAAGATGGTCTCCACCTCGGCCAGCTCCTCCGGGGTGAGCTCAAGCTGCGCGGGCGTCTCGCCCGGCCGCAGGATCGCGTTGACGCGCTCCATGACGAGCGCCCAGTCGCCGCCGGGGGCGAGGACATCAGCGACGGCGAGGCGGATGCCCTTGATGACCGAGGGCAGCTCGAGCTGGTTGACCAGCAGGAGGACGGGGACGCTGGGTTGAAGCTTCTTCAAGGCTTCGATAAAGCTGAAGCTGCTCATCTCCGGCAGCGGGTCGGCCACCAGGGAAAGATCAAACCATTCGGAATGGGCGGTCTCGAGCGCCACTTCGGCGCGTCCGCAGGGCCTCACGTCATAGCCGGCACCGGCGAGCAAAACGGTGAGGGTGCGACGCGTTTTCGTGTCGCCGTGCACGAGAAGAATTTTCTTTACAAAATTCATCGAGTAGATGGTGCCGGTGGGCGACCTCCTGGCAAGGGAGCAATATACAGCAACCGCGATCGCCCTACAACGCCGCTGAACCGTATCCCGGCGATTTACCCCGTGTTTACCGCAGGGAAATGAAAGGAGGTCACTCCACCCGGCCGCGCCCCGGCCGGATTTAAGGTTTCTTTACCGCACCCCGCCCCGGCTAACGCCCAAAGCCCGCGGCGCGGGATCATTTTCGCGCCCGCACCAGACCCCGCAACCGATGGGGATCAGGTCCGGAACATCACTTCCTCGCGGTTGAACATGCGCACGCACAGTCCCAGCGCGAGGGCGGCGTACAGACACGTCGAGCCGAAGATGAGCGCGAGATAGTTCCAGTGGAACACCCCTGACACGAGTTCCTTGCTCACGAGGGCGATGTTGAGAATCGGGACGAGCGCCAGCCGGGCGTTGAGCTCCACCCCGGGCAGCAGTCCCATCATGGCCGGAATGATGATGACGATGATCATGGGGGACACGTAGCTTGACGCCTCCTTGATGCTCTTGGCGTACAGCGAGACGGCGAGCAGCACGGCACAGAACAGCACTGCGACCGGCAGCACCATCGCCAGCACGGTGAGTACTCCAACCGGATCGAGCATCGGGATTGTCTCCATATTCGCCGCGGCTTTTTTCACCGCCACACCGGCGCCGGAACTCGCGAACAGGGAGCCGCCGATGACGAAGGAAAGGATCATCGACGTTAGCGAGAACACCACGGTCCCGAGCGACGCGGTCAGCACCATCAGGAACTTGCCGAGCACGAGATCAATCCGCGCGACCGGACTGCACAGGATCGTCTCCATCGTGCCGCGTTCCTTCTCGCCTGCCGTCAAGTCCATCGCCGGATACATGGCGCCGGTGAAGCAGAGCAGGATGAACAGATACGGGATCATCCCGCCGACGAGGTTGCCGCCGACCTTCTCGGGCGGAGCCACGTTCTGGGTCTTGACCTCGAACGGCTTCACGAGGGCCGCCGGCAGTCCGCGCCCGACGAGGCGCGCGGTCACCGTCTTTTCGCGGTAGTTATTGAAAAAATTGCGCAGCTCACCCGCGGCAAAACCGGAGCGCAGCTCGCCCTCATAGTTGTAAATCTTCACCTCCACCGGCGTGCCCCGGTCCAGGGCCGCGTCGAACCCGGCCGGGATCTCGACCGCCGCGCGCAGCTGTTTGTCGGAAATCCGCTGCTTCCAGTCGGTCGTGGTGCGGACGAGGTGCAGCTTCGGGTTCGCCGCCAACGCCGCGCGCAGCACGGGCGAATCGTCGCCGCCGAGCACCATCACGGTGGGAATCTCCTCGCGGGCCTTGTTGACGACCTTGGTGGAGACCACCAGGACCGTCAGCATGATGCCGGGAATCATCAACGTCGGGACGACGATCATCGAGATCAGCGTCCGGCGGTCGCGCAGCGAGTCGCGGAGTTCCTTGCGGTAAACGGTGAGAAGGTTGTGCCAGTTCATGCGGCCTCCTCCCCTTCCCCGCCCACCGCCCGGACGAAGATTTCCTCCATGTCCGGTTGGCCGTAACGCGCGCGCAGTTCGTCGAGCGTACCCTCGGCCACGAGGCGGCCGCGGTGGATGATGCCGACGATGTCGCAGAGTTTCTCCACCTCGCTCATGATGTGGGTGGAATAGATCACGGTCTTGCCGCGGGTGCGGCAGTCGCGCACGAAGCGCACGATGTTGCGCGCCGTCATCACGTCGAGACCGATGGTCGGTTCGTCAAAGATGAGCACCGCGGGATCGTGCACGAGGGTGCGGGCGATGGACGTCTTCTGCTTCATGCCGGTCGAGTACTTTTCCACCCGCCGGTCGAGGAACTCGTGCAGGTCCAGCTCGTCGGCGAGCCGGGCGATGCGCTCCGCGACCGCCGCGGCGGACAGGCCGTTGAGCCGGCCGAAGTAGGCGATGGTTTCGCGCGCGGTCAGCCGTCCGTAGAGCGCGGTGCTGGTGGCAAGGAAGCCCACGCTGGCCCGGACGCGCTCGGACTCCGCGACGGTGTCGAATCCGGCCACGGTGGCGCCGCCGCGGGTGGGCCGCAGCAGCGTGGCGAGGAGGCGCAGCGTGGTGGTCTTGCCCGCGCCGTTGGCGCCGAGCAGGCCGTAGATCTGGCCGGGGCGGCAGGTGAAGGAGACGTCGTCCACGGCGCGGATTTCACCGCGCTTCTTGTCGTGGAAGATCTTGGTGAGGTGGCGGGTTTCGATCATGGGGAGAATGCCGATGGAAGAGGGAGGCTGCGTGGAGCAAATCATTCGACCACGAAGCACTCCCGGTCGCTCGGCTCTGGATTTTCTTTCATCTTCGATCTTCCTTTTTCCTTCGTTAAAGGCTCATCTGTTCGCGGAACGCCTGCGCCTGGCGGCGGGAAAGCTCGACCTTCGGGCCGCCCTTGAGGTGGACGAGCAGGCCGCCGCTGAACCATGGCTCGATCCGGTCGATCCAGGCGAGGTTGATGATCTGGCGGCGGTTGGCGCGGAAGAAGCACCGCGGGTCGAGGCGCTCCTCCATGGCGTTGAGCGAACGGAAAAGCTGCGGTTGCGCGTCGCCGAAGTGCACGCGGGTGTAGTTGCCCTCGCTCTCCATGAGGCGGATCGACTTCACCTCGACGAACCAGCAGCGCTCGCCTTCGCGCACAAAAACCTTGTCCTCCGGCGCCAGGCGGGCCGGACGCTCGAGGGACGCGGCACTGCCGCCCGCCGCCTGCGCCTTCAATTTCTCGAGGGCCGCGGCCAGCCGGGCCGGGTCGACCGGCTTCAGCAGGTAGTCGAGCGCGTTGAATTCAAACGCCTTCACCGCGAACTCGTCGTAGGCGGTGGTGAAAATCACCTGCGGCAGCGGTGGCTCGAGCGACTCGAGCAGCGCGAAGCCGTCGTCGCCGGGCATCTGGATGTCGAGAAAGAGCAGGTCGGGCCGGAACTCGGCGACCCGCGCGCGGGCCTCGTCGGCGTTGGCGGCCTCGCCGATGACGGCGATGTCCGGATGCTTCGCGAGCATCCGACGCAGCTCGCTGCGCGCGAGGCGCTCATCGTCAATGAGCAGGGCCTTCATGCGCGCAGGGCCGCCTTCTTATCCGCCGGCCGGGTCTGGTGCCCGGCCTCATCCCGAACGCGCGCCGGAGCCGGCTCCCGGGCCGCCATCGTTTCCAGTGGCAGGATCACCTCGGCAATGACGCGGCCGGGCGGGTCCTCGCGCAGATCAAGCGTGGCGTGGGCGCCGAAGAGCAGTCCCAGCCGGTCGGCGGCGTTGCGCAGGCCGACGCCGGTGGAGCCGCCGTCCGCGACCAGCGTGCCGGGATTGGTGACCTGGAGGCGGAGGTGGTCGTGTTCGCACCGGGCGATGATCGCGATTTCGCCGCCCTCGCGGCGCGGGGCGATGCCGTATTTGACCGCGTTCTCCACCAGCGTCTGCAGCAGCATGGGCGGAATGGAAAGGTTGAGCGCCCCGGGGGCGATATCGAGCCGCACCCGCAGGCGCTCCTCATGGCGCACCTGCTCGAGCGCCAGGTAGTCATTGACCGTGCTCAGCTCGTCTTCAAACGGTACGGTCTCGAGCTGACCCGATTGCAGCGAATAGCGCAGCAGGTTGGCCAGCTGCGTGACGGCCTGGCGGGCCCGGTCGGGGTTTTCATCGATGAGCCCGCGCAGCGAGTTGAGCGAGTTGAAGATGAAGTGCGGATTGATCTGCGACTTGAGCGCGCGCAGCTCGGCCTCCTTGACGGTGGCAGCGAGCCGCAGCTGCTCGATCCGCAACCGGTTGTAGCGGTCGAACAGGTGATAGAAAAAGTAAATGCACAGCCAGCCCCCCATGAGCAGGCTGCCGTCGAGAATGCTCATGGCGATGATTGTCCCCGGGGAATGCTTCGCCGTCCACGGATTGCGCAGCACGACGTAATGCAGCGTGTAACTGGTCAGCATCCAGATGAACGAGAGCAGCGCGGCCATCCCGACGATGCGTGGCAGCAGCGGCCGCCAGCCGAGCTCCTTCCAGCCCCATTTGGTGAGCCAGTGCCGGGAGTAATGAGTGATCAGCAACCCCAGTGCCAGTATCTCCGCGATGGAGCAGGTGGAGCTGTCGACCTTCTTCTCTTCGCCGAACAGCCGCACGAAGATCAGGTCGAACACGAGGAGAAACGACCAGCCTCCCAACTGGCACGCGACATACAGCCGTTCCTTCGCGCGCGGGCGAAGGCCGGTGTCGGTGACTGCGGTGGAAACGGCGGGAGCGGAATCCATGCGCGGACACATTACAACACGGTAATCCGCCCGCGGCAAACTTTAGACAAACGGTCGGCACACGGGATCAACGGCGGCGCCGGCCGGCTCGCCGCCATGCTGCCATCATTTTTAGTCATGGCTTTTCACCGGCCACCCGCCGGTCGTCAGCCGTCAATTTTGCGGTGGCTGGAAGTCAGCGGCACCCGGTTCGAAATAGGTGCGCGCAAACACCGGCACCCACTGCACCAGACCCAGCACGCCCAGCACAAACAGCTCGTGCTTGTAGGTGCTCAGGAAAATACCCAGCAGGCCGCACGCCTCGGCCAGCGCGAGGCCGAGAATGAACAGGACAAACGCCGTCTGCAACTGCCGCACGCGCGGCAGCACCAGCCAGCGCACCAGGCAGCTCACCAGCAGCGGACCGAGGCCGATGAAGTCCGTCACGGCATGGGGCTGGGCTTGATCCGACAAAGGTCTCATCTCCAGCGCCGCATAAATCGCCACCAGTCCGGCCAGGATCCCCGCCCACAGGATCCACCAGATCAGCAGCCGCGCCGTGCCGGTTTGGGAAACTGGATTGGGGTTCATGATGAACGCTCGCAACGCGCTCGGGTCACGGCCGGACGGCCTTGAGTCCGCAGGCCTCCGCCAGCCGCGCCTGCCGTTCGTCGTAGGTCACGAACTGCCGCATCCCCAACTCCAGCGCCGAGGCGACGTGCAGCACGTCGAGCGAACGGGTGCCCAGAGTGGGCGTATACTGCCGGCTGAGTTCAGCCGCCTGCTCCAGCACCGCCCGCCAGGGCACATCCACCAATTGCAGCCGACCCTCCAGGATGTCCGCGGCAAGCTCCTGGACAAACGATTGGAACGCCGTCTCTGGAATATCGCGGCGGAAGACGGCCGAGGCTATCGAATTGATCAGTTCTGCCCGTCCAAACCGGGTGAGGCTCAGGGGCCCGTGGTTCTTGAAACGCCAGGTCGCCATCGTAACGGAATGAGCGTCATGCACGTAAAGCTGACGCAAGGCGCTTGAATCGACGTAGCATTTTTCAGCGGTCATCGCGGTCGGCATCCATGGCCCGCGACGCCTCCGCTGAGATCGGCTTGGGCATGCGTTTGATCAGACGGGCGTAGTAATCGAAGGGTTTGGCCTTCGGCTGCCTCTTTTTCGGCGGCTGGTAGGGCCGCAGCACGTAGGCGGCCTGGCCGCGCTCGGTGACCACGACCTCGCCCTCGCGTTCGATCATCGCGCGCACCTTGGGAAACTCCGTCCGCAACTGCCTGATGCTCGCCTTGGCCATGATGTGAATCATGGATGATTCACATCGGAATTCAAGCCTCTGATGGACGCCGCCAAGAAAAGGATTAATCAACAGCGACCGCGTAGCGTTGCCGGTCGATTCGGGCTCTTACGATCCGCCCTTCCATTCCATGCAATGCAGCAGCCTTCCTAACCTTATCTGAAAATTCAGACGCTACTCGCACCCCAAGTATCACACGTTTTAGAGCAGTCGAATGCAGCTTCAAAAAATACATCATCTTCCCATCCTCGAACCTGTGATTGATTAGAGGCTCCTTTGTGCGGTCATCTGAAAGATCTAGCGGAACAACCAGTCGGTATTCGTTCTCAGGACGCCATTCTTCGGATTTCTCACTAGCACACTGCAAAAGTAACTGGGTTATTCCCTCATTAGTATCATCGCAAATAGGCTCGTGCGGACTCATAGCCTTCCGCTTATCGGGCATACAGTAGGCGACCTTACAAAGCGAACGCGCATCTCCCGATCCTGATGCTAAGAGCGATCTGAATGGTTCTGCTTCAAAATCGAGCTCCAAAACAAGACCGCTGTGGCCTGCAGCATAATGAGCCCATTGAATCAAACCGTGCGGGTCAGCAGATAAGCAAATTACGCCAAAAGTTTTACTCACTAAGGTCTGGAACCTTTCCCGAAGTAACTCATGGCTCCGATCGAGGATAGGTCCTTTCTTGAACGTCTCGTAATCTTCCTGCCGCCTTTCAGGATCTTTCGAGCACCACTCTGAATATAGCCTGTAACATGCTTGATAACTTTTCTCACCTTCGGCTCGGAATAGCGGTGTGAACTCGAATGGGTCGCTGAACTCGTTGGGTGGGGTGACCTTGAGTTCAAGATTGGCGATCGCATCCAGTCCGTATCGATCCAGATATTTGTAGAGCAGCTTAGGACGATCGGATGTGCTCGGCTTCTCACCAGCCACGCCTTTCCTATCCGTGTCCATCCGTGTGATCCGTGGTTAAAATCCCTCACGCCCCGATCGGGTGCCAGGTGGTCTTGAACTCGAGGAAATCGCGGATGGCATAGAGGCTTTGGGCTTTCTCCGAAAACCAGTCGGTTTTCTCCTCGGCCTTCCAGAATTTCGTGCGCTTGACGCTCTCGACGGCGCCGAGCGCGAGCGCTTTGCGCTCCCCGGCGTCCGCCACGGCGCTGATCGCCCGCAAATGGGCGTGGGTGGCGAAGGTCGGGACGAGTTCCTTGTGGAGGCCGGTGAGCAGGTTGACCACGCCGCCCGGCAGGTCGCTCGTGGCGAGCATCTCACCGAACACGATGGCGGGATACGGCTGCGCCGTGGACGCGAGCGCCACAACGGTGTTGCCGCTCACCATCACCGGGGCAATGAGCGAAACCAGCCCGAGCAGCGGCGCCTCCTCGGGCGCAATGACGCCAACGATACCCATCGGCTCGGTGACCGTGAAATTGAAGTACGGCGCCACGACCGGGTTCACGCTGCCGAGCACCTGCTCGTACTTGTCGGCCCAGCCGGCGTAATAAATGAGGCGGTCGACGGCGGCGGTGATTTCCTTCAGTGCGGCTGCCTTCGTGGCGCCGCCAAGCAGGAGGGCGTCGGCCATGTCGGCCTTGCGCGCCTCGAGCATCTCGCCGAGGCGGTAAAGGATCTGCCCGCGGTTGTAGGGCGTGCGTTTCGCCCAGCCGGGCCCCGCCTTGGCGGCGGCCTCGACGGCGTTGCGCAGGTCTTTGCGTGTGCACTGCGGGACGTTGGCGAAAAACCGCCCGCCGGCGTCCTTGATCGCGAAGGTGCGCCCGCTTTCCGAGCGGATGAACGCGCCGCCGACGTAAACCTTGGGGGTCTTGGTGATGGGAAGTCTATTCATGAGTTTTGCCTCACCACGAAGAACACGAAGTTCACGAAGAATGCTCTTGGTGTTTCGCTTCGTGTCCTTCGTGCACTTCGTGGTTAAACCAGCCTACCGTAATCCAGCAGGCCCTGCCGGCCGCCCTCGCGGCCGAAGCCCGACTCCTTGTAGCCGCCGAAGGGCGACGCCGGGTCGAATTTGTTGAAGGTGTTGGCCCAGACGACGCCGGCCTTGAGTTCGGTGGACATCTTCAGGATGCGCGAACCCTTGTCGGTCCAGACGCCGGCGCTGAGCCCGTAGGCGGTGTTGTTGGCCTTCTCGATCGCCTCGTCGATCGTGCGGAAGGTGAGGATGCTGAGGACCGGTCCGAAAATCTCCTCGCGGGCGATGCAGTGGCTCTGGGTGACGCCGGTGAAGATCGTCGGCGGCATGAAAAAGCCGCGGGCGGGCAGGCGGCACGGTGGCTGCCACATCTCGGCTCCCTCCTTCACCCCGATGTCCAGATAGCGCTGAATGGTCTCGAGCTGGGCCCGCGACACGATGGCACCGATGTCCGTGTTCTTGTCCAAGGGGTCGCCCACGCGCAGGACGCGCAGCCGCTGCTTGAGCTTGGCCACGACGAGGCCGGCCACCGGCTCATGCACGAGGAGCCGGGACCCCGCGCAGCAGACCTGGCCCTGGTTGAAGAAGATGCCGTTGACGATGCCCTCGACCGCCTGGTCGATCGGCGCGTCGTCGAAGACGATGTTGGCGGCCTTGCCGCCGAGCTCCATCGTCATCCGTTTGTCGCCGCCGGCCACCGAGCGCATGATGACCTTGCCGACCTCGGTCGAGCCGGTGAAGGCGATCTTGGCCGCCATCGGATGCGCCATGAGGATCCCGCCGGTGGCGCCGGGCCCGGTGATGACGTTGACCACGCCGGGCGGCAGGCCGGCGTCCTGGAAGATTTCCGCGAGCTTGACCGCGGTGATGGAGGTGTTCGTCGCGGGCTTGATGACGACGCAGTTGCCCGTGGCCAGGGCCGGCGCGATTTTCCACGACAGCATGAGCAGCGGGAAATTCCACGGGATCACCTGCCCCACCACGCCGAGCGGCGCCAGCCGGCGGCCCGGCGCCACGTAGTCCAGCTTGTCGGCCCAGCCCGCATGGTAGAAGAAGTGCGCCGCGGCCATCGGCACGTCGAAGTCGCGCGTTTCCTTGATCGGCTTCCCGTTGTCCATCGTCTCCGCGACCGCGAATTCGCGCGCGCGGTCCTGCAGCAGCCGGGCGACGCGATAGAGGAACTTGCCGCGCTCCCGGCCGGGCATCCTGCCCCACCCGGCGTCGAAGGCGCGCGCGGCGGCCTGGTAGGCGGCGTCGACGTCGGCCGCGCCCCCCAGGGCCAGCTCCGCCAGCTTCTGCTCGTTGGCGGGGTTGATCGAATCGAAGTACTGGCCCGAGCGCGGGGCGACAAACCCGCCGTTGATGAACAGCTCGTAACGGGCCTTGAGCTTGGGATCGGCCGTCTCCGGCGCGGGATCGTATTCCCAGAGGTCGCCGAAGATGAGCTCGCGCGCGGGCCGGCCGTTGGAACGCCGGGTGGGGCGCGCAGCTTTCTTGTCAGAGGTTAAAGTTGGCATGGCAGGGGGAATTCACGCAACGAATGCAAAGTGCGCCGGGATTTCTGATGGGGAATTCTTTGCGTCCTTTGCGACCTTGGTGTGAGAAAACGGTTTTAGTAACTTTCCGCGGCCTCGCTGAAATAGTACGGAGCCTGGTAGGCGCCGGTCTTTTCCTTTTCGATCTGGCGCAACAGGTCGTTGAGAAGCGAGCTGGCGCCGAAGCGGTAGCGTGCGTTGGTGAGCCAGGCGTCGCCCAGCGTCTCCTTGACCGCGACGAGAAACTGCAGGGCCTGCTTGGCGGTGCGGATGCCGCCCGCGGGCTTCATGCCGATGGGCGTGCCGGTCTCGAGGTAGAAATCGCGGATGGCCTCGAGCATCACCTGGTTGTTGCCGAGCGTGGCGTTGGCGGAGGTCTTGCCCGTGCTGGTCTTGATGAAATCACCGGGGCGCAGCACGCGCATGGCGAGAAAGGAAACGGCCCGGATGCTGTCGTAGGTCTCGAGTTCGCTGGTCTCGAGGATGACCTTGAGCGTGGCGTCGCCGCACGCCTCGAGCACGGCGGCGATCTCGTCCTGCACGCGCGCGAACTCGCCGGCGAGAAACGCGCCGCGGTTGACCACCATGTCGATCTCGTCGGCACCATCGGCCACGGCCGTGCGCACCTCGCCCAGCCGGGTTTTGAGCGGCATCTGGCCGGACGGAAACGCGGTGGCGACCGAGGCGATCCGGACCGGCGTGTCGGCCCCGAGCGCGCGGCGCGCGTGCCGCACCATCGCGGGATAAACGCAGACGGCCGCGACCGGCGGGATGTCGGGGTCGTCGTGCGGGCGGACGGCCTTCCGGCAAAGCGACGCCATCTTGCCCGGCGTGTCCTTGCCCTCCAGCGTGGTGAGGTCGAGCATGGACACCGCGAGCTTCAGGCCGAACAGCTTCGCGCGCTTCTTGATGCTGCGCGTGGCGTACTTGGCGACCCGCTCCTCGACGCCGACGGCATCGACCGTTCCGATCTCGCTGACAAGGCGGCGGAACGCGGTCTGCACAGTCGGGGGCATGGGGGGCAGAATATCCACCCGAACACCCCCGAAAACAACGCCAAAGTCCATTCTGCACGCATCGAAACCCGCCGTCCGCCCAAGGTCTTTTGTGCCGGTCCCTGAAGGGACGCGCCGCCGAATTTCGGCTTCGCCCTGATCCGGGGAGGTTTTAGCATGCCGGATCATGAAGCATTCAATCCCTGCCGCCGGCCGGCGCGCGGTGAATCAACGGGCCGGCGGTTTTGCCGTCAGCGCCAGCAAGACGATCGCCGCCTCCGCTGCCGCCGCCTTCGCCGCGTGGACCGACGCCCGCCGCCGCGCCCACTGGCTGTCCGGCGTGAAACTCACCATCCGCCACGCTGCCGCGCCCAAATGCGTGCGACTCACCTGTCATGACGACGGTTCGGATATCGAGGTGGTGATCACCGCCAGAGGTCGCGGCCGGTGCGCAGTCGCCGTGGACCATACCAAGCTCGCCAACGCGCAATTGGTCGTGGAACGCAGGCACTGTTGGAAGGAGATGCTTGCGGCCCTGAAGCACTACCTCGAACGTCCGGCCTAGTCCGGATCCATCGCACAGGGATCTGGCCAAGTTGGCTGGCAGTTCGCGGCCAGATACAATGTCAACTATTAGTTGATATTGATTCGCGGGCCGAAGGATTGAATTATCGCGAGAGCAAGGTGGCTGCGGGGTCAGGACCTGTCGGCGTCGTAGACGAGCCCGAGAGCCGCGCGCCACTGGTCGAGCGCGGCCATGTTGCCGAGCGTGTCGGCCACGCTCATCGCCGGCACCTCGCGCCACCCGGCCGCGAGCGCGGCGGCAAAAGCGTCGGCCTCGAGCCCATACAGCGGGCCCGCCGCAATCAGGATCTCCTCGGGCGCCGCGCCGCCCTTCCGGTGGAGAAAGATCTTCGCGGTGCCGCCGTCGAAGCTCAGCACCCACGGCACCGGCACGTGCAGCCAGCCCTCGGTGCCGTAGATGCGCGCGGAGCTGTCCTGCACCAACCCGATCCCGCACGCCACCTGCGCGACGATGCCGTTGGCGAATTTCAGCGTGGCCGCGGCATAGACGTCGACGCCGGCCTGCGGGTGGAGGTGGCCCGCGCCGGTGACACTCACCGGATCGGCGAAGGGCCGCCCGTCCGCCGCGCCGGCAATGAGCCGCGCGAATGACACCGGATAGCAGCCGACATCGAGGATGCCTCCGCCGCCGAGGACCTTGTTCCAGAGGCGGACTTCCGGCTTGAAGTCCCTTTGAAAGCTGAATGTCGCCTGCACGAGACCGACGCGACCGAGGGCGCCGCTGCCCACGAGTTCAACGATCTTCGCCGTCTGCGGGTGGCAGCGGTACATGAACGCCTCCATGAGCAGCACGCCGTGATCGTGCGCCGCCCCGGCCACGGTCGCCGCCTCGGCGCGGTTCAGCGTGAGCGGTTTCTCGCAGAGGATGTGCTTGCCCGCCCGCGCCGCGCGGATGGCCCATTCGGCATGGAAGGGGTGCGGCAAACCGACATACACCGCCTGCACCTCGCGGTCCGCGAGCAACGACTCGTAGGAGCCGTGCGCCCGCGGCACACCGAATTCGCGGGCGAAACGGTCGGCCGTCGCCTGCGTCCGGCTGCCAACGGCAGCCAGTTGTCCACTCTGTGAGGCGGCGATGCCGTGGGCGAAAATGCCGGCGATGCGCCCGGTGCCCAAGATGCCCCAGCTGAGTTTTGCCGGCATGGAGACGGGAAAATTCAGGCCTTTGCCGTCAGCTCGTCGTACACCGTGCCGAGGATGCTGGGCAAACGATTGGGCGCTGGCGCGTGGAAGTCGGGAAAGCCGGGCAGGTTGTCGAGGGCCGTGATCTCGGCCTTGGTTTTGCCGGCGGTGATGCCCTGCTGCACGTGGTCGAGCAGCGCATTGAGCAGGTCGCGCATCACGAGCAGGTCGTCGCGCGTGCCGGTGACGCCGAACTTCGAGTTGCCGTGGCCGAAAATATAGATCGCGTCGGCCGGAAAGGTCCGGTGCGCCTCCTCGAGCCGCGCCACCCAGCCGCGCGCACTCGCACCGCCGGGACGGTCGATGTACGGATAGAGGCGGTTGAAAACCAGGTCGCCCATGTGCACCACGTTGGCCTGCTCGAACATGATGACCGCGTCGCCGCCCGTATGCGCGGGTCCGAAATACTGCGCGGTGACGACCTCGTCGCCGCAATCGTGCCGCCACGCCTCGTCAAAGGTCGTGTCGGCAAACACCTGCTTGTCGAGCTCGCCGCTCTTCTCCGCCGCGGCGAACTGCAGTTTCGGCACGTTGGCCTGTGCCACGATCGTTTTGGTGACCGGTTTGAAGACCGGGTTGCCGCTGGTGTGATCGAAGTGGTGGTGCGTGTTGATGACCGCGTCGAGCCGGCGCCCCGCGCGGCCCGGCAGGCCGGCGAGGCACACCGCGGCCGTGTCGGGGAACTGCGTGTCGACCACGATGATCGCCGCGGGCGAGGCCAGCCAGCCGATGGTGCCGCCGCGTCCGGTGAAAATCCCGGTGTTGCGGCGCAATGGCTTGAATTCAGTGATGGGAGGGGCGGCGGGCGGGCCGGCCTGCGGTGAGCCCGCCTGCCCTGAGCCTGCCGAAGGGGCCGCCGGCTGGGAGCGCAGAAGGGAGCGGGACAACAGGCCGGCGGAGGCCAGCCCGGCGGAGCGAAGGAGGAACATGCGGCGGTTCATGGCCTCAACTTACCCGGAAACGCGCCGGAATAAAACAGGAAAGAATTCCGGTAACCTTTGTCCGGCCGCCGGGTTATCCTCCGCAGCCAGCCATGTTCCCTTCCGCCCGTGATCGCCGACTCCCTGTCACAATTGCGTGTTCAATCGTCCCCGCCCGTGGTTGAATTTTCACCGCCAGCCGTGGACTCCTTTTCCGACCACGAACTCATGATTGCCGTGCGCGCGGGCGAAATCGACAAGCTCGGCGAGCTCTTTGAACGTCACCATGGCCCGCTCTACGGCTTTTTCGTGCGGCACACAGGCGACCGCACCGCCAGCGAGGATCTCGTCCAGCTCGTGTTCTACCGCATCCTCAAATACCGGCACACCTACCGCGACGAGGGCCGGTTCTCCGCCTGGATCTACCATGTCGCCCGCAAGGTCGCCGCCGACCATTTTCGCCGCAGCAGCACCGCGCCCATCGCCACCGACCCGGACGATCTTCACGCCGTGCCCGACCAGGCGCCGCACGCCGACGCCCGCGCCGTCGCGGCCGACGACACCGCCCGGCTTCACGCCGCGCTTGCCGCGCTGGACCCCGAGCAGCGCGAGCTGCTCGTGCTCGCGCGCTTCCAGCGCCTCAAGCACGAGGAGATCGCCCGCCTCTTCGACATTTCCGTCGGCGCCGTGAAGGTGCGCGTGCACCGCGCCTTCAAGGACCTGCGCGACATCTACTTCAAACTCAGCCGGGAACCGGCCGCCTAAAGACATTTCGCCCCTCTTCACTTTCACCCTCACTTTCACTCTCACTCTCACTTTCACTCCTCCCCGCCATGAACTGCCAACGTATCCAGGAAAGCTTCCTCGACTATCAGGACGGCCGGCTTCCGCCCGCCGAGGCCGCCGCGGTGCGTGACCATCTCAAGGCCTGCCTCGACTGCCAGCGCGAATGGGCCGGCCTGCAAGAGATCTCCCTCAAGCTCGACCGGCTGCCGCCCGTCGAACCCAGCCCCCGCCTGCGCACGCAGTTTTATGCCATGCTCGAAACCCACCGGCGCCAGGCCGATTCGCGCAGCCCGTTCGTGCTGATGCGCAGTCGCGTGGATCGGTTGTTTTCCGTCCTGCTTCCCGCGCGCCCCGTGCTCCAGTTCGCCCTCGCCTGCCTCATGCTCGGCGCCGGGCTCCTGGTCGGCGCGCGCTACCTTCATCCGGCCACCGACCCGGAAACCGTGAAGAAAATCGCCGAGCTTCAGGGCAAGGTCGATTCGATGGTGCCGCTCGTCACCTACTCGCTCCACCAGCAGCAGTCGACCAGCGAACGCCTCAAGACCGTGCTCGCCACCCTTGACCTCAAGCCGAGCGACCAGCGCGCCGTCAGCGACCTGCTCAGCGCGCTCGCCTTCGACCCGAGCGTGAACGTGCGCCTGTCCGCGCTCGAGGCGCTCTATCCGCACGCCGACCAGCCGGCCGTGCGCTCGGCCGTGACCGCCTCGCTGCCGCGCGAGCCGTCGCCGCTCGTCCAGGTCACCATGATCGACTTCCTCGCCGCCTCCCGCGATCCCGCGGCCTTCTCCACCCTCGAGACCGTCAGCCGCAGCCAGACCTACGACAAGGCCGTGCGCGAAGCCGCCCGCCGCGCCCTCGCGCAACTTTGAGCCGAACCGTTTCCCTCCCCCATGCATCACCCCTCCATCCTCCCAACCCCCGGCTTACTTCCCCCTATGAAAACCAAACTGCGTTTCTCCATCTGCCTGTTCTGCCTCGCCGCGGTCGCTTCCCTGATGCGCGCCGCCGTCACGCCGGCCCCGGCCGCCCTTCCACCGGCCGCTCCGGCACCGGCTCCGGCCGACGACGAAGACACGGCGCTGTCGCCCACCAGCCTCAAGTTCAGCGATCCGGCCAAGCCCGGCAAAATCAAGCTGCGCGTCATGTGGGGTGACGTCACCATCACCGGGACCGACACGCCGGAGGTCACCATCGTCTCCAACATCAAGAACAAGAATGCCCCGGAAAAACGCGCCGACGGCCTGCGCCGCCTCGACGACGAGGTCACCTACACCGCGACCGAAAAGGACAATGTCATCACCATCGACCTGACGGGCGATAGTCCAGCCGCGGCGGCCTCCGGCGCCACCCTCGCCATCACCACGCCGCACACCACCTCGGTCGTCGTTGAGAATTCACTCGGCGGCAGCGTCGACGTGAAGAACCTCGTCGGCGACGTCGAGATCCGCAGCCTCAACGGCGAGGTGACGCTTGACCGGATCTCCGGCTCGGCGCTGGTCGAGACGATGAACGGCGAAATCCATGCCTCCTTCGTCAAGGTGGCCGAGGGCAGGCCGCTCTCCTTCACCTCGATGAACGGGGAGATCGACGTGCGCGTCCCGGCCGACACCAAGGCCAATGTGCGCCTCCGCACCCAGAACGGCGCCGTCTACACCGACTTTGACGAGAAGGCGCTCGTGACCAAGACCGAGGCCGCCCGCGGCCATATTTCGTCCCATGTTCGCGTGGTGACTTCAAACTCGACCGGCAAGTCCACCTCCGAGGTTGAGGCCGACTGGCATAACGACGTGAAGGAGGCCATCCGTGAGGCCGCGCAGGCCGGCGCCGAGGCCGCCCGCGAAGCGGCCCGGGCGGCACGCGAGGCCGCCCATGCGGCGCGGGAAGGCATCGCCGAAGCCAACGGCACGCCGATTCCGCCCATGCCGCCCATGCCCCACGTGATACCCTCCCTGTCCGGCGGCAAGGTCGTCAGCGGCCCGCTCAACGGCGGCGGCCCGGAAATCCAGATCGCGACGATGAATGGCACCATCACGCTGCGCAAAACGCAGCCGTGAGGCCAAGCGGCGGCAGCTACGTGTTTGTCGAGGACCTTCGGAAATAGCCCGCAGCCAGCGCGGCTGACTCACTCCGTCTCGCTGAACGCACAGAGGGTGGTGACCGTCAGGCCGGCCTCCTTCAGCCGGCGCGACCCGCCCAGCTCGGGCAGGTCGATGATCGCGACGATGCCGACGACTTCACCGTGCAGCGCGCGGAAGAGCTTCGTCGCCGCCAGCAGCGTGCCGCCCGTCGCAATCAGATCGTCCACGATGACCACGCGATCACCGGGCCGGCAGGCATCAGCATGCACTTCGATGGTGGCGGTGCCGTATTCCAGCGTGTAGCTCTGCGCCACGGTCTCGTAGGGCAGCTTGCCCTTCTTGCGCACGAGCACGAACGGCTTGCCGAGTTTGTAGGCGAGCACCCCGCCCAGGATGAATCCGCGGGCGTCCACCGCCGCCACGAGGTCCACCCGGAGGGGCGCAGTGGCGGCGGCCAAGGCATCGACCGTGGATTGAAACGCCCCGGCATCCTGAAAGAGCGTGGTGACGTCGCGGAAGTTCACGCCCGGCTTGGGCCAGTCGCGGACGGTGCGGATCTTGGATTTAAGGGTGGTGGCGTCCATGTCAGTCCTTCGCGCGCAGGTACTGCACCGGCCAGGCGACGGCGGCGCCGAGCGTCCGGGCGGCATGCAGCGGCCAGTAAGCATCGCGCAAAAACTGGCGGGCAAGCAAGATCACATCCGCCCGGCCTTCCGCCACGATCTTCTCGGCCTGGTCCGGCTGCGTGATGAGCCCCACCGCGCCCGTGGCGAGTCCCGTCTCGCGACGCACCGCCTCCGCAAACGGCACCTGGAACCCCGGCCCCGACGGAATTTTTGCCTGCGGCAGCGTACCGCCCGAGGAGCAGTCGAGCAGGTCGACGCCGCGCGTCTTCAGGATTTTGGCGAGGGCGACCGTCTGCGGCAGATCCCAGCCGCCCGGCTCGGCCCAGTCCGTGGCGGAGACGCGCACCCACAGCGGCAGCCGCTCCGGCCAGACGGCGCGCACGGCGCCGACGACCTCGGTGAGCAGCCGGATGCGGTTTTCGAACGGGCCGCCGTAGCGGTCCGTGCGGCGGTTGCTCAGCGGCGAGAGAAACTGGTGGAGCAGGTAGCCGTGCGCCGAATGGATCTCGACCATCTCGAAACCCGCGGCGAGGGCGCGCTGCGCCGCGGCGGCGAACGCCTGCACAATTCCGGCGATGCCGGCGGCGTCGAGTTCCACCGGCACCGGATGGTCCTCCGCGAACGGAATCGCGCTCGGCGCCACCACGGGCCAGCCGCCCTGCGCCGGCGGCACGGGCTTGCCACCTTCCCACGGCCGCGCCGTGCCGGCCTTGCGCCCCGCATGCGCCAGCTGCACCGCGGGCACGGCGCCCTGCCCGCGGATGAACTTCGTCACCCGGGCCAGCGGCTCGATGTGCGCCCCCTGCCAGAGGCCGAGGTCCGCCGGCGAGATGCGGCCGCGCGCCTCGACGGCGGTGGCCTCGGCGATGACGACGGCCGCACCGCCGACGGCCCGTGAACCCAGATGCACCAGGTGCCAGTCGGTCGCGAAGCCGTCGGTGCACGAATACTGGCACATCGGCGACACCACGATGCGGTTGCGCAGCGTGATGCCGCGTTGCGTCAGCGGGGAAAAGAGCGCGGCCATGATCAACCGGATGTGACGGAACGGGCCTCCGGGCAAGCCTGCACGAGCCCCCGGCGCCGTTCACCGGACTTTTTCACCAGATCCTGGCCCGTATTTCGGGTGCGCGCCACATCGGGTCGCCCTCCTTGATGCCGAAGGCGGCGTAGAACTCCGGCAGGTTCACCAGCGGGCCGAAGGCGCGGAACTGGCCGGGCGAGTGCCCGTCGCTCATCACCTGCCGGCGCAGGGCGTCGTCGCGGAATTTGGTGCGCCACAGTTGGGCAAAGGAAATGAAGAAACGCTGTTCCGCGGTGAAGCCGTCGATCTTGGGCGACGGGGGTTTGCCGGCCAGCGAGCGTTCGAACGCATCGTAGGCGACGGCCACGCCGCCGAGGTCGGCGATGTTCTCGCTCAGCGTAAGTTCGCCGTTGATCGGGAGACCGGGCAGCGCCTCCAGGTGGTTGAACTCATCCACAACTTTCTGCGCGCGGGCCTTGAACTGCGCGGCGTCGGCCTCCGTCCACCAGTCGGCGAGGTTGCCGTCGGCGTCGTACAGGCGGCCCCGGTCGTCGAAGCCATGCGTGATCTCGTGGCCGATGACCACGCCGATGCCGCCGTAGTTGACGGCATCGTCGAGCGCGGGGTCGAAGAACGGCGGCTGGAGGATGCCGGCCAGAAACACGATCTGGTTGGCGGAGGACTGGAAGTACGCGTTCACCACCTGCGGCGGGAGCGTGAACTCGTCCCGGTTCACTTTTTGGCCGATCAGGTCGAGCTGGCGGCGCACTTCGAAGCGCCCGGCGCGGTCGATGTTTTCAAAATAACTGTCACGCCGGATGACGAGCGCGGAATAATCGCGCCACTGGAGGGGAAACCCGATCAGCGCCCGGAAACGCGCGAACTTGGCCAGCGCCTTGGCGCGGGTGGGCTCGCTCATCCAGTCGGCCTGCTCCAGGTGCCGCTTCATGGAGGCCTCGATGTTGGCCACCATGACGGCGAGCCGCGCCCGGACTTCGGGCGGGAAATAGCGGTCGACATACAGCCGGCCGACGGCCTGGCCGACCTGCGCGTCGAGCATACGGGCCACCCGCTGCCAGCGCGGCTCCGGCGTCGGCACGCCGTTCAGCATCGTGCCGTTGAAGCGAAAGCTTTCGTCGGCAAAGGCCGACGAAAGATACGGCGCGGCATCCGACAGGACGCGCCAGCGCAGGTAGACCTTCCAGTCCGCGAGCGGCTTTTCCTGCAGCATCCGGCCCACGGCCGCGAAGTACTCCGGCTGGCCCACGACGATCACCTTGGACTCCCCGGGATAGCCGATGGCTGCGAAATAGGTGTTGACCGGCAGTCCCGGGCTGGTGGCGGCCAGTTCCGCAACCGTCATCTTGTGGTAGTTGGCGAGGGGATCACGCAGTTGGATCGGCGTCTTCGAGACCTCGGCAAGCGCCTTTTCCAGCGTGTATGCCGTCGTCGCGTGCGCTTGCGCGAGCGCGGTCGGTTCGCCGGCGAGCGCAAACATTTTTGCCATGTGTTCGAGGTAGGCGGTGCGGTGTTTTTCGAAGCGTTCGTCAAAATAGTAGTCGCGCGACGGCAGCCCGAGGCCGCCCTGCGAAAGGTGGAGGATGTAGGTGTCGCTCTGCTTCTGGTCCGGTTGCACGCTCCGGCTGAAGAGCGGCGTGCTTGGCGGGGCATAGGCTCCGCTCGGGTTGTACGGCGGGGGAACGAGCCGGTGATGGAGCACGGCGACCACCCCGATCAAGTCGTCCACGGACGCGATGGCGTCGACGCGGGCGAGGTCGGCCTCGATCGGTTTCAGGCCGGCCGCCTCAATGGCGGTGGTGTCCATCGCCGTGGCATAAAAATCGCCGACCTTCTGCGGGAGCGAGCCGGGCTCGCCGGGCTGGGCGGCGGCCTCCTCCAGCACGCGTTGGATGAGGTAGCGGTTGCGCTGATCAAGTTGATTGAAACTGCCCCAGCTCGCCTTGTCGGCGGGAATCTCCGTGGTCTGGTACCAGTGGCCGGCGGCGTAGCGCGCAAAGTCGACGCGCGGATCGACGGCCAGATCCATGTGGGCGATGCTGAAGCGCGGCACGGGCGGCTCGGTGTCAGCGGCGGCCAAGGACGAAACGGCGGCCAGAAGAGCGCAGGCGGCAAGGCCCGGAACCCGGGAGAGAGCATGATTTCGCATGGCTCCTAGTTCCCCAACTTCCTTCCCGGCGCAAGGAAAAGTGGAAGCATGGCGCGGCCCCCACCCTGCCGGTTCCGATTGCTTGGAACCGGGAACCGGCAACTTCCGCCACACCGGCGGCTACGCCGGGCGCTTGAGCGTGAAGCGCTCCGTCGTGCGGCAGTACCAATCGCCGCTCATGCGGCCGATGAGGTCCAGCTTCGCCGGATCGATCCGGCCGTCGGGGCCGAGCACCGCGTCGCTGACGTGCACGAGGTGGATGCGGCCGAAGACGACGTGCGCGGCCAGCGGGCCCTCGCCGATGTCGACGATCTGGTGCAGCGCGCACTCGAAGGCCACCGGCGCGGCGGCCACGCGCGGCGGGCGCACCTTGGTCGACGGCGTGGTCGCGATGTTGAACTTCTCGAACTCGCTTTCGCCGTACGGCAGCGTGGCCGCGGAGGCGTTCATCGGTTCGGCCAGCGCGTACGGCACGACGTTCACCACGAACTCCGGCACCTGCCGGAGGTTGCGCACGGTGTCCTTCGGCTGGCCGTCGCGGTTGTTGACCGGCACGAACATGAGTGTCGGCGGGTTCGAGGTCACCCCTTGGAAGAAGCTGAACGGCGCGAGATTGGTGCGCCCGTCGGCGGAGATGGTGGAGACCCACGCGATCGGGCGCGGCGCGATGACACTGGTCATCCAGCCGTAGACCACGCGGGGCGGCAGTTTGGTGAAATCGAGGAGCATGAGGCTATGAACGTGCCGCTGTTTCCCTCAGTGAGTCAATTCTTAGCCATACAGACTTATCCAGTAGGACCATGATCTTCCCCACAAGCATGCAAACCGTTTCGTGAATGATGTAGGAGCCTGCTTGCAGGCGATTGTGCTCTGCCATCGCGAGCAAGCTCGCTCCTACAACTTCAAGGAATCAGCTTGAGCAAATCCGGCGAAACCATGGCAAGTTCCGGCCACAGTTTCGTGCGGACTGCAAGCCACGTCAGCACCGTGTTGATGGCTGAGGTCATCTCAGTGTGTCCGACCTTGTGGTCGAGGTTTCCGTTATCGGGATGGGCAACTGCACGATTACCCAAGTAGAGAACCTCAAGAAGGCAACGCTGGGCTTCAGTCGCGAGAGTTTCCACCTCTGGTTTGCCTCTACAACAACACGTGAGCAGTTCGGCCAACCGATTCGGACCATCGCTGATCGCTTTGTTACCGAAGTAACACTTCACATCGAGAATGCCGCAGATAGCGCGCACGGTAATCGCGCAGCCATCGAGAACAGCACGGTACGTGGCGCCGTTGTCGAGTTTGGGTTCCTTCGTTTCATCGCACCACGTGCGCCAAGCCTGAAGGATGATCAGGCGGTGCTCCCAATCTTTCTTCCTGAGTGCCGTCCTAGGCATGGTAGTAGCTACAAGGCTTGGATGATACCGCCAGTGTTTCCAGCAATTCGAGACCCTCGCCAGCTGTCGGCATTGGTTCACTCACCTGCTCCGGATACTCATCGTAGACCCGGCCATCGAGGGTTCGGCCCGTCTTATGTTTTCTGACACCGCCCCATTGCTTGAAGAAAAACGGAACCTTGGCGCCACGGCAGAGCGCGCGAATGGAACGTACCCACGCCGCGTCGAGCGGGCGTGCGCCGGGACCGCTTTCGCCGCCCACGATCACCCAGTGGATTCCCCGCAGGCTGAACGCGCCGAGGTCTTCCAACAGCGGCTCAATGGAAAGAAACGCCACTTGTGACCGGGCCGCCCGCAGATGGTCGATTCGCGGCAGGCCGTGCTGGCGGTTCTCGACACTGACGCCCCACCAGATGTGCGGAGCTTGGGCTGCCGCACGCAGTTTTCCGCACAGAAGATCGCGCATCCGCTCGGCCCGCTTGGTGAGCACCTGGTAGGTATGCCAGTTGGCGGCCAGCATCACCCGGCAGACTTTCTCAATATAGTCGTCAGGCACCTCCTCGTGAAACAGGTCACTCATCGAGTTCACGAAGATCTTGCGCGGGTTGCTCCAGCGGATGGGATCGCCGAGTTTCTCCGGCACCAGCCGCAGATCGAAGCCGAACTCGAAGGGATGGCCTTTCACACCCCGAAAGCGCTCGGCGAAGGTCTCGGCGTAGCAGTGTTTGCAGCCCGGGCTGACCTTGGTGCAGCCGCGCACGGGATTCCACGTCGCGTCGGTCCACTCGATCTTGGAGTTCGCGCTCATGGTAATTGCAGGTCGGTGGAGGCAATCGGCTCTAGCGAGAGAAAGTTCACGAGAAACGAAACAATTCAATATAATACGCAAAAAAGGGTCGCCCGCCAACGCACCTCCGAGAGTAGTGCCTGAGTCTTACGAAACTCAAACCGCGGTACTTACTTCGGGCCGGGGCCGGAGGCGCGGCCCGTCTCCACGGCTACCTTGAGGCCGGCGAGATTCCTGCGGTACGTCCGCCCGAGCATCGACCGCAGCATGAATCCCATATAGCGCACCAAGGGATTCATCCCGAAGTCCACCGTGTCGAACCATTGGACCAGCGTCGACCCGCCGCCGGCCGGCTCGATCTCGATGTTGCCGCGCACCACCATCGTGCGGTGCTGCATGCGCAGGGTGTAGCGGATGTGCCGGCCCGGTGCCGCATCGGTGATGGTGAGGGAGCCGCTGCCCATTTTCTTCGCCGTCCAGCTCATCGAGGCGCCCCGGCCGGAATCAGCGCCGGAATAGGTGTACATCAGCGAGGGGTCTTCCTGCTGGTTCCAGACGGTCCAGTCGGGCCACGTCTTGAGGCTGGCGATCCACGGGAAGACCGCGTCCGCGGATTTGTCGATGCCGATCGCGCGCTCGACGGTGATTTCGCGCGGCAGCAGCCAGCCCACCGCCAGCAGCACGACCAGCAATCCGAGTACGAGACAGAGAATCGTCGCGAGCATGCGCGGAGAATAGTGCGCCGCCGGGCGTTTTCCAAGCCTCCGCTGGCCTCCCCGGGGTGGCCGGCGCCCGCAGACCGCGGTTGCACCACGGCGATTCGCAGGCAGACTCCAGCCATGCTGCGCCGCCTCCTGCCTGTTCTCCTGTTCCTTGCCGCCTGCTCCCGGCTCGCGGCCGACGAGGATTCGCTCGCGCCCGGACTCTACGCCGAGTTCACCACGCCGCGCGGCCTGATCGTCGCTGAGCTGTTCTACCAGCAGGTGCCGCTCACCGTCGCGAGCTTCACGGGCCTCGCCGAGGGCACGCTCGGACCCGCGCCACGCAAGCCGTTCTTCAACCACCTCACCTTTCATCGCGTGGTGCCCGACTTCGTCGTGCAGGGCGGCGACCCGCTCGGCACCGGCGAGGGCGGGCCGGGTTATGCCTTTCCCGACGAGTTCGCGCCGGGCCTGCACCATGACGCGCCCGGCGTGCTCTCCATGGCCAACGACGGTCCGGACACCAACGGTTCGCAGTTCTTTTTCACCCTGCGCGAGGCGAACCGCCTTAACTATCTCCACACCGTCTTCGGCCGCGTCGTGCGCGGACTCGACGTGCTGCCGTTGATCAAGCCGGGCGACCCGATGCTGGTGATGATCCAGCGGGTCGGCCCGTCCGCGCAGGCGTTCCGCGCCGATGACAAGGCGTTCGCCGCCCTGCTCGCCAAGTCGCGAACGTACGCCGGCCAGTCCGAACCCGGACCCAAGGCGCATTTTGACGATCCCAACGGATTGCTGCCCGCCGAGCCGCCGCGCGCGAAATATTTCAACTACCAGCTCGCCAACTTTGAGCGCGCCACCGGCATCCGCATCGCCGCGCGCGTCTATCGCGCGTTCCAACCGGAGCAGGCGGGGCAGACCATCAACGATCTCCGCGGACGGCTGGCGCGCGAACTCGGGGTCGAGAAGCGCGGCGCGCTCGCCCTCTATTTCGCCGACTCTGACACGTGGTCGCTCTGGATTGGCGACGCGCAGGTGCCGGCCTTCAACCCCCAGGGACTCGATCTGCACGCCCGCAAGCAGGAGTTCATCGCCGCCGCCCGCAGCCGCGCCGCCGACGCGCAGGCCGACGTCCAGAAAATCTACGGCCCGGACCAGCCGCTGACCGACGGCCAGAAACTCAAGCTGCTCACCGACGAGGTGCTGGACGGTCTGATTCTCCTCTTCGAGCCGACGTCCTCCCCGGCCAAGGCCGGTCGCGCGGGCGCTACGCCGACCCGCCCCGCCGGCGGTTGAGGTGCGCCAATAGGAGCGTGAAAAAGCAGAGCACGAGGTTCTGCAAAGGGAGCTGCAGCGGCGTGGGCAGCGCGTAGATGATGGCCACCGCCGGCACCCATACGCCGAGGCTGGCGATCAGCGTGGGCAGCACGGTGCGCCCGTACCAGCCGGGCGTGCGGAAATCCGCCGCGACCGTCCGGGTGGAGAATCGGACGGCGCACCACTGGTACGCCAGCACCGTCACCGGCACGGAGAACGCCGGACAATAGACGAACTGATCGAGGCAGGCCTTCGTCGCGATCGTGAGGGCGTCGTGGCCCGTGCCCACGACATACGCCTGAACGCGGTAGAAGATTTCGATCTCCAAGCCCTTGTACGCCCAGAACGCGGTGAGAAACACCCCCTCGCTCCAACGGTGGTGGCCCCGGGTCGCGGAATTACTCCGCAGGTAGAGGAATGGCAGCACTCCGCCAAACAGCCCCGTGGAAAGGATGCCGAAGATGAACCCGGTGCGGGCGCGGAAGGCCATCAGCCGTTCGAACGCCGCATGCGTCGGCGCGTGATGATAGTAGGCGAGGACGATGACCAGCGCTGCGATCTGCAGTACGAGGCCCGGGCCGAGATTGGCGCGGGCGCCGCGCAGGCCGGCCTTCCAGGGTGGTTCGCGGGTGGTGGAGTCTGCGAACATAAAACCTGCGAGGTTCCCATGGGGAAACGTGCCGGGCCAGCGCGAAATGATGGTGGCACAGACCAGGAGAACACGGCCCCCGGGGAGTCAAAAAATACGGCTGTATCCTAATCTGCCTTGTCATCGCGAGTCCGGCGCAGCCGGACGTGGCGATCCAGCCCCTCGACAGGGCTCGGGGCCCTGACCCTTCGACCTTGCTCAGGGTCATCCTGAGCCTGTCGATGGATGAGCTTGTCGAACGGGCTAGATGGATTGCTTCGTCACCCGCATTCGCGCTCTGCTGACCAGCAGAGTCGCAATGACAAATTAGGACACTACCGAAAATACGCATACCACGCCGCTCACTTCCGCCAACCGCCCCAGCGAAATGTCAACTAATAGTTGACATGTTATCATCGCCCATGCCGTCAGACCAAGGAGCCTACGCCTCGCCGAGGTTCCGGCGCAGGATGGCCTGCAGCACGCGCTGCATCGGCTCCGCCCGGTGGAGGGCGCTGCTCCGTCAGCGCCGCTCGGGCATTTGGCGGCGATAGCGCGCCGCCCTCCAAGTTCTGACGGTTTCTGGATAACCTCTAGTCATAATTGCGCGGGACGCTTTAGTCCGGCGCACCCACCCCGCCTGCCGTCGGCGCTGCCTGGGTTTCGCGGATGGTGACCAGCAGCATCGAGAACGCCTCGGTGGCGAGCACGGCGTGCGGCAGGCCCGGCGGCATATGCAGCAGGTCGCCGGCGCGCAGCGGTGTCTTTTTGCCGGCCAGCGAGAACTCGCAGGCCCCGCTGAGAATCTGCACCAGCGCCCGCGCCGGGGTGGCGTGCTCGGTGATCTGCTGGCCGGCGGCATAGGTGAACAGCGACACGCGCACGCCGCCCTGATCATGCAGGGCGCGGCTGACAATGCCGGTGTCGGAAAACTGCGTGGCCTCGGCGAGGTGAATGACGCCCGCTTGCGTGGGATCGAAAAGCGTGGATTTGGACATGGGAGAGGAATCTGACACGAGGTTCAGCCTGCCGGGACGGCGGGCTCCACCAATTTAATTGGCCGAGGCTATCACAGTGCGGGTGGCCTCGGCGAGCCCGCCTTCGAGGCCGGCGCGTCGAGCAAGGTTTGAAAAGCCCTTGCGCTGAAACGCCGTTCCCAATCGATTCGACGCCCGCCACGAATCCGCCTATCCATCAGTCTCTCATGAGGGAAACCTTCCCCCGCTGCCAACCCCGCCCGATACTCCTTTTCCGGAGGCTGACCCGGGGTCTGTCGGGTGCAGTCACCATCATGCTTGGGTCTTTTGTTCTGCCGATGAACGCACAGCCATCCCCCGGTGCTGACGCGAATACTCCTCCCTTCGACCTTCGCCGTTTCGGCGTCACCGGCACCGACGTGAGGCGCGACACCGAAGCGACTCAGCAGGCCATCGACGCCTGCGCCACCGCCGGCGGTGGTCGCGTCGTCGTGCCCGCCGGGCCGACGATCACGGTGGGATCCGTCCGGTTGCGCAGCCACGTGGAGCTCTATCTCGAACGCGGCGCCGTGTTGAAGGGCAGCCCGCACCATCAGGACTACGCGGCCACCATCCCCTACCCGGTGCAGCTCGATCCCGCCCAGCCGGACGTACCCATCGGCGTGATGGTCTTCGCCGATGACGCCGAGGATGTGGCCATCACGGGCCCGGGCGTGATCGACGGCAACGGCCGTGCCTACGTCCTCGAGGATACGCCGTACATTTACCGGTGTCCGCGCGAACGCCCCTACACGATCGTCTTTCGCAACTGCCGCCACGTGACGATGCGCGACGTCACGGTGCGCGAAGCCGCCTTCTGGACCATCCGTCTCTTCGGGAGCGACGATGTGCTGATCGACGGTATCCGCATTCTCAATGACCTCAAGATGCCCAACAACGACGGCATCGACATCGACTGGTCGTCGAACGTCCGCATTGCCAACTGCCACATCGTCGCGGGCGATGACGGCATCTCACTCCACACCTCGCAGCCCAACGGCGGCATCACCCGACCCTGCGAGAACATCGTCGTCACCGGCTGCACGATCACCTCGCATTCGGCCGGCCTCGTGATCGGCGCCGACATCGACGGCATCATCCGCGACGTCGTCTTCGATTCCTGCATCATCAAGGACTCCCATCGCGGGGTGGCGGTCCGCAATGCCATGCGCGGCACGGTCGAGCACGTCCTGTTTTCCAACATGGTCATCGAGACCCGGCTGTACGACTCCGCCTGGTGGGGCCGCGCGGAGCCGATCTGCGTGATGGTCAACCCTTGGCTGGCGCGCTTCGAGGGCGGCTCGGTTCGCGATGTCCGTTTTTCCAACCTGGTCTGCCGCGGCGAAAACGGCGCGGTGATCTGCGCCTACCGTCCGGGTGTTCTCTCCGGCATCCATTTCGATCGCGTCACCCTCACCATTGAGAAAACCACCGAGTGGGACGGCGGCCACCAGGATTTCCGCCCGACCTACCTCGAAGAATTCCCCGCCATCCCAGTCAGCGGATTCATTCTGCGCAATGCGGACGACGTGACGTTCCGCGACTGCCGGGTGGTCTGGGGCCAGCATCGTCCCGCGTATTATCACCACGCGCTCGACGCCGTCGGCTGCACCCGCCTCGAGGCGGACGGCCTCAGCGGCGAATCCGCCGATCCCGCCCGTTTCCCCGCCAAGCTGATTCGCTGATCCCTGCTCCCCGCGTCGATTCAAATCGGATCGTACTGGCTCCTTCCGATCTTGGGACGCTTTGGAACTTGGAACGCTCCCGCCCATGGACCCCATCGTTCCTGGTCCCGTTCCGACCCTGATCCTGTTCCGAACTCGATTTCCGGAGTCAGTCCCCGCGTCCGCCTATCGTAACATGTCAACTATTAGTTGACATGTTGCCGGAGCCTGCGCCCGGAAACGAACGAGGAGTCAGGCCTTGCCGAGGTTCCGACGCAGGATGGCCTGCATCGGCGGCGGCGCGAGGCCGCAGACGTCGAGCAAGGTTCGGGTGGGCGGAGGTTCGATGGTGACGTTGGTCATGATTGCACCGGACGCTCTGCTGGCCAGCAGAGTCCGGCGCCCCCACCTTACCAGCGATCCCGCCGACCGTCCTTGATCCAGATCAAACATCTCGCCCGCGAGCACATCTAATTTTGGGCAGACTGCTCTCTTAAATTCTCCGTTCCTTAGCTCCTATTGCCTGCCACTTTTATCATCACCACCTCTGATTTTACTAACATATCCATAATTGAACGGTTTCTCTCTTCAAATATAACAAAAACCCCATTGAACGCGATAAACATAATAATCATCACCCCTATAAAACTTAATCCTAACCGCGGAAAAGCTTCCGCTGGAAAGAGCGAAGAAACGATAAAAACTACTATAAATAAAAGATAATGGGCACTTCGCAATACCGATTGCCATAGTGACAAGTGCATTCCATCGATTCTCTTGACCTCTAATCCACAGAAGCACTTACCTAAATTACCACGCATGAAATGACTCATGAAAAACTGTATTAATGTTAAGATGATGGTCATCACTTTCATTAGCATCGGGTCAGACAATTGCGTCGGATTCCATGAATAATACCCAACCAGAGACTGTGGTATGGAGATTGGCAACGTACCCAAAATAGTGCTCATTGCACCCGCAATGATCCTCCTGGATAGAGGAGCTCGTATATTTTGCATATTAGTGACCTAGATAATATCGTTTCCGGCGAAGCAGGGTCGGTGCGAATGGGGTTAGACCGCTGATTTTTATCAACGTGTTTATCGTGCGCATGCCGCCACTGCGGCAACCGCCTTACGGGATCTTCAGCTCCACGCCGAGGAGCAGCACGTCGGGGCTGCGGAGTTGGTCGCGGTTGGCGTCGTAGATGTCCTGCCAGCGCGCGGCCGTGCCGTAATACCGGCTGCTGATTTTAATCAGCGTGTCGCCCGAGGCCACGCGATACGTGCGCGGCGCGGGTGGCGGGGCGGCCGGAGCCGGTGCGGCAGGCGCGGGCGCGGCCATGGTGACCGGAGCCGGTCGCGTGGGTTGCGACGTCGCCGCCGCGGGTGCGGTGCCAGCCATGGCCAGCGCGGTTCTCAGGCGCGCGTTCTCGGCGGCAGCCTTGTTCGCGGCATCGCGCGCGGCGGCCAGCTCGCCGGCGGACGGCTCGATCTGTTTCTTGAGCTGCTCGTTCTCCTGCTGGGCGAGCGCAAAGGCGCGCACCGTCACGTCGACCTTCTCCTCGGACCGGGCGAGTTCCTCCTTCAGGCGGGCGACCTCGTCGGTCGAACTGGCGGCGACCGAAACGGTGGTCGTGGTCGTCGCGGCCGCGGCCTGGGCGAGACGGGTGGTGAGTGAAGCGTGCTCGGACTGCAGGTCCGCGTTTTCCCGTTGCAGGCGCGCGATCGTGGCCTGCGCCTCCTCGAGCTGGCGGGTGCTCTGCTCCTTGCGAGCGGCCCGACTCAGGCGATCGCGTTCCTTAATGGCCGCCTGAAGGTTGTCGTTGAGTTCGGCATTGTTGTTCTTGAGCACGAGCAGTTCCTTGCGGGCGTCCTCGAACCGCCTCGTGACCGCCCTCAGGCGTTGCGCTGCGTCGCCCCGGTCGGCGAGCTGGTGGTTGAGCGCCGCGTTCTCATCGGTCAGTTGCTTCACGGCGGCGGCCAGCTTGTCGCGTTCCTGCTGCAACGCCTTGCCGGCGGCTTTCACACTGTCCGCCTCCTTCCATGCCGATGCGACTTCCTCGCTGAGTTTCATTTTGTCCGCGTTGAGGGTGACGAGTTCCTTTTCCAGCGCGATGGTGCGATCCCCGGCCGGCGGGGAAGCCGCCGGTGCCGCGGGTGAGGTGGCACTCGCGGCGGGAGAGGCCGGGGCGGACGGCCGCAGGGCAATGACGGTGGGAGTGGCGGTGCGCCGCTCGCTCAGCCGGATTTTTGCGGCCTGGAGCCGGTCGGCGGACATTTCGCCCGTGAGCACGCCGAGCGCCTTGCCGGTGGTGCCGTTCTCGGCCGCCAGGCTGAGCCAGACGTAGGCCTCGACGGGATCCTTCGGGACCGTCTGGCCCTCGGCATAAAGGAGACCAAGGTTGTACTGGGCGACGGCGTTGCCCTTCTCCGCTTTGGCGCGAAGGGGGGCGATGTCGGCTTCGGTCGCGCGGAGAACGGAAGCCAGGACGAGCAAGACAAACACCAGCGCGCCGGGCAGGGCGCGAACAAACAGGCGTGGTTTCATGGGGAAAGCTGGTAAGCCGGCCGCCATGCTGCGATTTTTCGCAAGTGTGGCAATAGAGGAGCGGCGCGACCGGCAGAGGAAAACACCCCGGGCAGACAGCCCCGGTTCCTGGTCTTCAGACCAGGAGGTGCGCTCCGTGCGTCATCGAGTGACTGATGCCTGCCTCCTCATGGTCTACCGCGCCCAGTCCTTCGCGCGCTCCACGGCCCGCCGCCACCCGGCGTGGAGACGGCGCATCGCGGCCGCGGCCGCCCGGGATCGGAAGGTTCGTTCCGCCTGCCACAACGCGGCGATCTCGTCGCGGTTCTTCCAGAAGCCGACCGCCAGACCCGCGAGGTAGGCGGCGCCCAGCGCGGTTGTTTCGGTCGTGCGCGGCCGCACCACCGGCACGCGCAGCAGGTCGGCCTGGAACTGCATGAGTCCGTTGTTGACCGCCGCGCCGCCGTCGACCCGGAGTTCGCGGAGCCGGAGCCGCGCGTCGGCCTCCATCGCGGCGAGGAGGTCGGCCGTCTGGAAGGCGATGCTTTCGAGCGCGGCGCGGGCGAGATGCGCGGCGTTGCAGCCGCGCGTGAGGCCGACGATGACGCCGCGTGCGGCGGAATCCCAGTGCGGCGCGCCGAGCCCGGTGAAGGCCGGCACGAAGTAGACGCCGCCGCTGTCCGGCACCCGGGCGGCGAGCGTCTCGACGTCGGCGGAGCGGGCGATGAGCCCGAGGCCGTCGCGCAGCCATTGCACGGCCGCGCCGCCGATGAAGACGCTGCCCTCGAGCGCGTACTCGAGGCGGCCACCGAGCTTCCACGCGATGGTCGTGAGCAGATGGTGGCGCGACGCGACCGGCCGGACGCCGGTGTGCAGGAGCAGGAAGCAGCCCGTGCCATAGGTGTTCTTGGCCATGCCGGGGCGGAAGCAGGCCTGGCCGAACAGCGCCGCCTGCTGGTCGCCCGCCACGCCGGCGATGGGCACGCCGCGCAACGCGGGCAGCGTGGTGACCTCGCCGTAGACCTCGCTGCTCGCGCGCACCTCCGGGAGGACTTCGCGCGGAATCCGCAGGACGCGGAGCAACTCATCGTCCCAGTCGCCGGTGCGGAGGTTGAGCAGCAGGGTGCGCGAGGCGTTGGAAACGTCGGTGGCGTGCACGCGGCCGCCGGTGAGCTGCCAGAGGAGCCAGGTGTCGACCGTGCCGAAGGCCAGCTCGCCGCGCTCCGCGCGCTTCCGTACGCCCGGCACGCGGTCGAGCAGCCAGGCGAGCTTCGTGCCGCTGAAGTACGGATCGAGCACCAGGCCGGTCCGGCGGCGAACGAGCGGCTCCAGGCCGCGGGACTTGAGCTGGCGGCAGGCGGCGGCGGTGCGACGGTCCTGCCACACAATGGCCGGCGCGACGGGCCGGCCGGTGCGGCGCTCCCAGAGCAGCGTGGTTTCGCGCTGGTTGGTGACGCCGATGGCGGCGAGGTCGGCGCCGGTGAGATTGGCCTCAGCCACGGCGGCCAGCGCCACGCGGCGGGTGCTTTCCCACAGGTCGGCGGGGTTGTGCTCGACCCAGCCGGGCCGCGGATAGAACTGCGGAAACTCCTGCTGGACAATCGCCCGGGCCAGACCGCGCCGATCGAAGACCATGGCGCGCGACGACGTCGTGCCTTGGTCGAGGGCGAGCACGCAACAGGGCATGGCTGAAGTTAGGCGCATCGGGTCGCCGCGGGCAAGCGCCGGCGTACACGAGGAAACCGGCGGCGCCACCGGAGCGTCATTTGTCAAACTGGTAAGCCAGCTTAGTTTCTTTTCCCATGCCTTCCATCACTTCCAATCACGAACCGGGACTGGGGTTTCTCCTGAACGATCTGGGGCGTCTGCTGCGACGCGAGTACGACCGGCGGGTGCAGCAGGAGGGGCTCGGCCTGACCCGCGCCCAATGGCTCATTCTCCGGCAGGTCTCGGAGCACGAGGGCTGCCTGCAACGCGAGCTGGCCGAGGCCCTGCGGATCGAGGCCTCCACGGTCGGCCGCCACGTCGAGCGGCTGGTGGCGGCAGGCTGGCTGGAACGCCGGGACGACGTTTGGGATGGGCGCGCCTACCGGCTGCACCTCCAGCCGAAGGTGTGGAATACGCTGGCGCGGCTGAAACGGTTAACGGTAGAATTGCGTGATGAATATTTCGCCGGCATTCCCCCGGAACGCCGCGAGGCATTGATTGATGATCTGCAGATCATCAAACGCAACGTCCTCGCCAGCCGGGTCCGGACCGGAAGCTGGCCTCCCGATCATGCCATCCATCACGCAAATTTACCCACCGGCTGACCGGTCGTACACCGTTCGCACCACAGGCCTGATCGCGCTGGCCGCCGTGCTGCTGGCCGCCGGATGCGGCCGCGCTCGATCCTCCGCCGGTCAGGGGGCGCCCGCCATACCGGTGCAGATCGGGCGCGCCGTGCTCCAGACGCTGCCCATCACGCAAAGCGCCATCGGCACCGTGCAGACCCTGCGCACGGTCACGATCAAATCGCAGGTGGACGGCGTGATTGCCCAGATTCATTTTCGCGAGGGCGAGGAGGTGCAGGCGGGGGATCTGCTCGTCACCCTCGACCGCCGGCCCTTTGAAAACAACCTGCGCAGCGCGCGCGCCGATCTCGCCAACGCCCGCGCCCAAGCCGAGCTTGCCGGGGTCGAGGCCGCGCGCTACCAGCAGCTCGACCAGCAGCAGGCCATCTCCAAGGAACAGCTTTCGCAGCTCCTCACGGACGTGGAAACCACGAAGGCGCAGGTGCAGGCCAAGGAGGCCGCCGTGGCCAATGCCGAGCTCCAGCTCAGCTATACGGAGATCCGCGCCCCCATCGCCGGCCGCACCGGCCAGCTCAACCTCCACGAGGGCGCGCTCGTCAAGGCCAACGATGCCGGCTTCCCCCTCGTCACCATCAACCAGCTGGCGCCCATCGCGGTCGCCTACGCCGTGCCCGAGGCCTCGCTGGCGAGCTTGCGCACCGTGCTGGCGGCAGGTGCGGTGACCGTCACCGCGAGCCCGCATGATGGGGTGGGAAAGTCGGTCGAAGGCCGGCTCGATTTCATCGACAACGCGGTGGATCCCACCACCGGCACGATTTTGCTCAAGGCCGTCTTCGCCAATGCCGACCGCGCCCTCTGGCCCGGCCAGTTCGTCGACATCGTCACGCGGCTGGGCGAGGAGGCCGGCACCGTGCTCGTGCCGGCGGCGGCCGTGCAGACCGGCCAGCGCGGCAGCCAGGTCTTTGTCGTAAAGCCGGACCGCACCGTCGAGCTGCGCGAGGTGCAGATCGGCCCCTCGGCCAGCGGTCTCACCGTGATCCGCTCCGGCGTGCAGGCGGGCGAAACCGTGGTGACCGACGGCCAGTTGCGCCTCGTGCCCGGCGCGCGGGTCGAACCCAAGCTGCTGGCGGTGCCAGGCGAGGGTGTGGCCGCCGCAACGGAGGCGGACCCATCGAAAACCGGCTCCTGACCGCGCCCGGCCATGAACCTTCCCGAGCTCTGCATCCGCCGGCCGGTCATGACCACGCTGCTGAGCGCGGCGTTGTGCGTGTTTGGCGCGATGGCCTACCGGCTGCTGCCGGTGAGCGACCTGCCCAACGTCGATTTTCCGACCATCGTGGTCAGCGCCGCCCTGCCCGGCGCGACGCCAGAGACGATGGCCTCCGCCGTCGCCACGGTGCTGGAGCAGCAGTTCTCGACGATTGCGGGCATCGATTCGATGACCTCGAGCAGCACGCTCGGCAACACGCAGATCACCCTGCAGTTCACGCTGGAACGCAACATTGACGCCGCGGCGCAGGACGTGCAGTCCGCCATCGCCGCCGTGCAGCGCCGCCTGCCGAACGAGATGCCGGCGCCGCCCTCCTTCCGCAAGACGAACCCGGCCGACCAGCCCGTGCTCTTCCTCGCGTTGAGTTCGCCCACCCTGCCGCTGTCGGCCGTGGACGAATACGCCGAGACGATGCTCTCGCAGCGCATCTCCATGGTGGACGGCGTGTCGCAGGTGCAGGTTTACGGTGCGCAAAAATACGCGCTGCGCGTGCGGCTCGACCCGCACCTGCTGGCCAGCCGCGGCGTCTCGCTTAGCGACGTGCAGACGGCGCTCGACGCGCACAACGTCAACCTGCCGACCGGCCAACTCGACGGGCCGCACCAAGCCCTGATGGTGGTGGCCAACGGCCAGCTGGCCGATGTGAACGCATTCGCCAATATTGTCGTCGCCTATCGCAACGGGGCGCCCGTCCGGGTGGGCGAACTTGCGGAGGTGATCGATAGTGTGCAGGACCGGCGGGTGGCGAGCTGGTACTACCAGGACGGCCGGGGTGCCCGCGCCATCGTGCTCGCCATCCAGAAGCAGCCCGGCACCAATACCGTCGAGGTGGTGGATCGGGTGCGCGCGCTCCTCCCCGCCTTTCAGAAACAGCTGCCCGAGTCGGTGTACCTCGACGTGCTGCGCGACCAGTCGGCGGCGGTGCGCGAATCGGTCGCCGACGTGCGGCTTACGCTCATCCTGGCCATCGCGCTCGTGATCATGGTGATCTTTCTTTTCCTGCGCACCGTGCCGGCGACGGTCATTCCCGGCGTCGCCATTCCCATGGCGCTGCTCGGCACCTTTGTGGTGATGTTTTTCTGCGGCTACACGCTCGACAACCTCTCGCTGCTCGCGCTCACGCTCTCGGTCGGCTTCGTGGTGGATGACGCCATCGTCATGCTCGAGAACATTGTGCGCCACATCGAGCGGGGGCTGCCGGTGCGGGAGGCGGCGTTCAAGGGGTCGGGCGAGATCGGCTTCACCATCCTGTCGATGACGCTGTCGCTCGTCGCGGTGTTCCTCCCGGTGCTGTTCATGGGCGGCATCCTCGGCCGGCTGCTGCACGAGTTCGCGGTGACGATCACCGCGGCCATCCTCGTGTCGGGCCTCGTATCGCTCACGCTTACGCCGATGCTGTGCAGCCGTTTTCTGCAGCCGCACCGGGCGGCGGACGGAACCGAGTTGCACGGGCGGCTGTACCAGACCTCGGAACGCGCGTTTAACGCCATGCGGTCGGCTTACGAGCGCTCGCTGCGCTTCTGCCTGCATCACCGCCTGGCCACGGTCGGCGTGGCCGGGCTCATGGTGGTGCTGACTGTGATCGTGGCGCGCGTGCTGCCACAGGGTTTCATCCCAACCGACGACACGGGGCTCATCAGCGTCTATACCGAGGCCGCCCAAGACATCTCCTTCGATGAGATGGTGCGGCACCAGCAGGCGGCCGCGGCCATTCTGGCGAAGAATCCTGCCGTCGATGCCTTCATGTCGGCCATCGGCGCCGGCGGCGGCAGCTCCACGCTCAACTATGGCCGCATGATCGTGCGCCTGAAGCCCCGCGGCCAGCGTGCGCCGGCACCGCTGGTGGTGCAGCAGCTCCGCCAGCAGCTTTCCGTCATTCCCGGCCTGCAGGTGTATCCGCAGCAGCCGCCGCCCATCCGCATCGGCGGCCAGCAGACGAAGGCGTTGTATCAGTTCTCGCTGTTCGGTTCGGACCTCGCCGAGCTCTACCGCGTGGCGCGCGACGTGGAGGCGAAATTCCATACGCTGCCGCAGCTCGTGGACGTGAACACCGATCTCCAGATCACGAGTCCGCAGGTGCGGGTGGACATCCAGCGCGACCGGGCGGCCACGCTCGGCATCACGCCCCAGCAGATCGAGGACGCCCTCTACAGCGCGTTCGGCACCCGCCAGGTCTCGACCATCTACACGCCGACCAACCAATACTATGTGATCATGGAGATGGCGCCGCAGTTCCAGCGCGAATCTTCGGCGCTTTCGCTCATCTACCTGCCCGCGCGCAACGGCCGGCTCGTGCCGCTCGACACGGTGGCGGTGCTGCGGCCCGACGTGGGTCCGCTCTCCGTCAACCACCTCGGCCAGGTGCCGGCGGTCACGCTCTCCTTCAACCTCCGGCCCGGCGTGTCGCTCAGCGAGGCGACCGCGGCCATCAACGAAATTGCGCGCCGCGACCTGCCGCCGACGATCAGCTACAGCTTTGTGGGCGCGGCGCAGGCGTTCGCGTCGTCCACGCGGGGCCTCGGCCTCCTGCTGGTGATGGCGGTGCTCGTGATCTACATCGTGCTCGGCATCCTCTACGAGGATTTCATCCATCCGCTCACCATTCTTTCGGGTCTGCCGGCGGCGAGCTTCGGCGCGCTGTTCACCCTCTGGGCGTTCCGGCAGGAACTCAACATCATGGGCTACGTGGGCATCATCCTGCTCGTCGGCATCGTCAAGAAAAACGCCATCATGATGATCGACTTTGCCCTGGCCGCGCGTGCGAAGGGCGAAACGTCGGCGGAAAAGGCGATCTCCGAAGCCTGCCTGGTGCGCTTCCGTCCGATCATGATGATCTCGTTTGCGGCGCTGGCCAGTGCCCTCCCCATTGCCTTGGGACTCGGCGCCGGCGCCGAGTCGCGCCGTCCGCTCGGGCTCGCGGTGGTTGGCGGTCTGGTGGTCTCGCAGATGCTGACGCTCTACATCACGCCGGTCATCTACATCTACATGGAGCGTTTCACGGTCTGGCTGCGCGGGCGCCAAGCGCAACCCGCCGCGGTAGTGGCTGGCGGCAGCGAAGTTGCGGCGAAGTAAACGCGGCTGGCGGAGCCTGGCCACACTGGACCGTGCGCCCTAAGGGTTGGATGAAACCTTGTGAGGGGCATCGTGTCTCCCCTTGAGCCGACTATCAGCTATGAACCCACACCCTACCCTTGCCTTCGCGGGGTCGGCGCCGATGCCCGCGCGGTTGCAAATCCGTCGACGCGGGACGGTCGGGTTGCTGCCGTCGCGTTTCGTCCCTGCGTCCTTTAGCAACCCATTGCTCAGGGCCATCGCCCCGGCCTCTCTGTGCGCTGGACCCTCACGCCCGTTGCCCCAGACGACCCCGGGATGCGTCCCACCGCGATTTTTCTCCCCCCGCGGACGGATGTTGCCCTCGCTCACCGAAAAGCGACAATCACCGCCGCCGTTCAAAACACTGACCCCGTGGTCCTCCTGAGCCGGTTGTCGAAAAAGCGAACCCGGACCGACCGCCCCGCGACCTATGAAACACCAATGGAAACCGCTCTTCCTCCTCGCGCTGGCCGCTGCGTTCTTCGCCGGTTGCCGGACCACCCCGGGGTCCGCTGAACCGTTCGACACCACCAAGTACACCATCGAAAGCACGGACAAATTCGTGCTGCTCGACCAGGCTGCCCAAGGGTCCGTCACGTGCACCGGCCTGCAGGAGCGCATCCTGCCCGACGGCCGCCTTGAAGTCGTGGCCAACGTGAAGAATCGCGAGAAGCGCCGCCTCCAGGTTCAGATCAACTGCGTGTTCAAGGACGAGCAGGGCGCCTCCACAGGCGATGAAACGGCGGTCCGGAGTCTTACCCTCGCGGAGAATGTCACCGAGGCGGTCAAGTTTACCTCGGCGAACAACCTGGCCCGCAAATACACCATCCAAGTCCGCGAGACGCGCTGAGCCGTACGATCGCGGTCTGAAGCCGCTCCAGCAGTCTGGTCGAGCACGTTATCCTTGACATACCGCGGCGGGCTTGGACCCGGGCGGCGATTGCGCGGTGCCGGACGCCGCCGCGGAATGTGGCCGGCATTTCTGCGACTGCCACCAGAGTGTCGCGACAAAGCCGCCAGCAGCACCGGCCAGAGCCTGCGCCAGTTCATCGTCCGGCATCATATCTTCCTCCCAATACCCCCCAAAACAGGTGACGATCCCCGGCAATTGTCGTTGTTTCGCTCGCGCCAAAGCCCTGCGCTTGTCACCCGCCACCTCCCGCTCATGTCCGTCTTCAAACAGTCGCTCGCGGAACTGCGCCCGACGCTCGCGCTGGCTTTGCCCATCACCGTCGGGCAGGTCAGCCAGATTTTGATCGGTCTCACGGACAGCGCGATGGTCGGCCATGTGGGCAGGGTGCCGCTGGCGGCCTCGGCCTTTGCCGGCAGCGTCTTCGGACTGTATTTCGTCGTGGGTGCGGGCCTGCTCATGCCGGTGTCGGTGCTCGTGGCGCGCGCCCACGGCGCCGGCCAGCCCGACGAGTGTGGCCAGTGGCTGCGGCACGGGCTCGCGGTGGCACTGACCGTGGGTGTGTTCGAGGCGCTGGTGACGTCGGTGCTGGCGACGCAACTCCACCGCTTCGGCCAGCCCGCGGAAGTGGTCGCGGCGGTGAACCCGTTTTTCGTGATCATCGGGGTGTCGCTCGTGCCGACCTTCCTGTTTCAGGTGCTGCGGCAGTCCAGCGAGGCGCTTGGCCGCCCCTGGCAGCCCATGTTCATCCTGTTTCTGAGCGTGGGCGCGAACGCGCTGCTCAACTGGGTGTTCATCTTCGGTCATCTGGGCGCGCCGGCCCTCGGTTTGACCGGCTCCGGCTGCTCCACCCTGCTCGCACGCGTGTCCAGCGTGATTGTCCTCTGGCTTTGGCTCCAACGGCAGCCCGGATTGCGCCGCGTGCTGCCCCAACCCGGCGACTTGCTGAAGCTTTCGCGCGCCCACCTCCGCGAGATGCTTCGCCTCGGCTTGCCGGCCGCGGGACAATTGCTGTTCGAGACGGGCGCGTTTTCCATCGCCGCGCTGATGATGGGCTGGCTCGGCACCGTGTCGCTCGCGGCCCACCAGATTGCGCTCTGTTGCGCCGCCTTCACCTTCATGTTTCCGCTGGGACTGTCGATGGCGGTGGGCATCCGCATGAGCCAGGCGGTGGGCCGGAAGCAGCGCGAGTCGCTGCGGCCAATCAGCTTTGGCGCGCTCGGCCTGAGCACGGCGATGATGGGCACGTTCGCGCTGGTTTTTGCCCTGGCTGGCGGCTGGATCGCCCGTGGATTCACGACCGATCCCGACGTCGCGACCCTCGCAGCGCGGCTCCTGCTTGTGGCGGCCATCTTCCAGATCTTCGACGGCGGGCAGGTGGTTGGCGTCGGCGCGCTCCGGGGACTGACCGATGTGAGAATCCCAACCTTCATCACATTCATCGCTTACTGGCTCGTCGCGCTGCCCGCCGCCTGTCTGCTCGGCTTCAAAGCCCGACTCGGCGCGATCGGCATCTGGACCGGACTCGCCGCGGGGCTCGCCTGCGCCGCGGTGCTGCTAACGGTGCGCCTGACCCGGGCGACGTCGTCGCGCCCAGCGGCCGGCGCCGGGTGATGAACGCCGCCGGTGGTGACTATCGCTTGAGCGCGACGGCCCTCTGGTCCACGGCCAGGGCGTGCGAGCTGGGCGTGTGCGGATCAACGCCCAGACCCACCATTACCTTGAACGGGATCTGGGCTCCCCGATCAACCGGGGTGACCCGGGCGGTGATCTCCACCTCGCCGCTCCCCCTTTCCACCACCTGCTTGTTGATCGATCGAAAGGTGGCGGCATTGGTGACGTTGAAGGCCACGATGACCATGGCCTGGGGCAGACTGCGCAGGGTGTATTTCACCTTCACCGTTACGTCGGTTTCCTGACCCGGAATCAAGGGTTCGGGGGTGATGGATTCGATCTGGACCGTATCTCCCGATGCATTCGCCGCCGGGAAAGTGTAGAACATGGGAAACTGGCCCATGTATCCGTATGACTCCACCCGACCGTCTAGGAGGCGCACATAATACGGCCGGGTCGTCCAAGCATATCCGGATTGGGTTTGAATGGTGTAATTCAAATATTCGTAGACACCTTGGGCGCTGACGCTATCCGGGCTCCCCATGACGTGGATGGCTTCTTCCTTGGTCATCCCCAGACGCAGTGCGTTGGTATCCTGGGTTGCACAACTGGCGAGCAGTCCGGCAATCACCGCGGTTAGCAGAATGATTCTTAGTTTCATGGATCGCAAAAAGATCGTTCCGCTTGATCGCCATGGACGCCGAGACCGGTCGTGCGGTCGCGATATTCGGTGGAAGCGGAGGTGGTCATGGGGTTAAGGCTGCTGGTCTCGGACATCCGACGCCCAGTTGGATCGGAAATGCGAATACGCCTCGTCGCATAATGTCCTGCAAAGAAACTGTCGAGTCGTGAAAAGCCTCAGCCGGGTGTAATCCTATGGCTGGCTGATTTGGCTTCCATGCACCTTGCCATCGCGGGCGGTCCCCCGATGGCCGGCCCATGGTCCGTCCGGGAACAACCTTCACGGGTTGCACCTCCTACAATCGCCATTAGGCTCCTCGCCATGAAGTATCCGGCCCTGCTTCGCGCCGTACCCACCTGCCTGCTCTGCCTGGCCCTACTGACCGCCGCCCACGCCAAGCCTGTCCGCAACGGGGCGGTCGAGGCCGAGTTGGTGCCGGCCGTGACCAGCGTGCAGCCGGGCCACGCGTTCGACGTCGCGCTGCGCCTCGCGCACGACCCGCACTGGCACACCTACTGGATCAACTCGGGCACCGGCTATCCTACGTCGATCAAATGGACGCTGCCGCCCGGCTGGCAGGCCGGTGACATCCAGTGGCCCGTGCCGCACGTGCTGACGGATGCCCACGGCACCATCACGGGCAACGGTTACGACGGCGAGGTGTTCCTCTTTGTCACGCTCACCCCGCCGGCCGATCTGTCGCCTGGCCTGAGCGTCACGCTCAAGGCCGCCGTCGCCTGGCTTATGTGCAAGGAGGTATGCGAGCCCGGCGAAGCGGCGCTCGAACTCACGCTGCCCGTCGACACCGGACTGCCCGCGCCCCATCCGCGCTGGGGCGCGCAACTGGCCGCGGCGCGCGGACAACTGCCGCATGCCCCCGACGGCTGGCAGCTCGCCGCCGCGCGGGACGACCGGACTGTGACGCTCACCGTGCATGCGCCGGCCGGGGCGGTGTTCACACCGGCCGACTTCCACTTCTTCGCCGATGACGGATTCATCGCTTACGACCAGCCGCAGCCTATTCGCGCCGGCGAAAATGGCGCCTTCGGCCTGACGCTCTCCATCGATCCCGCAGGGCCGAAGAATCCGACCCGCCTCTTCGGTGTGCTCGCACTGGCCAATGGCGCCGTGCCCGGCATCCGGGTGGAGGTTCCCTTCAGCACCCCACCTTCGACTTTCGCCCTTCGCCCTTCGACTGCGGTCGCTGGCGGCCTGCCGGGCACGCTGGTCCTCGCCTTTCTCGGCGGACTGATCCTCAACCTCATGCCCTGCGTGTTTCCGGTGCTCGGCATCAAAATCCTCGGCTTCGTCAACCAGGCGGGCGCTGATCGCCGCAAAGTCACGCTGCACGGTCTGGTGTTCGCGCTCGGCGTGCTGGTCTCGTTCTGGGTGCTGGCCGGCGCGCTCATTGCGCTGCGGGCGGGCGGGCGCGAACTTGGCTGGGGCTTTCAACTGCAGGAGCCGGGATTTGTGTTCGTGCTGGCGGCGCTGCTGTTGATCTTTGCGCTCAACCTGAGCGGCTTGTTCGAGTTCGGCCTGTCGGCGACGGGCGTCGGCGCGCAGCTGCAAATGAAGTCCGGCTACACCGGCTCGTTTTTCACCGGCGTGCTCGCCACCGTCGTGGCTACCCCCTGCTCGGCTCCGTTTCTCGCGCCCGCGCTCGGCGCGGCGCTCGCGCTGTCACCGGTTGAGTCGATCGCCGTCTTCACGGCCATCGCACTCGGGCTGGCGGTGCCCTATCTGCTGCTGTCGGCCTTCCCCGCCGCGGTGAAATTCCTGCCGCGCCCCGGCGCCTGGATGGAGACGTTCAAGCAGCTCATGGCCTTCCCGCTCTACGCCACGGCGGGTTTCCTCGTGTGGGTGCTCGCCGGGCAGACGCCGGACACCGGCCTGCTCAAGGTGCTTTTCGGCCTGGTGCTCGTGGCCATGGCCGCGTGGGCGTACGGCCGCTGGACACAGCACGGCGGCTCGGCCGGCCGGCGGCGCTTCGGCCATGTGTTCGCCGCGCTGCTGCTGGCGGGCGGCATGGCTCTGGGCTGGCCGCGTCCGTCGGATCTCGTGTGGGAGAAGTGGAGCCCCGAGACCGTGGCGAAACTGCGCGCCGAGGGGAAGACGCTCTATGTCGACTTCACCGCGCGCTGGTGCGCCACCTGCCAGAGCAACAAGGCGGTGGTGTTCTCGTCGCAGAAGGTGCGCGACGCGCTGCGCGCGCACGGCGTGGTGCTGCTCAAGGCCGACTGGACCAGCCGCGATTCGCAGATCACCGAGGCGCTGGCGGCGTTCCACCGCAGCGCGGTGCCCTTCGATCTCATCTACGCGCCCGGTCGCCCCGACCCGGTCGTCCTGCCCGAACTCCTCACCCCCGACACCGTTCTCGACGCGCTGGCGCAGGCGACGGCAAAGGAGTGAATGAAGCATGGCGGGAAGGTTTGGAGGTTGCCGAGAAAGCGATGCGGCCTGCAGGCAACCGCTGAAGCAACGCCTGCTCCGATGGCAGCCCAACGTGAGATTGCGACACCCCGGCCAGGCCCCTGCCCGCAATCTCGCCTCGCGGGAATTGGATCGTTAACCTTGCTCATATGAGACTCGTCATTGTCGAAAGTCCCTACGCCGGTGACATCGAAGCCAACGTGGCATACGCCCGGGCCTGTGTGCGGGATTGCCTGGCGCGTGGCGAGGCGCCGATCGCCAGCCATCTTCTCTACACGCAACCCGGCGTGTTGCGCGATGAAGTGCCGGAGGAACGGCAGCGGGGCATCGATGCTGGATCGGCCTGGTACAAGGTGGCCGATGCCTCCGTGGCCTATGTCGATCGGGGCATCTCGGGCGGCATGGAATACGGCTTCCAAGCCGCCCGCGCGGCTGGTAAACCGGTGGAGTTTCGCCGGCCCCAGGAGGGCCCCTGATCAGGGGATCCCCCCAATGCAAACGTCCGGCTGCTCTGACCCAATCCGATGACCCGTCGTCAAGCTTGCGTTTATCCGGCAATGGTCAGCGTTGCCGTGCGGACCAATCCCCTCCAGCAGGTGATCGCCGCAAGGCGGGGTGTCCCGGATCCATGACAAAAGCGTCTCTGAACGTTGGCCTCATCGGGGCGGTGCTCGTGCTCGCGACGCCGGGCGTTCCGGACGCACCCGCGGCGGATCGAGAGGTGACGCTAACGGCGGCTCAGGACTTGGCTGGCGGCACCGTCTTGTCGTTGTGCTTCGCGCGGTAGATTTTCCCGCTGACGGTGTCGAGTTCCTCGTTGATCTGCTTGCGCTCCGCCGGCGTGAGCTTGCCGCCGTTGGCCGAGCGGTCCTCGGCGATCTGCTTCTTAAGCTCCGCCTCGCGCTTCTCGAGCCGGACCACCTCGGCGGGGGTCAGCTCGCCGCTGTCGATCCCGTTGGCAATGCGCTCCTGCTGGTTGCGCTCGCGCCCACGGATTTCTCCGGCGTTGAGCAGGGTCTGGCCCGAAAGAATGGCGACCGCATCGGCCACCACGAGAAAGCGAATGGTTGGGGAGTTCATGGGATAGCAGACGCCCTGTTTTTTCCGCCGCTGCGCGCTGCTCGTTAGAAAATTATCAATCGCTCACCGCCCGCCGCAATTGCACCATCCCGCGCTTTTTTCGGCGCCATCAGCCAACCCGCATGCCGGCATGCCTAGGCGGCAGATTGCTGCTTCGTCCGCTTAATGTGCCGGCGCCGGAGTGGGGGCGAGCGCGGGTACCATCGGCGAGGTCGAGTCGCCTTTTTCATACTCCATCCGCACGGAAAAGCGGAAGGTTGAGCCTGTGCCGGGATAGCTTTCAACCTCGATGGAGCCGTCCATCAGCTCACATAACCGCTTCGAGATGGCGAGGCCGAGTCCGGCGCCTCCATGCTTGCGGCGGGGCGACGTGTCGACCTGGCTGAACGGTTGGAACAGGAGGGAGAATTTGTCAGGGGGAATGCCGATGCCGGTGTCGCGCACGATGACGTTGAGTGTCAGCGGGCGCCGGTTGGTGCCGGCGATGAGTTCCCCCTTGAGGCATGACACCTGCACGGTCACGCCACCCTGGCTGGTGAATTTCACGGCGTTGCCCACCAGGTTGGTCAGGATCTGGCGGAGACGGTGCTGGTCGCCGGTAATGATGCTGGGCACGTCAGGGGCGATCTGCAGATTGAGTCCGAGATCGGCCTGGCGTGCCGGCTGGGCGAAGACCGCCACGACCTCCTCGAAACATTTATGAAGCGCGAACGGCGACGGCTGGAGATGGAGCCGGCCGGCCTCGATCTGCGAAAGGTCAAGGATGTCATTGACGAGCACTTCGAGCGCGCCGCTACACGAGCGGATCATGTCGACGCAGTCCTTCTGCTCGTGCGTGAGGGCGGTCTCCTGCAGGAGCCGGCAGAAGCCGATGACGCCATTGATGGGCGTCTGGATCTCGTGGCTGACGATGGCGAGAAACTCACTCTTGGCACGGTTGGCGGCTTCCGCGGCCTCCTTGGCGTTCCTAAGGGCGCGCTCGGCCTCCTTGCGCGACGTGATATCGTGGCCGACCGCCTGATACTCGAGGCATTCACCATCGAGGTTGGAAATGGCACGGCTGGTCCAGGCAATCCAGAGTCGCTGACCCGCAGCATCGACCATTTCCTTTTCGAAGGCGGCCGTCTCGGGCTGGACGTCGTTCTCCCGCCGGGGAGAGAGGGGCAGTTCGTAAAAAGGAAAGCTCTGGCCGATCAGCTCGCTGCGGGCCTTGCCAAAGAAGCGCCCATAGGCGCTGTTCACGAAGGTGAGGCGTCCATCGGGCCGGTAGCGGCAGATGAGATCAGTCAGGTCTTCGACGATTCCCTGATAGCTGGCCTCGACCTTTTGCAGCGACCGCGCCATGCGTTCAATGCGGCGCGCGAGACTGATGACCTCGTCGACGTCGCCGAGCCCGGCCTCGGTCGGCGCAGCGTCCCTGTCCAGGCTCCGGGAGCGCGCCTCCTCGTTTAACGCCTTCAGGCGTTGGTGGAGCGTGCGATCCCATACATATCCGGTCAGTACCAGCAACACGCAGCCGATGATTGCCAAGCCCAAGACGAAATAGTCGGCCAGCTGGTCGAGTTCAGCGCCTTCCTGCACCCACTCGCGGACAATGATGGCAGCCAAAGCCGCCAGCAGGCTGAAAACGAGCGCGAAAATCAAAAAGGTTTTCCGTCGCAGCGGGGAGCCCATGGTTGAAAAACCCCTACGCATGATACCCCGTAAAGTCTAACCAAAACAGCACATCCATCGACCGGCGGACCACTGGCACCACACGTGCGCGGCGGTTACGGATGGCACGCGGAAAGTGACATGGTGAAATTAAACAAGCGACACGCGGCGGACGGTGTTTCAGACGCGAGTCGCCGCGGCGGGCTGGCGCAGGCGGATCTTAAGAATCTTGGCCTGGACCGTTCGCGCGGTGCTTTTCCTTCTCCCGCCAGAGCAACCACCCGCAAAGGAGCGTCAGGGAAACACTGCGAATCAGGCTGATCACCAGCGTGGAGCGGCCATGTCCCTCGTCGCCGAAACATCCGCAGCTGATATCGAGACTGCGAATCAGGGCGGAGGCGATCGCCTCGCTAAAGACAAGCCCCAGGCCGAGCAATACGGCCAGCGCCCCCCAGCGGGTCTTGGGCCAGAGCACGCCGAGACCGCACCCGAGTTCCAGCCACGGAAGGTACACCGCCAGCGCCGCGGCGGCGGGCCATGGCAGGAGCTGATAGTTGTCGATGGATAGGGCGAAACCGGCCGGGTCGAGCGCCTTGACACCCCCGGCATAAAGAAAGACGGCGGCCAGAACGACCCGCGCAACCAACGCGATCATGGCTTCTGTTTTTGCGATTCCAGCCATGCGCTCCAGCCTCCTTTCAGTACGAACACGTCATCGATGCCCAGTTCGCGCCGCAATCGGCGGGCCACGGCCTGACCCGATTCGCAGCCGGGGTTGTCGCAATATACCACCACCCGGGCGCCAGGCTGCCACGCCTGGATGACGGCCGGCAACCGCTCCTCCCACCGGGCCTCACCGAGCGGGAAGGCCCCGGGAATATGCTGCCGCCGGAAGGCCCCCTCGTTGCGGGCGTCAACCAGCAGTTTCAATCCCGGCCATTCCTGGACCGTGCTCCAGGCCACCTCCGGGATCATGGCTTGATCCCTTGACCATGCCGGGCGACGAGGATGAAACGCGGCGGCGAGCAGCGCGGGAACCAGCGCGGCCAGCAGGAGTACTCCGGCCTGCCGGAAGACGCAGGGAAGAAAGGCTCGTGGCGCGCACCTCATGTTCGGAGCAATCATTTCACCGCCACATAAACAACATAGACCTGCGGCCGACCCCCGATGGTCACGTTCAAGCGAATGATCGCCTCGGCGGGCTGCCGCACGTCCGCTGGTTGGACGGCCAGACGATAGCGGCCGTCCGGTTCGGGCTGCAGTTGCACATGAAAGAGCGGATTGGTGCACGCGATCTCCCCGAACGCTGTTTTCTTCGGCTCGGTCACGACAAGCTCCAGGCTCTTTTGCTCCGGCCGGTCCCCCACCCGCCAGAACAGAAATCGCGGGTTGATGACGACCGGCTCCGGAATATCCACGGTCAGGGTCAGCTCCGCGAATCTGCTGGCGGCATCATCCGTCTCCACCGCGATGCTCCGCCGCAAACGGCCGACATAGCCGGTGAGGGCAACCTCGACTCTGATCTCGCCGGTTTCTCCCGGGGCATAAACTTCCTTCCCGGGCTCGGCCACCATGCAGCTGCAGCTCGGGTCGACCGAGAGGATGCGCACCGGCCGGTCACCTTGGTTGCGAAACGGAAAGACCGCCACCGCCTGCTCCTGCCCCACCTCGGTCTTGAGTTGAAGGTCGGTGGTCTTCCACTCCAAGGCGGCCCGGCCGGTCTGCCCACCCGCCAGCAAAGCCAGGATGACCGCGAGGATTCTCATCATGTCTGAAAATCTGAATCATCCCCGCTCTCTGGCCAGCCGAATTCACCACGGCTGAACCGGCAGCCGATCTTTCCCGACGGTGGATGGCCAACGCTCAGCGCCAGGAACCCGGAATGTACGTGTAGGCGCCTCCCTGATAGACCCAGTACGGAGCGACGTAGGTGCGGCTGTTCGGAGGTGGAATCTCCCAGTGCCCGGCGACCCACGCATAGCGGTAGCCGTCGTAGGCCCAATAGCCGGGGATCCAGACCGCAGAAGACGAGGGCGGTGGAGTGATGGCCTCGGCCATCGCCGGCCGCGGCGGCATGACCGGTATTTGGCGGACCACGAGGTTGGAGGCAACCGGCCGCGGCGGGCCGTAGAGGGTTCCGTTTTGATTGTCGACACTATTGCCGATCGTGCCGCCCGCGATGGCGCCGGCAACGGCGCCGAGGGCCGCGCCCGACCAAGTCTGGCGACCACTGTTGTTGCCGATGATGCCGCCGGCGAGGGCACCGAGCGTGGCGCCGGTCACGGCTCCCTGCTGGGTATTGGGTCCCGTGCCCACACAGCCGGCACTGAGAACGGACCACACCAAGGCAAACATTAATGTGCTCTGCTGACGCATGACTGAAGGCAAGTTGACTTCAGTTTGAATCGTCCTTGCGGTTCGCCGCTAGCGATGGCGGAAACCGTAGTAGCCGCCGCGGAAACCGTAGCCGCCGTGGTAACCGTAACCGATGCCAACGCTGAAGCTCACGGGCGCGAACCAGGACCACGGGTAATAATAAGGGTAAGGGTCGTAGTAATACGCCGGCGCCGGCGATGCGTAGACGACGGTGGTCGTGGCGGCCGGAACGACGGTGGTCGTGGCGGCGGGCACAGGCACAGTGGGTGCGGCTCCGGCGACTGGGAGAAGCTGGTAGGCGACCGTGTTGGTCTGTCCGTTGCCGTATTTATACACGACAATTATCTGGGCGCTCGTCTGGACGATCTTTTCAATGGCAAGTCCCTGGGCCGCGGCGGCATTCGCCAGTTCCGTCGGGTTGGGGAGCTGAGGGATATAAACGATTGTATTCGGAGTCGGCATCGGGCTGGCGACCGTTGCTGTGGCGACCGGCGGTGTCGTTGGAGTGGACGTTTGAGCGACAGCGCCCGGAGCGAGAAAAGCGGTCGTGAGAACGACCGCAGTGAAGAATGGGTTCGTTTTCATGGTTTTCAAAGTGTGTGCAGGATTAGACCCCGGAAAGTGCTGCGAAGTGCCGCATTTTTTGAGGTGCGCCACTGGCAACACTGCGGTTTCCTTCTCTGCATAAAGGTATATGACGCCTGCTTGATCGCAAGGTGGAACCGGCTCATCACAGGTCATTGGGAGTGAGGCCCTTGATGTGCCGTGCGGCTGTAACCGCCCCTCCTTTCCCGCCGGCTCAACCCCGGGCCGCACTCCCCGACGGCCCCGGCGGGGCGTCAGACCACGTTTGCCGGCCGCCGCCCGCGCTGATCCTCCTGCTCCTGCTGCTGGCGCAGTTCGTCCGCCTCCTTTTGGAGCGTGCCGGCCTGCTCCTTCCTGATCAGTTCCTCGACCTCCGGAATCACGACCTCGGGCTGCTTCCGGCGAATCTGGTAGTAGGCCTTGATGACAGCCAGCCAGCCTCGGTAGGGATCGTCCTCGGGCCGGCGTTTTTCCAACTGGGACTTGATGTCCCCCGCAAAGTAGACCGCCATCAACAGCGCACGGACCTTGGCCTCGGACTCGGTTACATCCGCCTGCACCCAAGGCAGCGTCTCCGGTCCCACGGTGATGAGCACCGCTTCGCTTTCCTTCCCGAAACGCGTGACGGTGGCTGCCGCCTTGAGGGCGTCGACGCTCGTGACGTCTTTCTCGAGCACCGCGATGGCGGCGAGCACTTCGCGCCGGGAAACCGGCTCGGCCTTCGCCGCTACGAGGCCGAGTAACATGAACAGGAAAAGGCCGGTGATTCTGCAGGTCATGGGTCTTGATGAATAAGGTCGCCACAAAGCTATGCCCGAGCCGGCGGGATGCAAGCGGCGCGCCATGACCAGAAGTCAGAGGTCAAAGGACAGACGTCAGAAGCTCTGAAGGCCGAACGCCTGCAGGCTATCGGACTTGCAGTCTACCACGAAGTTTGGCGGGCCCGGAGTCGACGGTTGGAGGGACGCGCTCCGGCGCGTTTTGGGACAACCGGGAGGTCGTCTCTCCAAAATGTGCAATCTGAGTCGGTACCACCGGGCGGCTGGTTGCGTCCGAGGTGTCGGGCAGGAAGCCCGGCCTACACGAACTGTGCCAACGGCTGGCGTGGCAAACTGTACCACCATCATGTGGTTTTTGTCGTGCGTCGGGCCGCGGCTTGGGACATCCATGCGGGCCATGAGAAATGCGGAGCATGCGCGCGCCGTGGGCCTGATGGCCGCCGCGGCGCTGTGCTGGAGTCTGGGCGGCCTGCTGATCAAGTCGGTCGCCTGGCCGCCGCTGGCGGTGGCCGGCGGGCGCGGCTTCATCGCGGCCGCGTTTCTCGCGGCGTTCGCCCCGCGCTTCCGCTTCACCTGGTCGGCGGCGCAGATTGGCGGCGCGGTGGCCTACGCCGCCACGACCATCCTGTTCGTCACGGCCAACAAACTCACCACCGCGGCCAACGCCATCCTGCTCCAGTACACCGCGCCGGTGTGGATCGCGCTGCTCGGCGCGTGGTTTCTTGGCGAGAAGGCGACCCGCGTCGACTGGCTCACCATCGCGGCCGTCTTTGGCGGCATGACGCTGTTTTTTTGTGACAACCTGCAGTTCGCCGGGTTTGCGGGCAACCTGGTCGCCCTCGCCAGCGGCGTGGCCTTTGCGTCGATGACGCTGCTCCTGCGCAAGCAGAAGGACACCTCGGCGGTGGAATCGATCTTCCTCGGCAATCTGCTGGCGGGTGTTATCGGCCTGCCCTTCATCCTCAAGAGCGGCCTTCTGCCGAACACCAATAGCTGGGTCGCGCTCGGGCTGCTCGGCACCATCCAGCTTGGACTGTCGTATCTGCTCTATGCGCGCGCCATCCGCCACGTCACCGCGCTGGAGGCGGTGCTCATCCCCGTGATCGAGCCCATCCTCAACCCCGTGTGGGTGCTCCTGGCGCTCGGTGAGCGGCCCGGTCCGCTGCCGCTCGTGGGCGGCGCGATCGTGCTCACCGCGGCGACGCTGCGGGCGCTGCACAGTCTCCGCGCCACCCCGGCAACGCCGCTCCCGCCGCCTGTGGCCATCTGAAGGAGCCGGGGTGGCGATGCAGAGCGCCTGACGGCGGCGGAACCTGGAAGATGCAGGAAAAAATCCGAGACCGTATATCTTCACGCTTCCATTTTTCCTCTTTCATCGGCGCGAGCGGCCGGCCTACGGTTTCGGCAGCGGCTTCAGCTGGATGAGCACGTTGGCCGCGGTGATGAGTCCGCCGCCGATCAACAGGTGGATGGTCACGGATTCGTTCGGATAGGCGAAGCCCGCCCAGAGGGAAAACAGGCCGGGCAGGAAGAGTGCCATCAGCGAGGCGAGCAGCGGCTCCACACAGTAGATCAGGCCGGCTTCGGTCGCCGTGATCCTCGGCTGCCAGGTGTTCATGAGGGTGAACGCGCCCACGGTGCAGAAGAGTGTCAGCGCCAGCGTGAAGCCCAGCCACGGCGCCGACGTGAAGAGCACTGGCATCTCCGCCAGGCGCGGCGTTCTGCTGGCCAGCAGAACGCCGACCAGGGTGAGTGAAAGCACGGCTTCCACGACAAACATCACGAACGTCACCGGGATCGGCCGGTTGCCGGCAAAGCCGGCCCGCTCCAGCAGCAGGATCTGTCCCGTAAAAAACACGGAGCTCACCAGCGTCTCCACCTCGCCGCGGCCGAGGTGCAGTTCGCGCCAGTCGAACCGTGCCAAGATGGCCACGCCGGCCAGCACCAGCCCGCAGCTCACCCAGATGGTCGCCGGGGGCAGCCGTCGGCGGCGCAACGCCACCCACAGCGGGATCATGATGACGTACATCTGGGTGAGGAAAGCCGAGGTCGACGCCGCGGTGTATTGCAGACCGTCGTTCTGGAACAGCATGCCTGCCGTGGCGAACAGCGCCAGGCCCGCGCCCTGCCGCATCTCGCGCGCCGTCATTCCGCGCAGCGCGCCGCGCCGCCACACCGCCACGATCGCCGCGGCCAGCACGAAACGCGGCGCCAGCAGGCAGACCGTGATGAACCAGCTGCCGCTCGCCGGCAGCAGCCGCTGGTGCTCAAACGCGATCGCCTTGATGAGCGGGAAGCTCAGCGCCCAATACACGTTGGCGAGTACCAGCATCAGGACGACCCGGAAATGCTGCGAAGTGGACGACGGCATGGACATAAAATGAAAACATTCAGTCTACGCCGATGCCTCCGGAACCGGCGATTTCAAACTGGTGAGGAGGCGCCCCGCGGGGCAGTCTTGCGTCAAGCGCGCCCGGACGTAGATCCCGTGCTGCGTCGCAAGGCGGCCTCGAGGTCGGCGGGCTTGAAAGGTTTGATGAGACAGTCGTTGATCCCGCCAGCCATGCCCCGCAGGTGTTGCGATTCCTGCGTGTCGTCCGTCAGGGCGATGATCCAAATGCTCTGGTTGCGCACTCCCGCTTCGCCGCGCCGGATCTGTTCGATGACCGCCCGACCGTCGATCTCGGGCACATAGAGGTCGAGCAGCACCAGATCGTAGGTCCCGCGCTCGAGCCGGGCGAGGGCAAGGGTGCTGGTCTCGGCGAGATCCCAATGACAGCCAAGATCCTCGAGCATCTTCTGGGTGAGCCGCTGGTTGGCAACGTTGTCCTCCACCAGCAGCACGCGCAGGTCGAACCCGTTGAGGGGGCCGGACACCGGGGCGGCGGGTGCCACGTGCTGAAGACTCGCGGCAAGCAGAGCGCGCAGGGCCTCGTGACGCGCTGGCTTGCGCATGAAAGCCCGGAAAGATCCGCGCAAAATATCGCGTTCCGCCACCGGGAAATCGACCGGGATCAATGCCACCAGCGGCCGCGACGACAGTTCCGGGCGCTGCACCAACACCTGTTGCCAAGTCTCCGCCTCGGCGGGGACGAGATCGATCACCGCCAAATCCCACTCCTCGGCGGCCAGCTGTTCGCGCGAATATTCGATGACGCGTACGCCCCACGATTCCGCGAGCCGGCCGAGTTCGCGGCGGAGCGAAGCCGAGGCGCAGACAATGGCGAGCGTGCGACCTTGGAGCCGGGGAAGATCCGGCGATTCGGCGAGACCGGTCTCAACCGGCACCTCACCAGCCACGATGGTGAAAGTAAAGGTGGTGCCCCGCCCCACCTCGCTCTTGACGGAAATATCACCCCCCATCATCTGCACGAGGCCGCGGCTGACCGCGAGGCCGAGGCCCGCGCCGCCGTATTTGCGGGTGGAGGAGGAATCAATCTGGCTGAAGGGCTTGAAAAGTTTGCCACACTCCTCGGGGGCGATGCCGATGCCGGTGTCGCGCACCATGAAGGTCAACAGCCACGAACGCGCCGGTAGAGGCTCGGCCTGCGCGGTCACCTCGATCTCGCCGGCGGGGGTGAACTTGATGGCATTACCCGTGAGGTTGATGAGCACCTGGCGCAGGCGGCTCGCGTCGGCCAGCACCGCCGCCGGTACGCCGCGATCGACGGAATGAAGCAGTTCGAGGTGTCTCCCGGCGGCGCGCGCCGCGAGCATCTCGAAGGCGAATTCAATGCATTCCAGCGGATTGCATGGCTGCGGCTCCAGACGCAGGCGGCCCGCGTCAATCTTGGAATAATCGAGCACATCGCTGGTCAGCTGCCGCAGCGACTCTCCGTTGTCGTGAATGGTCTGGATGCATTCGCGCTGCTCGGGGGTGAGCGCCGTGTCGAAAAGCAGCCTCGTAAAACCGACGATACTGTTGAGCGGCGTGCGGATCTCGTGACCCATCATCGTGAGAAACTGTTCCTTGGCGCGCTCCCCGGCCTCGGCCCGCTCCTTGGCATAGATCAGCGCCGCCTCGACCTGTTTGCGCTCGGTGACATCCTCGATAATCGCGATGATGTGCGTGAGACGGCCCGACCCGCCGTATACTGGCGAGGCGATCGCGCGCGCAGGATAGGTGCTGCCATCCTTTCGGCGATTGATCGTTTCCCCCTGCCAGGTGCGGCCGGTGCGGATGACATCGATGATCGCCTGAAATTGTTCGTCTGTGGTTTCGCTGGATGCAAGCATGCGCACGGGTTGGCCGATCATTTCTTCCCTATGCCAGCCGGTGATGGCGCAAAGTCCGGCGCTTGCATATTCGATGCGACGGCCGGAGTCGGTGATGACGAGGGCGGAACGGCTCTGCTCGACGGCTTGGGAAAGCTTGCGGATGAGGTCGCTCTGCCCGAACTGACGGCGGAGCACCAGGACGCCGCCGACCGGCAGGCCGAGCAACAACCACGCATAGACGGCGGTCTGCAGACCGGCGACGAGCAGGTCGCGGCGCCAGTGGTCCGCGGCCATGTCGAGCGCAAGGATTTCCTCCGGTTGGGTCAGATCGCCCGGCGGCTGCTCACCGATCAGCGCATAGCCGGTGAACCATGTTCCGGATGCGTCGGCCCGCGGTCCCTCAATGGCGGGAAGGTTGCCGCGAAGAATCGCCCGCACCTCCGGCAACCGGGTCGTGCCGGCATACTCGTCGCCGGGATTGGAGATCTTCTTGGAGTCGGGCGGCTCGGAGTCCGCGAGCAGGATGGTCCTTCCTGTTTGAGGCAAGTAACGGAAGAGGCAGACCAACCGGACGCCGGGATTGACCTGCCGGAGTCGGGCGAGACGCGCTTTGATCGAGAGGTAAACGGGATTGGCAAAGTCTGATGGCGTGCCGATCAGCACGCGCAGCTCGCCGGGATAGAAAGCAACCGCACAGCGCTGGGCGTCGTCGAGCAGTTCGTGCCGGAGCCGGGAACGCACGCGCGTCGCCTGCCACCAGCCCGCCGCCACTCCGGCTACGGCAACCAGCGTCCAGACCAGGAGCAGCGTGCGTCGGCGGGCGAATGTCGGCATGGTGGGCGCGGTTTAAGACCGCGTCCATCATCGCGCCAGGCATGCGCGGTGCAATCCCTGAATAATTTCCCGGCTTATTCGCAATTTGCGAATCCCCCCCTGTCGGATCACGCGAGGAGGCGGACGAATGGCCCCACCTGCGCGGCGGCCATGACGACGAGGAAGCAGCCTGTGCGCCCTGGAGAAAAATCCCTCAGCGGTCGCGGACCGGTGCCTCCGGGGAGCCTCCGTCGAACTGCTTTTTACGGCGCTGTTGCACCGCCTGGCGGAGCAGAAACTCGATCTGTCCGTTCACGCTGCGCAGCTCGTCGCCGGCCCACGCCTCGAGCTCGGCCCAGAGCTTGGGATCGATGCGAAGCAGAAAAGCTTTGCGGTCTTCGGAAGGCATCAAGAGAGCCCGGCGCGCTTGCGCACGGTTTCGATGAACCAGGAGTATTGGTCCGGGGAAATGACAACGCAGCGGTCCGGCCAGCGGAGCACGACCGCGTGCTCCGGGTCGGTCAAATACGCACGGAACGCCCCCAGCCGTTTGCTGCGAAATCGGCCGGCGATGACGCCAAGGCCGCTGTTGCCCTGGATCTTCAGCGCCCACCGCAGGGCCTCGCGATCCGGCGTCGCGCTTTGCAAGCCTTCAAGCGAAAACCGCACGGTTCGCCAACCGAGCTCAATTCGCAGCTCGGTCCCGACCAGGCGATATCGCCGGACACGTCCGGCGAACCAGATCACGGCAAGAACGGCAGGTGCGATTCCAACCGCGAGGTACACCGGCCAGGGCGGCGGATGGCGCTCCCGCTGCATCAACACCGGGGCGGCCACAGTCACGGCGATTATTACCACGACCGACAGCAATGTCGCTACCCGCACGCGGGTGCCGATCGGAGCGGGGGCAAACTCGGCGTCGGGAATGAAACGGACCTGAGGCATGCAATGACGCCCTCAGCGGCGTTTGATCATCGCTTGGAGCAAGCGGGCGTTTGCAAAGGCGATTCCGCCGACCGGCTCCCAGCCAAGGGCAATGGCCTCATTCACTTCCCTGGCGAATTTTTCGAGCGCCTTGGATCCTGAAAAAGATGTGATAATCGAGATGATCTTATATTGCATGAGAAGAAGTGAGTTAAGGATGGCTTTCCCGCCGCCCCCAAAATGGGCCGCGGTCGCGGCTCAATTGTAGAGCGTGCCGGTGTTGACGACCGGATGGACCTCCGCCTCGCCGCAGAGCACGACGAGCAGATTGCTGACCATGGCGGCCTTGCGCTCCTCGTCGAGGTGCACGACATGTTTTTCGGCGAGCTCCTTGAGCGCCATGTCGACCATGCTCACCGCGCCGTGTACGATCTTCTGGCGTGCGGCGATGATGGCCTCGGCCTGCTGGCGGCGCAGCATGGCCTGCGCGATCTCGGGCGCGTAGGCCAGATGCGTGAGACGCGCCTCCTCGACGTGCACGCCGGCCTTTTCGAGCCGCTGATGCAGTTCCTCGCGCAGCGCGACGGAAACGGCGTCACTTCCGCCCCGCAGCGTAAGTTCATCCTGCTCGCCCTCGTCATAGGCGTAGCCGCTCGCGAGATGGCGCACGGCTGATTCACTCTGCACGGCCACGTAGTGCTCGTAGTTGTCGACATCGAAGCAGGCCTGCGCGGTGTCCTGGACGCGCCAGACCACCACGGCGGCGATCTCGATGGGATTGCCGCGCTTGTCGTTCACCTTGAGTTTCTCGCCGTTGAGGTTCCGGGCGCGGAGCGAGATTTTGATCTTCCGGTTGAAAGGGTTGGTCCAGAAAAAGCCGCTGTCGCGCACGGTGCCCTTGTAGGCGCCGAACAGGATGAGCACGGCGGCCTCGTTGGGCTGCAGGGTGAAGAAACCGTTGCTGCTGGTGACGGCCAGGACCAGCAGAACGCCGGCACCAGCCAGCAGCCAGCCACCGCCTTCATGCCGGGCCGTAACCGCCATGAGACCGGCAATGAAAGCCCAGATGGCGGCGAGGTAGAGAACGATGGTGATGAAAAGCAACAGCCAACCGTTGGCTGCGCGCACAGGGAGCTCGCGATTGCGGGGATGAGCAGGGTTTTCTTCTGATATATTCATGGCTGAAGATTGAGCAGATAAATGATGGTCAGCGGCAGAAGCGGCATTACCGGGTCGATGGATTCCACAGCCGTTGAGGCTGGTACGATTTGTTCAAGTCCGACCCAACCGATGCCCGCCAGCAGAAGACCGCCAGTCACAAACAGTCCTAAGGTACTCATAATTGATAACTTAGGCGATGTCGTGCGCATCATCATGGAGCCGGAAAATAGATTCATGTAAGATATTGCTCTGATATCACTCCAATATCTAACAAGTCAAGCACATTCCAACGGACCTCCTTGTCGCCAGCTGCCGCATTTCGCGTGAGTCCGCCCTCCGGCCTGCTCCGGGGCTTGCCGGATACTATTCAAAAGCAAACGCCGCCGCGGGGTATCCGGCGGCGGCGTCTGAAGGGGGAAGGAAAGTCTTAGCTCTTAACGTGTCCCGAGACCAGCTTGGTCATCTCAAACATGCTGACCTTGGTCTTGCCGCCAAACACGGCCTTCAGCTTGTCATCAGCATTGATCTGGGTCCTGACCTTCTTGTCCTGAAGACCATTTTTCTTGATGTAAGCCCAGAGTTTCTTGGTGAGCTCGGTGCGGGGCAGCGGATTGCTGCCAACGACAGCGGCGAGGAGGGCGTCCGGAGTGACCGGGGCCATGAACTTAGCGTTCGGAGTGCGGGCGGATTTCTTAGCCATAGTGAACTTCGTCATAGTACCGTTCCCCTGCAATGCAACGAAATTCTAGAGGTAAATCGCGCGTTTTTCAGAGGGAAAAACACCCTGCGGTCCGATGATTTTCAGCTTGCGTTGGCTCCTGGTTTCAACCTCGCGCGGCGTGCTCGTCCACCTGCACAAACTGGCGGTAGAGGGCTGCGTAGTGGCCGCGCAACGTCAGCAGCTCCGCATGCGTGCCGCGTTCGATGATGCGTCCCTGATCGAGCACCAGCACCAAGTCGGCGTGCCGGATGGTGCTCAGGCGGTGCGCGACGACGAAGCTCGTGCGGCCGCGCAGCAGCGCGGCGAGCGCCCGCTGGATGCGCGCCTCGGTGAGCGCGTCGATCGAGCTGGTCGCCTCGTCGAGAACGAGCAGGCGCGGATCGGCCAGCAGGGCGCGCGCAAAGCAGACCAGCTGCCGCTGGCCGACGGAGAGACCGCTGCCCTTCTCGCCCACCTCGGTGTGCAGGCCGCGCGGCAGATCGTCGAAAAGGTCGAGGCAGTCGAGCCGGCGCATGGCCGCGCGCACGTCGTCTTCCGCCGCCCCGGGCCGGCCCAGGCGGATGTTGTCGAGCACCGTCCCGCTGAAAAGGAAATTTTGCTGCTGCACGATCCCCATCTGCCGGTGCAGGGAATGGCTCGTGAGCGCGCGGATTTCGCGGCCGTCGATGAGCACCTCGCCCCGCGTCGGGAGGTAGAATTTCGCGACGAGGTTGATGATCGAGCTCTTGCCGCTGCCGGTGTGGCCGACGAGCGCGATCATCCGGCCCGGCTCGGCGGTGAAATTCACATCGTGCAGCACGAGCCGGGTCGGATCATAACCGAAGGAGACGTGGCGGAATTCAACCCGGGCTCCGGGCGGCGATTCCGCGGCCGCCGATCCCAGGCCAGGGAGAGAAGATCCTGCCTGGCGCGCCCGCGGATCCGGCAGGTCCGCGGCGTCCGGCGCGTCTTCCCAGTCGGGCTTCGTATCGAGCAGGCGGAAGATGCGCTCGGCGCCGGCCATGGCGATGAGCGCCTGGTTGTACTGGTTGCCGATGACCGCAATCGGTGAAAAGAAAAGATTCGCGAGGAAGAAGAACTGGATGAGGCTCGCGATTTCCATCTCATGGTGGAAGGCGCGCCAGCCGCCGAGCAGGAGCAGCACGGCGATGAAAAACTGGCTGTTGAGTTCGAGGATCGGCAGGAGGATCGCCGAGGTGCGCGCCAGGGCGACGTTGTAGCGCGCATGGTCGGCCAGCAGCGAGCGGAAGAAGCCGGCGTTGGTCTGCTGCCGCACGAAGCCCTGCGTCACGCGGATGCCGCTGACCGATTCGGCCAGCGTGGCTGTCACCCGGCTGAAACTTTCCTGCGACGCGCGGCTGAGCCGGCTGAGCTTGAAGCGGAAGCGACGGTTGACCGTCCAGAGCACCGGCGCCATCGCGAGCACCACCAGGAAGAGCGACCAGTCGCAGAACAGCATCGCCACCGCGGCGAAGGCCATCATCCCGAACTGGATCAGGCTCACGAAGAACACGTCCTGGATGCCGACCCGCACGGCCTCCACATCCGAGGTGACCCGGCTGATGATGCGCCCGAGTTTCGCCCGGTGAAAGAAGCTCATCGACATGCCCTGCAGGTGCTGGAAGATGTCGGCGCGAAGCGCATTGACCGCGTATTCACCCAGCTCCAAGGCGTACCGCTGCCGGAAATGGAACATGAAGTCGGTCATGACGGCCAAGGCCGCGTAGCTCAGCAGCGCCCAGGCCAGCGCCGACAGGTCGTGGCGGGCGACCGGGCCCGCGATGATGCGGCTCATCACCCACACCAGCGCCGGCAGCTGAATCGCCCGGACCGTGGACAGCGCCACCATCGCCCAGAGTTTCGCCCGATGCGGGCGCAGGTAGCCCATCAGCCGGCGGATCAGCCCCCATTCCAGCGGCTTGAACTGCGCCTCGTCCTCGTCGTCGACCGGCCGGTTGACGAGGGTGAGCAGGCCGAGCTTGGACAACGGTTGGTTCATGCGGCATCTCCTGGCGCCAGCAGCGCCTGCAGTTCGCGATCGTCGACCAGCTGCAGGCTGGCCACGTGCAGGTACGGCCCCGGCATCTTCATCAGCTCCTCGTGCGTCCCGCGCTGCACGATGCGGCCGTCATCCATCACGATGATAAAGTCGGCCCGACGCAGGGTGCTGAGGCGGTGTGCCACGATGAAGGTGGTGCGGCCCGCGATCGCGCGATCCAGAGCCGCAAAGATCTCGTGCTCGGTCTGCGAGTCGACGGCGGCGGTCGGGTCGTCGAGCAGCAGGATGACCGGCTCAAGCAGGATGGCGCGGGCCAGGGCCAAGCGCTGGCGCTGGCCGCCCGAGAGGGTCGCGCCGCTTTCGCCGAGCACGGTGTCATAGCCGTGCGACAGCTGCAGGATGAAATCGTGGGCGGCGGCGATCCGGGCGGCTTTCTGGATCTGTTCCATCGTGGCCTGCGGGTGGCCGAACGCGATGTTGGCCGCCACCGTGTGGCTGAAGAGAAAGCTCTCCTGAAAAACGAGCCCGATGTTGCGACGAAGGTCGTCGAGATCGAGATCGCGCGCGTCGATTCCGTCGATGAGCACGCGGCCGGCCGTCGGATCGTAGAAGCGGGGAATGAGACTCATGAGCGCGCTCTTGCCGGCGCCGGTCGCACCGAGAATCGCCACGCACTGGCCGGGCGCCACCGCCAGGTCAATGTCGTGCAGCACGGGTTCGCGTACATCGTAGGCGAAGGACACGCGGTCGAAACGCACGGCTCCCTCGAGGCGCGGACGGCGGATCGCGCCCGGCCGGCTCTGCACCTCGACCGGCGCGTCGAGGATCTCGAACACCCGGCGCGCGCCAATGAGCGACTGCTGCACGCTGTTGACGACGTTCACCACGTTGTTCACCTGTCCCGAGAACTGCTCCAGCAGGCCCGCGAACACCACCAAGCCGGCGCCCAACGGCAGGCGGTCCCGCGCGACGAGCCAGCCGCCGTAGCCGAGCAGCACCATCATGTTCACCCGCGTGAGAAAACCCACCGCCGGGCTGAAGAGGCTCACACGCCAGAAGATGCCCTTTTGCTGGTCGCGCACGGCATCGTTGGACCGGAGGAATTTCGCGCGATCCTCCGCCTCGCGGCCGAAACCCTTCGTCACCGGCATGCCTTGGATGCTCTCGGCGAGGTTGCGCACCATGATGTCGGCCAAATCACGGTTGCGGGCGTATTCGGGCTGGATGCGGCGCGAGAACTCGACGGCGGCGATCCAGAGCAGCGGCGTGGTGGCGAGGCACGCCACGGTGAGCCCCAGGTGCAGGCTGCCCATGTAGACGACGTAGACCGTGAGCGAGATGACCATGATGAAGCTCTGGATCAGCACCTGGTCGAGGAACATGCGCACGGCCTGCACGTCGCCCGTCACCCGGTTGATGATCGAGCCGGTGGAATTGGCGTCGAAGAAGCGGAAACTCAGGCGCTGCAGCTTGTCATACACCTGTCCGCGCAGATGCGGGACGATCTCCTGTTGCGTCAGACGGTTGATGAGGACGCTGTAGACGTAGTTCAGCACCGCGCGGAAAATCGCCATGAGGAGGATGAAGCCGGCGATCACCGTCACGACAGTGAACGGCGACCAGCGCACCGGAAACGTGAGGCGGATGCCAACCGTCGGCAGCGGCGTGCCCGCCACTTGATGGCGGATGGCGTCGATGGCCTGGCCGGTGAGATTGAGGCCGGCGAGGCCCAGCGTGAGCAACACGAGCTGCAGGCCCAACACCTGAAAGCAGCGGCCCCGGTACAGCCATACCAAGCCGAAGAGGCGGCGGATGAGCGCCCAGTTCGCCGGCGGCGTGCCCGGCGACAGTGGCGCGGATGTGCTCATGCTTGGTGCGGTGGATCAAACGATGGCGGCTTCACAGCGCGCAATCCGCGCTGCGCTCATCGATCGACGGAGCGGACACGCTAGCGCGTCGCACCTGAAATTCACGATTAATCTTGGGGTCGGCCGCATCGGCCGCCGCGCCTCGCGTATTCCGGCGTGGCGGGATGCCCTCATCATGCCGCGCACCCCTCAACGCGATTGAGTCGGCGCGGGCGGCTGGGCCGGAGTCGTCGCTGCGGGCGAGGCGGTCGCCTGCCGCCGCAATTCCCGACGGCGATTGATATCGGCCTGGAGGTTGCTGATCTGTTCTGGAGTCAACGCCGGAGTCGACCCCGATTGGTCGCGCCCCGCCGGTCCGGATTGGCCGCGCCCCGCCGGACCCGGGCCGGGCGGGGGACCGCGACCTGTCACTGCCTGCGCCGCCGCCGCAACCGCAGACTGCGGCTGGCCGGGAGCACTGCCCAGCTGAGTGATCTTCGCCTCCTTCAGGGTGAGCTTGTAGGTGCGATTCCGCAGCTCGACCGTGACCGCATCTTTTTCAGGGTCGAATGCTTTGACGACAAAATCATAACCGGGTTCGTTCAGTCTGGCCCAGGTGCTCTGCTTTTTAACAGTATCATAGAGGCTGAACTCATAATCGCCGCCAGCCTTGAGCACACTGCGCAGTTCGAGCGGCGCGGCTTCCTGCGCCGCCCCGGTGGCGGAGACGTTGGGCGGGAGAAAGGGGGAATTCTCCAGCAGATTAGAATCCGCCTGCACGGACGGGATCAGGGTCACTACGCTCAGGAGTGGCAGGATCAGGCGTTGGAGAATGGCAACCATGCGCAAGGCTGAATTCACACAGGGATATGACGCCCCGCCGGCACGTCAAGTAACGCGAGCCCCGCGGGGAGGCGGGCGGGAGACCGATCTTCGCATCCGGGAGCAGCGCTGGACGGCCACACGGCGACGTTATTTCTGCTCCAATAGCTCGACTTCGTAGCCATCAGGATCGGTCACAAACGCCATGCGTCGGCCGGCCGGGAACGTCTGGCGCCAGTGGTCGGGCCAGATCCGGTAGCCCTTTTTTTCCAGCTCATCGCATTTGGCGATGAGATCGGGATAACCGACTGCCGTGTGGATGAGATCCTCCGGCACGACGAGTTGATAGCCCGGTTGGTAGCAGAGCTCGAGCACGTGCTCGCTGCCGGGAATCTGCAGGAAGGCGAGCTGATTGCCCTGCGGTGATTGCGGAATGCGGCGCACGCATTCGAAACCCAGTTCCTGGTACCAGGCGATCGTGCGCTCGAGATCGCCGACGCGGATGCGGGTGTGGAGAAATACTGGCATGATGACAGCAGCCGGTGGTGGAGGGACGAGGGAAGAGAGAACGCCACTCAGGATGGAACCGGCGTCGGACCAGTACAAGAACTACCCTGGATGGCTGGACGGATCGGGTTGGCCGCCCGGCAGGGCCCGACCTGATTTTTACTTGCTTTCGCTTATCCCGTTTTCAAGCCTGCCCTCCGCTTGTTGTTTGAGTCGTCTGCTTGGTGGATTGTCAGGTGAACGCTGGTTCAGTGGTGATTCGAAACTCGATGGTCGGGAACGGGCAGAAGATTAGGCCAAGCAGTGTTTGCTAGACACCTACATATGAGCACCAAACTGTACGTGGGCAATCTGCCCTTTGCCTCCACCGCGCAAGACCTCCAGGATCTGTTCAGCCAGGCCGGCACCGTCGCCAGCGTCGACCTGATCTTCGACAAATTCACGGGCCGTTCGCGCGGCTTCGCGTTTATCTCCATGGCCACCCCCGAGGAGGCCCAGGCTGCGATCCAGAAATTCCACGGCTTCGCCATGGAAGGCCGCAACCTCACGGTCAACGAAGCGCGCCCGAAGGAGGAGCGCCCCCCCCGCCAGTTCGAGGGCGGGGAGCGCCGGGGCGGCTTTGGCGGTGGACATCGCGGCGACCGCGGCGAGCGGCGCGGCGGCGATCGCGGCTTCCGCCGGTAGGCCATCCCCTCATTTGCTTCCGTCAGGCCGGGCCATGCGCCCGGCCTTTTTGCTGGAGGGGAACGGCCGCCCCCGCGGCGGGCGGCCGTTTTTTTCGGCGGCGGGCAGGGAAACCGAAAAAGCTTGCTTGGAAACTTAAAAAACGTGTTTAGTTTCTTAAGGTTCCCATGCCCTCCCCCCCCGTCACCCCGTCTATGTCGGCGGTCGCGGCCTCCCGCGCCCGCATCCTGGAAGCGGCCCGCACGCATCTCTTCGCCTACGGTTTCAGCGCCCTGACGATGGACGACCTCGCGGGCGAACTCGGCATGAGCAAAAAAACGCTCTACGTCCATTTCCCCAGCAAGGACGCCATGGCCGGGGCCGTCCTTGACGGCATCGGCAAGTCCATCCGTTCCCAGTTGGAAGCGGTGCTGTCCCAGCCCCGGCTCACGTTCACGCAGAAGCTCTGCGGAGTCATCGACGTCGTCGGTTCGCTTCTCGGCCAGGTCAGTCCGGCGATTTTTCGCGACCTGCAGCGCTACGCGCCGCACCTCTACCAGAAGATTGAGGAGGTCCGGCAGAAAAACGTCCCGTACGTCATTGGCAGGCTCATCCGCGCCGGCATCGCCGAGGGCATGGTGCGACCGGAGATTGATCCCGCTTTTGCCGCCGAATTCTGGCTGCAGGCCATCCGTGGCCTTGTCCAGCCGGTCGTCCTCGACCGCACCCAGCTCACGCCCAGGCAAACCCTCGAAAAAGCCATTCATCTCTTCTTCAACGGACTTCTCACGCCCGCCGGCCGCAAAGACTATGAAAAACACATCGCTTCCCGTGAAAAACATCCCGCTGCCTGATCGCACCGCGCGCCGAGCGCCCGCCGTTTTTCTGGCCGTGGTCACGTTGCTGCTTGCCGCCTGTTCGCGTGGCCATGGTACCCGCGCCGGGGACTTGATCCTCTCGGGCAACATCGAGGTCACTGACGCCCAGCTTGGCTTCAAGGTGCCCGGCCGCGTGGCCGAACGCCTCGTGTCCGAAGGCGATCGCGTCAAGGCCGGCCAGCTCGTTGCCCGGCTCGACGACGTTGAGCAGCGGGAGCAGCTGGCCCTTTGTCGGGCTGAACTGGCTGGCGCCGAGGCGGCGCTGGCTGAACTCGTGGCCGGCTCCCGTCCGCAGGAGATCGCCGCCGCCGAGGCCACGCTCCGCAGCGCCGAGGCCGACCGCGACCGGACCCGGCTCGACTTTGCCCGTCAACAGGAGTTGCGCGCCAAGGACGCCATCGCCGACCGTGAACTCGAGGTGTCGCAGGCCGAGCTCAAGGTTGCCGAGGCCCGCACCACCGAGGCCGCCGAGCGCCTCAAGCTCGTGCAGGAGGGTCCCCGCGCCGAGGACATCGCCCAGGCCCGTGCGCGGGTCGAGCAGGTCCGCGCCTCCCTGGCCCTCGCCGAAACCCAGCTGGAAAACACCCGGCTGGTCTCGCCGCTGACGGGTGTCGTGCTCTCGCACAACATCGAGCCCGGCGAGTTTGTGTCCGCCGGCACTCCGGTGGTGACCGTCGCCGACATTGCGCACGTGTGGGTCCGCGCCTATGTCAACCAGACTGATCTCGGCCGCATCCATCTTGGCCAGAAGGTCGAGGTACGCACCGACACTTTTCCCGATAAAGCCTACGCGGGCATGGTCGGCTTCATCGCCTCCGAAGCCGAGTTCACGCCGAAGACGGTGCAGACCACCAAGGAGCGCGTGAAGCTCGTGTTCCGCGTCAAGGTCGACATCGCGAACCTGAATGACGAATTGAAGCCCGGCATGCCCGCCGACGCGATCATCCGGGCCGCGCCCTGACCGCGGCCGCGCGCCCACCTCTCGCCTCTGGCCTCGCGCCCCTCGCCTCTTCGTATGTCCGCCATCCGCACCACCGGCCTGCGCCGCACCTTCGATGATCTCGTCGCCGTCGAGGGGCTCAACCTGGACATCGCTGCTGGCGAGATCTTCGGCCTCGTCGGCCCCGACGGCGCCGGCAAGACCACCACCATGCGGATGCTGACCGGCATCCTGCCGCCAACGGGCGGCGCCGCCGAAGTGGCAGGCTTCGATGTCGTGCGCCACGCCGAGCGCCTCAAGGAGCACATCGGCTACATGAGCCAGCGCTTCGGCCTCTATCCTGATCTGACGGTGATGGAAAACATCGAGTTCTACGCCGACATCTACGGTGTGCCTGCCCGGGGCCGGGTGGAGAAAATCGACCGGCTCCTCAGCTTCAGCAACCTCACCCCCTTCAAGCAACGCCTCGCCGGCAACCTCTCCGGCGGCATGAAGCAGAAACTTGGGCTCGCCTGCGCGCTCATCCATACGCCGCGCGTGCTGTTTCTCGACGAGCCGACCAACGGCGTCGATCCCGTCTCGCGCCGCGATTTCTGGCGCATCCTCTACCAGCTGGTGCGCGAGGGTGTGACCATCTTCGTCTCCACCGCTTACCTGGACGAGGCCGAGCGCTGCAACCGGCTCGCCCTGCTGCACCAGGGCCGCCTGCTCGGCCTCGGCACGCCGGACGAAGTCAAAGCCATGATGCCGGGCGCGCTGCTCGAGGTGCGCACGGCGGCCCCGCGTCGCACCGCCAGCCTGCTGCGCGCGCATCTCGCCGGCGCCTCCGTCGGCCTTTTCGGCGACCGGGTGCACGTGGCGGTGCGCGACACCGCCGCGGCCGAGTCCGCGATCCGCCGGCTCGTCGCCGCCGCGGGTTTCGAGTCGCTGGCCATCCGTCCGATCGAACCGTCGCTCGAGGACGTGTTCGTTTCCGTGCTCGCCGCGAAAGAGGCCGCCACCGATGCGCGCTGAACCCGCCACCTCCGCCGAGACCGTGGTCGAGGTGCACGACCTCGAGAAACACTTCGGGACGTTCAAGGCCGTCGCCGGCATTTCGTTCGCCGTGCGCCGGGGCGAGATTTTCGGATTTCTCGGACCGAACGGCGCGGGCAAGTCCACCACCATCCGCATGCTCTGCGGGCTGCTCGCGCCCACCGCCGGCTCCGGGCGCGTCGCCGGCTTCGACATCGTGCGCGAGACCGAGAAGATCAAGACGCGCATCGGCTACATGAGCCAGAAGTTCTCCCTCTACGACGAGCTCACCGTCGAGGAGAACATCGAGTTCTACAGCGGCATCTACCGTCTGCCGAGGGTGAAGAAGGCCGAGCGCAAGGAATGGGTGCTGGCCATGGCCGGCCTGCGCGATCACCGCCACGCACGCACCGGGGTTCTCTCCGGCGGTTGGAAGCAGCGCCTCGCCCTCGGCTGCGCCGTGCTCCACGAGCCGCCCATCCTCTTTCTCGACGAGCCGACCTCCGGCGTCGATCCCAACAGCCGCCGGCAATTCTGGGACCTCATCTACGAGCTCTCCGGGCACGGCGTGACCGTGTTCGTGACCACGCACTACATGGAGGAATCGGAGTATTGCGACCGGCTCGGCGTGATCTACCGCGGTGAGCTCATCGCCATCGGCCCGCCGCGGGAATTGAAAACCCGCTACATGCAGGAGGCCGTGCTCGAGATCGCGTGCGAGCGGCCCAATGACGCGATGGACACCGTGGAAAGGCTGCCCGAGGTGAAGGAGGCCGCCCTCTTCGGCAAGGGGCTGCACGCCGTGGCCCACGCTGCGGACGCCGGCCCTGCGACGGCCGCCATCCGTGCCGCGCTCGCCGCACCGGAATTCGGCGCCGTCCGGGTCGAACGCATCACGCCGACGATCGAGGACGTGTTCGTCTCACTGATCGAGGCGCACGAGCACGCGAACGGTGCGCCCGCGGAGGTCCGCCGATGAACCTGCGTCGTCTTTGGGCCGTCGCCCGCAAGGAAGCCCTGCATATCCGGCGCGATCCCCGCAGCCTGGGCCTCGCCATCGGCATTCCCATGCTGATGCTCCTCATGTTTGGCTACGCGCTCACGCTCGACGTCGACCACGTGCCACTGGTGACTTGGGACCAGAGCGGTACGAAAGCGAGCCGCGAGTACCTCTCTCAGTTCACCGGCTCGCGCTACTTCGACTTCTGCGGGACGGTCGCCAACTACCGCGAGCTCGAGCGAGCGATCGACCGCCGCACCGCCGACATCGCCCTGGTGATTCCGCCCGATTTCGCCCAACAGCTCGAATCCGGCCGCCTCGCGCCGGTGCAGGCCATTGTCGACGGGTCCGACTCCAACACCGCAGCCATCGTGCTCGGCTACACGCAGGTGGTGACGGCCGCTTTCAACCAGCAGATCGCGATCGAACAAATCCGCCGCACGGCTGGCACCGTGCCGGTGGTGCTCCTCGACCTGCGGCCGCGCGTATGGTTCAACGCCGACCTCAAATCCAGGAATTTCATCATCCCGGGGCTGATCGCCGTCATCATGGGCCTGATCGCCGGTCTCCTGACCTCGCTCACCGTCGCCCGCGAGTGGGAAGGCGGCACCATGGAGCAGCTCATCTCCACGCCGGTGAAGGCGCCCGAGCTCATCCTCGGCAAGCTCGTCCCCTATTTCGTCATCGGCATGCTCGATGTCCTGATCGCCGTGCTCATGGCGGTGTACCTTTTTGATGTGCCCTTGCTGGGCAGCGTCCCGCTGCTGTTCGCGATGGCCGCGCTCTTCATCATCGGCACGCTCTCGCAGGGCATCCTCATCAGCACGCTGGCGCGCCAGCAACTCCTGGCCAGCCAGGTGGCGATGGTTTCGACCTTTCTGCCGGCCTTCCTGCTCTCGGGCTTCATGTTTGCGATTTCCAACATGCCGGCGGCGGTGCAGGCCATCACTTACATCGTCCCGGCGCGCTATTTCGTGGCCCTGGTCAAGGGCATCTACCAGCGCGGCGTCGGCCTCGAAACCCTCTGGCTGGACGCGGTGTTTCTCGTGCTCTTCGCGACCGCCGCCGCGGGCCTGGCGATCGCCAAATTTAAAAAGAGGCTCGGCTGACCATGGGGGAACGCATCCTCACCATCCTCCGCAAGGAGTTCCGCTCGGTCTTCCGTGATCCGCGCATGCGGATGGTGATTTTCGGTGTGCCGGTGATCCAGACGCTGGTCCTGGGCTACGCGGTCACCATGGATGTGCGGCATGTGCGGCTCGTGGTCATCGATCGGGACCACACGCCCGCCAGCCGCGCCCTGATTGCGCGCTTCACCGGTTCCGACTATTTCGACCTCGTCGAGCAGACCAACGACGAGCAGCGCGCCCGGGCGATGATCGACGCCGCCGCAGCCAGCGCCGTCCTGCAGATCGACGCCGGGTTCGAGGGCGACCTGCACGCCGGCCGCACCACGCCGGTGCAGCTCATCGTCGACGGAGCTGATTCCAACACCGCGCGCCTCGTGCTCAATTACAGCACGGTGATCGCAGGCAGCTACAACAACCAGCTCATGCTCAAGCAGGCGCAGCGCCAATCGGGACAGACCTTCGCCGCGGGCGGCGTCGATCTGCGCCTGCGCGCGTGGTTCAACGAAGACCTCGAAAGCCGCAACTATTTCGTCCCGGGCGTGATGGCCCTGCTCGTGATGCTCGTCAGCCTCATGCTCACCGGCATGGCGATCGTACGCGAAAAGGAGGTGGGGACGATCGAGCAGATCATGGTGACGCCCATCCGGCCGGTGGAGTTCATCCTCGGCAAGTGCGCGCCGTTCATCGTCATCGGCTTCGCCGATGTCGGCCTCGTCACGCTGGTCGGCGTGTTCTGGTTCGAAATCCCGATCCGCGGCAGCTTCGCGCTGCTGCTGCTCGGCACGACCTTCTTCCTGCTGAGCACCCTCGGCATCGGCCTGTTCATCTCGACGGTGTGCAGCACCCAGCAGCAGGCGATGATGACGACCTTCTTCTTCTTTTTCCCGGCGATGCTGCTCTCCGGTTTTGTCTACCCCATCGCCAACATGCCCGAGGTCTTCCAGTGGCTCACGCTCGTGAATCCGCTGCGGCACTTCCTGATTGTGATACGCGGCGTGTTCCTGAAGGGCATCGGCCTCGACGTGCTCTGGCCGCAGCTGGCTGCGCTCCTCGCCATCGGCCTGGGCGTGCTGACCTTCGCCGTGAAACGCTTTCACAAGACACTCACGTAAATCCCGCCCGCCATCCTTCAACCCTCCCTGTGCCATGAAAACCTTCGTTGCGTTGTCCATGCTCCTCCTGCTGGCCGCCGCTCCTCTGGTCGCCGCCGAGCCCGTTGCCACCGCCCTGACGCTCGACGATTGCCTGCGCCTCGCCGTCGACCATCAACCGCTGCTCACCGCTGTTGAGGCCGGCGTCTCCGCCGCCACCGAGGCGGTCGGGGAGGCGCGCGCGCCCTACTGGCCGCAGGTCGACTTCAGCGCGGGCTATCACCGCTGGCAGCGGCGCGCCTTCCTACCGTCCGGCCTGACGCTGCCGGGATTGAGCATACCGAAAATCATCGGCCCGCTCGACGACTGGACCGGCGGCCTGTCCTCGCGGGTGACATTGTTCGATTTCGGGGAGCGACGGGCCGGCCTCGAGGCCGCCCGCGCCCAGCTCGGCAGCGCCCAGGCGGACGCCGCCGCCACCCGTGGCGACGTGCGCCTGTCGGTGCAGTCGGCCTTCTACGCACTCGCGGCCGCGCAGGAACTGCTCGAGGTGGCGGAGCGGAATCTCGCCCGCACGGAAAGTCATCTCGCCTTGGCGCAAGCGCGCCGTGAAGCCGGCGCCGTGCCGCAGGCCGACGTGCTGCGCGCCCAAGCCGAGGTGGCATCAGCGCAACTGCAGTTGATCAGTGCCCGGAGCCGGGTGCGCACTGCCGCCGGTCAGCTCAACACCGTCATGGGTCGCCCGGCCGAAATCGCGCTCGCCATCGCTCCTCCCGCCTTGGCCGCACCGCCCCCTGCCACCGCCGGCATCGAGACGGCCGTCCGCCAAGCGATTGCCAGCCGCCCTGAATTGAAATCGGAGCAATTGCGCGTCGAAGCCGCCCGCGCCAATATAAATGGGGCGCGCGCCGCCCGCGCCCCCAAGCTGCGCGCCGACGGCTCCTACGGCTGGAACGACACCGATTTCCTGCCGTCAGCAAAGGAATGGCAGGTGGGTTTGTCCGTCGACATGCCCGTGTTCGACGCCGACAGCCGCGTTCACCGCCTCGCGCGGACGAAAGCCGAGCTGGCCCGCGAGCAGGCCGCCTACGATAGCCGGGTGCTGCAGGTGCGCCAGGAAGTGTGGGCCGCGGCCAACGAACTCGAACGCGCCTGGGATTCCATCGCCGCCAATGAAACCAGCGTCCGCGCGAGCGAAGAAAGCCTGCGCGTGGTGCGCGAGCGCTATCAGACCGGCGCCGCGCTCATGACCGACCTGCTCGACACGCAGACGGTGCTGGCGAGCGCCGAGGCCTCGCTGGCCGAGGCCCGCTGGAGTTACCTGACGGCCCGCGCCGCCTATGACCGCGCCATCGGAACGGCGGTCAAGTAGTCCTTTTTCAGCGTCGGCCTTTGATTGCGCCGGAACAGCCAGCGTGGCACCCCGCTGTCGAACTGGAGTGTTGGCGTGAGGCAAGGGAACGAGGGCTGGCGGCCGCGGTGGCGGTGGGTCGACAGCCTGCGCAGGTCGGCCGCGACCAGTTCCGCTTGCGCTGCCTAGCTGGCGGCGGCAATGCTTCCCCGTCTGATGCAGCCCTTGTTCGCCGTCCTCGATCCCCTCCTCCCCCTCCCCTGGTGGGCATGGGCCGGTTTCTTTGCCTTCATTTCCGCCATGCTGGCGCTGGACCTCGGCGTGTTCCAACGCGACTCGCACGAAGTGAAAATGAAGGAGGCGCTCGTCTGGTGCGTGGTTTGGTTCACCCTGGCCATGGTCTTCAATGGCCTGGTCTACCGCTGGCGGGGCGCCGAGCTCGGCAACCAGTTTCTCGCGGCCTACCTCGTCGAGCTGTGCCTGAGCGTCGACAACGTCTTCATCTTCATCGTCATCTTCGCCTACTTCCAAGTCGCGCCCAAGTGGCAGCACCGCGTGCTGTTCTGGGGAATCCTCGGCGCCGTGCTGATGCGCGCGACCTTCATTTTGGCGGGCGTGAGCGTGATCCAGCGCTTTCACTGGGTGCTCTACCTCTTCGGCGCGTTTCTCGTGTACACTGGCATCAGGATGGCGCTGCCCCGCCGGGGGGAGGTGGACGTCAATCCCGACCGCAACCTCGCCGTGCGGCTCTTCCGCCGGTTCTTCCCGGTGGTGACGCAGCCGGAAGGCGGGCGCTTCTTCACGCGCGAGGCCGGCCGGTTTGCGGCCACGCCGCTTTTCATCGTGCTGCTGGTTGTCGAAACGACCGACCTGGTCTTCGCGCTCGACTCGCTGCCTGCGGTGCTGGCGATCACCAAGGACGGCTTTGTGGCGCTCACCTCCAACGTTTTTGCCATCCTCGGCCTGCGCTCCCTTTACTTCGCGCTGAACGGCGTCATGCAGCTCTTCCGTTACCTGAAGCTCGGGCTCGCGATCATCCTCGTGTTTATCGGCGTGAAGATGCTGGTCGAACCCTGGATCGACATCTCCACCGGCGTCTCACTGGGCGTCATCGGCGGCGTGCTTACCATGTCAGTGCTGACCAGTGCGTTTATTCCGAAGGAGCCTGCGCCACGCGAGTAGTCACGGCGCCCGGCCCGTGGCTTACAGGCCCACCAGGCTGCCGTGCCGCTTGAGCCAGCGCTCGGCGGTGCGCCAGGCGGGGCAGACCGCCTCCACCCGCGCCCAGAACCGGGCTGAGTGGTTCATTTCCCGCAGGTGCATCAATTCGTGGTAGATGATGTAGTCGCGCACCAGCTCGGGCGTCTGCACCAACCGCCAGTTGAGCGAGATCGTGCCGCCGGCCGAGCACGAGCCCCAACGCGAACGCTGGTTGCGGATCATGACATTGCTGATTTCGATGCCGGTCTCAGCCGCCAGCTCCCAGGCGCGGGCGGGCAGCTCGATGCGCGCCCGGCGCGCGAACTGCGCCTCGATCGCCGGGCGCAGGTCACCATCGAGCCGCGGCACGCGAAACACGTCGGCGCCCAGGCAGACCATCGGCCGCCCGCCCTCCGCCGCCACGCGGATCGGCTGCGCTTCGCCCCGCCAGAGCACGGCTGTGCCGGGCGTCCATACCGGGGCGGCACGCGGCCGGGCTTGGTGCCGCGCCCAGGCGCGTTCCAGCCAGATGCGGTGCTGCTCTACGAACCGCCGCGCCTCGCACTCCGAGCCGTGCCGGGGAATGGTGGCCACGGCGACACCATCGCGCCGCAGCGTGAGCCGGTACTGGCGGGCGCGCGCGCTGCGGACAAACCTGACCTCGGGCTCCGTCGCCCCGGACGAGGTTCCGAAAGATGCCGTCAGTTCCGCCACGATTGCGGGCGCACTTAAACATTTCCCCGGAAAAAGACCAGCCGCCAGTTTTCCGCGACGGCGGGTTGGGGTGAAAATTTTCCTCGCTCACCGCAGCCGTTAGCTTGCAGATCATGCGTACCACCTCCGGCCTCGCCCGCACTCCCGCGCCACCTTATCACGCCGTGATCTTCACCTCCCAACGCACGGAGGGCGACCGCGGCTACCACGCCATGGCGCGGAAGATGAAGGAGCTGGGCTCCCGATACGACGGCTTTCTCGGCCTCGAGAGCGTGCGCGGCGCCGACGGCACAGGCATCACGGTGAGCTACTGGCGCGATGAGGCGGCGATCCTCGCTTGGAAGCGCGACACCGAGCACCAGCAGGCCCAGTGCGGCGGACGCGGGACGTGGTACGAGGCCTACGAGGTGAGGATCGCCCGGATCGAGCGCGCCTACGGCTTCCACCGCAAGGCGTGAAGGCGAGTTCCTCCAGCGGAATTTGTAACGTATTACGTTACAAACCTCACTGCGCACCCGGCGGCCGTGCGCCCAGCCGTTTGTAGTAGATGGCGTTCGCCGCCAGGCGGCCATCGGGATCGGCGGCGAAATCCGGAATGCCGCCGGCCAACGTGTAGCCCAGTCGCTCGTAGAATTTTGTGGCGCCACTCTCCCCTGCGCTCGTGTCGAGAAACAGCAGGACGCGGCCCCGCGCCCAAGCCTCTGCCTCGACCCGCGCCATGAGCGCCGCTCCGATCCCGCGCCCGCGGTGCGCCGCCAGCACCATCACCTTCTGCACCTCGGCGCGATGACGTCCATTGGCACGCGGCTCGAGCGCCAGTTGCGCGCTGCCCACGAGACGCCCCCCATTGTCGAACGCGGCGAAAAGCAACCTGTGCCCCGCCGTCACGTCGCCGCACACCTTGTGCCAGTAGTCCTCCACCTCGCCGTCCGTGAACGGCAGTACGAAGCCCACCGACGCGCCATTCCGCACCGCATCGATCAGCAGCCCGTCCAGCCCGGGCAGACGCGCTCGGGCGGTTTCACCGTTCAATCGTTCGATCTGCACGGGAGGCATGGAGCAGTTTTCACGCCGCTCCCCGGGAACCCCGGATGTCATAGCGCATCCGTCGTGCATGCCACATGCTCGCGATCTCGCCCGAATAGCCGGGCAGCAGAAACGCGATGACCTGCTCCTCCAGGGCGCACAATGCCTGCAGCACCACGGCGACATGGAACGGTACCGCCGACCATCCGGCCAGCAGCACCACCAATGAGACCGGCAACAGCACCGCCATCAGCTTGGCCAGCCAGGTGTGATAACCCAGCACCCGTCTCCATCGTACCAGCCCGTAGGTCACGATGGCGAAGCAACCCACCAGCACGGCAACGAACCACGGCCATTCCCGGTGCACCACCTCGGGCCACAACCGCCATACGCCCACGGCGGCCGCGGCGGTCATCAGGTAATCCCCCCAGCTATCAAGCCGGCGGCCCAGATCCGATTGCGCCTTGAGCCGCCGCGCGAGAAAGCCGTCGAGGGCGTCCGTCACCAGGGCGACACCGAAGAAAGCCAGGAACCACGTCCGCGAACCGCCCGCGCATGCCACCGCCACCATCGCCGGGGTCAGCACGACGATGCGCAGCAGGCTGAGGAGATTAGGCAGCTTTTTCATCGTGAATATTCACAGCGGCACGATGCGCCAGTCGAGCCGTCCCGGCCGGATGTTCAGCCAGGCAAAGCTCGGCGGCGCGCCGCCGCGGGGACGCGAGATGCACCCCGGGTTAAGCCAACGGACGCCGCGCACATCGGTTTCGTCGCGCGGCACGTGGGTGTGGCCGTGCAGCACGATGTCGGCGCCGCGCGGTGCCCGCGCGGGCGGTGAATGAAGCAGCACAAGCCGCACGCCGCCGCGCTGCAGGCGGAGTTCGCGCGGCCAGCCGGGGTACCAGTCGCAGTTGCCGAGCACCACGCGCAGCGGCGGCCCGAGCTGCGCGAACGCCGCCAGCAGCGCGGGATCGCACACGTCGCCCAGATGCCAGATCTCGTCGGCGCCGCGCAGGCGTTCCGGCAGGCCGGGCGGATAACGGTCATGCGTGTCGGCCAGAATGGCGATGCGCATGGGTGGACAAAGTCAGAATCTAACGGGTTTGGCAAAGACGGACTTCACGGCCGCCAATTGACCCGGTAACCGCGGCTGCCATTCTGTCCGGCGTGCCGTTGCGGTCGCTCATCGTTGATTTCAACTCGTTCTTCGCCTCCTGTGAGCAGCAGGAGCGGCCGGAGCTGCGCGGCCGGTCCGTGGGCGTCGCTCCGGTTCTGGCCGAGACCTCGTGCTGCATCGCGGCGAGCTACGATGCCCGGCGGCGCGGCGTGCAGGTGGGCACGCGGGTGGACGAGGCGCGGCGGTTGTGCCCCGGCATCGCCATCGTCGAGGCGCGCCCCGCGCTCTACATCCAGTACCATCGCCGGCTCATCGAGGTCATCGAGTCGTGCCTGCACGTGACCGAGGTTTTGTCGATCGACGAGGTGGCCTGCGAACTCACCGCGACGTTCGCGCCGCGCGAGAAGGCGGTGGCCCGCGCCCGCCGCATCAAGGCGGCGATCGCCCGCGACGTCGGCGCGTGCCTCACCTGCTCCATCGGCATCGCGGCCAACCCGTTCCTCGCCAAGGTTGCCTCGGACATGCAAAAGCCCGACGGGCTGGTGGTGCTGGAAGACGCCGACGTGCCGCAGCGCCTGCTCGGGCTGGAGATCGGCGATTTCGTGGGCATCGGCAAAAACATGGAGCGCCGCCTGCGCGCCCGCGGCATCGACACGGTGCGGAAGCTCTACGCCGCGACCAGGGCGGAACTGCGCGGCATCTGGGGCGGCGTCGAAGGCGAGCGCATGCATGCGCGCCTGCGCGGCGAGGACTTGCCGCTGCCGGCGCACCGCCATCAGACCATCGGCCATTCCCACGTGCTGCCGCCCGAACTCCGCAATGAGGCCTCCGCCCTCGCGGTGCTGCACCGCCTCCTGCAGAAGGCCGCGATGCGCCTGCGCCACCTGGGCCTGTATGCGGGCGGCCTGCACGTCGCGGTGCGGCATCGCCAGGGCCGCGGCTGGAGCGACGAGCTGCGCTTCAACGAGACGCAGGACACCCTCCGGCTCACCCATGCGCTCACCCAGATCTGGGAGCGCCGGCCCGGACGGGGCCGCGCGCCGTTTCAAGTCGGCGTCGTGCTGTTCCACCTGGTCGAACTGCCGGGACATACCCCCGATCTTTTCACCCATGAACAGGAGCAGGCGCGCGGGCGACTGCATGACATCGTGGACTCCCTCAACCGCGCTTATGGCAAGAACACCGTCTATTTTGGCGGCGCCCACGGGGCCACGGGCTACGCGCCGATGCGCATCGCCTTCACCCGCATTCCCCAGCCGGAGATCGAGGAGATCGATCCCGCGCAGTCGAAGGTCATCCGGCCGAAGAAAAAGTGACGCGGCGTTTGCGCCCTCACCGGCTGGCAACCGGCCGGTCGCGGCGGGAAGCCACCGCCGGAGATCATCCGGGAAGTCGCGCCCCTTCTGCCCAGAGGGATTGTCAACGATTAGTTGACATGTTTCTCCTCCCCGAGAGAGGGGGCCCCGTTATTCCCCGGCTGGGATCGACAGCAGCGTGTTGACGCGGGACCGGCGGTGCGTCGTGCTAACGCCCAGCCATGATCAGGGTCTTTGTCTCCGGCTGCTACGACATCCTGCACGCGGGGCATGTGCAGTTTTTCCGCGAGGCGCGCGCGCTAGGCGACCACCTCACGGTGTCCTTCGCCTCGGCCGAGGTGCTGTGGCGGTACAAGCAGCGCCGCAGCTCGCTGCCCGACGGGCACAAGCGCGCCCTGCTCGCCTCGCTCGGCATGGTGGACGAGGTCGTGGTCGGGACCGACCTGGAGGAGGGCCTCGACTTCAGGCCGGAGTTCCTGCGCCTGCGGCCGGACATCCTCGCCGTGACGGAGGACGACAAATACACCCCGCTCAAGCAGGCGTTGTGCGCGCAGGTCGGTGCGCGCTATGTCGTGCTGCCGAAGACGCCGCCGCAATTTCCGCCCATCTCGACGACCGAGATCGTCCGTTGGATCCGTGCGCCGCAGGAGGCGCCGCTGCGGGTGGACTTCGCCGGCGGCTGGCTCGACGTCCCGCGCTTCGCGCGGCCGGAAGGGTACATTGTCAACTGTGCGATTTCACCCACGGTCTCCCTGCGCGCCTGGCCCTATGAGCACAACGCCGGCGTCGGCGGCAGCGGCGCGTGGGCCCTGCTCAACGGCAAGGACGGCGTCTCGTCCGAACTCGATCTTGGTGTGGGCTGGCAGGATCCGGCGGTAATTGCCGAGACCGGCCTGTGTGTCTGGCGCAGCGGCCCGCAGCCCGAGCTGGAGTTGAAGACCGACGGCACGCTGCTACGCGGACGCCTGGCCCTGCTCTGGACCGGCCGATCGCATTCGACCCCCGCGCTCACGGAACGACCGCGAAATTTTGCCGCCATCGCCCGCGCCGGACGGACGGCGCGCGAAGCGGTGTGGCGGCAGGACCTCGCGCAACTGGCCGACGCGGTGCAGCAGTCGTATGCGGCGCAGCGGGCCGAGGGCATGGAGCCGCTGCCGGACGATCTGCCGGGGGCGCTCGCCTGGAAATATTGCGGCGGCGGATTCGGCGGCTACGCCGTTTATCTCTTCGCCGACGCTGCCTCGCGTGACGCCGCTTGCACGCGACCGGACTTCCGGCCGATCGAACCCTACGTCGCCACGCACTGAGTTAGAAGATTGCAGCTGGAGAAGCGCCACCGGGCTCTGCTGACCAGCAGAGCGATATCCTCACCTGCTCGTGATGCTGACGAACCATCGTCTGCCAACAGGCTCCTGCCTTTCACAAACGGGACGCGAACCAAGCGCGGAGGTTGGCGAGGCAGCGTTCGTTTTGGGGGGCGGTACCAACGCTGATACGCACATGGCCGGGTAGATCGCCGAACGGCCGCACGATGGTTCCGCGTGCCTGCAGGAAATCAAAGGCTTTTGCCGCGTCCGGCACCTTCACCAGGATGAAATTGGCCTCGGAGGGCACGAACTCGAGCCCGAGCTCGTGAAAGCCGGCGGCGAGTTGCTGGAGTCCGGCGCGGTTCATTTCCCGACTGCGGCGCACAAAGTCGGCGTCGTCGAGCGCGGCGACCGCGGCGGCCTGCGCCACCGCGTTGATGTTGAACGGCGCGCGGGCGCGCTGGAGCAGCGCCGCGATGTCGGGCCGCGTGTAGCCGTAACCGACCCGCAGACCGGCGAGGCCGTAGATCTTGGAAAACGTGCGCGTGCACAGCACCGGCCGGCCCCGGGCGATGAGCGGCCGCAAATCCGGCGCCTGCTCCTGGTACTCGGCGTAGGCCTGGTCGAACACGCAGAGCACATCCTCAGGCAGGCCGTTCGCGAAGGCGACCAGCTCCGCCTCGGTATGAGCGGTGCCGGTGGGGTTGTTCGGGCTGGCGAGGAACACGACGCGAGTGCGCGGCGTGACGGCGGCGCGCATGGCCGCCAGGTCGTGCCGGAAACCGGGCATGGCCACCTCGACCGGCTTCGCGCCCATCAGCAGCGTGACCAGCTTGTAGACCACGAAACCGTGCACCCCCATGACCGCCTCGGTGCCGGGCCCCAGGAAAACATGGGCCGCGAGTTCCAACACCTCGTTGGATCCGTTGCCGAACATGAGTTGGTCGCGGCCGACCTGCAGGCGCCCGGCGAGCTTGCCGGTGAGGTCCCAGCAGCTGCCGTCGGGATAAAGGTTCACCTCGCGCAGCGCGGCCGCGGCGGCCGCGAGGGCCTTCGGCGAAGGACCGAGCGGATTTTCATTGGAGGCCAGCTTGTCGATCCGGGCCGGGTCGAGGCCGAATTCCCGCGCGACCTGCGTGATCGGCTTGCCCGGCTGGTAGACCGGCTGGCTCAGGATATGGGGTTGGGCGAAACGTGCAGCGTCCATGGCTTCCTCCAAAAGTCGCCATGCCTAAGCGACGGCGCCCGAAGTTGCAATGCTCGCCACCGGGCATGGATTGGCTGCTTCTGACGATCCTTTGCCGGGCCGGCCACGTCCCCGCGGGTGGCGCGATATCTTTTTTGCGCAAAAAAACTCAAGCCGGCGGTCTTGCCTCCCCCCGGCCGTCTTGTTCATCTCGGTATCTCCCCGATGAACTACGGTCACTTCGACGACCCGGCCAAAGAGTATGTCATCACGCGCCCCGACACCCCGCGCCCGTGGTCCAATTATCTCGGCACGACGGAGTATGGCGCCATCATCACGAACAACGCCGGCGGCTACTCGTTCTACCGGAGCGCCGCCACCGGCCGCTTCCTGCGCCTGCGGTTCAACGCCGTGCCGCTCGACCAGCCGGGCCGCTATTTCTACCTGCGCGACCGCGCGAGCGGCGACTTCTGGAGCTCCTCATGGCAGCCGGTGGGCAAGCCGCTCGACCGCTACCACTCCGTCTGCCGTCATGGCACCGCCTACACGCAGATCGAGAGCGAGTACACCGGCATCCGCACCGCGTCGCTCTATTTCGTGCCGCTGGGCCAGACGTTCGAGTACTGGCGCCTGCGCATAACCAACCAGTCCGCCGCGCACCGCGAACTGTCCCTCTACACCTATTGCGAATTCGCCAACCACTGGAACACTTACCAGGATCTGGTGAACCTGCAGTATTCGCTCTTCATCACGAAGACCTCGATGGTGGACGGCGTGCTCGGGATCGCCAACAACCCGAACGAGCGCTTTGACGGCGAGAATCTGACCGGTTGCGGCCGTTCGTGGATGGCCATCACCGGCGCCCCGCTGGCGGGCTGGGAAACGCGCCGCGAGGTGTTCCTCGGCACTTATGGCGGTTATGCCGCGCCTGCCGCGATCGCAGCGGGCGGACCACTCAGCAATTTCCTTACCGAGGGCGACAACGTCTGCGGCACGCTCCAGGTCCACCTTGATCTCGCCCCCGGCGAGATGCGCGAGGTGATCGTGCTCCTCGGTCTCGGCACGCCGGCCTCGCACGGCCGGACCACGGTCGCGACCTTTGGCACCCCGGCCCGTTGCGAGGAAGAGTTGCGCAAGCTCAAGGCGGCGTGGCACGCCGACCTCGGGTCCATCGCCGTCCGGACGCCCGACGAGAATCTCGACCACATGGTCAACGTCTGGAACGCTTACAACGCCCTCATCACCTGCGCGTGGTCCCGCTCCGCCTCCCTCATCTACAACGGCGAGCGCGACGGCCTCGGCTTCCGCGATACGGTGCAGGATTTCCTGGGCGCCACCCCGCTCATCCGCGAACGGATCCAGCCGCGCCTCGAGCTCATGCTCACCGGCCAGCTGGCCAACGGCGGCGCCATCCCGATCATCAAGCCGTTCACCCATCACCCCGGCCACGAGCCGCCGCCGCCCGAGGCGGAGTACCGCTCCGACGACTGCCTGTGGTTTTTCAACGCCGTGCCGGTCTACGTCGCCGAGACGGGCGAGGTCGACTTTTATAAAAAAATCCTGCCCTACGCCGATCAAGGCGAGGCCACCGTGCTCGGTCACCTGCGCCGCGCCCTCGAGTTCAATCTTGAGCGCACGGGCCGCAACGGCCTGCCCTGCGGGCTCTCGGCCGACTGGAACGATTGCATCCGGCTCGGCTACCACGGCGAGAGTGTCTTCGTCGCGTTCCAGGTGCGGTTCGGACTCGAGGTCTACGCGGGCATCGCGGAAAAAATCAATCTGCCCGCCGACGCCGCCTGGGCGCGCGCCGAGCTGAAGAAGCTCGATGCGAAAATCCAGAAGGTCTGCTGGGACGGCCAGTGGTTCATCTGGGCCATTGGCGAAGACGGCACGATCTACGGCACCAAGGCCTTTGCAGAAGGCCAGGTTTACATGAACACACAGGTGTGGGCGGTGATCAGCGGCGCTGCCACGTCTGCGCAGGCCCGCCGCGCCATGCAGACGGTGAAGGAAAAGCTCGCCACGCCGTACGGCGCCATGCTGTGCGCCCCGCCGTTCATAAAGGCCAATCCGGAGGTGATGCGGGCCACGCTTTTCAACAACGGCATCAAGGAAAACGCCGGCATCTTTTCCCACACCCAGAGCTGGGCGGTGATTGCCGAGTGTCTGCTCGGCGACGGCGACGCGGCCTACGACTACTATTGTGCCTTCAACCCGGCAGCCTACAACGACCGCGCCGAGATCCGCCAGGTCGAGCCTTACGTACACTGCCAGACGGTCTACTCGCGCTACAACGTCAACGAAGGCCATGCGCGCACCCCCTGGCTCTCGGGCACCGCCTCCTGGGCGTACTACGCCGCCACGCATTGGATCCTCGGCGTGCGCCCGGAGATCGAGGGCCTGCGCATCGATCCCTGCATTCCGAAGGCCTGGCCGGGCTTCACCATGCGCCGCCACTTCCGCGGCAAAACCGTGCACATCGAGGTGAAGAATCCGTCCGGTGTCTGCCGGGGCGTGAAGACCCTCACCGTCGACGGCCAGTCCGTACAGGGCAGCCTTGTGCCCGCCTCCGCGCTCAAGGAAGGAACGCGGATCGTGGCCACGCTCGGCTGAGCTCTGCAACGGGTGCGGGCGGTGATCAGCCGGCTCTGAATATGAAGCCGGACAAAACGCGCGGTGTTACTCCTGCCAGACGGCGACACCGGCGGTGGGCATGTCGCGCGCGCCGACCAGAACCTTCGCGCCCTCCGGGATCGGCGCGGTCTGGAGTTTCTCCGTGAAATTGGTCGCAACCCAGAAACCGTCGCGCCAGTCGACCAGAAAGCCGTCGTCAAACTGCCGAACGGCCACCCCGGCGCGCACATAGACGTCGCGGATCAACCGGGCCTCCAGTCCGCCGTCCAGCGAGTCCACCCCGAGGTAGGTCACGGTGCCGCGGCCAAGCGGGCGCGTTACGGCCGCAATGCCGCCGGCGTAATACTGGTCGTCGTAACGGGCCAGCGCGGTGGTGCCCTCGCGGGGCTCGAGCACCTCGCCCCACGAGACCCAGTCGTAGGTCTGGTTGGGCGTGCGCACCTTGCCGACGTACGGCGCGGGCAGCGTGTCATAGAACGAGATCTTCGCGCCGATGAGGTCGAGGATCGGCGCGGCCCATGGGCCCTCCCAGAGGTGGCCGCGGCGGTCCTTCTGGCCGGTGCGGCAGGTGATGATCAGGTGGCCGCCCTGTTCCGCGTACGTTTTCCAGCGCTGCACCAGCTGGTCATCCACGAGCTGGTACGCCGGCACAATGAGGAATGGATACGCCTGAAAATCTTTGTCCTCGGTGATGACGTCGACCGGGGCGCCGACGCGCTTGAGCGCGCGGTACTGCTTCAACAGGTGACCGTACGTGTCCCAGCGGATGTTCTGCTTGTGGTTGTCGAGGTCCCAGCGGTCCTCCCGGCCATAGAGCAACGCGGCGCGGCGCGCGGCGTAGGCCGCGGGTGCCTTGGCGTCGGGCCGGAGATTCTGTCGCAGCAGCATCATCTCGCGGGCCGCTTGGGCATACTGCTCGCCGCCGGTGGTGATGGTGACGCCGTCGGGTCCGACGAGCCCGTAATGGTAGAGTTCGGCGCCGAAGAGCGGTTCGCGGAAGCGGTAGGTGCAGACGAATTTCGCGCCGGAGGCGAAGGCGCGCAGCAGCCACAGGTGCACCGCGCCGGGGTACGGCTGCGGGTTGACGTCGCCCCAGTTCACCTGGCCGGGCTGCAGCTCCATGATGCCGTGCAGCCCATTGATGGTGCGGTGAAAGTCGCCGGCGAAGGAGAGCATGGCGGCGCTGCCGAGGCGGAAGCCGAGCGGGCCCTCGTTCAGGTTGCCGTGCGCCGGGTAAATCGTCCACGTGATGACATCAAGGTCGCGGCCCGAGAGCGCGGGATCGACAGCACCGAAATCGTGCATGAAGTTGGTTGTGATCCACTGATGGTGGCCGCAGTACCGGCGGAGGATGTCGGCCTGGAAACGCAGGTAGTCGGCCGCCGTCTCGGCGAACCAGCGCTGCGCGTCGAGCATGGCGTGCGGATTGAACTGCGCGACGTCCTCCGGCGGGTTCGGGAGACGGATCTGGTCGAAGTTCTGGTAAATCTGCGACCAGAAGGCGTTGCCCCAGGCGCGATTGAGCTCATCGATGGTGCCGTATTTTTTCTGCAGCCAGCTGCGGAAGCCGGCCTGGCAGGCATCACAATGGCATGGCTCCTTGCCGTAGTGGCTGAGCTCGTTGTCGAGTTGCCAGCCCCAGACGCGCGGGTCGCGGCCGTAGCGCCGGCCGAGTTCGTCGACGATCATTGCGACGTACCGGCGGTAGGTGTCCACGTTCCAGCACGCCTGCTGCCGCGTGCCGTGCAGCATCCGCCGGCCCGCGGCGTCGATCATGAGCACCTCCGGATGCGCCTGCGTCAGCCAGACCGGCGGTGCCGGGGTCGGCGTGCAGAGGATGACCTTGAGTCCTTGGTCGGCGCAGAGCTGCACGTTGTGCTCCAGCCAGTCGAAGTCGAATTTACCCTCCTGGGGTTCCATGAAGGCCCAGGCGAATTCGCCCATGTGGACGAACTCGAGGCCCATTTTCTTGATATTGGCGATATCGCGCGGCCATTGCTCCGCCGGCCACGCCTCCGGATAATAATAGACGCCGATCCGCATGAGATCGGCCGGCGGAAAGAAGGTCGCTTGCGCGTCAGCCGGCGCCGCGGGCGTTGCGGCGATCAACGCGAAGGCGAGGAACAGGGAACGGGGGAAGCGAATCATGGAAGCAACTCCTTCTAAAAAACTGCCGCTCAAACAGGCGTGTCTTTGGGCGGGGAAACCAGGAGCCGGCCGTGCAAATCAGCGAGCTCGCGGAGGTAGTCGGTCGTGCCGCCGAAGAGCCGGTCGAGCTGCGCCGGACGATAACGCCATTGCCAGTTGCCGTCCGGCTTGCCGGGTACGTTGAAGCGCCCTTCAGGGCCGAGGCTGAGCAGGTCCTGCAACGGGATGACGGCAAGCCGGCTCACCGCGGCGTAGGCGGCGCGGATGAAGTCCCAGCCGATCTCCGCGCCGGTCACGCGCAAATAGCGGCGCACATGGTCACGCGTCTTTTCGTCGGTCGCCGCGTACCAGCCGAGGGTGGTGTCGTTGTCGTGCGTGCCGGGATAAATGGCGCCGTTGGCCTCGAGGTTGTGCGGGAGATAGGGGTTCGTGCTCTTGCCGCCGAACGCGAACTGCAGGAGGGCCATGCCGGGCAGACCGATGGCGCGCCGCAACTGCCGCGCGGCTTGGGAGAGTTCGCCGAGGTCCTCGGCGATGATCTTCGCGCCGGGATGGGCGCGCCGGACCGATTCGAAAAACGCCAGACCCGGACCGGGCCGCCACTCGCCCCGGCGGGCAGTGGTGGCCGGCGACGGAATGCGCCAGTAGTCGGCGAAGCCGCGGAAATGGTCGATGCGCACGACGTCGTAGAGATCAAACGCGGCGCGCAGCCGGGCGTGCCACCACGCGTAGTCGTCGGCCGCGTGCACGTCCCAACGGTGGAGCGGATTGCCCCAGAGCTGGCCGTCGGCGGAAAAATAGTCGGGCGGCACGCCGGCGACCGCGAGCGGCCGCCCAGTTTGCTCGTCGATCTCGAAAAGGTGCGGCGCGGACCACGTGTCGGCGCTGTCCATCGCCACAAAAATCGGGATATCGCCGATGATGCTCACGCCGCGTTTCGCCGCCGCAGCCCGCACGCGGCGCCACTGACCGAAAAAGAGATACTGGGAGAAGGCGTGCGCCTCGATCGCCGCATCGAGCTGGCCGAGCAGCTTCGATTTCTGCGCCCTTGCCCAGATGCGCGCCTCGGCGGGCCACTCCCACCACGGGCGCCCCTCGTAATGATCCTTGAGCGCGCGGAAAAACGCATAAGGTTCGAGCCAGGCGGCGTTCGCCTCCCGGAACGCCGCGAAATCCCCATAGGGCGCCGGGCCGCGGCCGGCGCGGAGGTTCTCACAGGCCTGATCGAACAGCGGCCACACCAGGCGGTAGAGCGCGCCATAGTCGACCCGGTCGGCGTTCAGGAAAACCAGGGGTCCGAGCGCATCCTGCGTGAGCAGGCCGTGGCGCGTCAGCTCGACCAGGTTGACGAGATAGGGATTGCCCGCGAACGCGGAAAAGCACTGGTAGGGCGAATCGCCGTAGCCCGTCGGGCCGAGTGGACAGAGCTGCCAGTACCGGCAGCCAGCGGCCTCCAGAAATTCGAGAAACCGGTCGAGATGTTCGTCGAAGGTGCCGATGCCAAAGTCGCCGGGCAGGCTGGTGGGGTGCAGCAGCACGCCGGCGGCGCGCGTGGTGAGCCAGTGGAAGAGCGGGGCGGAGGCAGGGGCCGGCATCGTCACCAGCAATGAAGAACGAAACCCGCGTGCCAACAAGCAAAACACGCGCGTCCGCGACCAGCCGCCGGCGGGCGGTTCAAACCGGTCGGAATCACCATCCCGCGGCCTGACCGTCCTTGCGGCTCTCGCTCGCGCCGAGGTAGGTGTGGTTCTTTGCATCCCACTCGATCGCTTGGTAGCCGCCGAAGCCACCGAGATCGGTGCGAATGTCGTGTCCGCGGCGCTTGAGCTCGGCGACGACGTCCCATGGGATGCCGCTCTCGAGGTAGACGTAGCCGCCGTCGGCCATCTTCGGATGGTCGTAATCGGTCGAGCCGTCGTGCTGCCAGCGCGCGGCGTCGCCCGCCTCCTGCAGGTTGAGGCCGTAGTCGATGAGGTTGACGAGAATCTGCACGTGGCCCTGCGGCTGCATCGCGCCGCCCATCACGCCGAACGCGAGCCACGGCGCACCGTCCTTCATGACGAACGCGGGGATGATCGTGTGGAACGGCCGCTTGCCCGGCGCGTAGACGTTGGCGTGGCCGGGCTCCATGGTGAAGATCTCGCCGCGATCCTGAAACCCGAAGCCCAGTCCGGGCACCACGATGCCGCTGCCCATGCCGCGGTAGTTGCTCTGGATGAGCGACACCATGTTGCCCTCGGCGTCGGCCGTGCAGAGGTAGATGGTGTCGCCGTCATTCACGGGCGGGTGGCCGGCGTCGTAAGTCCGGGCGGCGCGCGTCGGGTCGATGAGCTGGCGGCGCTCGGCGGCGTATTCCTTTGAGATGAGCCATTTGACCGGCACCCGGGCGAAGGCCGGATCGGCGTAGAATTTCGCGCGATCCTCGAACACCAGTTTCTTGGCCTCGATCATCACGTGGAGGGCGTCGGCGCTCTGAAAGCCCATTTTCCGCAGGTCGAATCCCTCGAGGATATTCAGCATCTGCAGCGCGGCGATGCCCTGGCCGTTCGGAGGCAGCTCATAAACATCGTAGCCGCGGTAGTTGACCGATACCGGCTCGACCCACGTCGAGGTGTGCTGCTCGAAGTCGGCCTTGCGCAGCCAGCCGCCGTTGGCGCGCATGAAGGCGTCGATCTGGTCGGCGATCTCCCCGCGGTAGAACACGGCGCGGCCCTGGTCGGCGAGGAGCTGGTAGGTGCGAGCCAGTGCCGGATTCTGAAAGACCTCGCCCTTCCGTGGCGTGCGCCCCTCCTTCGCCACGGCTTCGGAGGGCAAGCCGCCGGCATTCACGCAATAGGTTTCAAGGAACGCCCCCGGCAGATGCTGGTTGCGCAGGATCGCCACGTTGCGCTCCCAATAGAAGGCGATGAGCTCGCTGAGCGGAAATCCCTCCTGCGCATAGCGGATCGCGGGAGCGAGCACCTGCGCCAGCGGCAGCCGGCCGAACTTGGCGTGCAGCTCGAACCAGCCGTCGACCGCGCCCGGCACGCTGACCGGCAGCATGCCGTAGGACGGGATGGTGGTGCGGTTGAGCTTCGCGAGCTCGGCCTTCATCTGCTCGTAGCCGAGGCCGAGCGGCGAGCGGCCCGAGGCGTTGAGACCGTAGAGGCGGTGCGACTTCGCATCCCACACGATGGCGAACAGGTCGCCGCCGACGCCGCTGCTCACCGGCTCCATGAGGCCCAGCGCGGCGTTGGCCGCGATGGCGGCGTCGACCGCGGAACCGCCTGCCTTGAGAATGTCGAGCCCGGCCTGCGTCGCGAGCGGCTGGCTGGTGCACACCATGCCGTGCTGCGCGATGACTTCGGAACGGGTGGCGAACGATCTGCCGGTGATGCGGTCCACTTGGGCCACGGTAACGGCGACGGGCAAAAATGCGAATACGGTGATGAGGACCAGGCGCGCGGAATGCATGCCCCCACGCTAGGCACCTCCAGACCGGGGTCAACGCACCCATCCTCCCGCGACCCCGCGCGGCCGTCTCCTTGGGGGTGACTCACCGGGCGGTCATTTGCCTTTTGACCGCAACGGATAACTTGGATCGCGGATGCTCACCACCCTGCTTCAACTTTTCATGCACCAGTCGCCCGTCGTTTACGAACGCGCGTTCATCCACCAAGTGACGGTGAAGGAGCAGATGGCGCGCAACCCGGCGGTCGAACGGCTCATCCTCGCCGGCTGGCTGTTCATCGTCGTCAAGTGCTTCGCTGTGATCTGGGCCATCGATCACTGGGCCGTGCCGGTCCATCCGTACTGGGTCATCGTTCCGACCATCCTGATGGCGGCGCTCTGCACCGCGGTTTATTACTGGCGGAATTGAATGGCCGCGCGGTTGGGCGATAGCGGTTCAAAGAGAAACCATCGGAGCCAACGTTGCTTGCTTTCCGCTTTCCGGTATCCGATATCCGGTATCCTATGCCCTCCGTTCCCGGTTTCCGCAGTCCCTACGTCAAGGTCGGCCGGCTCGTCTACTTCGGCCGCATGCTCGACAAGATCCGCCTGCATGCCGCCGGCAAACTCCCGGCCGAGTACCAGGCCAACCTCGGTGACACCAAGCCCAACCTGTTCGATGCGCGCTGTTGCCGCTTCCTCGGCGTCAAGTATGCCGATCTCGCCGCGCGCACGCTGGAGGGCGGCCCCGACGAGGAGATTCTGGGCTGGGCGCACGCCCACGGCACGCTGCGCACTGATGACGAGTGCAATGCGTGGAACCGCTTCATGATGAAAATCGGCTGGCGCGACGACCGATCGAACATCCTGCAGGAGCGCATTCGCGAATACGGCCTCGCGGACAAAACCATCGAAACCTTCTTTGACCTGATTGACTACGACGAGGGCCGCGACCCCGTGGCGGCCAAGGCCTGGCTGTGGTGATACCGGATCGGCGATACCGGAAACCGGGAAGAGATTTCGGATCGGAGGGAATTCCGGGTTTGCGATCTCGGCGTGCGGAGCGACAGTGAACGGGCCACCTCGCCGGTCCGCCTGTCTTCCATTTTTCATCTTCCTTCCTTCGTCTTCTGACTCCTGAATACTGGCTCCTGACTTCTGTCTACCTGATCTCCGGTATCCGCTCTCCAAAATCAAAAATGCCTTCCGTTCCCGGTCTCCGCAGTCCCTACGTCAAGGTCGGCCGTCTCGTCTACTTCGGCCGCATGCTCGACAAGATCCGCCTGCATGCCGCCGGCAAACTCCCGGCCGATTACCAGCCCAACCTCGCCCGCGGTTTCGACGGCCGCTGCTGCAATTTCCTGCACATCAAATACCCCGAACTGGTGGCCCGGGTGCACCAGGGGGGAAGCGACGACGACATTCTCGCCTGGTGTCATGAGCAGGGCGGTCCACGCACCACCGAGCAATGCGAAATCTGGAACAACTTCATGATGAAACGCGGCTGGCGGGACGGCGGCAGCGAGACCCTGCAAGTCCGCATCAAGGAATCGAAACTCGAGGGAAAACCCATCGAGACCTTCTTCGACCTGATCGAATATGAAGAGGAACGCGACCCCGTGGCGACAAAAGCGTGGCTCGGTTGAATCATCCGCGTACCCGCTGGCACCGCCGCGGAACGCAGGCCGTCGGCACGGTGCATGAATATCATCCTCATCGGCGTCGCCGGTTCCGGTAAAACCACCATCGGCGAAAAACTCGCCGCCCGGCTCGGCGGCAACTGGCGGTTTTACGATGCCGATCACTTCCATCCACCGGCCAATGTTGCCAAGATGAGCCGCGGCGTTCCGCTTGATGACGCCGACCGCGCGCCGTGGCTCGACGCCCTCCGCGCGCACCTCGGCGCCAGCGCCGCGCGCGGCGAGCACGTCATCCTCGCCTGCTCTGCCCTGAAGGAGACCTATCGCCACAAACTGGCCGACACCCCGGGGCCCACCCACTTCGTTTACCTCAAGGGCGGCTTTGAAACCCTGCGCGGACGTCTGCGTACCCGCCGGCGTCACTACATGAAGGAAACCATGCTCCGCAGTCAGTTTGAGACACTCGAAGAGCCCGCGCCCGAAGCCGCGCTTGTCTTGGATGCCACCCTGGCGCCCGACGACATCATCGATCGCATCCTCCGGGAGATCCGACTGCCGGGCCCGCGAGGAGATTCCTCGCCTCAGCCGGCATAGCTTCCAAGCTGGAAGGCAGGTAGATTCCCATGACCCGCGCCGTTGCCACCCGCCTCCGCCTGCTTGCCAGCGTGCTGAGCCTGTTACTGCTGGCCGCGATCCTCGCAGCCGGCGGCTTGTGGTGGCTCGCGCGCCGCAACCTGCCGCCGCTCGATGGCGAGGCGGCGCTGCCCGGTCTTTCCGCCACGGTTACGGTTGAGCGCGATGCCCTCGGCGTGCCGACGATCCGCGGCGCTACGCGTGCCGATGTCGCGCGCGCGCTTGGTTACCTGCATGCCCAGGACCGGTTCTTCCAGATGGATCTGCTGCGCCGCCGCTCCGCAGGCGAATTGTCTGAATTGTTCGGCAAGACGGCCGTGCCGCTCGACCGCGATAAGCGTGTTCACGGCTTCCGGGCGCTGGCCCGCCAGGCGCTGGCGCTGCTGCCGTCCGAGCAGCGCGCCCTGGTCGACGCCTACACGGCTGGCGTGAACGCCGGCCTCGCCGCACTGCCTGGCCGGCCCTTCGAGTATTACGTGTTGCGTGTCCGGCCGCAGCCCTGGTCGGCCGAAGACACCCTCCTTATCGGTTACGCCATGGTCCTCGATCTGCAGGACGTGCAGGACAAGTACGAACTCATGCTCGCCGCCATCCAAAATCACTACGGTCGCGCCATGCTCAATTTCCTCGCGCCGCGCGGCACCGAGTTCGACGCGGCGCTTGACGGCAGCACCTATCCAAGCCTGCCGCTCCCGGGGCCTGACATTATTGATCTGCGCAAGCGGAAAACCGAGGAGGCGACCGCGGCGAAATCCGGATCCGGCCTGGCCCTCCGGCCGTCCGTGTCCGACGAATTCGCGCCCGGCTCCAATGTCTTCGCCCTTGCGGGCAGCCGCACCGCCAACGGCTCCGCTTTGCTGGCAAACGACATGCACCTCCACCTCGGCGTGCCCAATATCTGGTACCGGGCCTCGCTCGTCTGGAGCGGGGAAGTCCCAAGTTCCCAGTCCCAAGTTTCAAAGGTCGAAGTTCCCACCCAGAACCCGGAACTCGGAACTCCGAACCGAGAACCCGGCGCCGCGTGCCGGGTCACCGGCGTCACCATCCCCGGCGCTCCCCTCGTCATCGCCGGCAGCAATGGCCGGATCGCGTGGGGTTTCACGAACAGCTTCGCTGACACGACCGACATCGTGATCGTCGAGCCGAGCAGCATCGACCCGCTTTTCTATAAAAACGGCAATGACATCCTCGAAATGGAACAGCGCCACGAAACGATCCGCGTCAAGGGCGGCGACCCGGTCGAGGTGGTCACACCTTGGACCATCTGGGGGCCGGTGATTGGCACGGGCGAACGCAACCGCCTCTTGGCGCTTCGCTGGGTGTTTGATGATCCCGCCGCGCTCAATCTCAACCTCATAGCGCTTGAGACCGCCCCCGACGCATCCACCGCACTCGCCCTGGCACCCGGCTTCGGTCTGCCCACCCAGAATCTGCTCGTGGCCGACCGGACTGGCGCCATCGGCTGGACCATCGCAGGCCGGCTGCCGCGCCGCATGGGCTACGACGGCCGCCTGCCCTCCGTCTGGGCCTACGGCGACCGTCGGTGGGACGGCTACCTGCCGCCGGAGGAGTATCCGCGCATCCTTTCACCGGCGTCGGGCCAGCTTTGGTCCGCCAACAACCGTCCCACCGGCGGTGTCGCCGACGCCAAGCTCGGCGACGGCGGCCACGCCGCGGCCGCCCGCGCGCGCCAGATCCGCGACGACCTCACGGCCATCACCACTCCCGCCACGCCGCGCGCGCTGCTCGCCGTGCAGCTCGACGATCGCGCCCGCTTCCTGGAACGCTGGCAGAAACTGCTCCTCGCCACGCTCAACCCTGAAACGGTCGCCGCGAAAAAAGGCCGGGCCGAATTGCTCCGCCTCGTCGAACAATGGAACGGTCACGCCTCCATCGATTCCGTCGCCTACCACCTCGTGCGCCGCTGGCGGGACTTCGTGGCCGACCGCGCCCTCGGGCCGATCTGCGAGCCGTGCGCGGAGAGTTACGAGGCGTTTGATTTCCGCCGACTCAACTACGAGGAGCCGCTCTGGCGGCTCGTGCAGGAGCGGCCGCCCCATCTGCTCACCGCCGATTACCTGACTTGGGACGACCTGCTGCTCGCCGCGGTCGACGACGTGTTGCGCTGGGCCGACCGGCAGAACCGGCCGCTCGCGCGGCTCACCTGGGGCGCGCGCAACACCGCGCGCATCCAGCATCCCTTCAGCCGTTTTCTCCCCCCGCCCCTCGCCCGCCTGCTGGACATGCCGGCCGAGCCGCTGCCCGGCGACAACGACATGCCGCGCGTGCAAAGTCCGACATTCGGCGCCTCGGAACGCTTCGTTGTGTCACCCGGCCATGAGGAGGAGGGCATCTGCCATCTCCCGGGCGGCCAGAGCGGCAACCCGCTCTCGCCATTCTACCGCGCCGGTCACGAGGCCTGGGCGCATGGTGAACCCACCCCCTTTCTGCCTGGACCCACGGCACACACGCTCCGGCTGCATCCGTAAGCGCGCCGCCGTCAAGGTCTGCGACCCGAGAAAAAATGTTGGCGCAGCGTCAGCCCTGATACGCGGAGGCGCGCACGCCGCGCACGCCGGGCTTCACCTGGAAAACGCCTCCGGCCAGCGGTTGCGCGGCGAGCTGTTCATCGGTAAGACCGGTGCGGGCGGAGGTGAGGTAGAGGGTGTCGAGGTCCGGTCCACCAAAGGCGCATGAAGTCACGCGCGCCACCGGCAGGCGGATGGTCTGCAGCCGCTCGCCTGTGCGCGGATTCCAGCGGGTCACGCTCCAGCCATTGTACATGGCGATCCAGAGCATGCCCTCGGCATCAAGGGTCGAACCGTCGGGGCGGCCGAGGTCCGGCGGAATGGTGATGACCGTGCGGCGGTTGGCGATGGCGCCGGTGGCGTCGTCGTAGTCGAACGCATCGACGCGCCGCAGTGGCGTGTCGATGTAGTACATCGTGCGGCGGTCAAGGGTCCACGCGATGCCGTTGGAGGTGCCGACGTCGCGGAGCATCACGCGCACCGAGCCGTCGGCGTCGAGCCGGTAGAGTTTCCCCGGCGGGTTCGGCCTCTTCACCAGCGCCATCGTGCCGGCCCAAAAACGTCCGGCCGGGTCGCATTTGCCATCGTTGAAGCGGGCGATCGCCGGATCGTGCTCCGGCGGACGTGGCAGCAGCGTGACGCGGCCGGTGTCGGGATCAAAGCCCGCGAAACCCTCGTGCAACGCGAGCATCAGGCCGCCCCCGGCCCGCGGCACCACCGTGCCCACCATTTGGCCGACGTCAGCGGCGCGGTTTTCCCCGGTGGCAGGATCGTAGGTGAAGACGCGCCGGCCAACGATGTCGATCCAGTGCAGCTGCTGCAGCGCGGCATTCCAGATCGCGCCTTCGCCGAGCAGGGCCTTGGCGTCGAGCACCAATTCGGGGTCACCAGCGGTGGCCATGGAGGTGAGGGCGTTGGGCGGCCTTATTCCGTCTCCGCCTTCTGCCTGCGCGGGCGGTGCGGCTTCCTCCCGGCGGGTCGCTCTTCCCTGGCCAGGGAACCTTCGGTGCTTGTCCCCCCGTCTTTTCTACCGGCGAACTTCGCGACCTTGGCGTTCAACCATAACTCGCCCCGGGTGTTCCGGTTGAACCAGAAGATTTCGCCGGCATGCTCGACAAAAACCGGTTTCTCGCGGGGTTTGTCGGGCACCTTCAAGCCGGCATCAACGAGCACCGCCAGCAATTCCTCGGTGCTCTTGCCCAGCTGCTCCGCGATCCGTCCAATCTCAGCCGCCACCCCACCGCGCTTGGTCTCCTTGAGCAGGAGGCGCACGGCGGCGAGCGGCGAGGCGCCGGTGGGAGCTTCCGGGGATTGAGTTTGTGGGGGTGCGTCTGCGGCCAGCGCAAGTTCGGCCTGCGGGCTTTCCGGTTTCCGATCCCGCTCGCGGGTGTTGATCCAGATCTGGCCGCTTTTGTCCTGGTTGAGCCAGTAGACGAAGGCGCCGATCTCGACGAAAACCGGTTTGTCGTTCGCCTGCGGCGGCGGCACGAGGCCGAGCGCACCGAAGGCCGCCACCAGCGCCTGCGGCCCGGTTTTCAACGCCCGCGCGAGATAGCTGACGCTGCCCGAAAGCCCTGCTCCGCGGCGATTGCGGCGCATCATCGGACGCAGCCGGTCGAGCAGCGCCGGGCCCTCGGGCAGCGGCTCCGCCGCTGCCATTGCGGATGGTGGATGATGGATACCGGATGGCCCGGCGGATTGTTCTTCGCGTTCCTTCTGCCTGCGTGTTTTCTCCGGTATCCGGTCTTCCTCCTGCGCCGCGGCTTCGGCGGACAGGCCGGTTTCCGAAATCTCCCCCGCCGCCACCTTTCTTCCCGCCACCGGCTTGAAGACCGGCCGCGGCTTCTCCCGCGTGTTGATCCAGAGCTGGCCGCGGTTGTTGACGTTCAGCCAGTAGAGATCGCCGTCGTGCTCGAGGTGGACGGGCGCGTCTTTGGCGCTGGTCGGGATCGTGAAGCCGCACTCCTTCAGCGCCTCGATCAAATCCGCCTGGGTTTGCTCAAATTTTTTCGCGAGATACTCGATGCCCACCGCCAAGCCGGCCCCCTTCTGGTTGCGGCGCATGTGCGGGCGGATCGCCTCAAAAAAGGTCGGCAGGTCCTCGTCGTCTCCGAACACATCGAAATCCTCCGCGCCCCCCGCCTCCTCGTCTGCGGCGGCGCCGTGCAGCGATTCGCGGCGCTCCTCGGCCTCCGCCCGCAACTCAGCCACGCTCGGCGCGGCGCCAGGCCTCTCCTCCGGCGGCGCCGGAATGGCGCCGGATCTCCAGGCCGGTGCCCCCGCCGGGGGAACTGCTTCCGCGACCCAATCGCGCATGACTGGCCGGCGCGCGAGGCCATGAAAGGCGAGCGGATTGTCGGGGCGGGTCTGGAAATGGATGATCTCCCACTCTTCCTTGCCCAGTTGATTCAGGTGCTGCTCGAGCAACTGCGGCGAGGCGAAACCCAGCGACCCGCTGGTGATGACCTTGTATTCCCAATTTGGCATGGTGAACGAAAAGAGCCCCACCCATTCCAGAACGCCGGAGCAATGCCGAGCCAAAAGTGGGGCGGCCGCGCCCGCCGCCGCCGGCCCCGGACGCGGCGACGATGCCTAGCGCGCGGCCACCGCCGGGGCCTTGAAGAACCGGTGGTTCACCGGCCGGCGCTGCTCCGCCGTGAGCGGCGGAAGCTCGGGGGGCGCGCCGGCCTTGTTCGCACCCAGCTGCGCCCGGCAAAGCGCGCGAAAGTCCTCCCAGCGGACGGCGAGCACGGCCGCACCCGCCGCCGGGGCCCTGGCATTCGGAATGTCCAGTGCAGGTGCATTGACCACCAGCCGCAGCAGGCTGCGCCACTCGGTGAGCAGACGGTCAATGTCCCCGCGACCGGCGAACTCGCTCGCGGCGGCCAGTTCGCCGCGGCGAGCCTTCTGCTCGATCAGCGCCTGGACCACCTCCGCCGCGCCAAAACCGTACTGCGGCGGCAGGCCGTGGTCGAGCCAGCCCTCGACCGTGAACCGGCGGTAGGTCTGCTCGCACACGCGCGCGAGGCGCCCGAGCGTGCGCGGGTTGGTGTCGGCGAAACGATCGCCCGCAAAGAGATTGGCGCAATCAAAGACGAGCGCATCCAGCGGATAGCGGACATCCTCGAGCGCGGCGGCGAGCGCGAGCCCTTCGGGTCCGAGGAAAAACGAAACGATCTCGCCCCGCGGGGTGAGGCGCAAGGCGCGGTCGAGCAGGCCGAGCTTCTGCCATTGCCAGAGGAGCGTGGGTTGCGGATTCAGGGCGAGGCACTCCGGCCGCAGTGCGCAGGCGGGGCAGGCGGGCAGCGGATTTTTCCGCCGCCGCACGAGCCGGGCGCGGCCGGTGTCGGTGCACTGGCCGCACGGCAGTTCGGCCGGCGCGCGGCAGACGGTCATCTCGACGCCAAGGACCAGCGGTTCCGCGGCAAAAAAACGGTCTGCTGCCGTGTGCGCGACCTCGGCGGCCCCGCGGCCCGCCCGGAGCTGGCGCAGAATGAAGGCCCAGGGCAGCGGCGCGGCGCGTTTCAGGCGCAGCGGCTGGGCGCGCCGCAGCCGCGGCGTGCTCGCGCTGCACAGTACAAAGCCCGTCTCATCCAGGCCGCGCCGCCCCGCGCGGCCGATCATCTGCAACAATTCGTGCGGCTCGATTTCGTGCTCCAACTGGTTGAACCGGTAGCTCGATGACGTGATGAGCACCGAGCGCAGCGAGAAGTTGATGCCCGCGCTGAGGCCCAGCGTGGCGACGACGGCGCGGAGCTGGCCGGCCTTGGCGAGCGGCTCGATGACTCCCGCGCGTTGCGCGTAAGTCAGGCCACTGTGATGGTAGGCCACCCGTTGCTTCACGAGCTTCGTGAGCCCCGGCCCCAGCAGGTTTTCCTGCTCCGGTGTGAGCGCCAGCGGATCGGCCAGCGGAAGCTCGCGCGCAAACTGCCGGGCGAGGCGCTCCGCATCCTGCCGGTGGGGAGCAAACACGAGCACCGGACCAAGGCCTTCACGCAGTGCGCCGGCCACGCGCCGGCTCCAGAAACCTTCGATGCCGCGCGGCAAACCGTGGATCAGGTCGTCGATATCCACCTCTTCCAACGGCACCGGACGTTCCCGGTGTTGAATAATGTGAACGTCGCGTCCGAGCCGGCGCAACCACGTGGCGACTTCCTCTGGATTGGCGACGTTGCCGCTGAGCAGGAGCAGTTGCACCGCCGGCGGCAATGAGAGAATCACTCCTTCATAGTGGTTGCCTCGATCCGGATCGGCCAGCCACTGGTATTCGTCAACGACCAGCAGGTGGAAGGGGGAACCGGTCCTGGAAAAATTCCCGGCTGGTTGCGATGCATCGAATGCCGTCCACGGTCGGATTCCTTCCTTTTGGAAACAGCCTTGCACCGCCTCGAGGGTTGCCACGACAACCGGCGCGTCAGGCGCGAAGGTGATGTCGCCGGTCATGATGCCCACCTGCCAGCCGCGGGTGCGCCATTCGGCGAACTTGTCGTTCGCGAGGGCCCGGGTTGGCACGGTGAAAAGGGATCGACGACTGAAGTTCGTCTGCTCCAGCCAGCGTTCGAAAACGTAGGTTTTCCCCGCTCCGGTCGGAGCATTGATGACCACATCGTACCCGGCTTTAAGCGCTTGAATGGCCTCGGCCTGCCAGCGATCCGGCAACATCAATTTCTGCAGTCCCTCAAGTGCTGCAATACGCACAGCAGGGACCGTATGGTAAGGCAAACAACCGTCAATCGTTCCGAATTCAGCAGGTTGGATTAATCCTTGACACAATTGTTTGAAACGATTGTTTTAATCACTTGTTTACACTATGCCAATCGATCCACAAGTCACCCGTGAGCACATCTTGGAAGCCGCCGAACGCTTATTCGGTCAGCACGGCTTTTCCTGTGCGTCCCTCCGGCAGATTACCGGTGCGGCTGGGGTGAATCTGGCCGCGGTGAATTACTATTTTGGTTCAAAGGAGGATCTCTACAAGGAGGTGCTGTTCCGGCGCGTCCGCCCGGTGAACGAGGAACGGCTCTCTCTCCTGAACGAAGCGGAGCAGCTGGCTGGTGACCAACCCGTGCCGCTTCGCTCCGTTCTCGACACCTTCATCCGTCCGCTTCTCCGTCGCGCCGCCGACCAAGCGCTGGGAGGAATGTCCTTTCTGCGTCTGATCAGCCGTGACCTGACGGATCCGCAGCCATTCATGCTCGATGAAATAGCCCGCGAGTTTGATCCGCTCGTGGCCCGCTACGCGCACGCCCTTACCCAAGCCCTGCCTGGCATACCGCTGCCCGAGCTCTTTTGGCGGATGCAGTTTACCATCGGCACCCTGCTCTATGCCGCGGCGCACCAACATGACTTTGAACGCATCTCGCACGGTCTCTGCCGCAGCGACGATTTGGACGGGTGCATCCACCGTCTGGTCGATTTCTGCGCGGCCGGCTTGGGCGCGCCTTTGCCCGCGGCCTGATCCCCACCCATTTATCATTCCGCCCGTATGAGCATCCGGTACAGCACCTTAACTGTTCTGGGGTCTGCTGCCTATTTGCGGATATCGGGAACAAGCTTAACTTTCAGTACTCCTACCGACCGGACCACACCAAGCCATGCTCGCAACCGTCATTGTTCTTGCCCTGCTCACCGCCCTCGTGGCGACCGAGCCCGATCACGACCGTGAATCGAAATAGGGCGCATTTTGCATTTCCGCGACCGAGGAATCAAATCCCCGCCACCTCCCCAAGCCTCGACCAGGCAGAGTGACTTCAGCATCGTGCCTGGGGCGTTCAGCTCGAGCCGCGCCCCATGAATTGGCAAAGCCGCCCTCCTTGCGAAGGGCGGCTTTGATTGTTTTCAGTTTTATATTTCAGGACGGTGCAGTCGGCGCTCGGACTCATTCCGACTCGCTGACGAACACCGGCAGCAGGACCTTCATCGACACAGGTGTGCCGTTGGGTTTAGCCGGCTCAAACTTCCACTGCTTGACCGTCTCACGTACCAACGCGCCAAAGGCGTGGTCCGTGGCGGAGAGCACGTGAACGTCCTGCGGCTTGCCCGTGGCATCGACGGTGAACTCCACCTCCACCCTGGCCCCGGCCAGTGAGGAACCGGCTTCGGGTGCGACGATCTTGACCGGCACCGGGATGTCGGTGCGGCCGCGGTAGGAGTCGATGTAGGCTTGCGTGGTAGTCAGGCCAAACGCGAGCGGCGCCACAGCGCCGACCGCGAGCAGGCTGACGATTTTAGTGAACAGGCTGACGTGTTTCATGGCGTGATAAGCTCCGCCGTGCCGGCGGAGCGTTTGTTTTTCTGTTTCAGTTTGATCCTCCGGAGGACCGACGGCCTGATGACCGCCAGTCACGGATGATTTTGCCGGCGCAGAGGAGGAATTCCCTGCTCCGGTAAAGTCTGGTTGGGGGTGTGGTGCCACCCGCGCAATCTCCTTGGCGCCGGCGACCGGCCACGGAAAGCAATGGCGGCGCCAAGTTCCCGCAGATCCTTCAAAGAACCTTGTGGTCCCTGAAGAAAGCAATGGCGGCATTCTAACCGCGTCTTGTGAAAAGCAGGCGGCATGCCGGTTAAAGGCAGGTGAAAATATTTCATTCAGCCTGACCGCCCCACTGCAAACGATGCATTCGGTTCATCCTGCCGCCCGCAGAATGATCGTGCGCCGTGCAAAACTCATGCTTCCCCGAACCGGCGCAGGTATTTCAATGCCACCGTGAACTCCTTGGGCAGCGGAGCCCGCAGCGTCATGCGTTCGCGTGTCTCCGGATGTGTTACCGTCAATTCGCTGGCATGCAAAGCGAGGCGGCTGATGAGCGGCCGTTCGTTTCTGCGGCCCTTGTAGCCGCGCTTGAGGCCGGACAGCAGCAGCCGCGTAGCATTGCCGTAAAAGACATCGTTGAGGATCGGCAGGCCGCTGGCCGCCAGATGGACGTGGAGCTGGTGCGTGCGGCCCGTGAGCGGCCGGCATTCCATCCAGGTGAAACCGGCGAAGCGCTCCAGCACGCGGAAACGTGTGACGCTCGGCTTGCCGCCCTTCTTCACCGCGCGCATCAGGCCGGGCCGGCCCTCGTCCTCGCGCAGGGCGAGTTCGACCGTGAACTCGTCCGGCGCCGCCGCGCCCGCCACCAGCGCGTGATAGACCATCTCCGCGGTTTTCGCCTGGAACTGTCCGCTTAAGAAATCGAGCGCGGCCTTGGTCTTCGTGCACAGCAAGACTCCGCTCGTGTCGGCGTCGAGCCGGTGCACGTTCGCGACGCCGTGACCGAGTTTGGCATGCACGAGCGCCATGAGGTTTTCGCGCCGCTTGTCCCACCGGTCGGACGCCACCAGCAGGCCGCTCGGCTTGTCGAAGACAAGCAGCGCATCGTCCTCGTAAATGATCGGTGGCAGGGCCATCCCCATCAGATGGGAAAATGCGCGGGTAAAGTCACGGGAAAGTTTCGCTTTCGTTCAGTCTGGATGACATCGACGCTTCCCCTTTGCCTCGCTTCCCGCCGCACCGAAACGTGGACGCCATGGCCGTCACGCCGTTGCGCCGCCTGTTCCCGACCCTTCCGCTTCTGATGCAGATGGGCCGCTTCGCGCCATCGGTGCTGTTCCGCACCTTTCTCCGGACGACCAGCTACAAATTTTGCCCGTCGCGGATCTGGTTCCCGCAGGGTGAGTGCCGTCTGGTCACCAAACGCCGGGGCAGTCCCGTCCAGCATGCTTCACTCATTTTTCATTGTTTCGACTTCCAGCCGTCGATCGCGGCATTCCATCGCCGGTTAAAATCAGGTAAGGCACGCCAGGCGGCGTGAATTCGCTTGCGACACCCCGGGGCTCTGGCTTCGTCTGGCGTGAAGATCCCGCCATGATTGTGCCGTCAAGAGGTCTGGTGAACTTCGCCGCGGGCTGGTTGTCCGCGCGCACGGCGCGACGGTTGCGTCGGGCCGACCCCGGGCACGCCGTCCAACGGCACACCCTTGCATCACTCACCGCCCGGATGGCCACGACCGCCTTCGGCCGCCGGGTGGGCATCGAGGCGGGCCTGCCGTACGAGACCTTCCGCACCCGCGTGGCGCCGCGTCCCTATGAGGCGTTTGTGTCTTACATTGAGCGCATGAAGCGCGGCGAACCCGGTGTGCTCTGGCCGGGGCGGTGCGCGTTCTTTGCGGTCTCTTCGGGAACCACGGCGGGCCGGGCCAAATATCTTCCGATCACCGAGGAGATGTTCGCGCACTTCCGGAAGGCGGGGCTCGACTCGCTGCTCTACTATACCGCCCGGGTGGGTCAAACCAGCGTGATGCTCGGCCGGCATCTTTTTCTCGGTGGCTCCACCGCGCTCACCCCCATCAAGGAGGCCCGACCCCATGCCGCGTATGCCGGCGACTTGAGCGGTATTGCTGCGCTCAATCTGCCGGCCTGGGCGGAAAAGCATCTCTACGAACCGGGCTCAGACATCGCACTCATGAACGACTGGCCGGCAAAACTCGCGGCCATCGCCGAGCGCACCTGGCATTGCGACATCACGCTGCTCGCCGGCATCCCGAGCTGGGTGCTGGTGCTGACCGAGGTGCTCCGGGCGCGCACGGCCCGGGAACAGACTCCCGTGCCGCACCTCAAGGCCCTCTGGCCAAATCTGGAGTGCCTGGTGCATGGCGGCGCGCCCATTGCGCCGTTTGCCGATGAGCTGCACGCCGCCCTCGGCCCCGACGTCAACTTCCATGAAGTCTATCCGGCCTCCGAGGGTTTCATTGCCGCCCAAGACGCCGACGCCGCGAACGGACTGCGGCTCATGACGGACGCGGGGCTGTTCTTCGAGTTTCTGCCGATGGCAGCCTTCGATGAAGGTAATCTCGCCAACCTTGGCGCGAAAGTCGTGCCGCTCGAAGGTGGGCAGGTGGGCGTCGACTATGCGCTGCTGCTCACCACGCCGGCCGGGCTGTGCCGCTACGTCATCGGTGACGTCGTGCGTTTCCTCTCCACCGACGTACCGCGCCTCATCTATGTCGGCCGCACCAGCCTGCAACTCAGTGCGTTTGGCGAGCATGTCATCGAAAAGGAGCTCACCGACTCGCTCCTTGCCGTCTGCCGGCGCCACGGCTGGACCATCATCAGCTTTCATGTCGCGCCCGTCTTTGCCGGCACACTGACCGGCCAGATGCGCGGAGGCCATGAATGGTGGATCGAGCTGAGGGTTCCCTCGGTGGAAACGCCGACGGCCAATGTCATCAGCCCCGAGCTCGATGCCGAACTCATGCAGCGCAACGACGACTACGAGGCCAAACGCAAGGGGCATGATCTCGAGCCGCCGGCCGTGCGGCTCGTCATGCCCGGTGTGTTCGAACAGTGGATGAAAAAAAACGGCCGGTGGGGTGGCCAGAGCAAGATGCCCCGCTGCCGTTCCGACCGCCTCGTGGCCGACCAGCTCGCCGAATTGTCGCGCTTCTACACCGAAGCCCGCCCGCCCCATATCGTGCGCCATGGATAGCCATAGCCAGCGTCCGGCGCCGCGGCGGGTTGGCATATGCAATGCCCGGACAGACGATTAACCGGTTGTGCTCGCCCTGACCCGCAGGGTTGGGGGTAACCGGGAGGTTCGGTTGAAGCCGGACCAGGAAAACAATGGGGCCGGCATCAGGGGTTATCGCCAGCCCCTTCCGTATATTCCCGGCAACCCTTCTAGCCTTCTGTTTTCCTTCTCGCAGCGGGTGTCGGCCCGGCAGCGAAAGCGGCGTACGTCCGGGCCGCGGTTATTTCAGGAATGGCGTGACCACCGCCTCGAATTCCCCGGCCGGCATTGCACCCACCTTGCGGTAGCGGACGATTCCGTGACGGTCGATGATGAAGGTGGTGGGGATTGCTTCCACGCCGCCAAATGCATCCACAATCTTTTCATCGCCCAGCACGATCGGGTAGTTGATTTTCTGGTCGATCATGAACTTCTTCACGACCTCGGGCCCCTCCCGGTCGAGCGACACACCCACAATCACCAGCCCGGCCTTGGCATATTTCTTCTGAAGCGCGACATAGCTGGGAATCTCGGAACGGCACGGCGCGCACCAAGTGGCCCAGAAGTCGAGCACCACGACCTTCTCCTTGAACTGATCGAAACTGACGTCCCTGCCATTGACATCCTTCAGTTGCCAAGCGGGAGCCGGGATGGGGCTGAAGTCATCGGTCGCGCGCAGGACCAGAGCCGTCAGCAGCAGGGAGAGGGCCAAGGCGGTGGAAAGAAAACGGATGGATTTCATAAGGCAGGGAGACGGGACAATGTGCGTGAGCCGCCACCCGCCGCAACCACTCCCGCAAGTTTTCGCTCAGGTCCGCGCCCCGCCGATGCGCGGCAGCAGATCATGCGTGGACACCGCCGCCACGCCAAGAAAACCAGCTGCCTTGATGAGCAGTATCAAGGTGATGAGAAGCATGCCCTCGCGCTGAAAATAAACCGCGCCCGCCAGCATGCAGGCTCCCAGCGCCAGCTCCCCGCACAGAACCGCCGTGTACAGCGTCCGACTGCGCAACCGCGCGAACAGACCGTCAACCTCCGCGGAGCCACTCCCGCCCTTCGGGGTGCGGATGAACTCCCCGCCGCTCGCCACCATGCCTTCGATGACCGCCAGACCGCACGTGACGCTCATCGCCAGTCCGAACGCCATGACGATCGGTGCCGCCACGAGCCAGGCGAGCCCCTCGATCCACTTGCGCCGGCGGAAATACTGTCCGGTCACGTAGAGCGCCATCGTGGTCGCACCCAGCAGGATGATCGTGATGGGATTCAGCAGCCACCAGACGCCGTGGGGCCGCGTGCCAATGACAAACAGGCAGGGCACGAGCAGCGCGGCAAAGAGGACCAGCAACGGATGCACCAGGCCGGTCGCCAGGTGGCTCACGGCCTCGCGTTTCACGCGGGCCGGCACGCGGCTGACCAGGACCCGGTGCAGCAGTTTGCGTGCGACCTGGATGCCGCCCTTCGTCCAGCGCCGTTGCTGCGATTTGAAGGCGGTGAGGCTCTCCGGCAGTTCGGAGAGAACCGGATAGTCGTCGCGATACACGAACCGCCAGCCGCAGAGCTGGGCCCGATAGCTCACGTCGAGATCCTCGGTCACCGTATCGTCCATCCAGCCGCCGGCGTTTTCCAGCGCCACGCGGCGCCAGATGCCGGCGGTGCCGTTGAAGTTGAAAAACAGGCCCCCGGCGTGCCGCGCCGCCTGCTCGACGATGAAATGCGCATCAAGAAACACCGCCTGGAAGCGGGTGAGCAGGCTGGCCTCGCGGTTCGCAAAATCCCACCGGGCTTGCACCACCGCAACGTGGGGATCAGCAAAATGTGGCATGAGCGTCTGCAAAAACTCCGGGGCCGGCCGGAAGTCCGCGTCGAACACCGCGAGGAATTCGGCATTGCTCCGCCGCATGCCCGCGGTGAGCGCGCCGGCCTTGTAACCCGTCCGCACCGCGCGGCGCAGATGGCGGCAGCCGGCCGCGTGAACGGGATGCGCCGCGAGCCACCGCTCGATGATGGCGGGAGTTTCATCCGTCGAGTCGTCCAGCAACTGGATCTCGAGCCGATCCGCCGGCCAGCGCAACGCGGTGACACACTCCAGCAATCCCTCGACGACCAGCGGTTCGTTGTAGACGGGACATTGTACGCAGACTCGCGGCAGGGGTCCTTCCCAAGACGGCGGAAGCGGCGTTTCGTCACGGCAATGGCGCGCATAGAGCCACAGGATCTTCAGCCGGTGTGCGGCGAAAAACACCAACCCGGCCAGCGTCAGCGCGTAAACCGACAGCAGCGCGGCAGCCATGCGACCAGAGAGTCGCACCCTCCCCGGCGGGTCAAGGCCGCAAATCACCAGCCGCACACGGCCTGCGGCCGGCGCTCTCCGGGTCCGCGCCGCGGGCAAACGCTCCCCGCCCCAGCGACTAGATTTTCTGCCCCTCGGACAAATCCATGCCCAAGGTTTCGATGAATTTCTTCATCGCGGGCGTGAGCACGCGGCCCTTGCGGTGCAGAATGGCGAGCGGGCGGGTGAATTCCTTCCCTTTGAAGTGAATGGCGGAAAGCGTGCCCTGCCTTACCTCCTGCAGCACGGTGGCCTGCGGCACGATGGCGACACCCGCGTCGATTTCCACGGCGCGCTTCACCGTCTCGATGTTATCGAACTCCATCACCGGGTCGATCTCGATCCGGTTCTCGCGGAAGATCTGGTCGACGGCCTTGCGCGTCGGGATGTCGGGATCAAAGCCGATGAACTTGTGTCCGGCGAGCGCCTGCAGCTGCACCTCGGCGGTCTTGGCCAGCGGGTGGCTCGGATGCGTAATGAGCACGAGGTGGTCGTTGCGGAAGGGGATCATCTCGATCTGGCGCATCTTCACCGGAAACGCCACGAGGCCGAAATCGACCGAGTTGTGCAGAATGTCCTCGTAGACGAGGTTCGACCGGCGGTATTCCACGCGGACGTTCACCGACGGATATTCGTGCAGAAACTTTTTGATGTAAGGCGGCAGCTCATGGAGGCCGATCGAGTAAATCGTCGAGATGCGGATCATGCCGCTGATGACCTTTTTCATCTCCTGCAGCTCGCTCAGGAGCTTCTCATACTGGTGCAGGATTTCCTTCGCCGCCTCGTAGACGCGCAGCCCCTCGCGCGTGAGCTGAAATTGCTTCTGGCTGCGATCGATGAGCAGCGTCTTGAAATGCCGTTCCATCGCACGCGCCTGTTGACTGACGGCCGACTGTGTGATGCCGTTAAGTTTGGCCGATTTTGAGAAGCTCTTGGTCTCGACCAAGTCGGCAAAAATTTTGAAGTTCTCCACTTGCATGGTTAGCTATTTTTTCGGCCTCATTATTTGACGCACTAATTGGTGTGCAATCTTTTAAGAAGGCTGCTTAATGTTCATTGCATATGAAACTTTTAGGGAGAGGGCCGATGCTGTGCGGGAGCAAATCGCTGAAGCCTGCCATCGGGTGGGGCGGGATGCGGGCGGGGTGCAGCTGCTGGCGGTGACCAAGACTCATCCTCCTGCCGCTGTCGAATACGCCGCCCGCTACGGTCTTTCTGCCGTCGGCGAGAATCGCGTGCAGGAAGGCGTGGAGAAAAGGGCGCAGTGCACCGCCGTCATCCGCTGGGAACTCATCGGCCATCTGCAGTCGAACAAGGCCCGGCTCGCCGCCGCGCATTTCGATCGCGTGCAGAGCGTCGACAGCACAAAACTGCTGGCCCTGCTTGACCGTGCCGCCGGCGAACAGGGCCACCGGCTGGCTCTCCTGCTCCAGATCAACGCCGGCCACGACCCCAACAAATTCGGGGCCGAGCCCGCCGACGCTCCGCGCCTGCTTGAGACCGCGCTCACCCTTTCCCACCTCCGGGTCGACGGCCTCATGGCCATGGCGCCGCTCTCTGCCGATCCTGGAGTGGCGCAGCACACCTTTGCCAGTCTGCGCGAACTGCGCGACCGGCTCGTGGCGCAGTTTGGCGTTCCGCTGCCTGAACTCTCCATGGGCATGACTGGCGACCTTGCGATTGCCATCGCCGAGGGCAGCACCCTGGTCCGCGTCGGCACCGCTCTTTTCGGTCCGCGCAGTTAAGCTCCCGCCCAATCCCCGGAACCGTGGTTGGCCGGCACGAATCGCCCCCGTGCGTCATGATCCGGCCCGCCTCGGGCTGATGATTGCGGATTGCGGATTATGGGTTGTGGATAGAGGCTGCCTTCGCGCCGCCACTCCTCTCTCCGGTTTATCCACCGCAGTGCTGGCAGAGGCGGCGTTCAATTATTCGTCATGGGCCTCTCCACCGACCCCGTCCGGACCCTCGCCGACTTGGAGCGCCAGTCGTTCCCCGGCACGGCGCTGGCTGTCCTCGGGCATCCCATCCAGCATTCCCTCAGCCCGGCGATGCACAACGCGGCGCTCGCGGAGATGGCCCGCACCAATCGGGAGTTTGCCTCGTGGCATTACGACAAGTTCGAGGTGCATCCAGACGACCTGCCCGGCGCGCTCGACCTTTTCCATGCGCGCGGTTTTCGCGGCCTCAACCTCACCGTGCCCCACAAGGTCATCGCGTTCACGCACCTGAAGCCGGCTGCTCCCGCCGTCCGGATGATCGGGGCGGTCAACACCCTGCTGAGAAGAGAACCCGTCGGCTGGGAGGGCTACAATACCGACGGCTACGGCCTGGCCATGGGGGTGCGCGAGGATCTCGGAATCGCCCTTGGAGACTCACCCATCATCCTGCTCGGCGCCGGCGGCGCGGCGCGCGGCGCCGGCGCCGAGTGCCTGCTGCGACATTGCGCCTCGCTGTGGATCGCCAACCGTACGCGCGCCCACCTCGACGCGCTGCTCGCTGTGCTGCGGCCGCTGGCGGGCGAGGTGCTGCCGCACGGCTTCGACCCGCAAACGCCGCCGGCCGACCTTCCCGCCGGCGCACTCGTCATCAACGCCACTTCTGCCGGCCTCCGGCCTGACGACCCGCCGCCGGTCGATCTGACGCGCCTGCCGCGGCCCGCCGGCGTCTACGACATGATCTACAATCCACCGCAGACCCGGCTGCTCAGGCAGGCCGCCGCGCTCGGTGTACCCCATGCCAACGGTCTTTCGATGCTGGTGCATCAAGGCGCCAAATCGCTCGAAATCTGGAGCGGCGTCTCCGCGGAACGCACCGCCCCGACCATGCTGCGCGCGGCCCGGGCCGCGCTGGCATCAGCGTAGCATCCCCGGTTTGACTTTCCAGCCTTCGCCATCCGCAATCGCTCCACCCCATGCCTGATTACGCCGCGTTCACCTCCGCCTTTCCGTGGTTCTTCCCACTGGCCGCGTTTTTGTTTGGTGCCTGCATCGGCAGCTTTCTCAACGTCTGCATCTACCGCATCCCGGCCGGTCAGTCGGTCGTCACCCCGGGCTCGCACTGCGCCTGCGGCGCGCCAATCAAGTGGCACGACAATATTCCGATACTGAGCTGGTTTTTGTTGCGGGGACGGGCCCGCTGCTGCGGGCGGCGCTTCAGCTTCCGTTATCCATTCATCGAAATGCTCACGGCCGCGCTTTTCCTCGCCTGCTGGCTGCTTTTCCCGCCCGCCAAGGCCCTCTGCGGCATGCTGCTCTGCTCGGCGCTCATCTGTGCGACGTTCATCGACCTGGATCACATGGTCATCCCGGATGCGTTCACCCTCTGGCTGGGCGTGTCCGGAGTGCTGCTTTCGTGCGCGCTACCGTCACTGCACGGGCGGCAGCACGAGCTGTTCTTCATCGCCGGTCTGCGCTCGGGCGTCGACAGCGTGGTGGGGCTGCTCGTCGGTTCCGGGCTGGTGCTGTGGATCGCGCTGCTCGCCGAGGAGGTGCTGAAGAAGGAGGCAATGGGTTTTGGCGATGTAAAGTTCGTCGGAGCCATCGGCGCCTTCATTGGCTGGCAGGGTGCGGTGTCCGCCGTGTTTGGCGGCGCCATCATCGGCACCTTGTGGTTCACGCTGGTCATGCTCTGGCAGGGACTTTCCCGCCCATCCGTGTCTGCCGCCCCGGATTCCGGTTCTGCCCATCCAGGACCGTCGGCCCTGGATTCAAAACCCGCGGTTCCGCCCACCCCGATCGGTTTCGGCGTGCACGTGCCATTCGGCCCGATGCTCGCCGCTGGCGGGCTGATCTACTTCCTCTGCGCACATCGGTGGATCGACGCGTATTTCGCCAGCATCGCAGAGATGCTGTAGCCCCGTGCCTGCGCGTCAAGCAGGCGCAGCCTCTCGTCCGGTTGCCGTCACCCTCAAGACCGTCACCCTGCGCCGGGGAGGCAATTTGCTCCCGTCAGTCGCCGAGGCACGTGCCGACGCGGCGGGCCGCCTCGATCCACTGATGGTCGAGCGCCACCGTTTTGAGCTTGCCCGCGACCTCCTCGATCGGCACCGCCTTTACCCCGTCGCCGCGCGCGGCGACCATCACCCCGAAAACCCCCTTGTTGATGAGACCGGCGCAAGCCGTGCCCAGCCGCGTGGCCAGCAGCCGGTCGGCGACTGACGGCGTGCCACCGCGCTGCACATAGCCAAGGATCGTCACCCGCGCTTCCAGGTGCGTGAGTTCCTCGAGCTGATTCGACAGGCGCAGGGTGTTGCCGACATGCCGGGCTTCGAGCGCCGCCAGCTCGACCTTGGCGTGTTCCCTCTCTGGTTCGGTCCTGGCGTTCTTCCGGCGCTTCTCCGCGGCGGCGAAGGCGATGGCATCGTGCCTCGACATGGCGCCCTCCGCCACCGCCACGATGCTGAAATTGGTGCCGCTCCGGGAGCGGCGGCGGATGGCGGCCACGACCTTCTCGACGTCGTAAGGGATTTCGGGGATGAGGATCACGTCGGCGCCGCCGGCGATGCCCGCGCCCAGTGTCAGCCAGCCGGCGCGATGCCCCATGATTTCCGCCATCACGATGCGGTGGTGGCTGTGCGCGGTGCTGTGCAGCCGGTCGAGCGCCTCGGTGGCGATGCCGAGCGCGGTGTCAAAGCCGATCGTCGCATCGGTCAGCGCGACGTCATTGTCGATGGTCTTGGGCAGCGTGATGATGTTGAGGCCCTTTTCGACGAGCCGCAGCGCGTTCTTGTGCGTGCCCCCGCCGCCGATGCACACGAGCGCATCGAGGCCGAGTTTCCGATAGTTGGCGGCGATCACCCCGGTCATGTCGCGCATCCGGCCGTCGATCTCCATCCGATGGGGCTTGTCCCGGCTGGTGCCGAGGACCGTGCCCCCCACGGTGAGAATGCCGGCGAGCCGGCCCTTATCAAAGCGCACCCACCGGTTCTGGGCCAGACCGAGAAAGCCGTCGCGGAAGCCGATGATTTCCCAGCCGTACTCGCCGATAGCGGCCTTGCCCACGGCGCGGATGGCGGCGTTCAGGCCGGGGCTGTCGCCGCCGGCGGTCAGGATTCCAATGCGCTTGACGGGCTTTTTTTTCATGGGCCGGGAGGTTCATGGCCGACATTGGCGAAAAATCCGCCGGCTCCAAGGAAAACAGCGGGAAACCTTCGCCTCCCCCGGAAAGAACAAACCGGTTATGACCGCGCCGCCCACAGTCCGATGGCGGTGGCGGTCATGGCGATGACGGCCTTGATGAGCGACTCGCCGGCGATGAAACCGGAGGCGAGCGGCACGTTGTAGGCATCCGCCGTGCGGGCGTGCGCCTTGGTCCAAAGCCATGAGAGCACCGCCCCAATGGCAAAGGCCTGGGTGTTGCTGTACACCATGACCCAGGAAAGTCCGAGGCCCATGGCCGAGGGCAGGTAGGGCGCGGCCTTCGGCCGCAATTTGCCCAGCAGCGGCAGACTCACCCCGACCAATGCGCCGATGACGATGGCCATCTTGGCGCTGGGCGGAAGCTGGTCGAGACCGCCGCCGGCGAGCAACTCGGCCACGGCTCTCCACATGTTGGTGGCAGGCGGGTTGAAGGCCTCGAGTTTCTCCTTGGTGGGCACCATGAGGTACCAGGCGGGGACGACGGCCAGGGTGCCGAAGAAGATGCCGATGAACTGGGCGAGAAACTGCTTGCGTGGGTTGGCGCCGAGCAGGTAGCCGCTTTTCAGGTCGGTGAGCAGGTCGGCGCTGGAGGAGGCCGAGTTGGCGCCGGTGGCGGCCGCCATGAGGTTGTGCTCCAGCGAGACGTGCATGCTCGAGGCGGCCGGCGGCGAAAGAATGGCGAAGAGCAGCTGCATGATCTTGCCCATGGCGCCGATCGGCGTAGTGTCGGTCTCGCCTGTGGCCCGGGAGGCCACCAGGCTCAGCACGAAGGCCATGCCCACGGCGATGAGCCCCAGCCAGAGGCTGATGTGAAAGGCGACATACTGGACGGCGAGCAGGCCGATCGTGATCGGAATGAGACCCACGACGAGCCAGCTGAGCGGCACTTCGATGGCGGCCATGCGCTGATCGAGCACCGACGGGGCGGCCGCATTTTTTCCGCGCCGAATGAGGCTGAAAGAACGCGCGATGGTCCGCCACTGCAATGCCAACGCCGCCAGACTCGAAAACACCATGGTGGCGGTGCCGCCCCACAGCGCCCAGCGCGGCAGGTGGTAGATGGTGCCTCCCCCGATGAGCGGAATGGAAATCTTGTAGGCCGTCTCCCCCAGATGGGCGGCGTCCATCGCAATAAGCGCGGGCCCAACCCAGAGATAAAGCAGGAGCGAGCCGGCCAGCATCGAAAGGCTGACGCGCAGCCCCACAATCATCCCGGCGCCGATGAGCAGCACGCTGGGCTCGAACCCGAAGCCGATGAGCGAGCGGCCGTTGACGGTGGCATAACCGGCGGCAGGGACCAGTTCAGGCAGGTGCAGTTTCGTTTTGAGAAAAAACCTGTCGAGCATTCCGAGCGTGCCTCCGGCGGTGTTGAGGACGCCCACGACGAGACCCGCCACCAGCCCCCCAATGAGGACATAGGCCTTGTGGAGGGCCTCGACTCCCTTGCTGTAGAGGCTCTTGAGGGTGGTGGCCGCCGCCAGGCCCGAGGGAAAGGGCAGTTTTTCCTGGTTGATCATCTGCCGCTTCATCGGCACGGCGAGAAACACGCCGAGCGCGCCGGAGAAGAGGGTGAAGGTGGCGACGATCCACACGGGCTGGTGATGGCCCTCCAGCAGGAGGAGCGCCCCGAAGGCCGTGGCAATCGTAGCGCCGGTTGAGAAACCGGCGGCCGAAGCCGTGGACTGCATGCAATTGTTCTCGAGGATGGACATCGCGGAGAGCCGTCCCCGGGACAGAAGGCGGAGGGCGTTCCAGATGACGTAGGAGAGGACGCAGGAGGTGATGGCCACGCCAAAGGACCAGCCGATTTTCAGCGTCGTATAGAGATTGGCGGCGCTCATCAGCATGCCAAGAATGGCGCCCATGAGCACGGCCCGCGGTGTCAGCTGCGGCACCGTGTCACCCTGATAGACGTGCCGGTACCAGTCGGCCTCGGAACGGGCCGGATCGTTGGCGATCGCAATCGTGTCAACCGGGCTTTCGGGAACGGGGGCGGAGGGTGGCTTGGCGTCGGGCACGGAGACAAGCGGGGAACTCATGCGTAAACTAAGATAGCATTGATTGAGCGGCGTTGCTGGAAAGACGCACGAAACGCCCGCGTGCCTAGCCAACCCGTTCGGCGATGGCGAGGAGGAATATCGCCGGGGCCGCGCCTCAGAATGCCCGGGGGACGATCACCGCGGCGCCGTCGCCGGTCTCGCAATGCAGCACATCGGGGGTGGAACCGAATTGACGTGCGTAAACTTTGGCAACCTGCGCCGCCTGCCTCGTGGAAAACTTCGCGTCGGTCAACGCCATCACCGCGCCGCCAAACCCGCCGCCCGTGAGCCGCGCGCCATGGACGTGCGGCGTGACCGTAAGCGTGTCGACAAGCAGGTCGAGCTCCGCCGTGCTGTTCTCAAACTGCGTCTGCGAACTGCGGTGCGACGCCGTGAGCAGCCGGCCGACCCCGGTGAGGTCGCCGCCGGCCAGCGCCGCGCGCACACGGGCCACGCGATCGATCTCCTCCACGACGTGTTTGGCGCGGCGGTAGCCCACCCCAGACAACCGGGTCTTGCTTTGTTCGAGCTGCGCCGGAGTCACATCGGCGAGCAGGTCCACGCCGAGGGCCGCGGCCGCGTCCAGGCATTCGCGATGGCGCGTGGCGTAGAGGCCGTCGATGAGGGCATGCTTCGCATGCGTGTTGAAAATCCAGAAGTGCGCCCCGGCCGGCAGCGGGACTGTCTCAAAGCGCGGGCCGCGGCAGTCGATGAACACGAGGTGATCCTTTCTTCCGAAACCCGACACGCCCTGGTCCAGAATGCCGCAGGGCACGCCGACGAAATTGTTTTCCGCATACCGGCCGAGCTTCACCACCGTTTCCCGCGGGGGTTGCTCGCCGGTCAGCGCGAGGTACGCCAGCGCCGAGGCCAGTTCGATGGCCGCGCTGCTGCTCAGGCCTGCGCCCACCGGCAGGTCCGACACCGCCAGATAATCGAGGCCCGCCGGCTGCCGGAGGCCGAATTTCGGGAAACTCACCCACACGCCCAGCGGGTAATTCGTCCAGCGCTGCGCGCCGCTCTGCTTGCGCGGATCGCGCGTCGGAACGGTCACCATGCCGCGCTGCGATGCCGTGGCGAAGTGCAGTTCGCCGCCCGCCGCCTTCCTGACGGCCACCCACACCCCCAGGTTGATGGCGGCACCAAGCACGGTGCCTCCGTTGTAGTCCGTATGGTTGCCGATGAACTCGATGCGCCCGGGCGCCCGGGCGACCGCCTCCGGCGCATGTCCATACAGCTTGGTAAACTGCTCAACAACCTGGTCCTTCATTCGAAAAGAATAAATAAAGGCGCGAGCTTCGGGAAGTTTGCGCCCGCAGGCGAGTCCGTTTCCACGGTGGATGGAGCTGCTCGGTTGCCATTTTTCTCGTTTATCTCAGGGCGGTCACACTCCTTGGCTATCCTGGGCTATTCCCCTGATTCTTACGGTATGACTAAATCCGCATCTGATTTTTAAATAACAAGATAAAATGGATCTGGTTCTGAACGCCAAAGTTTTATTTGACGAACAGCTGCCCATGCTGCTTCTTGTGCCCGGCATCTATTTTCCTCTTCTCCCGCCTAGTGGGAGTTTTGGGGTAACTAAGAAAGCAATAGCGGGCCGGTTAGGGGTAGCCGGCCCGCTTTATTTTTGCGCACCTCTCCTGCACGCCCTGCCCTTCCGCCCAAGGGAATCGTCCATTGTTGAATCGCGGGCTTGATTGTCGACACGCCCGCCAGCAATTTGCCCCTTCCGTGCAAAGAACTTCTGACATCAATGTCGTCGAGACCCGCGTCCTGCCGACCCCGCATCAACTCCTGCGCGCCCTGCCTAAGACCGCGGCCCAAGCTGAATTCATTACCCGTGCCCGGCAGGAAATTCACAACATTATCTTCGGCGACGACCACCGCCTTTTCCTGATCATTGGGCCTTGCTCCATCCACGACCTCGCTGCCGGCCGCGACTACGGCCGCCGCCTCGCCAGTCTCGCCCGCGAGGTTTCTGATCGTGTGCTGATTGCCATGCGCGTCTACTTTGAGAAGCCACGCACCACCGTCGGCTGGAAGGGCCTTATCATGGATCCACGCCTCGACGGCTCGCATGACATCGCCGAGGGTCTTCGCCTCGCCCGCACCTTCCTGCGCAACGTGCTTGATTTCGGTCTGCCCACGGCGACGGAGCTGCTCGATCCCATCACGCCACAATACATCGCCGATCTCGTCTGCTGGTGCGCCATTGGCGCACGCACCACCGAGTCGCAGACCCACCGGCAGATGGCCTCCGGTCTTTCGATGCCGCTTGGCTTTAAGAACAGCACCGACGGCAATCTGCAGACCGCCATCAATGCCATTCGGGCCGCTTCGCAGCCTCAGACTTTTCTTGGCATCAATCTCGACGGCGCCGCTTCCGCCATCGTCACGCGGGGCAATCCCAACTGCCATATCGTTCTCCGTGGCGGCTCCACGGGTCCCAACTACGGACCCCGCTATATCGTCGAAACCGAACGCCTCCTCGATCAAGCCGGCCTGCCCAAGGCCATCCTGGTGGATTGCAGCCACGACAACTCCGCCAAGCAGCCGGAACGTCAACCCGAAGTGCTCCGTGAAGTCCTGGCGCAGATCACCGCCGGCAACACCTCCATTATGGGAGCCATGATCGAGAGCAATCTCTCCGCCGGCAACCAGCCCTTCCCCCGGCCCCGCGAGCGTCTCCGCTACGGTGTCTCCATCACCGATCCTTGCATCGACTGGCCCGCCACCGAAGCCGCCATCCGCGAGGTGCACGCCGTCCTGGGTCCGCGGTTCCACTCCTGATCGTTCAAGGTCAACGAATTCAGCCGCGCCAGACTCACTGCCACAGAAAACGAGCTGAAAGAGGAGAAGTCCTTGGTTGCGGAGCCCCTGCCGAAATAATCCGCAGGGTGCGGGAATTTCCGTGGCCACGATCGACGGCCCGCCACGGCCAAGGGGACGGAGGTGGCAGGCGAACTCGATCCGCTGGAGAAATCCGTGGTCAACCGCCCGGCAAGTTCGTCAGATACCACCGGCGGGCACTGAGACCGTTTTGGTCTCCCCGCCCAGGCCTGCCTGGAGATCGGCGAGCCGGCTGTGCAGGGCCTCAACAATGAGGCGGGCCGCGGCGGCGGGCGACATCCGGTCGGTGTTGATCACGAGGTCGTAAAGATGCGCATCGTCGATATCCCGTCCGAAACGCGTCTTCACGTAACGCCGGCGGGCAAGATCAGTCTCCCGGTTATGGGCCGCCGCCGCCGCCGCGTCGCAGTTCAACAGTTTCATCATCCGCTGGGCGCGGACTTCCGGCGAGGCCACGAGTTTCACGTGAAAACCGCCTGACAGGGACCGGGTGATGAGACCGGCAGCCCGGCCGGCGATGACGACACGACCGACATGCGCGAGCTGCAGGATCGCCTCCGCCACCTTGTGCTCAAGTTCCCAGAGGGAGGGATGCAGGCCCACCCATTCGCCGATCACCGCCTTGATTTCGGAGATCTTATCCTCCGGCAGATGCTCGGCGAGGCGCTCCGGCAGGTTGTACCTGGCGAGGGCATGGGCGAGCAGGTTCTTGTCGAGGAAAACCCAGCCTTGGTCTTTCTCCCCGAACGATTGATCGAGCAGTGGCACGAGCAACTGGCCGACGGTGGTCGCACCCGCCCCGGTTTCGTGGCCGAGAGTGATGAACGGACGCGCTTCGATCACGCGCCCGATTGGGCCCGGCTGCTGAGAAGTTTTCAGACGGGCTTCCAAGACTGTCAGCCCGTGTTCGAGGTAGGCATGTTGGGTCATAAGACACCTCCACGCTAAGTGTTACCGTGATGATATCGTCACCATGAGAAATTAGGCCGGTTCACGTCCGGCGCAAAGGAATGCTGGATCAATAAGCCGGCCTCCATCACTGCCTTCGCCCCAAAAAGCCGCGGTGATGGCGAAGGTGCGGCTGGGGGCACGGGCTTGCTGCCATTTAACCCCTCCGGACCGGATTTTCCAGCAATAACCAACCGGCCTGATTATCCCAGCTCTTCCACGGATACCTGGTGCCGTTTCCCTTCGATCGTGAGCGCGAGACGGCTGATTTTCTTGCCCGTACCGGGAATCACCGGTTGCGCCGGCTCCGGCGCCTTGACCTCGGGCCGCGGCGCTACCGCCATGGCCGGGGCGACCGCGCGCGCCGCCGCCTTGCCGGCGCGATCCTGGTAGAGTTTATCCACCTCGCGCGGGAACATGGCGTAGATGACACAGTGCTCGTCGTCAGCGGGCAGGCCCTTCTGCGCCAGTTCGGTGCGCAGCCCGGCCATGCGCGGTTCCAGCACATCGGCCGGCCGGCCGGTGTAGCGCGGCTTGCCGCTCAACTTTTCGGCCAGGGCAAGCACGTCAGGGTCGATCGGGCCGGGTGTCCGGCCATAGTAGCCGAGCGCAACCTTCATCGCCTCGGGTGAAAAGTTCTTCCAGCGGCCGAACTTCACATTGAGCATCGCCTGCACGCCCACGATCTGCGAGGTCGGCGTCACGAGCGGAATCCAGCCAAGACACTGGCGCACGTAAGGCATCTCCCGCATGACTTCGAAAAAGCGGTCGGCCATTTTCTGCTCCTTGAGCTGGTTGCGGAAATTGCTGAGCATGCCGCCGGGCACCTGATAGGTGAGCACGTCGTTGTCCACGACCTCGTTCCTGGAGCTGGTGAACGGCGCCAGCTCGGCGTAGATGCGCGTGAGCTCGTCACGGAGCCGGCGGAGCTTGCCGGCGTCATAACTCGGCCGGCGCGGATGGTGGGAGAGAGCCTCCAGCATGCGCCAGGTGTCGGGCTGGCCGGTGCCGTTGGCGAAAGGCGAGATCGCGGTGTCGACCGCGTCGACGCCCGCTTCGATGGCCGCGTAATAGGCCGCGGCGCCGAAGCCCGCCGTATCGTGGGTGTGAACGACCACCGGGATCTTCACCAGCGCCTTGAGACCGCGTACAATCTTATAAGCCACGTGCGGCGGCAGCAGACCGGCCATGTCCTTGAGACAGATGGAATCGCAGCCCATCGCCTCAATGTGGGCGCCCAGCTCGATGAGCATTTCCGGTGTGTGCACCGGGCTGGTGGTGTAGCACACCGTGCCCTGGGCGTGCTTGCCGGCCTTTTTCACGGCCCGGATGGCCGTCTCGATGTTGCGCAGGTCGTTGAGCGCGTCGAACACGCGAAAGATGTCCATGCCGTGCCGGGCGGAGACAGCGACGAACGCTTCGACCACGTCGTCGGGAAAATTGGTGTATTGGACGATGTTCTGTCCGCGCAGCAACATGGTCTGCGGAGTTTTGGGGGCGAGGCGCTTGAGCGCGTCGAGCCGGTCGAAGGGAAATTCGGAAAGGTAGCGCACCCCCGCGTCGATCGTCGCTCCGCCCCACGTTTCCAGCGAACCAAAGCCCATGGTATCGAGCTCGGGCGCCACAGATTCCATTTGCTTGGTCGACATGCGGGTGGCCGCCAGCGACTGATGCCCGTCGCGCAGGACGGTGTTGTTGAAGACTACGGGAACGGTACTCATGGGAGATCGAGCCGGTGATCATGGCTCGTCCGGCCCGTGTGCTCAACCTCAACCCGTCGCCGGCCCCCACCCCGCCAACGGTTACAAGGAGAGGTTTACAGGGCCGTTAGGCCGGCTGCAGCGCCGGCTCACGTCGTAGCCGCGGGCCGGTGCCTGGCCCGGGCCGATTTCTTCACCAGCCAGACGATCCCCAGGATCACCGCCACGGGAATCCACACCGGTGAAAACAGCGCCAGCAGCACGATCGCCAAGGCCAGCAGGCCGATGACCACGCCGAGGCCCGTGGCCCCAACGGCCACCAAGCCGGTCAGAAGCAGCACGCCGAGGCCCAGCACGAGCAGCAGGCCGATGACCAGCGGCACGATGGCCAACGGCCACACGTGAATGATCACAATGCCGAGCGCCACCACGAGGAGCACCTTCAGGCAGATTCCCAGAAAAGTCTTCATGTCCCTAAAACACGCCGGCATGCGGAAAGTCGCAGCCGGGAACAACCGGGAGCCGGGACATGCGGGGCCTGAAGAAGATCTTTGAGTCCGCCCGGCTTCGTGCTCTTTTAGCGGAGTGGCTGAAACCCCTCCGCTTCCGGTCGTCTGTGCGTTGATCGAGCGCGCTGGCCGCGTGTTGCTCGCCCGGAGGCCGGCGCACAAGCATCTCGCGCTCAAATGGGAATTCCCCGGCGGCAAGGTCGACGGCGGTGAGACGCCCGCGGCCGCGCTCATCCGTGAGATCAAGGAAGAGCTCGGCTGCGACATCATCCTCGGGCGGGCCCTCCCCCGTTTTACCCACACCTACGATCGCACGACCATCGAGATGATTCCTTTCGTGTGCCGCCTGTCCCCCGGTTCACCCGAACCGCATCCCACCGAGCACGTCACCATCGCTTGGGCGCGGCCCGGTGAGCTGGACACATACGATCTCGCGGCGGCCGACCTGCCTGTCGTGCAAACGTATCTAGCCGAAGCTGGAGCCCGTCCTCCGTAGCCTTGGCGAAGGAGGAATCTCGCTGCGGCGGATTTGCCGGTGGTCGGCGCCTATCTTCACCCGGGTTGATGAATCAACTTGAGGCCGGCGGAGTTACTTCAGGTCAAGTCAGTCGTGTTGATCTGCGTCCTTCCACGGCCTCCTCACGCCCCAGCACCCACATCGCGGCCAGTCCGCATTCGAGGCCGAACGGCAGATATCCGGTGTAGCCCAGCAGCGGCATCTCAAACACCTGCCAGCGTTGCACGAAGGGCACGGTGTAAACCCATTTCGCCAGGCTGTGCAGATTCCACAGTTCCCAGAAAAAACCGCATCCAAGCGCCGCGAGCGCCCAAGAACCGGCGCTGCGCCAGTCGCCTGCCGCCATTTCGCTCCACCAACCCGCCGCGCGGCGGAGCACGGACCCTCCCACACCGATGAGCAGCGGCGCCGCCCACAATGCCGGATAAAAGTAGAGCGGCCGCGCCCCGGTCAGCACAAGACCGGCCAGGCCGGCGGCGATCATGCCGGCGCCCGCACCGCGCCGCACCAGCCACGACCACCGGGGCCCCTCGGACAGCCACGCCTGCAAACGTGGCCGTGTCCCCAGCCATTCCCGCACGCCGGCCACGGCGGGCAACACGGTTGAAAAGCACACGCTCGAATGCAGGACGTATTCAAACGCGCCCACGTCCTTGACCCCAAGGTAATGCCAGTTGCGCACAAAGCGGTTGAGCCATTCGAACACCCACCAGAACGCCGCGCTGGCGGCAAAAAGTGCCAGCCATCTCCCGGGCATCCGTTGCATCAGGCAGGTGCCGCCGCGCCCGCCCGCGAGGGCGTTCATCGTCACGATCAATCCCAGCCACAACGGCGTGAAGGTGTAACGCTGCGCCCAAGCGAGCCACGGCTGCCGCGTCCATGCCAGCCACCACCACAGGAGCGTCCAGGCGATCGCCAGCCAGCCCCACCACGGGAGTAAACGCGCAAACGTTGGAGGTGGAACGTCGAACCGTTGAGGAGAAAGGCTTCTCCTGCGCAGCCAAGGCCAGACGATGAGCCCGCCCACGCCCAGTACCAGTCCGGCCGCGACCCATGAGAACCGCGGATAATCCTCCGGAATTGCCAGCGGCGGTGGAAAGTGCAGCAACGGTGCCAGGGTGCGTCCCGCCAGCCGGACCCCCACCGGCGGCAGTAGGAGACAAGCGGCGAGGACACAGACCGCGGTTGATTTTGCCACAGGGTGCACGAATGGAGATTACCACAGACGGTCTGGAGCCCGCGAGTCCTCCCGCAATCTCTTCCCGGGCGAAGGTGGTCTGTTCCGCGCCCACCGCTTCCGGTCTGGGGTTGGTTCAGGCGGGTGCGGGAAAAACCACCCGCGGCGTGGTGAATCCTTCGACATGGCGGAGGATGTTCGCCGCATCCACCTGGCGAAATGCGCTGTCGCGGATGCACACCTCCCGCACCGGCATCGCCTCCAGACCTTCAATCCAGACGGCGCGTCCGCTATGTGCGCATCGCAGGCGCTCGACCACAATTTCGCGCACCCGCGGCAGCCGGTTTCCCTGCTCCTCGTCTTGCGAATAGAGCAGATCGATCCGCACCGCGGCGTCCCGCACCTCCCGCACCTCGAGGTCGCGCAGATAGATCTGTTCGACGACGCCTCCCCGCGTCGAGTTGGCCTTGATCCGGAACGCCAGGTCGAGATGCGGACTGTCCATCACACACCGCTCGACGAAGACGCGGCGGACACACCCGGAAATTTCACTGCCGATGGCGACGCCGCCATGCCCGTTCAGCATCCGGCAGCCGCGAATCACGATGTCCTCCGAGGGAACGTTGACCCGCAGGCCATCCTGGTTGCGGCCTGACTTGACGGAGACGCAGTCATCGCCGGTATCAAGCACGCAGTCTTCAATCAACACGTCGCGACAGGAGTCGGCAACGCAACCGTCATTATTCGGGCCGTGGCTGTCGATCCGCACCCCCCGCACTGTTACGGCCCGGCACAACGCCGGATGAATGCACCACATGGGTGAGTGCCGCAGGGTGATCCCCTCAACCAGCACATCGTGACAGCGATAGAACTGGACGAACATCGGTCGAAGCAGGTCCTGCTCGGTGAGGATGCGCTGGCGCACGGGAATTCCGGACTCAGCCCAGCGCTTCAGCTGGTCGCGTGCGGCGGCTTGATGCGGCTGTCCTGGCGCCCAACCGGTGGGCAGGGCGCCCTCCCAGGGTCCCGCCCAGTTCCACCATCGGCCCAAGCCCGCCTGTCCGTCCAGCATCCCGCCGCCGGTGATGGCGACATGCTCCTGCTCGCAGGCATAGATCAGCGGAGACAGCCCCATGCATTCCATGCCTTCCCACCGCGTGAAAACCGACGGTAAGTAACGACACGAATCCGTGATGAACTTGAGCGTGGCGCCGGCGCACACGTGGAGATTTACAAAGCTCCGCAAATGCAGCGGTCCGGTCAGGTAATCACCCGGTGGCACCACCACCCGCCCTCCGCCGCTGGTGGCGCACGCGGCGATCGCACGAACAATGCCTGCGTGGTCGTCCGTCCGGCCGTCACCCATCGCTCCGTAATCGGTTACCAAGTGGTCGCGCGAGGGAAATAAAAGCGCCGGGATTCGCGCCAGTATGGCCGGCACCCCCGCCCATGGATCACCGGCCTTCCCCTTCCTGGATGCAGCCGGCAGGTTACCCGGGCGCGGGCCGTGCTGGTCTGGGGTGGCGACGGACGCTGCATCGGGCTGATGGGGGGTCATGATCGCAGGAAAGACGGCGGCAGCGCCGGATTGACTGCCAATGGGTCTAAGGCACCATTTGCGGACAGGTGTCCTCGTCAAGCGTTAATCCTGCCTCGCTCCGGTCTGCTCCCGGTTTGACAGTCCCGCGCCACCGGACCAAATATCGCTCCTCTCCCCCGCCGTGAGTTCCTCCGATTCGAAGCAAACGCCGCCCAGGATCACCTCCACGGCAGAATTCGCCCGTTACGTCGGACTGGCCCGCACCACCGTCTCGCGCGTGCTGAACCGGCAGCCAGGCCTGAAAAAGTCGACCATTGAACGGGTACACCAGGCGCTGACGGAGACGGGCTTTACGCCCAACGCTTATGCGACGCTCCTCAAGGGCAAAGGCACCTCCAGTGTCGGCATCTGCCTGGAAAATCTGCTCACTCCGCCGATCCTGCTCAAACTGGCCACGCTGCAGCGCCAGTTGCGCAGCCTGGGCTACACCTCGCTGATTGAGGTGTACGCGCGCGGCGAGAGCCGGAACATCCTCCGCCACTTTCTTTCCATGCGGGTCGAGGCGGTCGTTTTCATCGGGCATTTTGACACCGCGGAGCTGGAAGCGCGCATTCGCGAACTCATCGTCCACAAAACCCCCCACCTGGTCATCGATCATCACGGCATCCCGCTCGCCAACACCGTGACTCTGGATCGCGCGCAGGCCATGCGGGAAATGATGAACCACCTCATCGAACTCGGCCATGGTTCGTTCGGCCTGCTCGGCATTCCGCTCGACCATCCCAGCCGGTTTGAACGCATCCACGGCATCCGGGCGGCGCTGGCCGCACACGGTCTGGACCTGCCGACCTGCACCCGTTCATTCGACGCCCAGTGCCTGCGCACCCGGGATTTCGAATTCGGCCATGCACTCGCCCGCCAGTTCCTCGAGCTGAAACAACCGCCGACCGCCTACGTCGCGCTCAACGACGAGATCGCCATCGGCGCCATGCGGGCACTGCAGGAAGCCGGGGTGGCGATACCGGGCGATGCCTCGGTGACGGGATTCAACAACCAGGACATCTGCACGATGATGGCTCCGCCGCTCACCACGGTTGATCAGCAAATTGAGCCCACGATCAAGACAGCGATGCAGGTGTTGATGTCGCATATGCGCAAGGGCATGCCCGCGCGTCCGATCCTGCGCACCATCAAACCCGAGCTGGTCATCCGCCAGTCCACCGGCCGCGCCTCCCGCTGATTCTTTCCGTGGCACCGGCGCTTGTCGCGTCATGAATACTCCCGCACCTCACCTCCGCGTCCCCGTCGTCCTCGGCCTGCTGGCTCTCGCCGGCGCGCCCGTCAGTGCCGCCGAGCCGGCTGCTGCGCCCGCCGCCGCCCCCCTGAAGGATTCCCACGGCAACACGCTCCGCCGGGCTCCGACCGGACACATCACAAATTACGACGAAGACAAAGTGCCTCCCTACACGCTGCCCGATCCGCTCGTGCTGCAAAACGGCCAACCCGTGCGCGACGCCGACACGTGGTTCCGCCAGCGTCGCCCGGAACTTCTCCAGCTTTACGAAAGCGAGATTTACGGCCGTGTCCCGGCGCGCGCGCCGCATGTGACGTTCGAAGTCGTCGAGACGGACGCCAAGGCCATGGACGGTCTGGCGGTGCGCAAGCTGGTGGCGGTGCGTTTCGGGGAAAAACCGGACGGCCCCACCGTGCATCTGCATGTTTATCTGCCCGCCAAGGCCAACGGGCCGGTGCCGCTGCTGCTCCATCTTGTCTTCTTCAACAATCCGCCCCTCCCGGGCATCGCCCCCGCGCCTGGTCCGGGTGGAAGACCTGCTTTCCGTGAAGCCGGGCCCATCGCGGATATCCTGGCTCGCGGCTACGGTTACGCCACGTTCCGCTACACCGAGGTTCAGCCTGATTCCGCCAATACCTATCAGTCCGGCATCATCGGACTCGCCCTGGCGCCTGGGCAGGCCAAGCCCGCCGCGGACGAATGGGGCGCCATCAGCGCGTGGGCCTGGGGCGCGAGCCGAGTCCTCGATTATTTCGAAACCGATCCCGCGGTGGACGCCCGTCGCATCGCCCTCATCGGCCATTCCCGTCTCGGCAAGACGGTCCTGTGGGCCGGCGCGCGGGACCCGCGTTTCGCGCTGGTGTTTTCCAGCTGCGCCGGCGAGCTGGGCTCCGCGCTCGCCCGCCGCGACTACGGCGAAACCGTGGACGATATGGCCGCCAATTACGGCTATCAGTTCGCCGGCAACCTCCAGAAATATCCGGGCCACTGGAACGACATGCCGGTGGACGCGCATATGCTGATCGCCCTCAACGCCCCGCACCCGGTGTTCATCACCGCCGGCACGCAGGACCTGTGGTCCGATCCGCGGGGGGAATTTCTTGCCGAGGTGGCCGCCGGGCCGGTTTACCGCCTGGTTGGCAAAAAGGACCTGGGCACGAGTGACGGACCACCCCTCGACACGCCACTGATCACGGGCGACCTCGGCTTTCACTACCACACCGGAGGGCACACGGTCACCGCCGCCGACTGGAACGCCTTTCTCGATTTCGCCGACAAGTACCTGAAACCGGCGCCGTAAGGACCGAGGACAGAGGTCAGTGCTTTCTGCCATTGTCTGCCCGCTACCTTGCCGCGTTGTAGTTCCGCTCCTGCGGGACTCAGGCGGGGCGCTCCTCTTCAGATCTGCGTCTTTCCGAGATTCGCCGCGTATTTTCGGGTCAGCGCCGAGAGTTCCGCACACACGGAGGCATGCCCCGGATCATTGGCGAGATTCGTCATCTCCAGCGGATCGGCTTTCGGATCGAACAGCATCGCGCCGTTCCTGCCGTCAGGCCCATACTCGGCATAGCGCCATTGCGCGGTGCGCACGGCCACGCCGTGCAGGGAGGTGCCGTCCTCGCTCCAGACGCTGTAGGCCGGCCGGTCCCACGGCGCCTGCGGATTGTTCAGCAGCGGCACGAGGCTCTGCCCTTCGTTCCCCGCCGGCAGCGGCAGGCCGCACAGCTCGGCCAGGGTGGCATAGATGTCCACCGACTCGACGATGCGGAAACAGGCCTCCCCGTTCCCCCGGGCGCCGGGCGCCACGATGAGCAGCGGCACCCGCGTGCCCATCTCGAACAGCGACCCGGCCTTGGACCACTTGCCCTTCTCGCCGAGCTGATACCCATGGTCGACCGCAAAGACGACGATCGTGCTCTCGCGCAGGCCGAGCCGGTCCAGCTCCGCCATCACGCGCCCCAGATTCCAGTCCGCCCACGAGATCGACGCTAGGTAGGCGCGGATCACCTCCTTCGCCTCCGCGACGCTGGCGCCGCGCCCGATGAACAGGTCGGCGTTGCGTTTGCGGATCGCCGCACTGGGAAACCCGGGCGGCACCGTGGGCCACGGCGCGAAATCCGGCGTCAGCTCGATCTTGTTCACATCGTACAAATCGAGGCAATGCTGCGGGGCGCACGGCGGGCTGTGCGGTTTGACAAACCCGCAGCCGAGGAAGAACGGCCGGTCTTTGTACTTCCGCAGATACTCGATGGCGCCGTCGGCCGTGTGATAGTCGGGGTGGCCCTCGCCGTTGCCGTCGAGGATGACGATGCGGTCGGAGTGGGCCGCCTGGCTGATGTCCTGGGGCAGCGGCGGGAGGAGGTAATCCGGTTTGCCCGCGATCTCCTGCCGCGGGATGACCATGGTCCGGCCGCCCGCACCGCCGTTCCCCTCGGGAACGCCGCCGCCTTCCGTCCATGCCTGGAGGTCATCAAGTCCGCCGTGGAAAATCTTGCCGATTCGCAGCGAGGCATACCCGTTCTCTTTGAACAACTGCGGCAGGCTGATCCAGTCGGGATGCGCCGTGCGGAAATGCGTCCGATTGCCCAGCACACCCGTCGTGGTCGGGTGCCGGCCGGTCAGCATCGACGAACGCGAGGGACAGCAGAGCGGATACTGGCAATAGTGCCGGTCAAAGCGCACGCCGGCCCCCGCCAAGGCATCGAGATGCGGTGTCTGCGCGCCGAACATGCTGCCGTAGCAGCCCAGTTCGACGCGCATGTCGTCGGACATGAAGAAAAGCACGTTGGGCCGGCGGGGAGCCGGCGGAGTGGTCTGGCCGCGCAGCATCCGCGGCAGCGAGACGGCCGCGGCCGCCCCGGCCATCTGGCCCAGAAATCCGCGACGCGTCAGTTGGCTCATGATCCGTGTCTCCGCGTCGCAAAACCTATGCCTCAAACCCCAACAATCAACTGTTGAACGTCGGGCATCCACCCGCCGATGATTTTGGCGTGTATAATCGGCGGAACACCCGTTTAATCCCACCCGTCACAGATGTGCGTCTCGAAAGGCTCAACCCATGGACAAGCCACCATCTCCCAACCCGCCCGACAAGGTCACCCCCGCCGAAAGCCTGAAGCTGCGGCAGGCGCGGGAGGCCCAGCAGAAGCGCAATCGCGACGTCGGCCACATGCTGAAGTCAGGATCCTTCCAGCAGCACATGGTCAAGCGAAGCATGCCCCACGTTCGGGGGCGGTAGCCCGCGCCGGACCTCAATTCGCCGGGTAGCCGGCGAGCGTGCCCTCGCTGCTTACTCCTGCAGTTCTTCGAGCAGCGCTATCACGTGCGCCTCGATCGCGGCCAGCGCCTCCTCGGGCGTCGCGCCGTCGAGATCGCTGATCTCCCAGTATTCGATCCGGTCCTTCCACGCCGGATGCAGGCTGGCCATCCACGGCCGGTGCTCCGTGCCCTTCAGGGCGATGATCCGCGCCGCGCGCCGGAAATCTTTTTCGTCTGCCTGGACGGGTTTGGACCCGGTGTGTTTTTCCGGAATGCCCCGTTCCCGCAGGCGCCGCGTCGTGTGCGGCGACAGGCCGTCCGGCGGCGCGAGATGAATCGCCAGTCCGCGCGAAAACGCGCGCCAAGCGAGGCCGCGCCGGGCCGCCTCGTGGTTGAACAGGGCCTCGGCATAGCGGCTCCGGTAGTAGTTGCCGGTGCAGAGAAACAGGATCTGGCGCATGGAAGCCGGCCAGCAAACCGCAGTTACCGTCCGCCTGGCAAGCGCGAGTGTGGATAAAAGAATTCAGAGTGCCGGAAGCTGGCTGGAGCAGATATTGAGTCCAAGGACCATGCGGTTCACCTTCCTGACAATGTCACTTAATAAGTGACATTGTCTTTAAAGGGGCGCAGCGTTTGGAACGGATCAGGTGGGAGCCGCGGTGCGGATCAGGCCTGAGCAAAAAGCCTGCGTTTTGGCGGGGGTGTGTTTGCATCGGAGTCCGATGTCCCCGGCCGGTTCATCCGCGTGGCGCACGGCGGTCGTGTGCCTCGTCCTGCTGCTCGGCACCCTCGCGTTGTTCAGCCGCGCGGTCGGCTACGGCTTCACCAACTACGACGACCCCGCGTACGTGACGAACAACCCCCACGTGCAGGGCGGCCTGAGCTGGGCCGGCGTGCGCTGGGCGTTCATCGGCCGGACCGATTACTGGCATCCGCTGACGTGGCTGTCGCACATGCTGGACTGGCAGCTCTACGGCGCGCGCGCCCGGGCACCGCCTGACCAGCCTCCTCTGGCACGCGGTCAACGCGGTGCTGGTGTTCCTCCTCACACGCCGGCTCACGGGCGCCTTCTGGACCAGCGCGCTGTGCGCCGCGCTGTTCGCCTGGCATCCGTTGCGGGTGGAATCGGTGGTGTGGATTTCCGAACGCAAGGACGTCATGAGCGGGTTCTTTTTCCTGCTCACCCTGTGGGCCTACGCCGGCTACGCCGAAAAACGCAGGGCGGGCCGCGGCGCCGCGTGGGGCGCGCGCTACGGGTTGGCGCTGGCCGCCTTCGCCGGCGGGCTGATGTGCAAACCCGTGCTCGTTACCCTGCCGGGCGTGCTGCTGCTGCTGGACTTCTGGCCGTTGCGGCGCTGGGCGTTCGCGAGCGGTTCGCCACCGGCGACGAGAGCCGCCGACCCGGTCCAATCCCCGGCGTCGCTCTTGCTCGAGAAGGTCCCGTTTTTCCTGCTGTCCGCGGTCATCGCGGTGGTGACCGTCGCGATGCAAGGCGAGGCGGGGGCTTTCACGCTGAAAATTTCCCTGGCTGCTCGCCTCGCGAACGCCGCGGTGTCCATCCCGCGCTATCTCGGAAAGTTCTTCTGGCCGTTCGACCTGACCGTCTGTTATCCGCACCCCGACGGCTGGCCGGCCGCCGCCGTCGCGGCCTCGGGCGCGCTGGTGCTGGCTCTTACGGGCACGGCGTGCTGGCAGTGGCAAAAGCGACCGTGGCTGGCGACCGGTTGGGGCTGGTTTCTGATCATGTTCCTGCCGACCATTGGCATCGTTCAGGCGGGATTCCAGGCGATGGCGGATCGCTACACGTATCTTCCGATGCTGGGCCTGCAACTGGCGTTGCTGTGGACCTTGCGCGATGTCACGCCGCCGCAGGTCACCCGGGGGATGCGGGCCGGCCTGGCCGCGGTGCTGCTCGTCGCTGGCGCGCTGCGCACCTGGGATCAAGAGGCGACTTGGCGCGATCCGCCCACGCTCTTCGCGCACGCGCTCGCCGTGACCAGGGACAATTACCCGGCGCATGCCTTTCTCAGTCTGATCCTGCTCGGCGAAGGCCGCGTCGCCGAGGCCGAGCAGCACGCCCTGCACGCGGTGGCGATCCGGCCAGACTTCGCCCTCACCCAGGATGTGCTCGCAGTGGTGCGGCGGGCGCAGGGCCGGACCACAGAGGCCATGGCCGGTTTCCGCAAGGTGCTGGAACTGTTTCCGCGTTCCCCCGCGACCCACTGTGATCTCGGCCTGCTGCTCCTGCAGCAAAACCAGCTGGAGGAGGCCGCCGGGCATTTCCAGGCTGCGCTGCGGATCAGCCCCGATCTGGTCTCCGCCTATGCGGGGCTGGCACTGGTGGAGACGCTGCGCGGCCACCCGCAGGCGGTCGTCGATTATGGCGAACACGCGCTGGCGCTGATGCCGCGCAATGCCGAGTCGCCCGCCAGCCTGGCCGAGCTGCACCGCATGGTCGGCGACGCCCTTGGCCGGTGCCAGCAGATCACCGAGGCCGCTGCACAATACCAGGAGGCGCTGCGCCTGCAGCCGGACGACGCCGAGACCCACGCGCGGCTCGGCTACACCATGTTTTTGCTGCGGCGGCCGGCCGAAGCCGTCCAACAGTGGGAAGAAGCGCTGCGCCTGAGGCCGGATTTCCCGGGGCTGCGCGAACGAATCGAACAGGGCGCGCCGCGCGCTGGCTCCTCCTTGAGGATCAGCCTCACTGCGCATCCAGCCCCGTGCCGGTGACGTGCTCCGTCGTCAGCAGCGGGCCCGTGAAGCCGGTGACGGTGATTCCGGACAGCTCCACGTTTACGGCGTTGGCCAGCGTGATCCCGCGGCCGCAGGTGCCGGTGATGTTCACGAGTGCCAGGCCGTCGACCGGCCGCTCCGCCGGGATGTTCCGCGCATCCACCAGCGTCGCGATATGGCTCACCTTGATGTCGTGAAAGCGGACATGGCGAAGGAGGGACCACTGCTCAACCTGCCCGGGCACCGGGTCGCTGGCCTGGATGCCCTTGTTCAGTAGGCTGATTCCCAAAAACGTGGGTGAGTCGAGGATAGTGAGGTCTTCACCGGTGATGTCCTCAAAAGCGCCGCCGCGACCTGCGCGGCTTTTGATGAAAATGCCGTTCTGCCGGCCCGAGATGAGGCAGTGTTCGAGGTGCACGTGGCGGATGCCGCCGGACATTTCCGTGCCGAAGGCGACGCCGGCAAAGATGCTGCTGACCAGCGTGCAGTTCCTGATCACCACATTTTCCGTCGGGCGGCCGAGGCGGAGCGCCGCGAGGCCGCGGCCGGATTTCAGCGCGATGGCGTCGTCACCCGTGTTGATGTCACAGTGCTCGATGAGCACGTCCTGGCACGAGTCCACATCGATCCCGTCGCCGTTGGCGCCGACCGAGCGGATGAGGAGATTCCGCGCGGTGAGATCACGGCAGAAAAGCAGGTGGATGGACCAGAGCCGCTGGTACTGTGTCGAGAATCCCTGCAGCACGACGTGACCGGCGTCGGTGAGTTCGATGAGGGGCGGGCCGCGGGGGTCGCGCAGCTGGCTCAGGCTGATCGGCGGGCCGAAGATGGTGCCGGGCCCCTCGATGGCAATGTGGTCGGCTTTCTCGGCGGAGATCAGCGCGCGGTGACCCGGCCGGAACTCGCCCTCCCATCGCACCGACGGCAGCAGCGGGTAGTCCGCGATGTCGGGGCTGCCCACAAGGCTCGCGCGCGCCTCCAGCTTCAACGTGGTGTTCGCCCCGAGGACGATGCTGGCGGTCAGATAGACGCCCGCCGGCACGACGACGGTGCCGCCACCCGCGATCGCGCAGGCGTCGAGCGCTTTTTGCAGCGCGGCCGTGTCTTTGGTCTGCCCGTCGCCCGTTGCGCCGAAGTCGCGCACGTTGAAGACGGCGACGGGAGCCGCCGGGGCGGGAGCGGCTGTCGGAGCCGCCGGCGAAGGCGCAGCCGCCAGCCGAAACCAACCACCGGAAATGAACGTGGCAAAAACGAGAAGAAGTCTGCGTTTCATGGCTCGTCGGGGTTTCACCAGTCCGTGAGCCTGCGGATCGACGCGCGGAGATCAAGCCGCCCGGATGGTATGCCCGCCACCCTGCCGCGCTGCAATCCCGAGCCTGTCACGTGATGCAGGCGGGTTACTCCCCTGCTCCTTGAATCTCCCTCCTTGGCTCTGGCTAGCAGGGTCGCAGGTCGAATATCACACTATCAACTGATATCAATACCCGCAGTTTGGCCTTTGCCGATTCTGTTCTTGGGCTATTGCAGTAACCTCACTGGCGGCGCAGCGCGGGATCGAGCACGACGGTTTCACCGGACTGGAGCGCGAGGTCGATCACCCGGTCACCGTAGCGCACCCGGGTCGCCGTGCCGGCGACACTGCGGATCGCGGCGGAGGCCAGCCGGCCGTGCTGCCACGTCAGGTCGACCTCGAACCCGCCGCGGGCGCGCAGGCCGTGCACGGCGCCCTCAGCCCAAGCGTCAGGCAACGCAGGGAGCAGGCGAATTTCACCTGGCTGTCCGAACTCTGTCGGAGGAGCTTCACTCTGGAGGAGCATCTCCGCGATGCCGGCCGTGCCGCCGAAGTTGCCGTCGATCTGGAACGGCGGGTGCGCATCAAACAGGTTGGGATACGTGCCGCCACTCCACTGCTGCCGGGCCGTGGCCAAGGTTGCGGGCTTGAGGTGTTCGCACAGCAGACGGTAGGCGCGGTTGCCGTCTCCCAGCCGCGCCCACAGGCAAAGCTTGAAGGCCAGACTCCAGCCGGTGCCGGCATCGCCGCGCGCGTCAAGGGATTTGCGCGCCGCCGCCGCGAGGTCGGGTGTCGCGGTCGGACTGATTTCCGCGCCGGGATACAATCCCCAGAGGTGGGCCACGTGCCGGTGGTGGGGATCGGCCTCGGGATATTCCTCGAGCCATTCCATGATGCGGCCGTCGGAGCCGATCCGTGTGGGCGCCAGGCGCGCGCGTTTTTCCGCCAGCTCGGTGCGCAGCGCCTCGTCCACCCCGAGAATCCGCGAGGCCTCAATGCACGCGCCGAAGAGGGAGCGCAGCAACTGCAGATCGGCCGTGGCGCCGAGGCAGATGTGGCAGGGCGTGCCGTCCGGCAGGAGAAAGGCGTTTTCGGGTGAATTGGAGGGCGCGGTCACGAGCCAGCCGTGCTTTGGCTCCTCGATCAGCATGTCGAGGTAGAACTGCGCCGAGCCCTTCATGATCGGATAGGCCCAGGCGAGAAAACTCCGGTCCTGCGTGAACAGGTAATGGTCCCAAAGATGCTGGCACAGCCAGGCCGAACCCGTGGTGGTGGCACCCCAGGTGGCGGACTCGCCCGGTGACGTGAAACCCCACGGGTTGGTGATGACGTGGGCCACCCAGCCGCGGGCGGCATAGTAGCTCCGGGCGGTGCGCGCGCCGGGCACCGGCAGTGAGGCGATGAGATCGAACAGCGGGCGCTCCAGTTCGGCGAGGTTGCACATCTCGGCCGGCCAGTAGTTCATCTGCACGTTCACGTTGAGGTGCCAGTCGCCGTTCCACGGCGTCTGAATCTCCTCAGCCCAAAGGCCCTGCAGGTTGGCCGGCAGGCCGCCCGGCCGCGAGGACGAGATGAGGAGATAACGGCCAAAGTTGAAATACAGCGCCGCGAGGCCGGGGTCGTCCGCACCTCCATGGAAGGCCTGCAGGCGCATCGCCGCGGGCAGCGCCTCCGCCACGGGGTTGGCGGGGCCCAACTGGAGACTGGCGCGGTTGAACCAGTGCTGATAGTCGGCGATGTGCGCCCGGCGTAATTCCGCGTACGGTTTCGCCGCCGCGCGCGCCAGATCGTCGGCCGCCATTTTTTCCGGCTGATCGCTCCGCCGGCCGGCAAAGGTGTGAATGTCGGTCGCCGCGGTCAGCAGCAGGACGACCTCGTCGGCGGCGCGCACCTGCAGCCCGCCGTCGCGGACGCGCACCGAGCCGCCGCAGGCAAGCACCCGCAGGTGGGCGGCGAACCGCACGCCCTTTCCGTCGACTCCGTTGTTCAATTGCCCGGTCAGGCGCAGGCCGTCGTCACCATCGGCCGCCGTGGCGGCGCGCTCAGGCCGGTCAAGCTGGACGTCAAAGGAAAGACAGCCGGGATGGTCGGCGGCGAGCCGCAGGACGATCGCCTCGTCGGGCGCGCTGACGAACGCTTCGCGCGTGAACCGCACCCCATCCTGCTCGTAACCGATGCGCACCACGGCCGTCGCCAAGTCCAGTTCGCGCCGGTAATCCTTCGCCGGAGCATCAGCGCCCTTCTGCACGAACCGCAGCGACAGGCGGCCGAGCGTCTGGTAGCAGCCGTACGGCACGTTTGCACCGGCACCGAACCCTGAGCCTTCCCCGGCGCAGGTGAAGCTGGCGTTGACGAGCTTCTCCGCCTCGGCATTCCGGCCCGCGAGCAGGAGGCGCCGGATTTCCGGCAGCGCGGCGGCCGCGTCGGGCCGGTCGGCGTCCTGCGGCGCGCCGGACCACATGCCGCTCTCGTTGAGCACGAGGCGCTCGTCGACAATCCCACCAAAAACCATCGCCCCCAGCCGGCCGTTGCCGATCGGGCATGATTCGGTGAAATGAGCCGCCGGGGCATCGAACCAGACGACATCCGCGGCCGGAGCGACCGGGAGGGCGCCCGCCAGCAGGACGCCACGGATCAAAAGGGCTGATCGGAAATGATGCGGAAAAATCGAGCGTGGAATCATGGGACGGTGGGAACGGCGATGGTGGTGGAATGACTCCGTCAGGGTGCAACTGGCGGGGCGTGCAAATCCTTCGAGGTCGCGAGTGCGATGACGCGCCCCTGGTCGCCGACGGCGCAGTAGAAATGGTATACCACCCCGTCGTGCTTTAGAAGCCAGGGTTTGTGAGCGAAGGTTTGGTCCCACGCCTCGGAAGGAGCGATCAGGTCCGCACCGTTCCATTTCGTCCAGTGCACGAGATCATGAGAACAGGCAAAGGTGTCGAACGCGTGCGGCTGCCAGCGAAAACCGAAATAGAACATCACCCACAGATTCCCCTGCTTCACGATCTGCGGGTCGCCGCTGATGGCGGGACGGCCGGGGGCGTTGTCGACGACCGGCCCGTCGCCATAGCGGATCCAATGAACCAGGTCCTTCGACACCGCCATGCCGATGGACTCGTGGTTGTTAGCGGAGGTCTTGCCGTTGTAGAACATGACGAACGGATAGCCCAGCGACTCGGTCGCATCGCGGATGATCGTGCTTTTGTAGAGCGTGACACTCTCGTAGGGACGCACGTCGGGCTGCGCCGTCGAGAGGACCGGATTGCCCGTCAGCCGGTGCCACGCGACGGCCAGGTCGGGCGTCTCGGTCCATGCCATGCCGATCGCGAGCGGATCGGGCTCGTAGCCCGGTTTCGCGCCACCGATGTAAGACATCCAATACCGGCCGCCGTACGCCTGCAGTTCGCCGGATCCTCCCCAAGCGGGATCGACCAGCGCGACGCCGCCGTCGGCCTGCCATTGATCCCAGCCGGATCCGGAAAACGGCAGCACCTTGCCGAGCCGTGTCCAATGCAGGAGATCGGCGCTCTCGGCGAGGCAGGTTTCATAGCCGGTCTTGTTTTTGATGGCGACATAGAGCATGTACCATTTGCCGTCGTGCCGAAACACGCTGGGGCAATCGAAAAACTCGTCCGCAGTCGCCGGGCGCAAAACGATCCCGTACTTGAAGGGTGTTTTGACCTCGTCGTAAACGCGCTGCAATTCCGCTTCCTCCACCGGACGCTCCAGCGTTGTGGGAAAAGGAATGGCCGCTGGCCTGGCGTCCTCCGCAAGCACCGGCCCGGCCAGTGCGATGGCACCAAGCACGACGGAAACAACCTGAAAGTGGCGCGGGATCATCACTGTTCCTCAATGATCGCGACCGGACCCATCAGACCCGCGGGCAGGAGCGGTTTGCCGTCCAAGCGGTACGGAGCGGTGGTCCACGTCAGTCGCTGCGCCTCGGCCAGGGCGTGGTCGCCGATCAGGCGGTTGGCCCAGGTGTTGGTGACGGCAATCAGCAGCCGGTTTTCTCCTGGCCGCAGGGCCGCCGTGATCTCGACGCGCCAGGGCGCCGTCCAGGCGACGCCACAAGGGACACCGTTGACCGTGACTTCGGCGATGTCGTCGACACGGCCCAAATCGAGCCAGACACGCGGCGGCTTTTCCGCCGGAACGCGCCAGTCAAAGGTCCGCGCGTAGATGGCGGTACCGGAGTAATAGCGGATACCGGCCTCGGGGTGTTTGGTCCAGTCCTCCAGCCGGGCGAAAACCACCGGATCTTTCGGACCACCGCAAACCGGATCGAACCAGACCTGCCAGGCGCCGTCGAGTTGCTGGATGGCTTTGGGTTCAATCCAGTTCCTGCCGGCGTCGCTCCCCGTGCTCGCGGCCGGTTCGCGCAGGACGACAAAGATCGATCCGCCTGGCTCCAGTCGCAGCGGCAGGACGGTACGCCCCTGCTCCAGACGCCAGGTGCCCGCGCGGCGGGTCTCACCATTCACGGCATCCCACAGCTCGGGCACGCGCCCCGCCATGCGCAGCGACACTTCGATCATCCGCGATTTGTCCAGTTGATTGGAGATGAAATAAAGATCCAAGCCCGGCGCCGCGCGATGCGTCCAGCCGATGCCCTCGGCGGGCCGGCCGTCGGCATCCGTAGCCGTGAAATCGCGGGCGAGGCCAAGCGTTTCAAACGATGTCTCGTGAAACGGGCCTGCGACGACCCGCCCCTGACCGATGCGCCGCACCGCGGCGGCAGCAGGCGCGCCACCCGGCCAAAGCTCGGCCGCAACTCGGCGCACGGCTGCGTCGCCCGCCGGGTAACCCTGTAAACCCGGCGACTGCTCCGGCGGGGCGCACATCAGCACCGTCGCACCCGCTTCGATCAGCTCGCGTAGTCGGGCCGCGACCTCGGGCGACATCAATTCCGGATCGGGCGCCAGCGGGCGCGGGCCCGGCAGCACCAGCAAGCCATAGCTCGCGCCGCCCGGCAGGACGATGCGGCCGTCGCGCACCGTCGCCAAGCGCAGCAAGGCGTCCGGGTTGATCGAGTCGTACGCGTAGCCATGGAGCACGTCGATCCACCGCGCCGGATCCTCGATGTTGGTGGAATGCAACACCCCGTCCGGCCACAATTCCTGCGGCTCGCCGCGATTGGCCAGCCGTGCCGCCTCGCGGGCCACGGTGGCGGCGCCGAAGACGCCCGGCAGGGTCGAGACGAGCTGTTCGGGCAGCACGGCGCGCCGCGGCATCTCCTCACCAGTGAACACGGCCACGTCCACCACCGGCCGTCCTTCCTGCAACAACGCCTGACAGCGACGCGCGTAGTCCACCCAGGCGCGCCCCGGCCGCCACCACGTTTGGTCGCGCTGGAAAAAGTGACCGGTACTGCCCAACGTCATGCCCGGTCGGCGGTCGACCCACGGATTGTGCGCGAAGACGTGGTAAACGAACCGGTTGATCCCGAAACAATAGTTGCGATCCGCCAGTGTCTTGAGCATCGCCGGATACTCGTCCCACTCCATGCGCAGCTCGGTGAACGCCTCGGCCTGGGCGATCAGCTTGCCGTAGATGCGCGCGCCCGAGACGGCGTCGAGGATGTCGTTGAGTTTGTCGTGCGTCGGACTGCGCAGCCAGAACTCCCCCATCGGAATATCGACGGCGTCGTAATGCCGCAGGTCGTCGCTGACCATCGTCGGCGCGACGCACTCGGCGCTGAAGAGGCACCCGTGGGCGTGCGCCAGTGCCGTCATTGTGCCATAGAAGTTGTCGACCACCAGTTCGCCGATGGTCTGGCGAATGTCGTGCAGGAATCGCTCGGAGGCGTCCGCGCTCTGCACCGGAATACCGGCCATCGTCGGCAGGTAGGACACCGGATCGTAGCCGCGTCGCCGCGTGAATTCGGCGCGGAATACCGGGGACCAGTTCTGGCTGCCGGCCTCCCAGCTGTCGATATGGAAGACCTTCAGCACGCGGCCGGCCAGTTCGGTACCGGCCTCGCGGATCGCCGCGCCGAACCAGTGGTCGAACTGCAGGCGCGCCGCTTCCGGGTTGAACTTGTCGCACTCCAGACCCACGCCGGCGCCGCCTGCATAGTTCGTGCTACCCGTGGACGTGTGTCCGATCCGCAGCACCGTCCACCGTCCCGGCGGTGGTGTCCAGACCAGGCGGCCGTTGGCATCCACGTGATCCGAAATATCGCAGATCTTCGCGAGCGGCACACAGGCGGCATCCGGCGCCTGCGCGGCGGTCGTGCGGGCGCCGACCCGCCAGAACTCGCCGTTCTTGCCTTCGAACTGGTTGATCCGCGGCGCGCTGGAAAGCTCGAGACCGGTCAGCCTGAGTGCCGGACGCCACTTGGCCGAATCGCTGTCCTCGGCGCCCGGCTCCGCTCCGGCCGGGTCGTATACGAATCTGAAGTACCGCGCGGTCACGGCCGGAATCGCGTGCGTCACGGTGTCGCCGTCCTGCCACCCGTGGCGCGGCGGCTCCAGCCGCCCGACCGTCCGGAAATTGGCGCCGTCATCGCTCACCTCGATCATGAAGCGGTTGGCGGCATAGGTGTTGACTTGGATGCCGGTCGTCGCCGGAACGCGGATCGTCACCGCCCGGCACGTGAACGGCTCGGCGAACGCGTACTGGATCCAGCACGGTTTCTCGCTCACGAACGGCGTGCTCGAAGCCCCGTCCGGCAAGAATTGCGGGGCGGCCCCGGGTTCGCTCGTTGTAACGGTCGGGACGACCGTGCGTGTGGAAACGCCAGCCCCCTCCGGCGCCCGGAACGCCAGAACGGCGATGTCACGATAATAGCCGGCGTAGGCCTGCGGTCGGTCCAGCAGCACATCGACCGGGCGTCCGCCGTCGACCTCGGTTTCCATCCACACCACTTTTTGCATCGACAGATCGGGCGTGATCCAGGGGCCGCCCGCCACCGTGAAGCCGTCGCATGCGTGCATCGCGAGCTTGAGACCCAGGCGATCCGCTTCCTGCATGGCAAAGCGCACCATTCCCCACCAGGCGGGGCTGAGCTGCTCCACCGGCGGCTCCAGCAAAGGCGGCTTGGCCACGCCCTTGATCGGCATCAAGTACGCGCCACCAATGCCCGCCTGTTTCATCGCCTCGAGGTCGGCGGTGATGCCGGCGCGCGAGACGGCGGCGTTCAGCCAGTACCAGTAGACCCACGGCTGGGCCGCCTCGGGCGGATGGTTGAAGTCGGCGGCCAGATCGGCCGCGCGTCCCACTCCGCGCCCGATAAGCAGCAAACCGAGCAGGAGCGCCGCCAGCCGCGCGGGAGCGGATGCAAAAATCAGCGCACCGGCGCGGAGACTTCGAAAAAGCACGGTGACCTTCATGTTATGGCGGTGGCGTGGTGGACGGCGGCTTGGGGCGCTCGGTGATGACCGGCCACGAGTCCGTGCGGAAGGAAATGGCCGGCAGGCCGGTGGAGTTAACCAGATTGGGGTTGGCAGTCTCGTCCCAGGCAAACCGTACGGCAGCGGGTTGGGCGACCTGAGGACTGGTTACAATGACCCGGTCGCCTTGGATCACCGCATCGGCGGGGACAAAGCGGCGGTCGTCGCCGGCCACCATGAAGTCATTCAAGGGCCGGCCATCACGACTGGCCAGTCCGGCGCCGGTGTGACTGAAGCCAAGTTCGATCTTCCCGCCGGGCAGGGCCTTCATCGATGCAAAGCGCGGACTCTGTGCAAGGAGATCGTCGCGGCCATAGGTTTCGGCCAGAGCGAGGCGGGCGAGCCGCAATCCCACGTCGCGTTTGTTGGTGGGGTGGATATCGTGCATATCGGCGACGAGATCGGTAATGACCACCATGCCGGTGTGCGGGATCGCGAGAGCGCGCGTCTGCGCTTCCCAGAAAAGCGGCAGCGCCTCCGGCGTAAGGCGCTTGGGAAACTTGTCCCACCGCGAGTAATCGAAGGGCGCGAGCTGCACGTAGTAGAACGGGGCGGCGGGATCGTTCCAGACCACGCGCCAGCTGGCGATCAACGCGCGCATCTTCTCGGTGTAGATCGCGCCGTCCGCGTTCATGCAGTTGGTTTCACCCTGATACCAGAGGAAGCCGCGCAGCGTGTATGGCTCCACCGGGACGATCATGGACTGGTACAGCTCCGTGGGCTGCACGCCTTCGACCCACGCGGGATAATGGACGTGGACGAGTTCGCGCAGGTCCGGACTTTGGGCGAACGCCTCTGCCGGCATCCACGCCTCAATCTGCGTGCCGCCAAAGCTCGCGTGGATCAGGCCCACCGGCACGCCAAGTTCGCGCAGAAGCTCGCACCCGAAGAAATAGCCGGCCGCAGAGAACTCGGTGCTCTGCACCGTCTCAGGGGTGCAGACCAACCAGCAAAGCCCCGTGACGCCGGTCTGCGGCCGGCCGTAATGCGGCACCTGGAAAAGACGGAGCTGCGGATGGTTGGCCTGGCGGATCTCCTCCTCGTAATTGTCGGTGGGTTTCTGTCCCTGGCGCGGCCCCAGCTGCTTTTCCATGTTGGACTGGCCGGAGCAGAGCCAGACTTCGCCCACCAGCACGTCGGCAAACGCGACGGTGTTGTTGCCACGGACCGTCAGCGTGCGCGCTTCGGCGCTGGCCGGCAGGGGATCGAGCTGGACCCGCCACTGACCGGTGGGTGTGGTGGTGGCGGACTTGTGCTGTCCGGCAAACTCCACGGTCACCGCTTCGCCGGGACTCGCCTCGCCCCAGATGAGCACGGGGCGCCCGCGCTGAAGCACCATGTGGTCGCCAAAGACAACTGCGCAGCGCACCTCGGCCCGGAGCGCGGCGGAGAGAAGCAACGGGAGGACGGAAAGAACCAGACGGAGTCGTCGCATGACAAGAGCGTGGGATTATTGGGAGGAAACAGAATGGAGGATCATCGTGGCGTCCGCGAGGCCGGGTGCGCTCGCGACCAGCTTGATCTCACCGGCCTGCGGCGTGGAGCGAATCACGATCAACGCGCGGCCGTGAAAGACGTGATGCGGGTTGGCTTGATAGGATTCCATGGTGGTCATGTCGCCGGTGCCGATACCGGCGATGACGCCCGGGCCGCTCAGCGCGAACCGCACCGCCGGATCGGCGTTGGGTTGGAGGTGGCCGTCACGGTCGGTCGCTTCGACCATGACGAAGGACAAATCCTGGCCATCGGCATGGATGGCGGCACGGTCCGGCGTCAGCAGCAATCGCGCGGCGTCGCCGGCGGTCGTCAGGGTGAACACCTGCACTTCCCGGCCATTTTGCACGCCCATCGCCTGGAGCGTGCCGGGCGCGTACGGCACGGCGAAGGTGGCCTTGAACTCCTCCGCGCGGGTGGTGGGTTTTTCGCCGAGCAATCGCCCGTTCAGATAAAGACGCACCGCGTCATAGCGGGAATCGACCTCGACCGTCAGTTCCTTCCCGTCCTGCCCCGGCCAGGTCCAACTCGGCAGCGCCGGCGGCATGGACCACGGCGTGAGGTTCCACGGTTTGCCGCCCGGTGATGGTGTCAGCACGGCGGCATAGAGCTTTTCGCCGCGATCCCAGACGATGTTGCGATAATGCGAAGCCGGTTTGCGCCAGCCGGTGATGTCGAGGTCGCCGCAGTAGGCGCCGTGCCAGGGATACTGGACTCCCTCCCAATGCCGCACTGCCGGCTGGTCCGGCGGAAACACGCGCCCGATGCCCGCCTCGCCGAGGTAATCGAGGGCGCTCCAGACGAAGTCGCCGATCACATAGGGATGGTCGTTGGTTGCCACCCAGTTTTGAAAGGCTTCGCTCTGGTACGATTCGGTGGCAAGGAGGACGCGCGACGGCAGGCGGGCGTGATCGTCGGCGTGCCGGTGTATCTCGTAGTTGTAGCCGGCGATATCGAGCGTGGCGAAAACCGGATCAATCTCGGTCCAGCCGGCTTGGGGACCGGCGCCGTTGAGGCCGGCCGTGATCGGCCGGGTGGAATCCAGCTCGCGGATGCGGTTTGTCAGCATCCGGGCGATGCGCGCCCCTTCCGGGGTGGCGCGTTCGTACACCTCGTTGCCGATGCTCCACATCACGACGGATGGGTGGTTGCGGTCGCGGAGCACTATGGCGTCGAGGTCGCGCTGCCACCAGTCTTTGAACACCACGCCGTAGTCGTGGGGATTCTTGCCTTTCTCCCAGCAGTCGAACGCCTCGTCCAGCACGAGCAGACCGAGGCGGTCGCAGGCCTCGAGAAACGCGGGTGAGGGCGGGTTGTGCGCCGTGCGGACGACGTTGAAACCGGCCGCCTTGAGGAGTTCGACGCGACGTTCCTCGGCACGGTCAAAGGCCGCGGCACCCAGCGGGCCGTTGTCGTGGTGAACGTTTCCGCCCGCGAGCTTGAGCGGACGGCCGTTGAGCTCGAAGCCGCGGTCGGCCGAGACCGTGATGGTGCGCACACCGAAGGGCGTCTCAATCTCGTCGGCCAGGCGCCGCCCGATCAGCACCCGCGTAACGACACGATAGAGCACCGGGGTCTCCAGCGACCACAGTTGCGGCCGGGCAAATGCGACCTGCGGCGCCGCCGTGAAATCACCCCGGGCGGCGGCCTGTCCCTCGGCGCGAACCGCGGCAACCGAGCGTCCGCTCGGGTCGATCAGCGCGATTTCGAGCGTGAGGGACTGGGGAGCGTCGGTCTCGTTGCGTACCGTGGCTTCGACCCGGATCTTTGCCGCCGCCGCGGACGCCTCGGTGGTTGAGGCGAAAATCCCCCAGGGTGCGACATGCACGGGATCGGTCACGTGCAGCCACACGTGGCGGTAGACGCCCGAGCCGCTGTACCAGCGGCTGTTGGGTTGCTGCGAGTTGTCCACGCGCACGGCGAGCACGTTGGGGCCGCCGATTTTAAGATGCGAAGTGAGATCGCAGAAGAACGAGGTGTAGCCGTAGGGATGCCCGCCGACGCTCTCACCGTTGATCCAAACCCCGGCATTCATGTAGACGCCTTCGAACTCGACCAGGATGCGCCGGCCGATCCAGGATCGGGGCGCACGGAAGCTGTGACGGTACCAGCCGATGCCGCCGGGAAAATATCCGCTGCCGCCATTCCCGGGCGCTCCGGGGCCGACGGTGCCCTCGATGCTCCAATCGTGAGGCAAGTCGACGGTGCGCCAGCCGTGGTCGTCGAAGGCCGGCTGGTTCGCCTCGGGCATGTCGCCCAGATGAAACCGCCAGTCGGCGTCGAGCAGATTTCGTTCGCGGGCCTGGGCGGATCCGGACGCGCCCAGGAACAAGCCCAACCATGCCCCGGCCAGACTGAGCGCGGATACAAAGCATTTTTTCATGATGGCAGGCGGCTTGAATCGGACGGCGGCTTGCGCTTCCAGTAATTGGCCAGAAGGGAACCGGAAATATTCATCCAGGGACTGAAGATTGCGGCGGCCAGCCCCACGGTGGCGAGCTTGCCCATCGCGCCAGCCAGGCCTGAGGCCATGCCGCCATTCTGCAGCCCGACTTCGAAGGCCACCGACCGCGCGGAATTCTTGTCCAACCCGGCGCCGCGGCTCAGCCAGTAACCGAAAAAGTAGCCCGCCGCGTTATGCATCGCCGCCGCCAGGAAGAGCAGCGCACCGACCATGAGCAGATTGTCGCGGCCCGCCGCCGTCGTCACCGTCGTGAAATAAACGATGCCCGCCATTGAGGCCCCCGGCATGAAGTGGTCGAGGCGCGGCAGGCGCAGCGCCAGCCGGTGATACCCCACCCCAAAGACGATTGCGCCGGCGAAAAAGCCGAACACGCCGACGGTCGTGAGCACGGCCGCAGGGAGCACGCCGCTGAGCCAGCTCCACCCTCCGAGCGCCAGGAACGCGAGCCAGGCCGCGCCGGCCACCGCCGCCCCGAGCACCCGGCGCCGGCCGGACAACGTCGCATGCTTCAAATAATCGTGCAGCAACGCCGCCCCGATGGGCACGATGACGATTTTGATGATCTCCATCATCATATTGAAGAAGCTCACCTCAACCAGGGTGCTGGCCAGCAGCTTCATCCACAACGGAGTCAGAAACGGCGCCACCATGGTCGTGATTGCGGTGACGGTGACGGAGAGCACCAGATTGGCCCGCGCGAGGTAGGCCATGACGTTCGACGCCAGTCCGCTGGAGCATGAACCGATGAGAATGATGCCCGCCGCGATTTCGGGCGGGAAATGGAAGAGCTTGGTCAACGCCAGTCCGACCAGCGGCATGACCGAAAAATGGCAGACGATGCCCACGAGCACGCCGCGCGGTGCTTTCAGAATCCCGGCGAAGTCCCGGAGGCTCATCTGTGTGCCCATGCCGAACATCACCGTCTGCACGACGAGCAGAATCACCCATTTGTTGCGCAGGTCGAAGTCGCCCCACCGCAAAAACGCCGCCGGATAGATCAGGCCCGCCGCCACCGCCGTCGCAATCCAAGCCGTGAACTGGTAGCCTCGCAGCGCCGGCCATGCGCCGAGGCCGGCGGCCAACCCAACGGTCACAGCCACCGCGGCCGGTTGCCAGAGCGGCGGGCTGCCCACCGCCAGCCCTACGGCGAACAGAATCAAGCCAAGGCCGGCAACGCCGAGACAGAGTTTTCGAAGCACAGCCATGCGATTTCGCTACAACACGGTGGCCAAGTATTCGACCGCCAGCGGCGGGCTGGCGAGAATGGGCACGCGCCGGCCGGATTCCGCGAGTCCCTCGACGACGCGTGCCATCGAGGCTTGTGCCAGCACGATCACATCGACCCGTCCGGCCAGCTCCTGGAGCGCGGCGGCGACCATCGCATCGTGCTTCGCGGCATCCCCTCCCATCAAGGCATCGAACGCGCCCTCGCAAAGCCGCGACGTCAGTTCGATCCGCCGGCCGGCCGCCTCGGCCCGGCGGCGAATCAGATCGGCGGTCGGCGCCAGCGTGGTCGCCAGCGTGGCAATGACGCCGATGTTCCTTTTCATCCGCACCGCCTTGTCCGCCATCGGCTGGTCAACCCGGAGCACCGGCACGCCGATCAGGGGCGCGGCCGCCTCCACCGCCGGCCCGATGGATGAACACGTCACGAGGATGTAATCCGCGCCCGCCACCTCGGCCGAGCGAATGTGCTCCGCCACCCGCCAGGCGGTCTTGGGTGTCAATGCGCCGTGCGCAATCACGTCCTTGATCAGGCTGTCGTCAGCGATGTTGAAAGTGTCCACGTGGGGCAGCTTCGCCCGGCACAGCTGCTGGAATACCGGCACGAGCGTCGCCGACGTGTGAAGGAGACCGAGGGTTTTCTTTTTCATAAAAGGACCGGCCACATTGGGTTCAAAAGGCACCGGAGAATTGAGGTGGAGTTTCCTTTTATGCTTCTTTGTGCCTTCTTTGGCTGGGGTTGGTCGTTCGTGTGGTTTGGCGCGGTACGAATTCAAAACCCGCCTCGGGCCACGCGGCCGAAGTAGTCCTCGCCACCGACCTGCCCGCCTTTGAAATTCACTTCCAAGCCATCAACGGGCGAAGCCGGGGCGTGGGCCCGGCAAAGCGGTGCGCCCGGCGTGAGCGGCGCCATCATTTCCACTGCCTCGATGCCGAGTGCGCGCGCCACGTAACTCGAAGTGTCACCGCCCGCGATCACGGCCCGCTTTACTCCCGTGTGCTCGATCGCCGCCCGGATCACGCGGCCCAGTGCCAGGCCGAGGATCTGGGCCGAGCGGTCTTGCCAATCCGTCATCCCCGAGTCCACCTTCCCGCGGCTCGTGTGCACGATGACGCTGCGCCCGGCTTGCAGGTGCGCGATGGTCGCGGCCATCGACGGTCTCAAGGCCTCGAGCGAATCGCCGGCCTTCGCCAGCACCACGGGATCGAGCGCCACCTCCTCAAAGTTGTGCGCCAGCGCCCAGGCAATCTGGTGGGCGGTCACCGGCGAACAACTGCCCGAAGTCACGAGCAACGGTTCGGCCGGCCCCGGATCGCCCCAGCGTCCCGCCGGGCTCAACCGGCCCCGGGCGGCCCAATGCGCACCCAGGGCCATTTCCACGCCGGAGGAACCGACCGAAAACAGCGGCCGTTCACGACTCGCGTAAGGGTCGATTAATCCGCCGAGGCGCGCCAGCTGTTCCGGATAGAGGACATCAAACAGCACGATCTCCGCGCCGCCGGCCAAAACGCCTTCCAGCGCCTTCCGCGCCTCCGTTTCGGGCAGCGCCAGTTGCAGGATGTCGACCAATCCGATGCGTTTCTTCGTCTGTTTCGCTAAGTGCCGCCGCAGATCGCTCTCATGGGCCGGTGTGACCGGATGCCGGCTCATCCCCGGATGCCGATCGAGCCGATGGATCGCGCCGTCGCTGCCGATGCCCATCCGGGCGAAAAGGTTTCCGAACACGCAATACCGTCCCAGCGCCGGCGCGCCCACCAAGAGCGGCACAAACTTCGCCTTAAAGATTTTCTCCGCCACGTCGATTGCCCGCCCGATGCTGCCGATCGTCGGCGACGAATCAAAGGTGGAGCAGACCTTGTAATGGACGTGCGGCGCTCCCAGCGCGCGCAAGGCGGACAACGCCGGCCGCAATTCCGCCTCCATCGCCTCCGGACCTAGTGAGCGCGTCATGCCGGCCACGCCGATCGCCTGCAGCGCCGGGTAGCGCGCCAACCTGGCCGGCGTCGGCGGCTCGATGAACAACGCCGTCCGCGCTCCGGCGCGCGTCAGAAACTCGAGCGCGTCCGTCGAGCCCGTAAAATCATCGCCGTAAAAGGCCAGCCGCAATGGATTCACCGTGGTCATCGCTTCACCTGGTCCTGCTGAACCTGGCGATCGATTTCGCCAGCACGGGATGCTTCCTGACGGCTTGTTCCATGGTAAGCCCCTCGACCGCGGCTTCCCACCATTGGCGGAGCGCTTGCACGCCGGCGGCGGGTCCGTCCGGGTGCGCCAGGATGCCGCCGCCCGCGAGATAGAGCAGATCGATCGTTCTCGTCCGCCGATAGGTTTCCGGTGCCTGGCCGCCCCACTGGCCGGATGACACGACCGGCAGCACGGGGAACCCACCGGGCAGCGGCGCGAGGCACGCCTGGATCGAACGCACCACCGAGTCATCCGGTTCCCAAAACTTGTTTTGCAGGCCGTTGACGTGGATTTGATCCACCCCCGCGAGACGCCAGAGCTTTTGGTAGGCGGGAAACTCGATGCCGAGCAATGGATGCCGGTTCAGCATGCCCCAGCCATTGCGATGGCCGTGAATCGCGAGGGCGCCCAGATCGCCCACCTTTTTGACCGCCGCCAAGCCGACGCTGTTCAGGCTCACCATCGCGCAGGTGCCGCCGGCTGCGACTACCTTGTCGTAGTGGCGCAACATCGGGTCGAGCTCGTCGCTCACGTTGAAGGCATACATCACCTTCCGGCCGGTGCGCTCGGCGCAAGCGTTGATCACGCGCATCACCGCCTCCACGCGTTCGTCAAAGGGCGAATGCGGCGGGTCCGCCATCAGCTCGTCGTCCTTGATGAAATCAATGCCGGCCTCGACGAGCGTTTTGACCAGCTCCGCCGTCTGCGGTGGTGTCAGCCCGATGCTTGGCTTGATGATGGTGCCGATCAGCGGCCGGCCCTCGACCCCGGCAAGCCGGCGCGTGCCGGCGACGCCGAACTTCGGGCCGCGGAAATTCGCGACGAACGTCGCGGGCACGTCGAGGTCCATCAGCTTGAGTCCGGAAAACTGCGCCAGCTCGTAGAGATTGCCCTGGATCGTTGAAACCAGCACCGGTAGGTTGCCGCCGGGATTCTCGATGGACCACGAAATGGCCAACTCGGCGCGGCGGTAGCTTCCCGCCCCGCCTCTGCTTCCGGGCAGACCGGGTTCCCGGACGGTCTCGAGTTCCGTGATCTTCTCCACCCGGGCCGCGAAGCGTTGCTTCAGCTCGGCGGTTTCGCCCGGCACCTCCACAAAAGTCCCGGACGACTGCTCGCCGGCAAGCGCGACGGCGGCCTGCTCGACCGCCAGCGGAGTTTCGATCAGATAATGTGCGACGATGCGTTCCATGGCGGATGATGCCGATTCAATTGCGCCAAGTACTCTCCAGGCAATAGTCTCCCGACCCGGCTTCGCAGACCAGGAACCGGGCTTCACGTCCGAGGACGCGCAGGCCGGCAGAGCGTTTCACCGGTGCTTTGTTTTCGGCCACGGCAGTGCCCGGTTTGCTCGGGATATAAACCCGCGCCGTGGTGTTGACCGGTATGCGAATCTTCCAGCGGAACGCCTCCAGGGAGCGCTCCCAAGCGCTCACGATCTCGCCATGCATGGTCTGGTAGCTCGCCCGGACGAAGGAAAATCCGCCGCCCGGGCGGGGATGCAGGATGAAACGTTTGAAGCCGGGAACGTCGGAATCCAGTTCGATGCCGGCGACGTGCCGGAACAACCACTCGCCGATCGAACCGAGCGCGTAGTGGTTAAAGGAGTTCATTTGTGGATTGAAGAAACCGCCCGCCTCGGTCCAACCGTTCCACCGCTCCCAGATCGTCGTCGCTCCATGGCGCACCGGATAAAGCCAGGAAGGATAATCCTCCTGCAGGAGCAATCGGTAGGCGACGTCCGCGTGGCCGGTCAGCGTCAGCACCGGATTGAGATGGCTGATGCCGATGAAACCGGTGCTGAGGTGCCAGCCCAAAGCCTTGATGTTTTCGACCAGCCGCCCGGCGGCGCGGGTGCGAACGCTCTCGGGCAGCAGATTCATCGCCAGCGCCAACAGGTAGGCGGTCTGGGTCTCGACGGTGAGCCGGCCATCTTTGCGCAAGAATTCCTTCTGAAACGCCCGCCGCACGTGCTCGAACATGGTCTGGAAACGTCGGGCATCCTTTTCCCGTCCGAGTTCGCGTGCCATCCGGGCCATCTTCGCCGCGTCGTCCGCCCAGCAGGCGGTCGCCAGCAGGTTCTTCATCGGCGAATGAGTGCGGAAGGTCGTATCCGCGGGAATGCAGAGCCAGTCCCCGTAGTTGTTGCCGAGTTCGTTGACCCGGAGCCCGCTTGGGTTCGTTCGCTCGAGGTAATCGAGCCAAGCCACCATGCCCTGCCAGTGCCGTTCGATGATGCGGCGGTCGCCGTAAACGCGCCAGAGGGTCCACGGCACGATGATACCCGCGTCGGCCCAGCCGGCGGCACCGCCGAGTCCGTCAAGCCCGACAAAATTCCCGCCCTCGCGCAAGCGGGGCGCGGTGTCGGGGAAAATGCCCTCCGGTGTCTGGGCGTCCTCGACATCGATCATCCACTTGGTGAAGAAGGCGGCGACGTCCATGTTGCAGCTCGCCGTGCGGAGGAAGACCTGGGCGTCGCCCATCCAGCCCAGCCGTTCGTCGCGCTGCGGGCAATCGGTCGGCACACTGAGGAAATTGCCGCGCTGCGACCAGAGGCTGTTGAGCCAGAGCCGGTTCACGCCGGCATGCGAACATTCGAAGTGGCCGGCAGACGGCATGGCCGAGTGCACGACACAGCCGGTGACCATGTTTCCGGACGGAACGGCGGGCAGGCCGGTCAGCTCGACGTATTGAAAACCGTGAAACGTGAACCGTGGCTCCCAGGCTTCCTCCCCTTTCCCCTTGCAGATGTAGACATCGGTGGCCTTGGCCCGGCGCAGGTTTTCAGTGTAGAGCGAACCGTCAGGGTTGAGGCGCTCCCCATGACGGAGAGTCACGCGCGTGCCAGCCTTGCCACGGACGCGCAGCCGCACCCATCCGGTGATGTTCTGACCCAGATCGAAGATGAACCGCCCGGGCCCGATTTCGGCCAAGGATATCGGTTCGATGACCTGGGTCACCCGGACCGGCGGCGAGTGCTGGGCGACCAGCGGAACGCCCGGCGGCGCGACTTCTCGCGCCGGGAGCCAGCCGGTGTCGTTGAAGTTGGCCCGATCCCAGCCGGTCTGCTCGCGGCGCGCGTCGTAGACCTCGCCCATCATGAAGTCGGAACTCAAAATCGGTCCGGTGTCACAGCGCCACGAGCGGTCGGTCGCGATGGTCAGCCGGCGGCCTTTCTGGAGTTCAACCTCAAGCTGGACGAGAAGACTGTTTTCGAGGCTACCGTAGCGTCCGCGCGTCTCCTGCCAGCCGACGTAGCCGCTCCACCAGCCGTCGCCCAGCACGGCACCAAGGACATTACCTCCCCGTTTGATCTGCCCGGTGACGTCGTAAGAGCGGTAATGGATGCGCTTGTCGTAGTCGGTCCATTCCGGAGCGAAGATATCTTCGCCGATCCGCCGTCCGCCAAGGCGCAGCTCGAACAAGCCGCGGGCGCTGGCATAGATCGTGGCACGGCGCACGGAGCCGGGAACTTCGAATTCCTTGCGAAACCATGCCGGGGTCCCGGGCTCGGTCAGGGTCGGGGTGATCGCCGCGGGGTCGCGGCGCACAATCTCCGGATCGGCGGCGATCCAGCGCGCCCGCCAGTCGCGCGGTTTGAGCAAACCCATCGTCCAACTGGCCGGCGCGGAGACGGCGGTGTCCCCACGGTCATCCCATGCCTGAACCTTCCAGCAGCAGGTGGCGCGCGAGCCCAGCGGTGCGCCGGCATATGCGACCTGGGTGGTGCGATCATCCTGGATCCGGGCGCTGTCCCACCGGTCACCCTCGCCATGCGCAAGCTTCTCCGCCGAGCTTGCCACCAGGATGCGATAAGCCACCTGACGCGCGCCGCGGCGGCCGGACTCAAGCGCCCAGCTCAGCCGGGGAGCAGGTTCATCAATGCCCGATGGTTCCACCAGGTATTCACAGCGAAGTCGGATGACGCTGAGATCAGGCGATGACATGGTGGTTCCTCGCAGGTGAGCGAGCGCCGGGGTGTTGCCGGAGTCTAGTCTTCCTGGTGATGCAGGCGCCGTTTCATCCAGAATGGCACGGTGGCGAACCAGGCGACGGTTCCGATCATCGCGAGTACGTAGTAGGTGGGCCGGGGCATCACACCGTTGAAGACCAGCACCGACGCGAGGAGCATCAGGACAAGCCCGGAGAAGGAAATCGCTTTGAAGAGGGTTTTCATGTCAGGCGCTGGCGGCAGCGGGCAGAGGCGATGGGGTGAGCAGCTTCTGCTGCACCGCGCTGAAAATCACATAGAGCACGACGGCAACGATCCACTCGGGCAGCACGAGAAAGATCGGGTTGGCCTGGTAGGAGAAGGCCACGAGGGAAAAGATCATCGCGAAGAGCCACGCCGCCGCGGCCGGCCAGCTGATCAACGCTTTCGTCTGCTCGGCATAGTTGGACTGCAGACCGATCCGGGGGAAAAGCCAGAGGTCGATGAAGATGAAAGCCCCGAGCGGCAGCAGGAGCAGGGCGTTGGTCGTGACCAGCAAGTCCAGGTGCGCGAGGAGCGCGGGAATGCAGGCACAAATGATCATTGCTCCGCCGACGACCAGCGTCACGAGCCAGCGTTTCCAGTTGGGCGTTGCGACCTGCAGGGCGAGCCCCGCGCGATAGAGCGTGGGGCTGGCGACGTTCCACCCGGCGACGACCACACAGAGCGCGCCGGCGAGACCGGCGCCCAGATACGCGATCGGGCCCGGGTCGGTCTTGATGCCCTGCATGATCGCCGCCGCACACAGGATGCCCGAAGCAACCCAGGCACAGTAATGCCCGAGATACATGCCCGCCGACGAACAGAAGCCCATCTGCCACTTCCGGGCGTACCGCAGGATCGTCAGGTCGGCCATGCCGAAGTGCTGGGGCATGTTGCACAGCCACGCGAACCCGATGACATGCCAGATGGTGTATTTCGTGTACGGCTGCCCGCCCGTCGGATCGATGCTGGTCGCGCCGGTCCAGATCCTTTCGTTGGCCACGCGCCAGAAGTCACCCAGTGAATGGCAGCCCAGCAGCGGCAGCGTCGCGATGGCCGCCATGATGAACACGGCCACCATCCAGGGTGCGGACAGCTTCGAGAAGATGGCCATCCCCTCGAAACCCAAAACCGCCAGGATTGCGATCACCGAACCCACCACCGCCGCGAGCACGATCCAGATCCACTGCGGAACTTCACCCGACGTGACAAAGAAGTGCTGAATGGGCAGGGCGATCGAGGTCATCGACACCCGCAGCATCGATCCGGCCAGCAGGCACAACACCACGCCGTACACCGCACTATAGGCGACGGTGAGCCATGGCCCGCCCAGCCGGCGAATCTGCCAGTAGATGGTCAGCCGGGTTCGGACCGCGACCGGCGCACAGACAAACGCCCAGCTCAGGACCGCCAGAAAGTTGCCGATCAACAGCCCTAGCAGCACGGCCGTGGCGGTGCAGCCGTGCATCACGAAGAGCGGGCCGATGACGAACTCGGTGCCGGCGATGTGCTCGCCGGCAAACGTAGCCCAGAAGATTTTCCAACCATGGTAATCCCTGGGGGTGACGGGTTCGCGATCATACTCGTAGAGCGCGTCGAGGCGCTCGACGAGCGTGGCACGGGCGGTGACGGGTTGGCTCATGGATCGGGTGGCGGCGGGATCGCGGAGGAAAAACCTTCAGCGCGCGGGGAGCCAGACGGTCATCTCCGTGTCGCCACGATTGTCCCACGCATAGTAGGGAATCAGCGTGATTTGAATCGGCCGCGGCGGCGTCGGATCGACTTCATGATAGAGCTGGCTCGACGCCGACTGGTCGCGCCGGATTTCCAAGGCGGGCACGCTGAGAGTGACAAGTTCGGCATTGGCGATTTTCTGCCGCTGAAAGGTGAACCGTTCATGGGGGGTGTCGAGCGCCAGGGCGACGTCCTCAAGACGGACGCCGGCAGGTAGATCGTTCGACTCGAGGCAGTAGACCAGCGGGCCGTATTTGACGGCGACCTGACCGAGCGTCTCCTCGACCAACGGACTGGCCTCCACGAGAACGGCATCGAATCGGAGGTCGAGCTCGACCGTGTCGTCCGGCTTCCAAGCACGTTTCAGCTCGAAATACGTTCCGGGTTTGGGGGTGCCGTCCACCGGCCGGCCGTTGACGCGGAGGGAGGCTTGGCCTGCGCGGGACCAGCCGGGGATGCGCAGCTTGAGCGCGATCGGCCGCGCGGGCGCCTCGCCAATGGTGAACTTCACTGCGCCGCTCCACGGATAGTCGGTTTCCTGCCGGAGCTTGATCCGCCCGCCGTCGATCCAGGCGGTGTCGAGCGCGCTGGCGCCGTAGAGGTTAACCCACAGGGTGTCCTTGGAGAGACTGTAGATGTAATCCTGCGCTTCGGCGATGGTACGCACGACATTGGGCGGGCAGCAAAAACTCGCCTGGATGTTGGGCTGCCGCGTCCGCGACCAGCGGAGCGGCCAGGTCATGCGGTGGAGTTTGCGCAGGGGGTTGACGTAAAAGTAGCCCTTGCCGTCGAGACTGATGGCCGCCAGCACGCCGTTGTAGAGGGACTGCTCGAAGAGGTCGGCGTACCGGGCATCGCCGGTCAGCGCCAGCATGCGCCAGTTCCACATCGCGAAGCCGACCGTGGCACAGCTTTCGTTGTAGGCGGTGAGGTTGGGCAGTTGGTAGTCGCGGCCGTAGGCTTGGTGCACCAATTGGATTTTTTCGTAGTCGGCCGATCCGTCGGGCGAGGCGCCGTCGTAAAGCGCGCCGGTGGTGCCGGTGATATAGAGCTTGTGGTCGGCAACATCCTCGTCGATCGCCTCCAGCGGCGTCAGCAGGGTCTGGTCGCCCGTCTCGGCGACCACATCCGCCACGCCGGCGTAAAGGTAATTGGCCCGCACGGCATGACCGACCGCCTTGGTCATCTGGCGGAACGGCACGCGATCCTGGTTCTGGTCGGTTCCCTCGGTCACTTCGTTGCGGATCTCGATCAACTGCCGGGCCAGCTCAAGGTAACGCGGATCGCCGGTGGCCCGGTAGATCTCGACCATGCCCATGTAGTGGGACGGACAGATGGCGTTGCGGGCCAGCTCGGGTGAGGCGCGTTGGTAGAAGCCATAGAGATAGTCGGCCGCCTTGCGGGCCACGTCGAGCAGCGTGGTCTTGCCGGTGGCGCGGTAATGGATGCAGGCGGCCGTCATCAGGTGGCCCATGTTGTAGGTTTCGAAGTGGTTGCGGTCTGCGAACGCCGTGACCTTCGGGTCGCCCCGGCGCTCGGCGATGACGGTGGGGGTGTGGAAGTAGCCGTCTTCACGCTGGGCTTTCGCCACCACCGCGATGATTTGGTCCATCAGCCGATCCACCGCGGAATCGTGCGTGACGGCATAAACCTGCGCCACGCTCTCGAACCATTTGAAGAAGTCCCCGTCGTCGAACGGCGGACCGTGGTGGCGCCCGTCAAGACCATCGCCCTGCCCCGCGGCCAGGAGGAAATTGGCCCAGATATGACTGTCCTTCTCGTTCTGAAAAAGCTCCCACATGTGCGGGATCATCGTGGCGCGGCAGACCTCGAACCGGTCGGCCCAGAGGCCGCCGGTCCATTTCACGTCGCCCAAGTCAACCATGTACATCCGCGCATCGGGCGACTTCGTCGTATCGATCAAGGCGCGCTCGCCCCCCCGGACCGGAAACCCCGCCAGCCCGACCAGAATCAGCCCGCTGATCAGAAGGGAGGTTTTCATGGCTCTTATGGGGTGGTGCTCCTTCAATCGCGGCCGCCGTCCGGCAAAATTTGCCGCACCGCCCTTTGCCAGCCGGCATAGAGGCGCTGTGCGTTGTCGGCGGACATCGACGGCTGGTATACCCTATCATCGTGCGGCACCGCCGCCACTTCTTCCAGCGATTTGTACACCCCCATGCCCAGCATGCCGGCCAGCGCGGCGCCGAGCGCGGAGCCATCAGACATCGAGGCGATCCGCAGCTCTATGCCGACGAGATCGGAGGTGAACTGCATGAGAAAACGGTTGACCGTCGGCCCGCCGTCGCATTGGAGACCGCGCAACGGCACGGCGGCTTCCGCTCGCATGGCTTCCAGCACGTCGCGCAACTGATAGGCGATCGATTCAAGGGCGGCCCGGATCACGTGTCGGCGGTCGCTGTGCGCGCTGAGCCCGACGATCGCAGCGCGCGCGTCCGGCCGCCAGTGCGGCAGGCCCAGACCCGAGAACGCCGGGACCAGATAAACGCCATGGTTGTCCGGGACCGCCATGGCGAGTTTCTCCGTCTCGGCAAAATCCGCGATCAACCCGAGCCGGTCACGCAGCCATGCCAAGGTGGCCGCGGAGCTGATGATGATCCCCTCGAAAGCGTAGGTCGGCACTCCGCCGTGCACCCAGGCCAGAGCGGAGACAACGCCGTGGTCGGACAACCGCAGCTTCGAACCGATGTTGAGCAGCACGGAGGATCCGGTGCCGAAGGTGACCTTGGCCATGCCCGGCTCAAAGCACCGCTGCGCGAAGAGCGAAGCCTGGGAGTCGCCCATCACCCCGCAGATCGGCAACGCACGGGCCAGCGTGCCCTCCAGCGTGGTCGTGCCGAAATGCGCCGAGCTTTCGCGGACTTCGGGCAGCGCGATTCGGGGGACTTCCCACCAGTCGCAAAGCTCGTTGTCCCAGCGAAGCCGGCCAATGTCGTAAAGCAGGGTGCGGCTGGCGTTGGTGGCATCGGTGGCGAAAACCGCACCGCCAGTGAGGCGATACACCAGATAGACGTCCATGGTGCCGATCAACGCCTCTTTGGCCGCCAGTTTGCGGCGTAGTTCCGGGTGCTGGCGGATGAGCCACTGCAACTTGGAGCCGGAAAAGTAGGCGTCGAGGCGCAACCCGGTCCGGGCATGGATCGCCGGCTCCCGGCCCGCCTTCACCTGCTCGGCACAGAGAAAATCACCGCGGCGGCATTGCCACACGATGGCGGGATACAGGGGCCGGCCGGTGGCGCGGTCGAAGACAACGACGGTTTCCCGCTGGTTCGTCAGGCTCAAGCAGACCAGATCGTCGATCCGGTCGGCGTGGCGGGCCAGGATCGTGCGCAACACCGCGAGCGTGTTCTGCCAGATCTCCTCGGCGTCGTGTTCGACCCAGTCCGGTCGGGGATAATACTGTCGGTGCTCGCGCGACTCCTTGTCCAGCAGGTGTCCATTCTTTTCGAACAGCAACGCCTTCGTCGCCGACGTGCTTTGATCAAGGGCGAGGACGCAGGGCATGGCGGTCAGGTGGAAACGGAATGGCCGTGCAACCAGTCGCGGGCAGTTTGCGCCAGCCCTTCCATGGTTAGTCCGTAATGGCGGAAAATGTCAGCCTGACTTCCGGTCACCGTGTCTTCGTCCGGAATGCCGATGATTTTGAACCGGCAGGAAACGCCCGCCTGCGCCAGCACGCCGGCGCAAGCCTCCCCCAGCCCGCCGCAGACCAGGTGCTCCTCGACGGTGAGGATCGCCCCGCAGTCCCGCGCGGCCTGAACGATGGCCGCGGTGTCGAGCGGCTTGATCGTGGGGAGGCTGAGAACGCGGCACTTCAGTCCGTCCCGTTCCTCGAGGTTCGCCGCGGCGAGCAGGGCGTGGATCACCGTTTCGCCGGTGGCGATGAAAGCCAGGTCGGTGCCGTTGCCCACCGGGCGCGCCCGCCCGATTGCGAAAGCGCCGCCGGCCGGTGGCAGATCGTAGAGCGGCGCCTTGCCGAAACGGAGATAGACCGGCCGGCGGGCCGCGGCCGCCGCCTTCACCGCCTCGCGTGTCTCAAAATTGTCGGCCGGAGCGATCAAGGTGAGGTTGTGGATGGCCCGCAGCGCGGCAAAATCATGGAGCGAGTGATGCGTGGTGCCGAGCGCGCCGTAACTCACCCCGGCGCTGATGCCGACAAGCACGACCGGCTGGTCCGCGTAGGCCACGTCGTTCTTGATCTGTTCCAGCGCGCGCGCGGTGAGAAAACACGCGGGCGCCACCGCGAACACCGTCTTGCCCGCCGCGGCGAGACCGGCGGCGATGCCGACGAGGTTCTGCTCGGCGATGCCGACCTCGACCATCTGCTCCGGCAGAGCCTGCCCGAAAGGTCCGAGCCGGCCCGACCCGCGCGAATCGCTGGTGACGGCGAGCACGTTGCGATCGGCCCGCGCGAGCCCGAGCAACGTATCCGCAAACGCGTCGAGGTTCGGCCGCCCGAGCTTCAGGCCCAGCCGTTCCGCGGTGCGGACGGCCGCTGGGCCGTACATTGGAAAAGCCGGCGCGCTCATGCGGAAGCCTCCTCCAAGGCAGCCAGCGCCGCATCAATTTCCGCCAGCGCGCGGGTGTATTCCTCGTCGCTGGGCACTCCGTGATGCCATTTGGCGGCGTCCTCCATGAAGCTGACCCCCCGGCCCTTCACCGTCCGGGCGATGACGACACCGGGGCGGGCGGCGGCAAGCGGCGCCTGGAGCGCATCCGTCAACGCAGCGAGATCGTGCCCGTCGACTTGGCGCACCGCCCAGCCGAAGGCCGCGAATTTCTCGGCCAGCGGCTCGAAGTTCATGACGTCGCGGGTGCGCCCGGTGATTTGCAGCGTATTGCAGTCGACGATGGCCGTGAGGTTGGCGAGCCGGTAGTGCGCCGCGGCCATCGCGGCCTCCCAGTTCGAGCCCTCGGCAAGTTCGCCATCGCCAAGCAGCGTGAACACCCTGAAACCCGCCTGGTCCATTTTCGCTCCGAGGGCAAGTCCAACGCTGAAGGACAGGCCGTGGCCCAGCGCGCCGGTATTGTGCTCGATGCCGGGCACCTTGCGCGTGGGATGTCCGACGAAGGGCGAGCGATAACGGCACAGCGTTTCGAGCTCGGTGGCCGGGAAGAAGCCGCAGTCGGCGAGCACGACGTAGAGCGCCTCGACGGAGTGGCCTTTGCTCTGAATGTAGCGGTCGCGGCGCGGATCAGTGAACGTGGCGGGCGATACGCGAAGCACGCGATGGTAGAGAACGTTTAAAATGTCCACGCATGAGAGACTGCCGCCGGTGTGGCCGGCGCCGGCCTGCTTGATGATCTGCAGTACCTGGCGCCGGCAGAGGAGCGATTTCCGCGCGAGTTCGCGATCGGACAGCATGACGGAAGCAGCGACGGGTGCTTATTGCCCGTCGTGGTGCCGATAGACCTCCCAGCCGAGGTAGCGCTCCCAGGCTTCGGCCAGCACTCCGGCCGTGCGGGAGGCGTTCATGACGACGTGATGCTCGAATCCCTCGTTACAAATGTAGCGCATCAGCTTCTGCAGCTGGGGGACGCGGGCAACCGCCCGGGTGCCGAACGTGCGGAGCTCGTCGTTCGTGAGCTCCCCTTCGCCAACGTAGGCCCGGATCACGCCCCGGAGGTCGTCGGTGGTGATCCGCCCAAAGGTCAGCGGTCCGCTCGGCGTACGCCCTTCGAGCGCGCCGTAGGTGTTCTGCTCACCGAGGGTGGTGCCGAGGATCGGGGCCGTGCTGACCCTGGCATCGGGCAAAAACGACTTGGCCCAGTTGCCGCAGTGAAAGAGGACGCATTTGTCCTCGTCAGTGCCGTAGTTGTTGTTCCAGTCCACCAGCGCGCTCGGCGAACCCGAGGCAAGCTGCATGGCGTACATGGTGAGCGCGCCCATGACATCGACCTCGCACGCGCTCGGCAGGTAATTTTCGCTCATCATGCTCATGCTGGTGCAGACGTTGCAGCCATGGTTCAGCTGGACGGAGCTCCAGCACTGGATGGCGGTCGCATCCAGGCAATGCTTCGCCACGAACTCGTCGAGCACCACCCCAAGCCGGGCCATCTGCACCAGGCTGGACCGGGGCACGCCGGTCGTGGTGACGTAGGCTTGGATCTCGTTGATCTTGCTTTGCACGCGCCGGTCGGTCTCGCCGAGCCCGGCCGCCTCGCCGAGGATTTCGGAGAGGTCGATCGTCGTGACGCTGATGCCGTTCCGTTCCAGAATCTTTTCGCTATAGCGCACCGTGTTGAACGCTCCCGGACGCGCCCCGACGGCGCCCAGGCGGGCCTGGCGCAAGCCGCGCACCACGCGGCAAACGGCCAGAAAGCATTCCAGGTCGGCGCGAAAGGAAGCCTCCCGCGGATGGACGACGTGCTTTTGCGTAAGCGAGAACGGAATGCCCGCCTGCCGCAGGTTGTTGCAGACGGAAATCTTGCCGCAGAACGCATCGCGCCGGCGGGCAACATCAAGCCGGTCGAGATCGTCGGGATACCCTTGCACCAGCACCGGCACGTTAAGGCCGGCCAGCTTCAGGGTGTCAACGACTCCCCGCTCGTCGCCGAAATTGGGCAGCACCACGAGAATGCCGCCGAGATGATCGCGGTGCTTCCGGAACAGTGCCGCGCAGTTGCGGGCGTCAGCATGGGTCTCGACTCCGCCCAGCTTGGTGTCATCGGCTCCCAGCATCACCGCCTCAAGACCCATGTCCTGGAAAAGCTGTGTCAGCTCGGCGCGGGCTTCCGCCACCAGTTTGTCAGGAAAGAAGTCGCGATTGCCGAAAATGACGCCGAGGGCGGAGCCGGAAGATTTCATGGGGAAAAGGTAGCATAAATCGCGCGTGGGAGGGAATCGAACTGGGATCGTGCGAAGGTGTAATTATAGGGTGACTTTTCGGACTACTCTTCCCAGAATATGGGCTCTTCTTCCGGTATCCTAAGCCCATGGTATCTTTCGATCCCAGCCGGCCCGACTTCTCACCCTACGGTTTCACCTGCGTGCGCTGGAATCCGTCCCCCATGCCGCGGCCGGACCACCACAACGAGGTGGAACTCAACCTGCTCGAATCCGGCTGGGTGACCTATTTGCTCGGCGGTCGCAAGGTCAGGATCGATGTTGGCCGGCTGAGCGCGTTCTGGGCGGCGATCCCTCATCAAATCATCGAGTTTGGACCATACACGGGATATTTCGTGGTGACCATTCCCTTCGCCTGGTTCCTCCAATGGAAGCTGCCGGAAAACTTCGTGCAGCCCATGTTGCGCGGGGGGGTGCACTGCGAACCACCTCCAGGCCGGGGACAGCTGGACCTTGACCTGTTCACCCAATGGGAAGCCGACCTGCGAATGCCGCAGCAGGAGAAGAAAAGAGAGATCGTGCTGCTGGAAATGGAGGCCCGCCTCCTGCGGATGACGGCCGTGCTTCCTCCCCCGCCGGCCGCGACGAGCAAGTCCCGCCGCCGGCATGTCGCGCTCCACGACGGCGGGCTGAACAAGGTCGAGCAGATGGCGTGTCTGATCGCGCAGCGTTACACCGAGCCGCTCACGGTCGATGACATTGGCAAAGCGGTCGGCTTGCATCCCAATTATGCGATGAGCCTTTTCAAGAAGGCGTTCGGTACGACGCTGATCGAATATCTCACGCACCACCGGGTCTCTCACGCGCAGCGGTTGCTCGCAACGACTGACGAAAAGATTGTCGAGGTGGCTTTCAGCTCGGGCTTCAACTCCATCAGCCGGTTCAACGAAGCCTTCCGCCGCGCCTGCCACTGTGCGCCGCGGGAATACCGCCTGCACCATGAGCTCGTGGAGTGAATCACTTCGCACCTGGTGACCACCAGGCCTGCGAAAGCGCCGGCGCCGCCGGAGCTGCCATCCCTGGCCTGCCGCTCCCCGGATGGACCGGGTGATAGGAGGAGCCAGGCCGTTTGGAACCCAAGTCAGCACACCCGCACCGTCTCGAGTCCGAGCAACCGTCCCAGTTTGTCGAGTTTGTCGCTGATATGGCCCACGCCCACGGCGCAGTGGTGCGCCGGGCCATGGGTGCTCCAGCGGTTCACGAACTCCCGCGCGCCGCAGGCGAAACGGTAGCGGCTGTTCGTGTTGCCGATTTCCATGATGGGCCCCGGCACCGATTCCGCCTCGGCGCACAGCAGGCTGAGCTTGCCGCCGGCGGTCTCGATGATCGAGAGCAGCGTCACCGGTCCGTGCTTGACCGCCATCTCGACCGACACGCCGCGCCCCACCTTGCCGTGGTAAACCTTGAGCGGACGGACCTTGGTTTTGCCCTCGGCGATTTTGATGTGGCCGGGGCCGTCGTGGCCCATCAGCACCACGTCGTCCTTGAAATCCATCGCGTAGTATTCCGTGAACGACCCACCGACGCCGAAAAGGTCCATGATCTTCATCGCCTGGACGTTCTTCACCTCGTATTCGCCGGCGACGGGCACGCCGCGGCCGGTCAGCAGCGACGTGCCGAGGATGATCGACGCGAGCGTGGCCTCGTTTTCTGCGACGCCCGTTCCACTGTAATAGTAGGCCAGCGAGCCGAGCCGGTGGGCCGCCACCAGCCGGTCGAGCGCCACCGACGTGCGCGCGGCCTCGGCGAGATCCTCCGCGGCGCAATCCGGCTGCACCGCGAACACCCGGCGAAACTCCGCGACGCGCGCCCGCACCGCCGCCGGCGCCACCCGGCGGCGGAGGGCGGACAACTCATCGACCTCGAGGATCTCCACGTGCGTCCCAAAGGTGGCGCATTGCAGCGTGACGTCGGAATAGATGTCCAGCATGCCTCCGTAGTAGTGGCCCATCAGGCCGAGGCGGTTGTCACGCATGCCGGCGGCCACGCGCGCGGCCTCGACCCATGCGTCGACCTCACGCCAGCACGCCGGATCGTCTTCAAGCACGCCGGTGATCTGGTGGAAGCGCACCCCCGCGCGCTTGAAGACGTTGGCGATCTCCGGCACCGGGCACGCCGCGCAATGCGCCAGCCATTCGCCGGTCATCTTGGTGCGATCACCCAGGCGGTTGAACGTCACGTAGTCGATGGCCGGTTCCGGCGCGAGATTGAGGATGATCACCGGCACCCCGGCCCGCTGGACCACCGGCAGCACGGTGGACGATAGCGCGTAGGTCGTGACGTAAAGAAAAACCAGATCGGCTTCCCGCCGGCGGAATTCGCGGCCCGCCGCCCTCGCGCGGTCGGGATTGTCGACCAGCCCGAGATTGATGATCTCGACGCCGGGGCGCGCGAGTTTTTCTGCCACGCGTTCCACATAACCCTCCAAGCGTTCCTTCAAGCCGGCAAACTGCGGCCAATAGGCGTCAAGTCCAATGCCGAACAAACCGAGACGCAGCGGCGGGGTTTTCATGGCGTCCGAAGATAATGATTCGACCCGCGGGGTAGAATCTACTCAATGATCATTTACATACAAAAAATGCCCCCGCCAACGACCAACTATTTCCGCTACTTTCCCGGAGCGCGCGGCGCTGCGCATTGGGGATTGGCGGTGACCGCAGCCGGTTTTACCCGCATCCCGCCGGGCACGCCGTATCCACCGGCGCGGCACCCGGCCGGCCATCACTTCGAATGGAGGCGGGGGCGCGTCTTGGAGGCGTTCCAGATCGTGCTCATCACGGCGGGACGCGGCTGGTTTGAAACCCGCGCGACCGGCCGGCGGATCGTGAAGGCGGGCATGGCGTTCTGTCTTCTGCCGAAAGTATGGCACCGCTACCGGCCGGATCCCGCCACGGGCTGGGAGGAAAGCTGGGTTGAAATGCAGGGACCAGTCGTGAACGCGCTGCGCCGCGCCCGGGTTCTTTCCGCCGAGACCGCCCTGCGCCGCGGAGCGCTGGCCGCCGGCCTCGACACCGCGTTGGAATCCGTACACGCCCGGGTTCGCCAAGCACACCCCGGCTTCGATCCCGAGCTGGCGGCACGGGCGCTCAGCGTCCTGGCCGCCTGGCATGAAGCGGGTAGCACTCCCCCCGTCCGGTCGCGCATCGTCCGGGCGGTGGCCGAGGCGGAACATCATCTGGCCGGGCACCTCGCCGACCCAGTCAACATGCGCGAACTGGCCCGCCGTCTGGGCGTCGCCTACTCTCATTTCCGACGGGTATTCAAAAAGCATACTGGATTTGCCCCCTGGCAGTACGTGCTGCACCTGCGCCTCAGCCAGGCGCGGCGCCTGCTGGCTTCGCGGGACATCACCCTCGAAGAGATGGCGGGATTGCTGGGGTTCAACTCCGCCTTCCATCTCTCCGCGTCCTTTAAAAGGGCCTTCGGCCTGGCGCCCGACCGCTGGCGGCGGCAATTTGTAAAGATTCAGGTTGAGAACCACGCCACCCGCTCCGAGCGCAAGTGATGGGAATGACCGGGCACCGCGGTCGCGTGGTCATCGAAAGCGATCGCCATGAATGCCCCAACGCCGGCCGCAGGGTATGCGGGGCTGCCCGAACCCCGTGCGTTTCACTCGCTAACTGCCTGTTTCCCCGGCTTCAGCTGACGTTCAGCCCCCGGTCAAGCTTAGTATCCGGGAAGTTTCCGCCCAAAAAACGGCAGAATCATCGGCAGTGTTGGAGTAGCATCGCGCCCGTTGCGATGGTTCGCACACCGCCGACTGTTCAAAAGCTCCTCGTGGACAGTTCCCCAATCCAAACCCTAACGCTGCAAACCCTGCACTTGTTTCATACCTTTCGCTGCCAGCGGAGGCCTTGATCACCCCGCGGGCTGCTTGTCCTTCCCTTCCACGCTGCGGCTTCCCGGCCGTCAGCATTCACCCTCAAAGAGTGGTCCGGTTGCTTTCACAACCACCCAAGATCTCTAAACCCAAAAGAAACAAAACAAACCCAAGGACGAACCAAGATTGTCCCAACGGGTCACACCGCACCATGAAAATGAAACTAAAACTGCTCGCGAGTGGCGGCATGGTCGCCCTCTTCGCAGCTTGTCTGTCGCCGGCGTTCGCCCAGACCGCCACGCCGCCCACTCCCGCGGATAACACGACCACCGCCACTGCCTCCAGTTCCAAGACCGGAACCCCGGAGGTGGTCGAGATGGCGCCCTTTGTCGTCAGCGGCTTCCGAGCCAGCCTCGCGTCCGCCGAGGACATTAAGCAGTCCACCCAGCAGGTCGTCGATTCGATCGTAGCCAGTGACATCGACAAGCTACCCGACATGAACGTGGCGTATGCCCTGTCGAGGATCCCCGGCATCCAGGTGGCCCACACCTTCGCTGGTCTCGGCGGCAACGGCGCGGTGACCATCCACGGCCTCACCCAAGTGGAGAATGCGGTTGATGGCCGCGAGGTGTTCACGCCGGGTGGCACCTCGGGTGGCGGCGTCGGCGCCGGTCAGCGCACCTTTGACTATTCCCAAATCCCGTCTGCGCTGGTCGCCGGCATCGACGTCTACAAGACCTCCGCCGCCGACCAACTCGACGGCGGCCTGGGCGGTTTGATCGATGTCCGCGTCCACAAGCCGTTCGATTTCGGCAACGGTCTGACGGCGGGCGTGACGGTCGGCACGACGTACTCGCAGCTCCATAACCAGACCCGGCCGAACTATAACCTCCTTATCAGCGACTCCGCCATGACGGGCATCGGCAAGATCGGCGTTTTGGTCAACGCGAGCTATCAGGTCCAGCCGTGGCGGGAGGACAATATCGGCGTGGGTAATCCCACGCCCGCGACCAGCGTCACGACCGGGACCTCGACGGCGCTGATTGCCAGCGGCTACACGACGGACACCGCCTATGGCGTCTACCAGACGACCGGTGTCAATGCCGTGCTCCAGTGGCAGCCCTTCAAGGGCCTGAACCTCTACGCGGGCACCAACTACAATCAATGGTGGAACGTCGAGGACCAAGTCGAGATTTCGGTCGGCCTGAATGCGGCGGCCTCGGTGGCGGGTTCGGGGCAGATGTTCCCCGGCAGCACCACGGCGGTCCGCAGCGCCTCGTTCACCAACGTCACCGGCACGGCGTTCGGCATCATCCGCGACCTGACTGACCGGGGCCACCAGTACTACGTGGGCGGTGATTGGACTTCGGGCGACCTGACCTTAAAGCTGGACCTGAGCCGCTACATTACCGCCTACGGCTTCTACAACAACGGCGTCTACTCCTCGGTCGCCATCCCCGGCTTCGTCTACGACCTAGGCGAAACGATTCCGTCCGGCTACGTCACGGGCGCGAGCCTCATGGACCCGAGCATCTACAAGCTGGTGCAGATCTACAACCGCCTCTATCCCTCCACCGGCTACCAAAACACGGGCACGCTCGACGCCGAGTACCGCCTCCCGAAAGGGTTCTTCACCTCGATTCTGGCCGGGGTGCGCTATGCGCGCACGGAGGATGACAACGGCACCACCGGGCTCTACCTCGGCAGCTATAATCTCCCGTCGAGCGCAAATCTCCTCAGCCAGCACCCTGGCCTGTGGCGGCCCTCGCCCGTCCAGAACTTCTTCTCCGGATACGGCGACCCGACGCTCTTCCAATATCTGGCGGCGGACACGTCCACTCTGCGCAACGCCAACAGCCTGCTGGCGGCCTACGGCGATACCACGACGACGGCGATCACTGATGCCGCGATCAATCCGCTCAGCCTCTTCCACATCGATGAGACCACGACGGCGATCTACATCATGCCGAAGTTCGCCGGCAACGTCGGCGGGCTCAACTTTGACGGGAACATCGGCCTGCGCGCCGTGCAGACGAAGGAGGACCTGGGCGGCTTCCAGACCGTCACGCCCGCCGCCGTCGCCCCCGGCGGCGTCGCGGTGCTCGGTCCCCTCAGCCTCTCGAGCTCGTACACGGACTGGCTGCCGAGCTTCAATTACCGGCTCAAGTTGACGGACAGCCTGTACCTGCGGCTGGCGGCGTCGAAGACCATCACGCGTCCGAACTTCAGTCAGATCTCGCCCTCGCTGACGTTGAACCAGAACCCGATCACGCCGTCGCTGAACAGCGGATCGCAAGGCAACCCGGACCTTCAGCCGATGCGTTCCACCAACTACGATCTGTCGCTGGAAGACTACCTCAGCAAGAGCAACCTGGTCTACGCCGCCGCGTTTTATAAGAAGGTCACCGGCTTCCCGGCGTCGCTCACCCAGCCCGAGACCTACGGCGGCGTGACCTACCAGATCTCCACGTACGCGAACCTCAATCCGGCCACGATCAAGGGCGCAGAGGTGGGCTACCAGCAGTTCTTCACCTTCCTCCCGGCGCCGTTCGACGGCCTCGGCTTCCAAGCCAATTTCACCTATGTCCAAAGCTCCACCCCGAGCACGATCCAGAACTACAACATTCCCCTGACAAACCTTTCGCGCAAGAGCTACAACGCCATCCTGATGTACGAGAAGGGCCCGTTCTCCGCGCGTATCGCCTACAACTGGCGCGACAAATACGTCACCGGCGTCTCCAACTTCGTGAACGTCGGGCTGCTGCCCCAAATCGTGAGGTCCTACGGCGACTTGGACGCCTCCCTGAATTACAACATCACGAAGAACATCGAGATCTCCGTGCAGGGTGTGAACCTCACCAACACGCTGCGCTACCAGTTTTGGGGCTCCCCGCAGGTCCCCTCCAATTGCTATCTGGACGGCATGACCTTGATGGGAACCGTCACCATCCGCCTGTAACCGGAAATCTCATCCACACGTAAACGAGCCCCGGATATCTCGAAGAGCGGTGCGAGCCGCGTCTCGGGTATCCGGGGCTCTGACTTTTCCCGTTCCGCCCAGCCGGCGGGGACTGCCTCGGACAGGCCAGATCCACCCATGAATTCAATCGGTCGGCACAAGCGAGCGGCCGTCGCATGACCTCGACGATCTGGCGCATCGTTTGGCTCACGCTGGCCTGGGAGGGGGGTGCGCTGCACGGTTTGGCCCCCGCAGCCGCGGTGGAGCCGCCGGAAGCGATGGTGGCGCAATGGGACATCTTCGAGGTCGCGTTAAAGGGACCATCCGAGGGAAATCCGTTTCTTGACGTCCGGTTGACGGCATCGTTCACGTGCGGCACGCATTCAGCGGAGGTGACGGGTTTTTACGATGGCGACGGCGCGTATCGGATCCGTTTCATGCCCGACAAGACCGGGACCTGGCGTTACGAGACATTCAGCAACTGCCGGGATCTGCCCCATCAGGTCGGCTCCTTCACCGTCACGCCTCCCGCGCTGAACAACCACGGGCCGGTGCGGGTGCACGACACGTTCCACTTCGCCTATGCCGACGGCACCCCCTTCCACGAGATCGGCACGACGTGCTACACCTGGATTCACCGGCCGGAAGCCTTGCAGGAGCAGACGCTGAAGACATTGGCCGCGTCGCCCTTCAACAAACTCCGCATGTGTGTGTTTCCGCAGAACCACGGCATCGAAGAGATGCCGCCCGCGTTATTCCCGTTTGCGGGCACGCCGCCGAAGTCATGGGACTTCACGCGCTTCAATCCCGAGTTTTTCCGCCATCTTGAGCAGCGCATCGGGCAGCTGCGCGACCTCGGCATCGAGTGCGACCTGATCCTGTTTCATCCCTACGACGGCGGGGTGTGGGGCTTTGACCGGATGGATGCGGCGAGTGACGACCGCTACCTGCGTTACGTGGTGGCACGCCTGGCCGCATACCGGAACATCTGGTGGTCCATGGCCAACGAATACGATTTCATGCGCACCAAGACGGATGCGGACTGGGATCGCTTCTTCCAGATCGTGCAGCACGACGACCCCTACCGCCACCTCCGCTCGATCCATAATGGCTACCGGATCTACAACCACACCCTGCCGTGGGTAACGCATGCCAGCATCCAGAACGGCTCCGCCGTGGAGGATCCCGGCCGCGCCGAGCTCTACCGCGACGTCTGGCGCAAGCCCGTCGTCTACGACGAGATCAAATATGAGGGCAATCTCGAGAACCAGCGCTGGGCGCACCTGACCGGTCAGGAACTGGTGCATCGCTTCTGGTGCGGCACGATCGCCGGCACCTACGTCGGCCATAGCGAGTATTTCACCGATCCACACGAGGTGGTCTGGCTTGGCGAGGGCGGAAAATTGACGGGCGAGAGCCCGCCTCGGCTGGCGTTTCTCCGGCGAATCCTGGAGGACGGTCCGGCGGAGATTGATCCCATCGACCAATGGGAGGACGTGCGCGTGGGCGGCATCGCCGGCGAATACTACCTGATCTACTTTGGACGCGAGGCGCCGACGTCGTGGACTTTCCTCCTGCCCCAGGGCAAGGCGCCCTGGTGGCTCCGCGCCACCCCGTATGAGCGGCTGGTCGACGGCATGCAGTTCCATGTCGATATCATCGACGCTTGGGCCATGACCATAACGCCGATTGAGGGCGTCTTCACCACCAAAACGAAGGACCGGTTCAGTTTCGTTGATCAGGATGACCGCTCAATTCCGCTTCCGGGCAAACCCTACGTGGCGCTGCGTATCCGCCATGTTGGCGGAGCCACTGCCGCCGTGGCTTCCGATCCAAAGATCGTGCCATGATGGCAGATTCCCCCAGTCGGATTGACACGGAAGCTCAGCAGGTGAACTAACGAGTTTGCGATTCAGCCATGATGGAGAGACTTTTGAAAACCATGCTGCGATTATTCGTGGCGCTGCTTCCCGCGCTGGTCCTCTTCGTCCCGGCGGCGCCGGCCGCCGAAGCGCCGCCCCTCATGCTGGGCTCCGCGTGGTATCCCGAGCAATGGCCCGAGTCCCGGTGGGACGCGGACCTTGCGCTCATGCAGGCGGCCGGCCTGCGGATGGTACGGATCGGGGAATTCGCCTGGAGCAGCCTGGAGCCCGAGGAAGGCCGCTACACGCTCGACTGGATGGAACGGGCCATCGCCGCCGCCGCCGCGCACCATATTGTGGTGGTGCTCGGAACCCCCACGGACGCACCGCCGGCTTGGCTGACGTCCAAATATCCCGATGCGCTCCGCGTGGACGAAAACGGCCGGCGGCTGCAGCACGGGGAGCGGCGCCAGTTCTCCTATACCAGCACGAAATACCGCGAGCTCTGCCGGTTGATGGTGGAACAACTGGCCAGGCGTTTTGGCCACAACCCCGACGTCATCGGCTGGCAGATTGGCAATGAGTACACCGAGGACTCGTTCGACAGCGAGTCCCGCCGTCTCTTTCACGAGTGGCTCAAGGCGAAATACCAGAGCCTCGATGCGCTCAACCGGCACTGGACGACCGCGTACTGGAGCCAGACGTACGACTCCTGGGACGAAATCCCGATGGGCACGGGCCGGGGCAATCCCGGCCTGCTGCTCGATTACAAGCGCTTCGTCACGGACGAGTGGCGCAGTTTTCAGCGCAACCAACTCGATGTCATCCGCCGGTACGCCGACTCGCGGCAATTCATCACCACCAATCTGGGAGGACTGGGCTGGGCGGACCGTTTCAACCAGCGTGAAATTGCCGCCGACCTCGACCTGATTTCTTGGGACTCCTACGTGGGCCAGGGGCACCTCGACCCCTACCGCATCGGCGCCACCCACGACTTGGTACGCGGCTGGAAGCGTCGCAACTTCTGGGTGATGGAGATGCAGCCCGGGTCGGTCGACTGGGCTGGCATCAGCAACTCTCTCGATAAGGGCGAGACCCGCGCGATGGTCTGGGAAGCCGTCGGGCACGGCGCGGATTGCATCGCCTTCTGGCAGTGGCGCAGCGCCCTCAGCGGCCAGGAACAGTACCACGGCGCCTTGGTCGGACCCGACGGCGCACCGCTTCCCTTTTATGCCGAGGCACAGCAGACCGCCACCGAGTTCGCGAAGGCCGGTCCGGTGTTCGCCGGCACCGCCCCCGAATCGCAGGTGGCGATCCTGCATGATTACGACAGCCGGTGGGCCATCGATTTCCATCCCCAGACCAAGCTGTATGATCAGATCGATGTGCTCCTCGGTTACTACCGCGCGCTGCGGGATCTGACGCAAGCGGTGGACATTGTCGACCCATCGTTCCCACTGGACGACTACAAGCTGGTGGTTGCACCAAGCCTGAACGTCATCTCCAGCCGTCTCGCGCGGCATCTGGCCGATTACGTCGAGCGCGGCGGCCATCTGGTGCTCGGCCCGCGCTCCGGCATGAAGGATGAATTCAACGCGCTCAACCCGGAGCGCCAGCCCGGGCCGCTGGCGGCGACGCTCGGCGGACGCGTTGAGCAGTTCTACGCCTTGCTGGATGACGTGCCGGTGTCAGGCAAATGGGGAAACGGCACGGCTCTCATTTGGGCGGAGCAGCTTTCAGCAACCGCTCCTGACACCGAGGTGATCATGCGCTACGGCGTCGGCAACGGCTGGCTCGACGGCCAGCCGGCGGTGATCACCCGACGCGTGGGCCGGGGCACGATCTCCTGCGTCGGTGCCGTGCTCGACCCCGACCTGATGCGCGTCGCGGCGCAAGCGATGGTGGCAGCGGCGGGCGTGAACACCCCAACCCTGCCAGTCCCCGCGGGGGTGGAAGTCTGCCGCCGCGTGGGCCAGGGCCGCGAAGTTTTCGTGCTCCTCAATCATGCAAAGCAGGCGGTCGAAATCGCGCTGCCACAGGCCATGGGCGACGTCCTGAACGGCGGCGAGACCCGCCAAATCGAGTCACCCCCGTACGGAGTCGCGGTTCTTTCCCGCGCGTCGCCGGCGTCCGCCCCGGCGTCATCCCCATGAGCATGTTCGACACGTTTGGCAAATCCGCCGACGCCGCCGGACGGAAGGAAAACACCCGGCGCAAGCTGGAGCGGTTGAACAAGGCGCTGCGGCACGAGGAGCCGGATCGCGTGCCGGTCAGCGACTTTTTCTGGGGCAGCTTCACCCGGCGCTGGCGCCAGGAACTCGGCCTGCCCGCCGACGCCAATCCTTATTACCACTACGACCTCGACTGGATCACCACGGTGCCGAACATGGACCCGTGGATCCGGCCGTTCGCCACGCTCCAGGAAACGGCGGAGGAGGTCGTGGTGAAGACCGGGTTCGGGGCGATCATGCACAAGCTCTTCGCATTTCCGATGCCGGAGATGCGCGCGTGGGAGACGGACACGTTTGAAAAACTGGAGCGGGTCGAGTTCGACGACCCGCGCGACCGCCGGCGTTTCTTCGCGGCGGGCGACAACCAGATCGCCGGCGTCGGCGACGGGTTCGAACGCAACTCGCCGGCCTGGATCGACACGGTGAAGTCGCTCCGGCCCGATTTCCCGGTCTATGGCAGCATGATCGAGGTGAGCGAATGTCTCACCCGGCTGGTCGGGCAGGCCAACGCGCTGCTGTGGATGGGGGAATTTCCCGAGCGCATGGGCGCGGTGGTCAACCGCCTCGGGGCGCACTTCCTCGCGTGCGCCGAGGCGGAGATCGAGGCCGCCGCGGGGTTGCTCGACGGCTTCGTCATCTGGGGGGACGTGGCGTACAAGAAGGGCATGTTCTTTTCACCGGCCTATTGGCGCGAGTACTTCAAGCCGTGGGTGGCGAAGATGACCGCCTGCGCTCACGCCCACGGTCTGCCGGTGATCTACCACGGCTGCGGCAACGTGAAGGCCATTTTCCAGGACTACATCGACATCGGGATTGACGGCTACAATCCGCTGGAGGCCAAGGCGGGCATGGACGTGGTCGACCTGCGCCGCCGCTACGGACACCGCATGGCGTTTTGCGGCAACAGCGACGTACAGGTGTGGGAAACGGGTGATCGTGAGGCCATCCGGCGTGAAGTGCTGCGCAAATTGAACGCGGCGCGCGGCGGCGGCTATGTCTTTCTGTCCGACCACTCGGTCAGCAGCGCGGTCTCCGGGAAGACGTACGATTTCATCGTGAACCTGGTGCGCGAATACGGACGGTATCCGCTCCGGCTGGGCGATTTTGAGGAGAAAATCTGACCGTCCCCGTCGACCTTGAGACTCCCATGGCTCCCGTCACCCCTTATCCCCTGCTCGGCGTCACCTGGCACGCGGTGGGCGCGTTTTTCGCCGCCAACTGCTACGCCCCGCAGAAATACCTGAAGCGCTGGTCGTGGGAAATCTTCTGGATGGTCCAGGCGGCCTGGTGCTGGCTCCTCTGGCCCATCATCGGGGCGATGCTGACCATCCCCGAACTCGGGCGGGTTTTGGCCGAGGCGCCGAAGGACCGGATGCTGTATTCTTTCCTGCTGGGGGTGGCCTACGGCGTCGGCGGCACGGCGTTCAACCTCTCCATCCGTTACATCGGTTTTTCCCTCACCTATTCCATCGCCGTGGGTCTCTCCAGCATCCTCGGCACGCTCGTGCCGCCGCTGGTGCGCGGACAATATGGCGACATCCTCGCCAAAACCGGCTCCGCGTGGGTGTTCAGCGGGGTGGCGGCGGGTGCGATCGGCATCGCGCTGTGCGGCGTGGCCGGCCGTTTCAAGGAGGGGGATCTGCGCGCCAAGGCCGGCACGGCGGGCGGTTTTCTCCTGATGAAGGGACTGATGCTTTCGCTGCTGGCGGGCGTGCTTTCAGCGGTGTACGGCTTCGCCCTGGAGGTGGCGGCACCGATCGTCGAGGTCGCGGAGCGGCATGGCGCCGGCTACTGGAAGGGCAACGTCACGTACCTCTTCTCCAATACCGGCGCGTTTGTCACGGCGCTGCTTTACAGCCTTTATCTGGCGCGCAAGAACTGCACCCTCGGCGAACTGACCCGGCTCGGCCCGGGCGAGGAACGGGCCAGCTTGGCGCTCAATTACTTTCTGGCGATCTGCACCGGCTCACTGTGGTACGGGCAGTTCTTTTTCTACAACCTTGGCCACGTGCGTCTCGGGAAGGAATTCGCCTTCTCCAGTTGGGCCATTCACATGATCCTGCTCGTGCTGTTCAGCAATCTGGTGGCCCTCGTCTTCCGGGAATGGAAGAACTGCCGCGGCCGCACGTGGACCGCCATCAGCCTCGGGGTCGGCGTGCTCTGCGCCGCGGTCCTGCTGCTGACTTACGGCAATTACCTGGGAGAATCGCCCATTCATTAGGAGAACCTTCGCCATGAAACGCTATGGAATGGTCATCGGCCTCCGACCGGAAAAAGTTGGGGAATATAAGAAGCTTCATGCCGCCGTCTGGCCCGATGTCTTGAAGATGATCCGCGCGTGTCACCTCCGGAACTACTCGATCTACCTGCGCACGCTCGACGACGGCCGGCCCTACCTGTTCAGCTATTTCGAGTACACCGGCCGCGACTTCGGCGCTGACATGGCGAAAATGGCGGCCGATCCGACGACGCAACGGTGGTGGGCGGTCTGCATGCCCTGCCAGCAGCCGCTCGTCGGGCAGGCCAAGGAGGAATGGTGGTCCGGCATGGAGGAAGTGTTCCACCTCGACAGAAGCCGCCGGACCGCACTGCGCCGCGAGGGCTGATCGAGTTCACCCCCTCGGAAGACGTCCCATGAGCCACTTTGCCCGCCTCACCATCAGCCATCCGGATGATTTGCTCTTTGGCATCGCCCCCCACCCGCTCGTCACCCGTCGCGGCATGATCATCGGGGGCGGGCTCGTCTATCCGGAGATCAATTTCACCCTTCCGCCGATGTTGGTGGAGGAGGCGACCCTGCCGGAGGTGCGGCGGAATTACCAAGAGATCATCCAAGGTGCGTTGCGAAGGACGGTCGAGTTGGAAGCCCCGGGAATCGTGGTGGAATTCGAGACTCTTCCACCGATGACCGAGCACCCGGCCTGGGGGATCGAGTTGACGAGGATCCTGACGGACGCAATGGCGGAGGCGCACGCCACACACGGCCTGAAGAGCGTGCTGCGCATCACACCGAACGACACCCGCGAGATGGTGCGGCCTCCCCGCATGCGCAGCGGCCGGCTCTACGAGAACATGCTCGCCACCTTCGATGGTTGCGCGGCGGCCGGCGCGGAATTGTTGAGCATCGAATCCGTGGGCGGAAAGGAGGTGCACGACGAGGCGCTGCTGATGGGGGACATGCGCGCCGTGATTTTTTCACTCTGCGTGCTCGGAGTGCGCGACATGCGGTTTCTTTGGACGGAGTTGAACAAGATCGCGCAAAAGCACGGCGTGCATTGTGCGGGCGACACGGCGTGCGGCTTCGGCAACACCGCCATGGTGCTGGCGGAGCAGCGGATGCTGCCCCGGGTGCTCGCGGCGGTGGTGCGGGCGGTGAGCGCGGTGCGGACGCTCGTCTGCTACGAGTGCGGCGCGGTGGGGCCGGGCAAGGACTGCGGCTACGAAAACCCCATTCTGAAAGCGATTACCGGCTATCCGATGGCCATGGAGGGGAAAACTGCGGCCTGTGCCCACAGCAGTCCGCTGGGCAACATCGCCGCGGCCACGTGCGACACCTGGAGCAATGAGTCCGTGCAGAATATCAAGCTATTGGGGGGCATGGCGCCGACTTGTTATGCCGAGCAGTTGATTTACGACTGCCGCCTCATGAACGCGGCGCTCGCGGACGGCCGGGACGCCGCCCTGCTTTACCGCAAGTGGATGGTATCGTCCGACGCGTCGCGCGATCCGCAGGCTTGGATTCTCACGCCCGAAAGCGTCATCGCTCTCGCCCGGGCCATTGTCGGCGCGCCCAACGCCTATGCGGCGGGCACGGCGGCGGCGCTGACCGCGGTGCAGCTCATACGCGAAGCGCACGGGGACGGCCGGCTCAGCATCCATCCGCGCGAGATTCCCTGGCTGGATCGCATCCAGAAAGTCGTCGAGGGATTGCCCACGAGTGAGAGCCAGTTCATCGATGCAATGATGGGGGCGGTCGATACGACCAGGTTTGTGGCGAAGGATTACGATCTTTGAGTGCCGGATGAATACCCTCGCCCTGTAACCCGCCGGCCACCGGCCGCAATACTCCGTTTCCTCTCATGATCAAAGATCTCATCAGTCTCCTGGGGCCGAAAAACGTTCTGACCGCAGTGGAGGACATTCTGCCCTATTCCTTTGACGGCACGGCTACGCTGAAACAGCGGCCG